>JAESFL010000017.1_pt1 | contig 318504 bp, 313 predicted proteins | sample 9269401 | NCBI WGS metagenome assembly JAESFL01 (sample SAMN14506025, study PRJNA617098) | algae metagenome | isolation source: Gloeocapsa sp. UFS-A4-WI-NPMV-4B04 and co-occurring heterotrophs from desert... | place: USA: Utah | collected 2006-10-01 | reverse complement strand
CAGCATTCCTCTGGATTGCAGCGTCGATGTTGTTCTCGTGGTACGTGGCAAGGTTCGACAGCTACAACAGGGCCTATGGATCGCTCGGAGCGGCTATTGGCTTCATGGTCTGGTTGTGGATCTCCGCGGTGATCATTCTGCTCGGGGGCGAGCTGAATGCGGAGATGGAGCACCAGACCGCGCGAGACACCACGCGAGGGGGATCACGGCCGCTCGGCTCAAGAGGTGCCATGATGGCGGACCACGTCGGCGCGGGCAAAGGCTAGCTCGGCTGAAGTTCGGCGCGTCATAAAGCGTGTCTGTGGCGTGACGATCTAGCGTGACCGTTCGGGTTTCCACTCGGCTGGGCGGAACCTCAAGACACTTAGCGGTTAAACCTCCGTCCGAGCATAGAGCCTTGCCGACCACTCCTCCGAGCGCCGGTCGATGTCACGTGGCCATCGTCTACGTGGAAGTAGAACCGGGGCATGACGACCAACCCGCTGGTCGGCTAACCCTTCCTATGATTGGCCCTGCGCTGCCCGCGTGCCTTACTATTTGACGGTGAATGCGCTTAGCGGCGCGTCGAGGCTATAAACGAACCCGGTTGGCTGATAATCGAGTTCAACTCGGCCATGCATCTGCTGACCTAGGGACTCCATCATGCGCGTACCAAAGCTGCGCCGCGCTGGCGGCGTCACCGGCGGACCACCGCACTCATCCCAAGTCAGTCGTATCCATTTAGAGACGTCGTCAATTGTCCACGCAATCTCGATGCGCCCAGCCGGCACAGACAGAGCGCCGAACTTCGTGGCGTTTGTGCATAGCTCGTTCAAGGTCATCGCGAGCGCAATAACGGCTCCGGATGTAATCGCAATATCGGTCCCGTGGATCGAGAAGCGCCCGGTTTCCCCCCATAGGGTTCGGCGGCCGCACGAACCGTGCTCAGTAGGCTGGTGTTGGCCCAACTAGCCTGCATCAGCAGGTCGTGCGCGCGCCCCAGCGCCGCCAATCGCCCTTCAATCGCCTGCTGCCCATGCTTGATGCTGGTTGCGGTCCGGAGGCTTTGAGAAGCAATCGCGCTGACCGTTGCCAACGTGTTCTTGATGCGATGATGCATTTCGTCCAAGATGAGCTTCTGCAGCTTGTCCGCCGCTTCGCGCTCCTTGGCTTCGATGCCGGATTGCGCGAGCAGGGCTTTGGCATCGATGCCAGCCTGCTCCAATAGAACACGTAGGGTGTCATTCTCGGCTGCGAGCGACTTCTGCTCGGATGACCGGGGCGCGACTGTCGACTTCATCCCGGCGAACGCTTCAACAACCGTCGGTATGGCTGCTTCAGGCACAATTGCGAGCGCGCCGGCACCCACCATCCCCTGCAGTTCAGCGATCATCTTTTTAACTTCAAGTGGTTTCCCAAAGAACCGACTGTCGGCCGGCTTCAGACGGTGTAACCTGCCCCGACACCAGAATGATTTTGATCGAAGGCCAGCGGTCGTGCACGGCATTGGCCAGCTCCAAGCCATCCATACTGCCGGGCATCTGGATATCAGACAGTAGGAGAGAGATGTCGGACCGCGTTTCCAGGATGGAAAGCGCTTCGCCGGCGTTTACCGCTTCAACTGCCTTGAACCCGGCATCCCTCGACAATATCCACCGCACGCATACGGAGCACCATTTCATCTTCCACGACGAGAACGTTTGTTGGGGCTCCGGTGTGGTCAGAGGACATTGGCGGTCGATACCTTGGTTGGTTCGGTGCCCACGGGCACTCAGTCGACGTCTCGTGAACACGGAAAATGACCGCGCCCGAAGGCGGGAAAATCCGCTCGCGGTTAACGGCGTACGGCGGCCCATACCACACATGCCTCGGTGGGCTACACTCTTGCCGTGTTGAGGTCGATCTCCGTCAATCGGCGCTGAATACACGCAAGTCGCTCCCCGTGGGTTTAGATCCGAGCGCTACGAGTTGGACCCGCTGATCCCTGAGCAATCGCGCCAGAGCGGAGGTGGTAAACCTGGAAGACGTGCGCAGCTGCGAAATGCAAGTCACCTGCGCCCAAAGGTGAAATGGCCACCTCTACCAAGGCGAGGGCCGCACGATATTCTTGATGCAAATTGATTGCTACTCTCGATCATTGCCGCAGCAGAGTTGCTCAAACCGGAGGGCCGAACCCTTCCGCGGCTATGCACCCGTCAGGCTTCATTGACGAACCGATCCCCACCCGGTCCGCTCCTCATCGCCGCATTCCTAAAGTGCCTCCGGCCGGCCCTGTTGATTAGTCAGCACCCATTCAGGCACGGGTGGGCTGAGGCAGAATCACACTGGACGTCTGCTTCTGCCTCGGCGCGCTCAAAAGCAGCCGTTCCGCTTCCGGCCAGAACACGACATCACTGCTTTGCGCCCAATCTGGACGTTGCGGGTACAAGCTGTCCTCCTCGGAAGCAGACGTTCGCTCAAGGTGACTGCGGATCTTCGGGAAGAGGCGTCGGCTAACGACATGCCGCGTCGGGTCCGTGCCGGTCGGGCCTCATCTCTGATCACAACGCGGCAGCCGAACCGATGGTAGCAGGATTACACATCCCTGAACCGAGATACGACGAGTATCATAGCCAGCTCGCAAGCTTGTCTGAAGGATGATTGATGGCCCCGTTTTAGGATGCCAAACCGCCCGACAAGTAGTCGAGCGGGATTAGATGGAGATCAGGCCTCCCGCATCCTCAATTGAAGCAGGAGGCGATTCTCGCATCGCCTTGTGCATCGCTGCGGAAAGTCCGGTTGGGACTGTCTGGGAAACTGGAAACCGAACGAGTTCTGGCCGACCGGCTCGCTGAACTGGGCGGAACCATCCACCGCGGCGCGCATGCCTGAAGGAAGCAGGCAGGTGTTTACCGGGTACACCGTTTCCCACTTATCAGGCCTTCCATAAGCAAAAGAGACCTAAGTGCCGGGTGGGGCTTCCACTCCGGACATGGCGAGAACCGGGGGAGGAAGCCGAGCGCCTTCGATCTTGACCGCAGCCACGGCAGCGTTGAGGCTGCGTAGCTCTTCCTCCGTAAACGTGATGCCAGCGGCTGCGATGTTCTCGTCGAGGTGGGCGGGGTTAGTTGTGCCGGGGATCGGCACAATGAAGGGCTTCTGCGCCAGGAGCCAGGCCAGCGCCAGCTGGGCAGGTTTGACTTGCTTGCGTTGCGCCCACGTCCGCACCAAATCGACCAGCGCCATGTTGGCCGTGAGAGCGTCCGGAGCCATGCGGGGGACCCCCGCACGGAAGTCTTGTTCAGGGTTGTCGCCGAACCGACTTTCCGCCGTAATCGTGCCGGTCAGGAAACCGTAGCCCAGCGGAGCCCAGCTCACGAAGCCGATACCCAGTTCCTCGCACAGAGGTAGCACGTCGGACTCGGGGCCGCGCCAGACCATTGAATATTCGTTCTGGATCGCGGCGAGCGGAAGAACCGTGTGCGCGCGTCGGATGGTCTCCAGGCCCGGCTCTGAGAGGCCGAAGTGGAGAACCTTGCCCTCGGCGACGAGATCCTTGACCGCGCCGGCGACTTCTTCGATCGGCACCTGCGGGTCGACGCGGTGCTGGTACAGCAGATCGATGCGGTCGGTGCGCAGGCGGCCCAAGCTGCCTTCAACGGAGCGCTTGATGTGCTCGGGCCGGCTGTTCAGGCCCTCTCCGAGCTTGCCGGTCCCAAGGTCCACGTTGAAGCCGAACTTGCTCTCCAGAACGACCCGCTGACGCAGGCCCTGCAGGGCCTCGCCGACGATCTCCTCCGAAATGAACGGCCCATACACTTCCGCCGTATCGATGAGGGTGACCCCTTGGTCCACAGCGCGTCTGATAAGCGCAACGGCAGTGGCGCGGTCTACGGAGCTGGCGAAATAATCCTGCACTGTGCCGTCGGCTGGGCCAGGTTTCCACTGGCAGCCGAGCCCCACGGGAAACACTTCGAGGGCGCCCAGCTTCCGGCGCTGGTGCCCAGATTGCCGGCTGCCCGTTTGCGCCGTTGCTTCACCCAACGAAGATAACAGCCACGGCGCGACGCCGAGAGCGGCTGCCGAGGCCAGAAATCGCCGCCGCTGCGGGCTCTCGATGTCTGAAGGGGACTGATTGCCTCGACGAGATTTCGTCATTTCAAATCCTGGGCTCGAGATATGCCATGATCGGCGCCGATGCTTGGTTCGGGGGCCGGCCCCAAGTGGCGGTTCGCCGAGAATAGACTCGCCGAGCGCAGCCGACAGGCTCGATTCTTGCTCACTTCACGATCGGTCAGGCGAAGCTGTCGCGCGAAAGTGTATCGGTGGCGGATCGGCCTTTTCTGTCTGCAGTCGCCTGCTTACCTCCGACGGCGGGACGCCGTACTGCCGGCGGAATAGTTGACGAAAATGATAGAGGTTCGAGAACCCCGCGGCGGCGGCCACCTGCGGCACGGTTGCTCGGGTCGATTGCAGGGCGTGAAGCGCGCGCTCCAGCCGGCGTACCGTCACAAATCGATGCGGCGGCATGCCGAAGGTCTTTGCAAAACTGCGCGCGAAGTGAAACGGGCTGAGTGCGGCCGCGTCGGCTAGTTCTCCCAGGGTCAGCGGGTCGCCGATGTCCAGCACCAGTTCTATCACACGCTGCCGCCGCCGGGCGTCAAGCGTTCCGGGAGCCCCCTCGCGACCGCCGAAGTGCCGCCGAAGCGCCTGGGCATAGGCAGCGCGAACCAGTGTTTCGGACTCCACGTCCGAAATCGGCACCCACCCGCGCAGGCCGGCCCGCAGCCTGGTCGCGATTGCCTGAATGATCGGGTCTTGCCAGCCATGCACGTCGTCAAGGTTCGCGTGGCTTTCGACGCGCATGTCCCGCGCCATCTCGCGGCGCAGCTCAGCCGTCCCAGTAATTTCCAGGACGTCGGAGGGCGAGTCCGTCTCCAACCAGACGATCGGCACGTCGCCTCCGAGCCCGATCGTCATGGGTGGCACAACGCGCGGCCTTGCCGCGCCATCGGCGTCGCGCACGACTGCATCGGCCTGGCCTGTGAAGGCGATCGCGATCGATCCAGGCTCTGAGGCCGAATCTATCTCGCCACCGCGCCATGCCGGCAGAAGGCAATGAGCCACCCGGAAGGTCTTGCCCTCCCGCCGCATGATGTCGGATTGTAGCAAGATTACCCTGACCCGGCTGCAACCGCATGCCGGTTTAGCTGAGCAGCCTCTCAATCTCAGCCGAGAGCTGAAACCTGCGCTCTTCTATCGCGCCAATCTCCCACGGCTCAAGTCCGAGAAGATCTGGAAGAGCACGGGCTGTCGAGAGCATGTCATCGAGAATGAAGTGACGTCGCTCCAGTTCCAGTATGCGCCGATATCTTGGGTCCATGGCTATCACCTCCAGAGGACCGTAACGCTTGTAAATAATTTGGGTTCACTGCTGGCGTAACCCGCTGCGCACGAGAGAACCAGAAGGCGAGCCGCGCCAAATGTCAGCCGCTCGCTGCCCAGCATCCCGACACCGCGAGCGGTGCCTGGTCAGCTAGCGGGCAAGCGATCGCTGGAAGGCAACTGAATTGCTTCTAAGCAACAGCGGCAGGGTAAAGGCTCGTTCCCGAGCGGTCTGCCGTGCCAGCAGCCTTACGAGCGCACGAAGGGGCTCCGCCGGCGCGAAAGGCGGCTTAAGCCTCGGATGTCCTGACGTAGCCCTGCTTGCGTGCACTGCCGCCGTAAAGCCCCATGTCCGGGCGGCGCCTCACGCCGCCGGCCAGGAGACGCTATATTGTGGCGGGCATTCTCACGGGCGTCAGAAAACGCTGCACCCGAGCGGGTCCAATTTCAGAGGCTGGGGTCCACCTTAAATGCACGCGCCCGTGCAACGAGGCCGTTGTAGGGGGTGGGATGGTCCATGGCCGGCTCCGATGCGGCTCTGAGATACCGGAGCAATGGGCCTGGAGTATTGGCGTTTCCAGGCGTTATGTTCGTCGGAGTTATCCCTGTCATCTCGCACCAGATTTCCAGCAGTCTCCGGACAAAACGCGCTTCAATCGGCTTTGCAGCAGAAGCGCTTCCTCTCAACTCTCTTGCCGCCGCCACTTTCGCAACACCTGCCAGCTGTCGTGCTATTCTCGAATCCTTATCTTTAATCTGGCAAAGAAATCGGCGGACGATCTCCCATGTAACAAGTTCGAACTCAACTTCCGTCGAATGCTCCACGCATTGCACAAACATCATGTTAATAACTGAGTCTGGAAATTCGGAGATCCCCATTGCAAAAACCTTATCGTGATTGCTCATAGCTTCTAGCAATGTCGCGGCCGCCGCCGTTATTTTTTGCGGACTTGGCGATTGAAAATCGTCTGCGCGTTCAATTGTTGATCGCCAGAGATGGTAACTGTCCCACGCCATCTCACAGGCAACGCGAAGCTGCATCGGCTCCTTACCGACAAGCGCTCGCTTGGCTTCTACTTCCTTGAGGATGGAGCTAAATTCCTCGTCGGAGTATTTGAACACGGAATATCTGTATTTCATCGACAGCGAACTTTTCGCAATTGCGACAAGCCGATTCGTGCTCGGGCCGGTCCCCGTCATCTTAGAGGCACGCTCACGGATCTCGCCAGAGCGGCCATAATCCGCCACTATCTCGCCCCGTTAGGTCGGAGCAACTGCTTAGCGACGGCGCTACACGCCGGCGCTTAGCAATGCGGGTCATAGAACACAACCTTGCTAAGGTTGGGGTCGAGGGTTCGAATCCCTTCGCCCGCTCCAGTTTTCCTTGATAAAGTCAGGTGCTTAGAACAGGCCCGCTTAGGCGGGCTTTTCTATCCTCGGTTCCGGGGAAGCAGGGGGGAAGCGCGGCGTAGCAAAGCAGCGCGTGAGTGTGGCCGATTAGGCCACCCGTAACCCGAACTTGTGCTCGCGGCGCAACGGTGTGCCGCGCCCTGCTGCGCGTTCACTCCGCCTTCACCGGTTCGCTTGAGAACTGCGGATGCAGCTAGGAGGAGCGTCCATGAACAGCACTTCTCTCCAGGAGTTCGTCAGCCGTGCACGTGAGGCGAGGAGGATCAGCTTCGGGGACCTCCGGCGCCTACAGCGGGACATCCTGCCCGGCCGACTAACAACACGTGAGGACGCCGAGCTGCTGCTCTCGCTTGATCGCGCGGTGGACAAAGCAGATCCCGATTGGACCGCATACCTGATCGGCGCCGTTCGTGACTTCGTTGTTTGGGGTATGGCGCCGACCGGTAAGGTGGACCAAGCGAAGGCGGAATGGCTAATCCACGTGCTTGCGGCCGACAAGAACACTAAGGCGGCGCGCTCGATTGTCCGTGAGGTGATCGAGCAAGCTTGCGAGGTCGATGGCGCTCTGCTGGTCGGGTTAGGTCGGAGCCGTCCCGGTCGTGTTCCGTCAATAGCAGATGAACAGGCGGCCCAGGAGGCCGCTGCGTGCGAACAGTCCTTCTCGATGGGCTCCGACGTCTCACCGCCGATTAGGTGGACATCCAGCCTTTCAACATCTGTTAACCAAATCGCTGCCTAGGGTTCATTGCGGGTTCGAATCCACCGCACAGCCACAAGCCGCCTCAGGGTCGAATGACGACCTGAGGCGGCAAGTGCTATGCGCATTGGGATGCTCTGTTACGTCACCCGTTATAATCCCGCGACACGCCGCCCGATTGGCGACGCTCAGGTCGTCGAGCCGGAAACCAAGCAGCACGCGGCCGAGCTGGGCATTGTGTTGCGCCCTTATCCCGGCTGGGCCCGGCAATGCCATCGCTAGCGTGATCGGGCTGGAGGATATGCCGAACCAGCGCCAGTATCTTTCGAAGCCCTGAGCCTTGGCGTTCGACCCGGCAAAGCGCCTGCCTCCCGTCACAATCGGCGCCCTGATCCGAGACGCCATGAAGCTGGAGGTTCACTGCCAGAAGTGCGGCGACGGCCGGTTTCGATGCAAAACGTTGCAGATCGAAGGAGATAGCAGAGCGGCCGAACTCCTACCGCTAGCGCTGAACTTGCCGCTTACAGACTGGTGATCAGACGACGAAAACTAAATACGGCCTCGGCCCGTAACTCTCTTTGTGCCCCGGATAGGGGATTGGAAATCAGGAGAGATTTAATGACAAACGCCACTCGAATTTTGCAGCGGCAGCCGTAGTTGTGATGTCCAGCTCCGCTGGATATGCGGCGGCTTCAAGCCAGTTTTCTTACGGAGAAAATACCGTGAACCTGAATGACGACACAACCCTGAACCGGCGAGTAGTCGCCACTGGGTATGACGTCAATGTTCCTCTGTCCAATGTCGTTGCTATGGAGCGTAGCGGGACCCGTAATGTCAACTACTTCACGGAGCGGACGGTCTCCGGCCAGAACTAGAACGAACTTAAGACGGGAGGCGTGGCAGAAGCCGCGCCTCCGAGTCGGCAGGCTTCTCGGAGCTGCCATTTGTGCCGAAAATAAGCAGACTTTTACACTGTGCGGAGGCGGTCCATGTCCCGGCAGATTCCAATTGCGGCAAGTAAGCTACTTCGCCTTCTCTGTCGTGCGGCGCAGGCAGAGTCTGCCGTTCAGGGCACAGATGACGCGGATCGCTTATCGGTGAGTGCCGACCGCCTCTTGGCCGAATAACCGGATCCGGTCGATAACATGCGTGAGGAGCTGGCGGCGCTTTGGGCCGGTCACCAGCATGTGCCCTCGATCACCATAGCGATTAAAGAAATTCTCAGGGCACACACGAACCGCCGGCCGAAAAGCAAGGGTGATCCACCGCCGCGCTACCATTGAAGCCGTAAGCTTTACCCTTCGGCCCCGCAATGCGCCGCGCTTCTGCATTGCCTTCCCCCTGAAACCCGGTGTGTTATCCTGTTGGAAGGGGCGCGCATACTCAAGCTGATCAGCCGAGCATCTCCGCCAGATCCTTTGCCTCGGAGATCATCTCTCGGATCACGCGCCGTCGTTTCGGCTCCTTCCGAACCCACTGTTAAAAAGAAACACACCACTTACTGCGAGAAGAACGGGCAAGAAGAGACCGTCGGTTTGGTAGTCCAGTTTTTGCGTTCTCATTTGCTGGAAGACGTCGAACCTGTGACGGTACTCGGGTTAGTTTTTGCCTTTAGGAAAGACTTGAATTTAGAATTTGCACACGACCTCACAGGCTCCGATTTGGAGGCGGTCGACAAACTGTTGTCCGCGGGTTTTGCGCGTCGAGGTACTCTGATCAGCGTCAAGCATCTTGTAGAGGAACTTTACTTCCGCCTCTCATCCCGACTGATAGGTTCGGAAGATGTCATCGAAAAAGACGACGAAAAGTTCGTCTTTTACGAATCAGAGGGCCAACTCAACGGGATTGCATTCGAGTGCACGTATCTTGGTATCATCAGATTCGTGGTCACAACAGAGTACCCAGAACAGGACGATTTTTCCAGTTTAGAGGTGACACTATCTCTCGATAACCGCGAAGCGCCTACAGACACCAGGAGGAGAACGGATGCCGTCGCGAGAGAAAGAGGTTTTCAGTTCCACGAAGACGAATACGACGGGGAGGACTTCCTTCCGCCGTCGAAAGACTTCGTTTTGAAGTGCAGGAGAACGAAGGCGGACGAGCGTAAGATTTCGGGAAACAATACGATCAATGCGATTGACGAGGAAATTGGTTCTATTCTAGCAGTTGTGGATTCGCGCTAAGGTTTGACCAGAAACGGCGTGTAGTTAAAAGCCTGAGCTGAATATTATTGGATTAGTGTTAACACTGAGGACTTAGCTGCGGCTTGTGCAAATTTGTTGCAGACGACAGTCATTTGAGGCTTCAGCTGCTTGCGCGCAGCCAGAATCTGCCCACGCGCCAGCTTTCACTTGGCCAGCGATCGCCGCAGCAGCTGCCTTTCAGGATGCAATTCAGACGGTGGTGAGCGCTTCGCTGTCCTGATCGGTTCCGCCGCGCTCAGTGAGAGCCGCTGCCCCCGCCTGGACGAGGCGTGCCGGTCGCGGCCCGACGAGGGAACTTGCTGATGCACCGCGTCCTGATACTTGTCGCTTCGGACATTCACCTCTTGCTCACCTGCTTCCGCTCTTACGGCCGAGTTCCCGATCTGCGGCTCGGAAAAGCGGGTCACCTGCGTGGTGGACGGCGACACCGTCTGGTTCCGCGGGACCAAGTATCGTTGACACGCCGGAGAAGGGCAGCCTTGCTGAATGTCCGCAGGAGGCCCTTCAGGCCGCAGAGGCTACCGAGCGCTGGCAGAGATCCTCTCCGAAAACGCCTTCACGATCGACACTGAGGGACAGAAGGACAAGCACCGGCGCACGCTGGCTCGGTTCATGATCGGGGGGCAAAAGCGCCGGCGAGATGCTGGTCGCAGAAGGGCTGGCGCGGACAAATGGAGGATCGGTGTGGCACAGAAGCGGTGCCTGCCTGCAGCCAGGACGCAGAAGCATGGCGCCCGCGACACGACGACAAGCTGCCGCCAGCACCCGAGTTTGTTACAGGCGAGTTCCGCTGTTCTAACACTTACGTTCCCGAGAATGGAGCGTGTGAGCGCGTTTGTGCGTGGACGGACGGGTAGATCCTCCCCGACGAACAATTGCCCCGGGTGCTCAAGGCAGCCGTCATCCTCGTTGCCCTCGTCGAGGCCGTCGCGATCCTGGCATTCGGGGGGTTCGCGGTTTCAGGCGACGACCTCGGCATAGCCACAGCGATGGTAGTGCTGCTCCTGGGCCCATTTGCCCTGACCACCGTCCCTGCCCAAATTCTGATGATCAGAGGTCGGCTACTCGCTGCCTCCATGCTCGTGGCAGTATCGGTCCCGCTAATGTGGCTCGTATGGTCGTTCGCCTGACACCGGACGTCTTTAAGTGAGCGTTTGGCGCTGGATGATCGGCGGCCGTGACCGGCACGCCAGGGTCGTTGCACAGGCGCAAGAGCTGATCGAAGTGCACGGCGAGCGAGCCCGCTATGTGGCCATAAACTTTGCCCGGCTCACTCGTGACGGCAAGCAGGTTGAGGACGGCAAGGACGCACAATTCTGGTGGCGGGTGGCCAACGAGATCGACCACATTCAAGGGACTGTGAGGCTCGACACGGCCACGCGCTACATCAGACGGTAGGTCCGACGCGGGCGCCCGGATCCGGCCCCTTAGGTCCGGTTTGCGCCCATTCCAGCCATAAAGGCCATTGGAGTCCTTCCAAAAAGCAGACGTTCCTGAGGGGGAGCTATCTCTGCGTCCCGCCCGACGCGAACGCCGGCCCTTACGGCCGATTCGCGCGCCGGCTAGGTTTGCAACTGCTTGCAAGCAGACGGTAGTTCTCGAAGCAGATCCCTGCCGGTTCCAGACGGCAGGAATTTCCTGAGGAACCTTTCGCTTTCCGGACCCGCGCTACTCGCCCATGCTGGAAAGCAATTGGTCGAGCTGCTCGATCTGCTCCGGCAGTCCGGCCGCCGAGCCCTGTTGTGCTTCCTCAAGCGCCTCGCCTTGCGATCGGCGTTCTGCTGGGCGACAATCCGATAAGAGTAGAGCCGAGAACGGTAACGACCTCAGCGGAGGATGAGATGGCCAAGTTACCTGACCTGCATGCTGTAAGCTCGTGGGCGCCAGCACTGTCGCGGCGGCGTCTTCTCCAAGGCGGATCGGCGTTAGGGCTGGCAAGCGCGTTGGGCATCCCGTCCAGCCCGGCTTTTGCCGCGACCACGATGACGTGGATGGGGTGGCAGGGATACGAGACTCCGATCCTGGCCGGGACGTTCCTGAAGGACAATGATATCGATTTCCAGCCGACCTTCATCGCGTCAAACGAGGAGATCATCACCAAGTTGCAGGCGGGCGGGACCGGCCGTACCGACCTGATCACGCTGTATTTTGGCTATATCCCGCTGATGGCCGAAGGCGGCCTGCTGGAGCCCATCGACCCGGCTAAGATCGCCCAATTCGGCGATCTCATTCCGCAATTCACGTCCCAAGGCGGGATTCGCCACAACGGGCAACTCTACGGCGTGCCTTGGAATTGGGGCACGTTGCCCCTCATGTACGATCCTGCTGTGATCCCGACCGCGCCCGAGAGCTGGTTCGACATCACCAAGCCGGAATACAAGGGCAAGGTCGCCATGGTCGACGACCCGCTTGGCAACCTCCTCGTCTGGGGAACCGCCATCACCGGAAAGCCGGTCGGAACGATCCTGACCAAGGCCGAAATCGTCCAGTTGATCGATAAGCTGATCGATATCAAGCTGAACCACGCCCGGGCACTCTTCGCCACATACGGCGAAATGGCGGATGCCTTTGCGCGAAACGAGGTGGTGGTCAGTGCAATCGGCTGGGAGGCGGTCGCGGTTTGGGCCAAGCAGAAAGGGAAGGCGATTTCCTATACGATTCCCAAAGAGGGGACCGGCTTGTTCATGGATTGCCTCTGCCTGCCGAAGGACTGCCCCAACCCTGAGCTCGCCTATAAAATGATCAACCACATCATCTCGGTGGAGCCGCAGAAGATTTTCGCCACCGAGCAGAGCGCCGGGATCACCAATCTCCAAGCCGTACCAACCCTGCCCGAAGAACTGAGGACGTCCTACAATTACGACGACCTCAACTCGTTCATGTCTAAGGCCAGGCTGCAGCCCGTGCCGCCGACCGAAAGCGAGGGGGACGTGGCAACCTACGACGATTTCTTGACGGAGTATCAGCGGCTGCAGCAGGCCTGACCGACAGTTTGGGGAGTGGCCGTGTGCGCCCAATCGGGCGTGCACGCCCCCTGTAGCGCTGGGCCAGATTGGGACCGGCTCACCAGCCTTGGCCGGCAGGAAACGTTTCCATGATGAAGAGGTTGGACGTCAGGCCCCCATCGACCACCAAATTGGCGCCGGTTATCCCGGAGGCCTCGTCCGAGGCCAGGAAGAGGAATGTGCTGGCGATCTCGCCGGGCTCGACGATCCGGCGGATGGGAGCGCGAACGAAGTTCTTGGACAGGAACTCGTCCGCCTCGGGCCCGAAGTACTGGGTCGTCATGTCCGTCCGTGTGTAGCCTGGGCTGACGCTATTCACCCGGATGCCGAACGGGGCCAATTCGACGGCCATCGACCGGGTTAGCGCCAGCAGGCCCGCTTTCGAAGAACTGTAATGGGAGAAGGGACCATCGACGCCCAGGCCGGCGATCGAGGCATTGTTGAGTATTACGCCACCTCCCGCCTCTGCCATCGCGGCCGCCACGCGCTGGCTGAGCAGAAATGGGCCCTTCAGGTTCACCGCGAGCATCTCGTCCCACGCATCCTCGGAGAGGCTCAGGAACGGCGCCGCGCTTCCTGAAATCCCGGCATTGTTGATCAGCACATCGATGCGCTTCCCGTTGCCGAGGCTCGCATCGATGGCGGCGTCCACGGAGGGCCTTTGGCTTACGTCGCAGACTTCGATCGTGATCTCGCTTCCGGCGCGGCGCAGCTCATCGCGCGCATCCTCCAGCGAAGCAGCTGACCTGCCGAGCAAGACGAGGTCAGCGCCGGCCTCGGCGAAGGCGCGCGCCGTTGCACGGCCGATGCCACGGCCGGCCCCGGTGATCAGTACGGTCCGGCCCGAGAAATCGAACGCCATGATCGCTCGTCAGCCCCGGTAGCGCGCCAGGCGCAGGGCCAGGACTGCCATCCCGATGGTGAGGGCAAGGAGGATCGTCGCAATCGCATTGACCGACGGGTCGAGCGTCGTCCGCAGCTTCCCCCACACGAAGGTTGACAGCGTGTTGCCGCCGCCGATCGTGAAGCTCGCAATGATGAAATCGTCCAGTGAGACCGACGCGGCAATCAACGTCGCGCCGACCATCGCCGTGCTGATCTGCGGCAAGGTGACCAGGCGAAAGGCCTGCCACCGGGTTGCTCCGAGATCGCGGGCTGCCTCCACCGGCTCAGGGCCGAAGGCGGCCAGGCGCGCCATGACGATCAGCACTACAAAGGGCTGGGTGACGAGCACGTGCCCGAGAATGACAATCGGCAAGCCGAGGCTCAGTCCCAGGCCGCGCACCACCAGCACAACGATAGCGATGGCGACGACCAATGGCGGCAGCAGGATCGGCAACGAAATCAGCGCCAGGACGGGTCGGGCCAGGGCGTCGGGCGCACGCGTCAGCGCAAAGGCAGCCAGAGTTCCTGTGACCGTCGAGATCACCGCGACGCTGCCCGCCACGACCAGACTGGTCGTCAGCGAGGCGCGGAAGCCGTCATCGGCAAGAAGATCCCGGTACCAGGCGAAGGTTATGCCACCCATCGGGAAACCGACCAGCGCATTCTTGCCGAACGAAAAGATCACGACGAGCACCAGCGGCCCCGTCATGAACAGGATGCAGAGCGCCAGGATGACGACCCAAACGGGCTTGGAACCTCTCATGTGCGCCGCCCGGCGATGGCGACCCAGGTTGCGCCGAGCACGATGAGGCTGGCCCCGAGCAGGCCGAAGGACATTGCCGCGCCCGCCGGCCAATTGAATCGGGTCGAGAACTCCAGCGCAATGAACTGGCCCAGCATGCTGCCGCTGCTTCCTCCGAGCAGGAGTGGCGTGACGTAGTCGCCGGCCGCGAGCAGGAACACGAAGGCCCCCGCCGCGAACAGCCCCGTTCGGCATTGCGGGACCACGACGCGCCAGAAGGTCTGGGTGCTCGATGCGCCAAGATCGCGGGCCGCTTCGATCGACGTCGTGGAAACGTTCCGCATTGAAGCATAGATCGGCAGGATCGCGAACGGCAGGAGGAAGTTGACCAGCGTCACCAGCACGGCGCCGCGATTGTAGAGCAGCCACGGCGCAGGCCCGTCGATAATGCCCATCCACAACAGCGCCTGGTTCAGGATTCCGCTGGATCCCAGGATGGTCTTCCACGCGTAGATCTTTGCAAGATAGCCGCCGAAAAGCGTCAGGAGCGTCAGCACCACGAGGGCATCGGCCAAACGTTCCGCCTTGAATCGTATCGCGTATGCAAAGGCTAACGCGATCGCGACGCAAATCACGGCGGCGGCCAGCCCGATCGCGAGGGTATAGAGTGTTAGCGAGCCGTAATTGATGAAGAAGCGCTCCCATGCATCGAAGCTGAGGGCTGGCCGGAGCTTAAAGCTGCGCACTTGCCAGAAGCTGATCACAAGGAGCAGCACCAGCGGGGCGATCAGCAGCGCCATTACTATTCCCAACGAGGGCGCCAGGAAGAGGCCGGTGCGGCGGAGCGTCATGCAGGACCGGCGATAACGCGGTGGTCCCCTTCCGACCATCCGAAGCTGCACTGCTCGCCGATCCTGAAGTGGGCGGGGCTCCGGCGATCAGGGTCACGGCAGACAAGGGTCTCGCCCGAACGGAGTCGGGCCACGATCTTCAGGGCGTTCCCCAGGAACACGACATCGGCAATCTCTCCGTCGACGCGAACGTGCCCGCCGCCGGGGCGGACGGCTTCGGGCCTGATCATCAGACGGACGTCATCAGTGGGACCGGGCGCGACGAATTCCGGACCTGCATCGAGTCGAACCCGGTCCCCGTACCTTCGGCCGCGCAGCACATTGGCCTCGCCGACGAAATCCGCCACGAACACGGATGCCGGGTCGTGGTAGACGGAAGCCGGCGGACCCGCCTGCTCGATGCGCCCCTCGTTCATCACCACGACCTGAGTGGCGAGCGCAAAGGCTTCCGTCTGGTCATGCGTCACGAACACGAAGGTCCCGCCCGCCTCCCGGTGGATGCGACGCAGTTCTTCCTGCATGGCGTGGCGCAGTTTCAGGTCCAGCGCCGCAAGCGGCTCGTCCAAGAGCAGCACCTTAGGCCGCATGATCAGCGCCCGCGCCAGCGCGACCCGCTGCTGCTGGCCGCCTGAGAGCTTGTCGATCGGCCGATCGCCGTATCCTTCCAGCCGGACGAGCTTCAGCGCCTCGCCAACCCGCGCGGCAGTCTCCGCCCTTGGTTGCTTGCGCAACGCGAGGCCAAACCCGACGTTCTGCGCAACGTTCAAGTGAGGAAACAGGCCGTAGCCCTGGAAGACCATGTTCGTCGGCCGGTTCTCGGGGCCCAGCCGGGTCACGTCCACCCCGTCGATCTCGACGCGGCCGGTGCTGGGCTCGACGAACCCCGCGATCATCCGCAGCAGCGTGGATTTCCCGCAGCCTGACGGGCCGAGGATGGCGCAGAAGTCCCCCGCAGCAATGTCAAGGTCGAGCGGCTTTACGGCGGCGACGCCGCCGTAAGCCTTGGCGAGTCCCATCAAACGGACAAGGGGCTGCATGAAGCTGGCCCGAGGCCCGGCTCAGGCTTTCAGGAAGCGCTGATATTCCTCCTGGGTCTCGTCGTGCGTGACAAAATCGCCCTCCGCCTCAAGCGGCCAGAACGGATAGAACCGGGCCTTCTGAAACAGGGTCTGCAGGTCGTCGTACTTGTAGATGTCGCGGTTCTTGGCGTCGACCAACGGGACCGCGTCCTTGCTGATGACGGCTTGGGTCAAGGTGTCGGCGATGTGTTTTTGCCCTGCAGCCGAGACCGACTGGGCCAGCAGCTTGTACGCCGCCTCGCGATGCGGCGCTCCCTTCGGGATCGCCAATGTGTCCATGAAGACCATCGCGCCTTCTTCGGGAACGACGAAATCGAGCTGCTTTCCCTTGGCGGCGGCGAAGCCCACCATCGCGTCCCAACCGATGGCCGAGGTGACCACCTCGCCGCGGGCGAACAGGTCGGCAGCCTCGCCATAGCTCGACGACAGCGTGCGCGCATGGTTCAGCTTGATGTTGATCAGGAAGTCGACGGTTTTGGTCAGCTCTTCTTGCGTGAGCCGCGTCGGCGTCTTGGTTCCGGTTGCGATTGGCGCCCAGGTTGCGAGGAGTCCCGTGGCGTCATCCACCAGCGCGACTTTGCCCTTGAACTCCGGCTTCAGACAATCCGTCCAGGAAGCCGGTTTGGGAGCAGCGGCCGGATCGTAGATCATCGACAGGGTGCCCCATGTGAACGGGAGGGCGTAAAGCTTCCCGTCCTTGCGCAGCGCTTCGACCTGAAGGAATTCCGGAAAGATCTGGGCGATGTTCGGCACCATCGACTCGTCGATAGGCTCGACCAGGTCCGCAGCGATCAGGATCGGCACATGGCCGTAGTAGATGGTGATGAGGTCTGTCTGCCCGACGCCGCCGGCCTGCAACCGGGTGATGATCTCCTCGTTGGTGTTGATATAGGTGGTTTCCAGCGTGATCTCGTTGTCGGCGAGAAACGTTCCGAGCTTCAAGGGCTCATCATAGCCCTGCCAGCCGACCCAGGCGGCGGTCGTCGCAGCCCTGGCTGGCCCGATTGGGAGCGCCACGCTGGCCGTCAAAGCGCCGGCCCCAACCATAAACACGCGCCGGTCGACCGGCATTGTGGGAATCCTGCTGCGATCCTGCGATGTCATTGTGGTTTCCTCCCTGCTTAAGTTGCTCTGCTTGGCCCTCCCTGCCTGGTCAGCGGTAGTCCGGCGCTACGCTGAACAGGAACTTGGCCATGTTGTCGGACGTGTTGAAAAAACTATGCGCGACTCCCGCGGGTATAAAGGCTGCGTCACCTGGGTTGAGTTGCCACCAGTTCGGCGTCTCGCTCGGCAAGTAAACGTTGAACCGGCCTTCGAGCCCGAAGATCACCTTATCGCCAGGATGTTCAATCGTCTCGCTGCGCTGGGCTGGATAAAGGTCGACGAGGCCCGTGGTCAGCATTTCCGTCGAGCAGACGAGACCTACACGCATCGGATGCTGTTCGCCGACAATTTCATAAAGAAGATCGTCCGGGCGGACGAGGCGAGCGCGCTGCTCGCCGCGCAGGCCCCCCGGCACAAAGCTTCCGACCACGTCGCGGGGCCCATAGCGGATATCGGTGAGCCAAGGCTGTTTCACCGCATAAGCCTCGACCGCCTCTTCAGTTCGTGGGGTCAGGCTCTCCAGGATCCAGCATGTTTCCGAGCCGAAATTATAGCCCCAGTGCCACGTGTTGGGCGGAAAATAGAGCGTATCGCCCTTGCGCAGCACATGCACCTCGCCTGTCTCGGGACAGTGGAAGGTGAACTCGCCCTTCAGGCAATGATAGGTCTCGGCGGCGTTGTAATAGGTTTTGAAGTCCGGCGAGTTGCCGAAGCGAGTGCCGACATTCATCTCGAATGACATCATATGGACCTTGGGCGAGGACCCATAAATCCAGTCTGAAACGTATCCAGCCTTTTCATCACCCCACAGGAACCGCGGAACCTGCGCGGCGGGGATAAGCGCCGCCCTGTCGAACGAAATTCCCTTTGGACCCTGCGGAATCAGTTCCTCACTCATGCACGCCTCTTCTGTATGTCCGGCATCGGGTACGGGGCGCCGCCCCGCATCGGATCGGGGAGGGCCCTCAGGTGGGTCCACTCGGTTAGCCGTTCGCCCACCGCCGCCTTCAGCGCCGGATCGAACCGCATCAGGTTGAAGTTTTCGGCAAGCCAAAGCCCGTCGATGGCCAGGCGGATGATGGTGGCGAGGACCGGATCGAGCGTATCGGATTCGATTTCCCGCTGGGTCCGTTCGCTTTGCAGGCGTACGGCTTCGAGGCGCTCGGGATACTTCGCAAGAGCCGCCGTAATAGCACCGTTAGCGCGGTCGAACAGTTCCCCGGTCAGTGGCGGCTCGCCAACCGTTGCGCGGACATAGGCTCGGACCCTGCGCCCCGTCGGGTTCTGATCATCCCGTGCCGCCGCTTCGAACGCCGCGTCGAAACGCTCGACGAAGCGCTCGACCATTGCCTCAGTCAGCGCGTCCTTGGAGCGGAAATGGTAGAGCACGCCACCTTTGCTCACTCCCGCTTCTCGAGCGACTTCCTCGAACGTCAGGCTAGCGACGCCCTTTGCGGTGACGACTCGCTCTGCGGCTTCCAGGATTGCGGAACGCGTTTCAGTCATCGGGAAAAGGACAGCACGGGGCGGGTGCCTTGCAAACTATGCCGTCCGGACGGTTGGTACACAAGACCCGGTGGCCCGCGTTTGTGTCGCGGGCGGGCTGCCGGGGCAAGCAAGGCGCGTTCTAGTGTGATCCGGCTGCGGACAAGGCGGCCCCGATGAGCGCGCTGTCGCCTCGAAAAGCGGCTCTTAGGATCGGCAGGCTGCGCGTCTCCGCGGCCCAGACCTCGTTGCGGACGGCCTGCTCAAGCGGTTCGCCGTAAGATCCACCTGCATGGGCCAATCCGCCGCCCAGCACCAAAGCTTCCGGATCCAGCAGGTTCACGGCTGCGCCGATCGCAAGGCCGAGCACCACCACAGCGTCATCCAGCGTCCGCTTGGCGATCGGGTCTCCGAATGCTTCGGCTTCGAACAAGAGCGGGCGTTCTCCACAGCCTGCCCGCCCGCTTCGCGCATACGGGCGACGAGTCCCGCCCCGCCCGCGCGCTCCTCGACAACGAAGCGGTCGGGACCCAGCGAGCTGCCGTGGATTGCCGCAAGCCGGCTGCTGCCCAGGAGCAATGCATTGCCCCGCGCTCCGGGGTGCGGATTTCCCTGTGTAACCCAGCACGAGCTGATCCCGGTGCCCAAGTTAACATACAGGATATCCCGATAGCCGCGGCCCGCTCCAAGCCTGGCCTCGCAAAGCGCAGCCGCACGGATATCGGCTTCGACCCTGATTTCTAAGCCGGGGAGTTGCTGCTTCATTGCGGTGCTTGACCAGAGCACGCGGTGGGCGCTCCTCGCCAGCCCCGATCGGTCGACGAGCTCGCAAAGTGAAATGCCGAGGCGGCGCGAGTTGGTCTGCTGAAAGCGCTGCTCGATCTGGCCGACCAGAAAACGCTGAAAGGCCTCGCCGGTGTCCTCGCGGCGCGGCGTCGAGAACTCCGTCCTTTGCTTCATTTTGCCGCTCGTGGGGTCAACCACGGCCAAAGCGGTCTTGGTGCCGCCGAGGTCGACGGCGATGACTTCGGCCGTGCTCACACAGCCGCGGGGAGGTATCGCGGCGCAACGCCGAACAGGAATTCCACCGGTTCGGCGCTCATGTTTCGGTACTGGTGCGCTACGCCCTCAGGAACAAAGAAGCCGTCCTTCGCGTGCAGCTCGAACCATTTCTGGCCTTCTGCCTCGGGCACGAGCACGTTCAAGGTACCGGAGAGTATGTAAAGCCCCTCGTCCCCGGCGTGGTTCTCGAGGCGGCCGAACTGGCCGGGAAGGAGGCTTACCTTGCCGACCGTCAGCTGGTCGGTCGCGGCGTAAAGGCCGACCAGCGCCCCCTGCTCCTCGCCCTCAAGCCGCCACACCAGATCGCTGTTGCGCAAGACGCGCATCGTTGCGCCGGGCGGCTTCTGGCCTTCTCCGACGGGCAGCTGACCCAGCAACTCGTCGCGTCCGTAGCTAGATTGCTCCAGTAAGGCTTGGTGCGGGCATACGCGCCCGAGGTGCCCTTCGCAGGCGGCGGCGCATAGAATTCCAGTACCCGAAGCGGACCCTGACCACGGTTGAAACCGTGATGCCAAGTGTCCTTACGAAAGAAGACTGCCTCGCCAGCTTTCATGACATGGACTTCGCCGGTTTCCGGGTTTGCACAGGCAAAGGTGCCCTCCAGGACGTAGAGCACTTCATCCGCGCCGAAAACCGTGCGGTATTCAGGCGAATGGCGAAACGCTGCGCCGGGCGGCAGACCGAAGACAAGCTGGTGAATCTGATTACTGGACACGTAAATCCAGTCATCGACCTGTCCGGATCCCCTGTCTCCCCAAAGGTGCCGTGTTGCATCCGAGTAGCGAATGGCGGTGGCTCGATCGAAGGTTGGCCGGGGTGACGGTCGATAGCTCATGCGGGCTCCTCAGACGATGAAACGGGAATAGGCCATCAACGCGCCGTCGGAGCCGGAGAGATTCCGAATTTTCTTTGCTGCTCTGGGCTCCGTCGCCTTTGGCCCCAGGAGAACCGCCCGCAAATTGAGCGCGCTTCGATGCCGCGCTGTCGCTACAGTAGCGGTTCATAGATTCCCGGGGGGCAGCGAGTGTGATCTGCACGTCGGTGTCGCCGGCCAGTCAAGCGAGCTCAATTTACACCATTTAAGGTCTGCTTTGCGGCCATTCCCGCCAGCTAGAACACTCCGCTCGATGCTCCAAGCGGACGGACCTTCACTCACTGCTCGGGTGCCGCACGCGCGTCGTTAACGGCTTGCTTCGACGAGTAAAGCCTGTGCGCCAGCGAACCGGGCAGGAGGGCTCAGATCAGGACAGTTCGGGGCTTGAGATAACCATGGAATCCGCGCTTTTGGCAGCTTAGCTTTCCAGAAAGTTGCCCCTGGACGACGTCCTCTCCTGTTCTAAGCCCTTGGTCCCGACCGAGTTCTTGGTCATTCGGCGCTTGTTCGCCCCGGCTCATATCCTTGGAAAGGTGTCGCAACACGGTGGCGGGGATTTGTTGCTCCGGCATAGGACGGCCAAAATGGTATCCTTGGATAAAATCGCAGGATAGCTGCCGAAGCATCTCCACTTGGCGGCTGTTCTCGACGCCTTCTGCTGTCACCCGCATATCGAGTGAGTGCCCCAAAGCGATGATGGTCCGAAGGATGTTCGGCATGCTCCGATCCTGCGTCTCGGATGCTTGCATGAAGCTCCTGTCAATCTTGATCTTGTCGAACGGGAAACGCCACAGATAGCTCAGTGATGAGTAACCTGTGCCGAAGTCATCCATTGCAATTGAGACTCCTAAGGTCTTCAATCTGCGGAGCTGGTTGAGGACATCCTCGGTGTGTTGAAGGAGGAGTCCCTCCGTGATCTCAAGCTCCAGCCGATGCGCTTCTAGACCGCTATTCTGAAGGGCTGAGCGGACCGAAGCCACAACGCCTCCGTCCACAAACTGCGTAGGGGAAAGATTGACGCATACAATCAAGTCGCTGGGCCAGGTTGCCGCTGTCGAGCACGCGCGTTCCAACACCCACGCTCCGATCTCTCCGATCAGCCCCATTTCCTCGGCGATTGGGATGAAGGTATCGGGCGGAATCCGCCCGCCGTCGCCGTCGGACAAACGCAGCAAGGCTTCGAAGCCATTCAGACGACCATCAGACCCATTGACCAGAGGCTGGTAGTGAAGCTCAAACCCGTTGTTCGCCACCGCAGCGCGAATTGCGCTCTCGATCTTGCGCCGGGCCTTGAGTTCATCGTCCATGCTTGCCTGGAACATCCGGGCGTTATTTCGCCCGGCGGCCTTGGCTGAATAAAGCGCCAGATCGGCGCACTTCAGGAGACTTTCCGAATCTCTACCATGTACGGGTGCCACCGCCAGGCCGATGCTCGCCGCGGGGACGACGTCGTGCCCGCAAACCGTCATCGGGGTCGAAAGTGCCTGAAGAAGCTCGGACACGAATAGAGGGACAGTGTGTTCCGGGTCGGCACAACGCTGTGCGAACGCAAACTCATCGCCGCCCAAGCGCGCGAGAAGGGCACCTGAATCGACTTTCGCCTTGAGACGGCGGCTGACGCCGCGCAACAAATCGTCACCCGTATCATGACCGAATGTGTCGTTCACGTCCTTGAAGTTGTCGAGATCCAAGTAATAGAGGACTACTGGCCCATCGTTGTCCAAGGTATCGATCATATCATCAAGTCTGTCGACGAAGGACGTCCGATTCATGAGATCCGTAAGGGCGTCGTGGTGGGCTAGATACCGAATACGCTCGTCCGCACGCTTCTTTTGCCGAGACCGGAAATAGAATGCGGCGCCAGGCAATCCGAACGACACGGCTGTAAGCAGCGCCAGCCCGGCTGTCGACAACCCAAACTGCTCATGAAACAATTCTGCCTTCTTAGTTTGGTCGAGGTAAACCTCGGCAATAGCAACAACACGGCCGTTCACGACCACGGGCGTGTATGTTTCGGCATAAAGAGGTGGACGGTTTGGCGACGTGCCTTCCTTGACTTCGGTGTGCGGCTTGCCCGTCAATGCGACAGCAGCAGCGGGCGGGTTGTGGACCGACAGGCTCGGTTCGTTGTCCCACTTCTTCCCTAGCTCATCCGAGACGAGGCGCAGGCGACCATTCGGATCAAACAGCTTGAATCGGAACACCTGGCCGACGATCCTCGCCCTCTCTATAAACGCGAGGCTCTCAACAGACGGATCGGCTCCGGCAGCTATGCGATCCAAATCAGAAAGGTTCTGGGCCAGGTAATTTGCCCAGCTGAACGCTGCGGTCTCCGCATCCTTACGGATCAAACGGTCAACGCTCGAAGTGGCTATCCAGTACGTTCCAGTCGCTGCAAATGCTGTGAACGCAAGAATCCATGCCGCGAGGACGACATCCGAACGCTGCGTTCTGAACTGCATCGGGAACCACTCAGGAAGTTCAGACCGCTGTACAGCACAACCGCATAACACCTCCTTAAAGCGGCCTCGCAGGGATGCGGCGTCTAAGAGCCGTTTGACTCGGCGGGCAAGCGTGCTTGAATGCTGAGAGACAGCTGCCTCCGCAAACGTCCGCTCTGCCGCGCAGTGCTTCAAAAACAGACGGTCCGCGTTCGGCCAGACGACGTCCTGGCTATTTCGTATCTATCCTGCTGCAGTAGCTGCTGCTTGGAAGAGATCATCGGGACTTGGGCTATATCGGAGTTCCACAACGTGCGCCGCACATCGCGGCGGTTCCCTTACCCGGCAGGGCAGGCCGAAGTAACAAGTGCAGAGAGTCCGAGTATCTCGCGCGGGATGGTTGTTAACCGCTAAGGCGTACTGTGCGGGCCCGCAAAACGAGAGCCGCTTTGCAAACATTGGGTAAATTGCTCCTCAGTTCGCGCTGGCGGTTCTGGATCACCGCTGCTACGGCCGCATTCACAGGCACCGCATTGTTAGCTGCCGTCGCGCTGATTTTCTGTTCGCACCTTAGAGCCACTCTGGATGCCGAGTTTGAGCGTCATTCCAGGCCCATCGCCGCCTTTGCAGAAACAATCGAGCTTGCCTTCGACGCGCTCTCCGCTAATGGCAGCGTTGCAGCATGTGGCCCTGCGGATCGGGCCGCCATGGGTGTGGTTAGCTTCGCCCATCCGCCCGCCCGGGAAGTGATCCGATTTTCCGGTAACCGGGTCATCTGCACAACCTCCAGAGAAGTCTCACCACCCCTAGACCTCGGCGCTCCTACTTTGTTCGGCCCAGGCGGTGATCTCATCTGGGAAGACCAGAAGCTGCCGTGGCTGCCGGAGTCGCGCGCCGCGGCCACGATCATCCGCCGTGGCGACTACGGCATTGCCTTTCCGTCAGTGTTCAGAGATCGCCCGGTTTACGGATGGATGCAGGTCGAGATCGTTTCCCGTGATGGGCAAAACTGGAACTATCGGCGCGGACAACGCGGCCTGCATGCTCGTCTCTCTGGCAGGCTCGAAGAAGGCTTCTCGGTGCAGGAATCGGCATTCTTTCGACAAGGGTGCGTTGCGGAAACACCGCTCTGCGTCAGCGTAGCGGCCCCCCTCAATGCAGTAATCGAGCAGCATCTGCCGACCATCTTCCTGGCGCTTTTGCTTCTGCCGGGTGCTCCCTTCCTAGTTGGGACTGTTGTCGATCGCCGGGTGCGGTGTGCTGCCAGCTTTGAACGACGCTTCCTGCGTCACCTGAGCGAAGGGCGGATCGTCTGCCACTACCAGCCGCTCGTCCATGTCGAAACCGGAGAAATTCGCGGCTGCGAAGTTCTCTGCCGCTGGCGCGACCTCGACGGCCGGATCGTGCCGCCGCTCGAGTTCCTCGAGGTCGTGAAGCAACGTAACCTGACCATGGTCTTGACGCGCATGGTCGTAAAAAAGTCGCTTGGGGAAATCAGCGCCTGGGACGCGACCACGACTGGTATGCGCATCTCCTACAATGTCTTTCCGCGCGATTTCTCCGCTAAAAATATTCGCGCGCTTTTCTTGGAACATCTGGATCACAGACCGAGCCTGTTGATCGCTGTCGAGATCACCGAGGATGAGCAGTTTGACCAGGACGCGGTTGCCGAAACCGCCAAGGAGGTAGCCGGCCTCGGTATCAGCGTAATGGTCGACGACTTCGGAATCGGCTTCTCCAACATCTGCACGATTGCGCGCTTGCCGGCTCACGCGGTCAAGGTGGACAAGAGCTTCGCCCTTGCGCCTTTCGGCAGTGTGCTTTCGGGCATGCTTCCGGCAATTGTCGCAATGATCCGCCAGACCGCCAAGTCTGTAATCGTCGAAGGTGTTCACTCGCCCGAGACGCTCGCGGTCGTCGAGGCGCTGGACGTAGACTACGTTCAGGGATTTCACTTCTCACCACCAGTTCCTGCGGATGTGTTCGCGGATATGCTAAGGCGCCAGCCGTTCGCTCACCGGCGCACGACGACACGACGGGTCCAGGCAGCCTGACAGTGGGCTGACTCGCCGAAAGCCTGTCACGAACTTACTAAATCGCCCTATCACCAACCGATTGCGGAGATCGCTAAAATTGTACTGACCTCCGATACTCGCCCGAAAATCTTGCCTCCTATTCTGGCAGGATGGTCATAAGCGGTCACTACGATCCTGCTCTTGTCGCCTCCTCAGTCGGCATCGCAATCTTCGCATCCTTCACGGCGCTGAACTTGGCCGGTAGACTTCTCGCAGCGGAAGGCTCGGCCCGGCGGTGGTGGATAGCGGCAGCGGCCGCGGCCCTTGGCAGCGGCATCTGGTCAATGCACTTCGTTGGAATGCTGGCCTTCGCGATGCCGATGCCCGCGACGTATGATCTTTGGCTCACCGCAGTTTCCCTGGTAATCCCGATCCTAGTGGTCGGAGCCGGGTTCCTGGCCGCGAGCCGGTTCGGAAACCGCAAGCTCCCGCTATTCGCAGCAGGGTTGCTCGCCGGTCTGGGCGTGGTCACCATGCACTACGGGGGCATGGCGGCAATGCGGATGCCTGGCGTTCGCATCACGTATGAGCCATGGCTTGTCGCCGGATCTATAGCAATTGCGATTAGCGCCGCGACGGCTGCTTTTTGGCTTGCCTTTCGCACGACGAGAACGTGGGAGCGGCTACTGGCGGCTGTGGTGATGGGCTTTGCCGTTGCCGGTATGCACTACACGGCAATGGCCGCAGCTAGTTTCACTATGGTTGACCATGACATTGCGCCTTCGAACCCAGAGATTGAACCGGGCGTTCTGGCTGTGGCTGTTATCAGCGCGAGCGCAATTCTGCTGCTTTTGGGGCTCCTAACGGCCTTCTTCGACCGCAAGCTCGCCACCCTTACTGCGCGTGAGGCACTCGCTCTCCAGCAGAGTGAAGAGCGACATCGCGCTTTGAACCGCAATGGTTCCGATGTTGTGGCCATTCTGGATCGGGACGGCTCGTTGACTTATGAGAGCTCAAGCGCTTGGCACATTCTCGGCTACCGGACGGACGAGATGGTGGGCCGGCGGTTGGCGGATTTCGTGCCGCCGGACCGCGCCGGCGATGTTACCCGTTTAATTGAATATTGCTTTCAGAGACTGGTTCGGAGCTGAGGACGGAACTAACCGTTCGTCACAGCAACGAGACGCTCCGGGACTTCGAACTGGTCGGGAAAAATCTCATGCACGAACCCGCTATCGGCGGGCTTGTCATCAATATGCGCGATATAACAGAGCGCAAGCGCATGATGGCTGACCTCGAAAAGCTGTCTCAAACCGATGCTCTGACCAACACCCTCAACAGACGCGGTTTCCTGAAACTGTCCGAGCGCGAGTTCAATCGCGCGCGCCGCACTCGGGAAATGCTCACCGTTGTAATGATCGACATCGATCACTTTAAGGGCGTGAATGACGTGTACGGCCACGCGGCCGGCGACATGGTACTCTCAATGGTAGCCGACACCTGCCGGAGGCAGATCCGGAGCGCGGACGTTCTTGCGCGCTTCGGGGGTGAGGAATTCGTCATCCTGCTGTCAGGAGCGCCGTTGACAGCAGCACACGACGTAGTGGGCGCCTGCGGTTGGGCATCGCAAACAGCGGAATCCTGACGATAAAGGGCGATGTTAAGGTGACGGCGAGTTTCGGGATTGCGACGGTTGATCCCAGCAAAATAGATCTGGAGACCGCCATTCGGCTTGCAGACGAGGCGCTTTACGACGCCAAAAATTCTGGGCGGAACTGTATCAAGGTGCGGGCCGGGGCTGCCTAAGCGCCGGTAGAATGACCGCGGTCCGCAGCACTGATACCGCTAAGCAGCTACGTGCAGCGGGCCCGCGTTTGAGACAGTTGCATTCGCCGAAAATCCCGACAACGTCTGCTTTTGCCGAGCAACTATCCAAAGCAGACCGTCTCCTGCCGGCCAAAACGCTCTCCTCTGAGGTCGACGTGTCCTCCTCTTCATATCGGGCATTCGCCCGGTATGGAGGAAACGATGGGACATTCAGAGTACGACCCGGGCGTTAAAGGCGGGAGGGCGTGGAACGCAGGTCGGAAACTCGGCGCGAAACGCGCGCTTAAACCGCAGCAAGTCTGGGCCATCCGCTTCTGGCTAGACCAGGATAGCCGAGTTCGGGACCGAGCCATGTTCGACCTGGCCATCCACAGCAAGCTCCGCCGCTGCGATGTCGTCAAGAAAAGGACGGGCGACCTTGTAAGCGGCGGTCGGGTGAGGTCCCGCGATCATTGTCCAGCGGAAAACCAGGCGGCCTGTGCAGTTCGAGCTTCTTGAGCCTGCCCGGGCGAGCATCTTGGCCTGGCTTGAAGGTGGAGGCGGCACTCTCGACGACTTTGCCTTCCCGAGCCGGACAGACTAGGGCAAGCACATCAGCACTCGGCAATACGCCCGGCTCGTCCATGAGTGGGTCACCGGTATAGGGCTGCGCCGGGAGGATTACGGGACCCACTCGCTTCGGCGGACCAAGGCATCGATCATTTACAAGCAGACCGGCAACTTGCGAGCCGTGCAGATCCTGCTCGGCCACACAAAGATCGAGAGCACGGTCCGATACCTTGGCGTCGACATCGAGGATGCGCTCGCTCTGGGCGAGGCCACCGAGGTCTGAACGCGGGGGCCCCTGACGTGAGGTAGAGGAGCCCCAATCTCAACGTGATAGGCGGTACTGCGCCCACCTAGGTCATTCAATTGGCAAAAATGGCCTTGCAGAAAGCGGACGTTCGTTCAGCTTGACGTCGGGTGGCGCGGGCGACAGCGCGCTGCTGCGATGTCGGGCCGCCCGGCAGTCTAGGCAACCGCAGTTTCAGAGCGTGATGCTGGTCTCTGCCGGCGGCAAACGTAAAAGGATGCCCGCCGCCAGCCGCAGACCGCCTGACAATCCCGGAGTAGCATTGTTGCAGCTGCAGCATGCGAAGCGCTAGCGTGGCATCTAATTCGCAACAGCGTTCAGCTGGTTCGGCGACTATGGTGGGCTTGCTCAGCTGATTAGAGCTGGGCTTCCAGGATCAGGTTGAAGGGCGTTTCGATCGCACGGCGAAAGCGGGTAAAGCCGGCCTTGCGGAACACCTGCGCCAAGCGTGTTCCACCGGCCTGCGCTCCGAGCACAACGTGGCCGCCTTCAGATATGGCATGGGCACAGCAGATCGTCGTCTACGCCGCGTAATACAGTCTGCCGACAGGCGATATGTTGTTCTAGACCTCATCGTTTGCGAACGGTTCCACCAGCATGACAGTGCCGTCAGGGGAGAGCACCTGTGCGGCGTATATTGCTGCCGCTACCGGATCTCCCATGTCGTGCAAGCAGTCGAAGGATCAAATCGTAGCCGGAACCGGGGTAGTCTTCGGCGCGAGCCTTTGTGAACGTCACACGATCGGCGAAGCCCGCCGCAACCGCGAGCTTTTGGGCTTCAAGATCGATTCCTGGTGCGTGTCGAACCCGCGGAACCGCGATGCGGGAAACGCTTCGGCCATCAGCATCGTTGAATGCCCATGACCACAGCCGATGTCAGCCACGAGGGCGCCGGCCGTCAGTTTTTCGACGCCGCCGTCCAGCGATGGCAGCCATTCCGGGACAAGGCTGCCGCGATAGGCGTTGCGGTAGAAGGAGGCAACGCCGCAGTAGAGCCGGCCATCATGGTTTCCCCACGGGATCCCGTTCCCGGTACGGAGGGCTTCCACTGCCTTGTCCTCGTCTGACCACATGGAAGCGGGAACAGCCCATGCATTGGGGATGAAAACAGGGCTGTCCTCGTTAGCCATCAAGAAGGCCTGCTCCGGTGGTAGCTCGTACGTGCCGCTGACCGGATGATACGTGACATAGCCGCCCGCCACTTGCGAATTGAGCCATTCGCGAACGTAGCGCTCGGTGCAGTTGGTGCGGTTTGCGAGCTCGCGTGAGGTGAGCGGGCCGGCCCCGGCCAGCCCTCTGTAGAGACGAAGGCGGTTGCCGATGCTGACCATAACGCCGCCATAGCCGGCCGAAAGGTCCCCGACGGCGCGCGCTAGCAGCGCGTCCAGCTTTGCCGGATCCAGGGCCGTTGTTTGAACCTGTTCCATCTCTATTCTCCTGTTGAAGCGCTCAGAGTTGAGGCTTCGCGCAGGATCACAGCTCAGAAGTCCGAGCGGCAGAGCGGGACTGGCCAAAACCGGGGACCTTCGTGCGTCGGTTCACAAATGCGGTCGGGCTCAGTCCCATCTCCTATGTGCAGCGTTTGAGGATTGAGGACGCTAAGCGGCGCCTCGAGCGAACGGAAGTGTCGGTGGATGAGATCAGCTGGAAGGTCGGGTCGAGGACCCCGCTTTTTTTCGCCGACTTTTCAAGCGCGTCACAGGATTTCCGCCGGGAGCCTACCGCCGGCGATTCAGGATCCCCGATTACGCGCGCGCTGGTCTGAAAACCTGAGCCGGACTGGCGCGTACGCCCAGGGCATTCAGCCCGCGGATCTCGCTAACGAAAAAAACCGGTCCTTGGTAGCAGAACGAGGCCGCACACAGCCCGAATGCGGTTGCGGTAAATCGGCCAGCATCCCACTACCTGCAGCCTGCTCTGTACCTCAAGTACAGTTCCAGCCAGGTCCTTATTGGCGATCCTTTTCAATTGGATTTCTTAGTTCCATCCATCACATCGAGTACGCCGGCAACAATATTTCTGACGATTCTGGACCGGGATTTCGCTATGCTCCGTAGGCCTTAGGACCATAAATTTGATCCAGCAACAGACCGCGTCGGCCACGATCGCGCTCTGGCCATCATTTTTCCCCACGGCGCGGTTAGAATTGGGCAATTGCAATGGATTTGCTAGTGAATTCAGCAAACGTGTTGTATGTTGTCGCATACTTCACGAACGATATGTTGCGTTTGAGGATGCTAACTGTGACTGCTGCCAGTATTCTGGTCGTCTATTTCTATAACCGACCCGATCCGATGCTCAATGTGGTGTGCTGGAATCTGTTCTTCATGGCATTGAATGTCTTTCAGATCGTCCGGATACTACAGCGGCGCTCTGCCGAGGGATCGCATGGGCCAGGCGATAGCGTCGAGTCCTCCAGAGCACTCCAGAGGCCGTCTCGATAGGCTGCAAGGCGGCTCTGTGCAGCCCTCCTAAGGCCGGCGTAGTTGGGAACCACAGAAGTGGTCGCAAGTCGCAAGGCAGCGCCGCACCTCCCGTGAGTAAGCGCTCCCCCTGCGTGTCACGCACAAGCCGGCCTCTCCTTGCCTTCACGCGAATGCTGCTTCTCGCTTCCGGCAGTTTACGCCGCTTTCAGCGGCGGCGGCTTCCGCTCGCCCCCCGTAGCACTTGAGTTAGGCCAAGCTGACGCCTAGCGGCAGATCTCCGTCCCGGACAATCAAGCCGCCGCTGGTAGCAGCGGAATCTGTGTCCGGAAATGCCCCGTGGCTCAAGAAGCGCACAAACGCGAGCCGCTTATGTGGCGAACGGCGGCACTTGTGCTCGGTTAAACGCTCAGGCTGCCCGCTGAAGAGCCCAATCCCCAGCCGGAACAGCCGCGGGGACAGCCAGCATGAAAGCCGAACGGACGTAGTCCCTGAACAGCATGACCTGCCGTGGCAGGATCCGCGGGTCTGCCAGCACGCGTCCAAGAATCAGGCCCCCTTCGACGAGGGCCATCATGGCGTCCGAAAGCGCATCGAGGTCGATATCCCGGGTCGGCGGGTAGACGGCCGCGATCCGCTCCAGACGCTCCCTGAACCGGACGCGCCACTCCAGCACGCCCACCGCGTTCAGCTGGCGGATCTTGGGGCTGAACAGCTGATCCTGGTAGCAGAACGCGGCGGCGAGGCAGCCGGGGTGGGTTTCCGGAAGGTTGCCCAACATCTCGGCGAACAGCTTCAAGGCGACGAGAAACCCGTGCAGCGGGTCCTCGTTGAGCTCGTCGGCGCGGCGGAAAAGGTCGTCGAGCAGAGCCCGTTCGCGCTCAAGGTAGCGCAAGAGCATGGCTTCGGCGAGGTCGCTCTTGCTTTTGAAGTGGTAGAAGAAGGCGCTTTTGGTCACTCCGACGGCGGCGATCAGTTCGTCAATGGACGTAGCGGCAAAGCCTTTGGCGAGCACGGCGGACTCCGCCGCCTCCAGGAGAAGCTCCCGAGCATCCGAACCTCGACGATGGGCCATAATATGCGCTCCACACTGTACCGTGAGTGCAGCGATACTCACTTGATGTTTCAGCAGTATTGCGCCCGCGTTTCATCGGACAGTCTCGTAAAGGGCAGTGCACGTAACACATTGTCTCTCCTTCCTGCACCATAATCCTTCTATCAAAAATGACGCTGTTTTCAGATCTTGCGAGCGAACGAACGCGCTGGAAACGGACCGATGCCCAAATACAGACATTCCTTACCGCAGCTTGGCGACAAACTGTTCCTGACAGACGGCGGGCTGGAAACGACGCTGGTCTTTCACGACGGCATAGAGCTGCCCTGTTTCGCCGCTTTTCCGCTGCTGAACCGGCAGGTCGGCCGGGAGCGGCTGCGCGACTATTATGTCCAGTACGCGTCCATGGCGCTCGCCGGCAAGGCGGGTTTCATCCTCGAAAGCGTGACCTGGCGGGCCAATCGCGACTGGGGCCGCAAGCTCGGCTATTCGCCCGCGGCGCTGGCCGCCGCGAACCGCAGCGCGATCGACCTTTTGGTCGACCTCCGCTCGGAGCTCGAGACCGCTGAATCCCCTATGGTGATCAGCGGCAATATCGGGCCGCGGGGCGACGGCTACCGGCCGGATGCGCGGATGACCGCCGATCAGGCGGCCGATTATCATTCCGAGCAGATCGCCGTTCTGGCCGCCACCGAGGCCGACTTCGCTTCGGCGTTTACCCTGAACTATCCGGAAGAGGCGATCGGCGTGGCCGCCGCGGCGTCGGCGGTCGGCGTGCCCGTGGTGATCTCCTTCACGGTCGAAACGGACGGCAGGCTGCCGACCGGCCATACGCTGCGCCAAGCGATTGAGATGGTCGACGCGAGCACCGGCAACGCGCCGGTCTACTTTATGGCCAATTGTGCGCATCCGACCCACCTCGAACAGGCCTGGGCAGCCGGCGAGGCGTGGACACGGCGCATCCGCGGGCTGCGGGCCAATGCCTCGGCGCTGAGCCACGCCGAGCTCGATGCGGCGACGGAACTCGACGCCGGGAACCCGCATGAGTTCGCCCGCCAGTACAGGGATATCCGCGCAAAACTGCCGCAGATCACCATCCTCGGCGGCTGCTGCGGGACCGACCACAGGCACGTCGAGGCCGTCGCGCACAGCTGCCTAGACCGCGGCCAGCCGGTCGCAGCTGCAGCCTGAGCGCCGGCTTCAGCCGCCTGCAACCGTTCCGCCAGTCTCCGGCCTGGCGGACGGGTGGACCGGCAAGCAGCCCCTTGCCGCGCCGCCTCCTCAGATTGTCAACCAAGTTCAACGCACCGCGACGGTCACGGCCTTCGCAACAACATCAGAAAAGGAAAGAGCTTATGTCCAACTCCGCTTTCCGGGCGGGCCTTTTGGCCGCGACCCTTCTTGCATCCGGCTGGGCGCATGCGCACGATCCGGCCGCAACGACCGAACTCAAGCAGTTCGGAAACGTGCCGCACGCCCACGCCACCGCCGCGCAGGGCGATGCCCGCCTGTGGGGGAGCCTCGGCTCCCAGCACTTCCCCATCACCACATCTAATGCGACTGCGCAGGCCTTCTTCAACGAGGGCATGGCTTGGACTTACGGCTTCAACCACGCCGAGGCGCGGCGGAGCTTTCAGGCAGCGCAGCGGCTCGATCCGGATTGCGCCATGTGCTTCTGGGGCGAGGCCCTTGTGCTCGGCCCCAACATCAACGCGCCGATGGACCCTGCAGCCAATGAACCGGCGCTGACCGCGCTCAGCCGCGCCAAAGCTTTGGCCGGAAAGGCGAGCCCGCGCGAACAGGCCCTCGTCGACGCAATTTCGGCCCGCTATTCCGCCGATCCCGCAGCGGACCGCGCCGAACTGGACCTGGCCTATGCCGCAGCGATGGGCAAGGTGGCGGAACGTTTTCCGGACGACCTCGACATTGCCACTCTCTACGCGGAAGCGCTAATGGATCTCACGCCGTGGAACTACTGGGCGGATGGGGGCAGGACCGCAAAGGGCCGCACCGGCGAGATCGTCACCACGCTCGAGCGCGTGCTCGCGGCTAATCCGGACCATATCGGCGCTATCCACTTCTATATCCACGCCGTGGAAGCCTCCGACCGGCCGGAGCGGGCCGTGCCACATGCCGAGCGGCTTGCGGCACAGGAGCTGGGCGCCGGCCACCTCGTCCATATGCCCTCGCACATATTCTTCCGGCTCGGCCGCTACACGGAATCGCTCGCTCTGAACAAGGCGGCGGTCGCTTCGGACGAGGCCTATCTCGCCGAGGCCAAGGCGGAGGGCATCTATCCGGCCGGCTACTACCCGCACAACGTCCACTTCCTGCTTGCTTCGGCCCAGATGGCCGGCGACGGGCCGACCGCGATCGAGGCGGCTGAGAAGCTGCAGACGGTGGTTTCGGACGAGGCGGCCCGCGCCATGCCGGCCTTCGTTCAGCCGATCAAGGCGGCGCCGCTGTTCGCACACGCCCAGTTCAGCGCCCCGGACGTCGTGCTGGCCTTGCCGGCCCCCGGCGATGACCTGCCTTACGTGAAGGCGATGTGGCACTACGCCCGCGGCACAGTGCATGCCGCGAGCGGCGACAGCGAAGCGGCGCTCGCCGAAGCCGACGCGATCGAAAAGCTTGCCGCGACGGCGGACTTCTCGGCGCTGGTCGGCGGTGGTGTGCCCGCAGCGGACATCCTGGCCCTCGCACGGCACATCGTCCTGGCTCGGGCGGCGCAGGCGACCGGCGACCTGACTACGGCAATCCAGGAGTTTGGGCGGGCGGCCGAAATCGAAGGCGCACTCGCTTATATGGAGCCGCCGTACTGGTATTATCCGGTGAAGCAGTCGCTCGGCGCTGTGCTGCTCATGGCGGGCAGGACCGCGGAGGCGGAGCAGGTCTTTCAGGAAAGCCTCAAAGCGGCTCCCAACAACGGCTGGGCCTGTTTCGGCCTCATGCAGGTCCACCAGCAGCGCGGCGAGAGCCGCGAGGCCGAGGAGCTGAAGCAACGCCTCGAGCGGACCTGGGCCGGCGATAACAGCCTGCTCGACCTGCGGCGGCTCTGAACTCGTTAGAGCGACAACGGCACCGCCGTTGCTGCAATAAACCGAGGCCAGCGAGAAGCTTTGAAGCCGGAAGCTGGACAATCCCGCCGCTTATTCAGCGGCACCTACCACAAGGACAAAAATGATGGCCAACTTCCTGAAATCAAAGTGCGCCGTTGCGGGCGCTTTCCTGGCAGCGGTGATCAGCGCCGCTCCGGTCCACGCAGAGGATCCCGCGGCCCGCGCCGTCGATACTGCGCTCGCGCTTGGATTGAGCGACTCGGCGTCTGTTCATCTCACCGACGACGCTTTGTACTAGGGCGATCACAAACTCAGCGAAGTATGGGCCACGCTGGGCGGCAGCTTCGCCAAGCTCAACGCTTCGGCCATCTACGAATGCCGCCTGCCCGATCACCCCGGACAGCGTTTCGCGGCAAAGAACTAGCGAGACCGGACGGAGCTTGCTTGCGGCCCCCGCCGCAGCAGGAGGGGGTACACAGCCCCGCAGAACAAGGATCTTTGCAAAGGTATTCGAGCGAGCGGAGAGGACCGGTATTGCCGCGCGTTCGCGCGGTTCATGATGGGGGGCCAAAGGCGCCGGGAGATGCTGGTGCAGAAATCACTTGGGCCCCCTGTCACGAAGTGGGGGCGTGCTCATGAACAGGCACGTCCGCTTTAGGCTTGGCTATTCCCAGAGCGGACCGGCCGCTTTCGGCCAGACCCGGTCACTTCCGCTTCGCGCCCATTTCGGCCGATTAGGAACAAAAGACCTCGGCCGAAAAGCGGACATTCCCGTCGAGGCGAGGTGTTGTTCGCGCCATCAGGGCCCGATCAGGGCCGAGATCCTCAAGACCCTCGGGGAAACTGGCGCATCGGCGCCAGGATCCGAGCTCGAAGAGAGCGCGCCGAACCGAAATGTGCCTACGTTCCGAAGAAATCCGGATAAGTCTTTTCAAAAGCCACGAGTCTTTGGAGGACGGTTTCCAAGTGCGCTTTCATCGCGCGTTCTGCTCCGCGCACATCCTGCTTCCGCACAGCATCGAGGATCGCTTGATGCTCTCTGAGTGTGCCTTCCAACCGCCCCGGTTCGGGCAAGAGCAGACAGCGCACCCTGTCCAGATGTGACCGGAGCGTATCCAGGACCTCACCGATCCGGTTCAGGCCGGAGGTGAGTGTCAGCCCTTTATGAAAGGCGACATCCAGCTCCAGGAAGCCGGCAAAGTCGCTGCCGCCGATCGCGGCTTGCTGGTAGAGCAGGTTCTGCTCCAGCCGCCCAGCCGTGCTGGGAGTGATCGTCCGGGCGCATTGTCCCACCACTTCGATCTCCAGCGCGCGGCGGGCAGTCATCCACTGGACAACGTCCCTCAACTCGATCCTGGCGACGAAGGAGCCGCGCTGCGGCTCGATTACGACGAGGCGTTCGTAGGCAAGCCGGTTGATCGCCGTCGTGACAGGGAGCCGCGATACTCCGAAGCGATGACAGAGTCCGGTCTTGTCGATGCTGATGCCAGGCGGCAGTTCTCCGGAAATTATCGCCCGCTTCAGGGCGGAATAGACCTGATCTCCCTTGGAGACGCGGTGCAGTGTCTGTCCCGCCCGCGCCTGCTCCGCTCCCCGGGGAGCCCTGCTCGTAGCCGCCCCTTTCATCGCTCCAGACCTTCTCGATCTCTGTGGCCCGAGGCAAGGACGATCCCTTGACCGATCCAGAATGGTTGCCCTAGCATTCCAGTCAAGCGACCCGGAAACAAGGGTCTCAAGGGAGTGCCGGCAGTTGAGCGATCGCTCCGATCACCTTGGCCCAGCGTTGCCGGACGCTCCCTCCCTGGCGGGCCGTACGGTCCTGCAAGCGTCCGGGATATCTAAATCCTTCGTCGGCGTGCACGCGCTTCGCGATGTCCGGTTCGATCTCCGCGCAGGAGAAGTCCATGCGCTGATGGGCGAGAACGGCGCCGGAAAATCCACGCTGATGAAAATCTTCTCCGGTGTTTACCCGAATTACGAAGGCGAGGTGCACGTCGATGGACAAGCCGTCCATTTCGCCAGCGTTCGCGATGCCGAGGCGGCAGGCATCGCTATAATCCACCAGGAGCTGAACCTCGTTCCCGAACTCACGATATCGGAGAACATCTGGCTCGGCCGGGAGCCGATGCGCGCCGGTCTGGTGGTGAACCGGCGCAAGGCGGTGGAGCAATCGCGCCTGCTTCTGAACCGGCTCGGCATCGACCTCGATCCGGAAGCGCGGATCAGCAGTTTGCGCATCGGCGAGCAGCAATTAGTCGAGATCGCCAAGGCGCTCTCCATGTCGGCCCGCATCCTGATCATGGATGAACCCACCTCGGCGCTGTCGCCCGGCGAATGCCACAGGCTGTTCAGGATCATCCAGCAGCTTGCGGCCGATGGTGTCGCGATCGTCTACATTTCACACCGGCTTGATGAGGTGATGCTGCTCTCCGATCGCGTCACCGTGCTGCGCGACGGACGCCATGTGCTCACGCAAGCAATCCAGTCGCTGAGCCCGGACAGGATCATCACAGCCATGGTCGGCCGGGAAAGCCTGGGTTCCGCCCCTGCCACCCGCGCGCCTCGCGGCCAGGTTGTCCTCTCCGTCCGAGACCTCGCGCTGGACCTGCCGACCCGCAGCGGCTGGCGCCGCACGCTGGACGGCGTCAGCTTCGAAGTCGCCGAGGGGGAGGTCCTCGGCATCGGGGGCCTGCTGGGATCCGGCCGGACGGAGATCCTCGAAACTATCTTCGGGTCCAGTCCGGGCCGCCGCGGGGGGCGGATCAGCCTGGGTGGGGAAGCCGTTGCGATCCGCTCGCCGCGCGACGCGCGCCGGCTCGGACTGGCGCTGGTGACAGAGGACCGCAAGGCCAAGGGCTTGCACCTCCATGAATCCATTCAGGACAATGCAGCCCTCCCTTCAGTGGGCGACATGGCCGGTTTTGGGATCCGCTCGTTTGCGGGTGAGGCACGACTGGCCGGGCGCGCCGTGAAGGACCTGGCGATCCGCTGCACCGGACCCGAACAGATCGCCGGGACCCTTTCGGGCGGCAACCAGCAGAAATTGGTCATCGGCAAGTGGCTGGCGACGCAGCCGCGCGTCCTGCTCCTCGACGAGCCGACCCGGGGCATCGATGTCGGGGCGAAGCAGGAGATCTACGACCTCATTTTCAGACTTGCCGAGAAGGGTCTCGCAATTGTCCTCGTAAGCTCGGAACTGCCGGAGCTCCTGCTGCTGGCCCATCGCATTCTGGTCATGTCGGAAGGACAGCAGACGGGAATGCTGGCGCGCAACGAAGCGACCGAGGAGGCGATCATGACGCTCGCGGCGCCGCGGGCGCGCGACGCTCAGGCGGCAGCATGAACGCGCTCCGCCTCCTCTCGCGCACCAAGCTATACTGGGGATTGGCGGTCATCTTCCTGATCGGCGTCCTGACTTCGCCGGTGAGTTCCAAGGGCAGCAACATCTTTCTGTCCTACGGCAATCTGCTCGATGTGCTGCGCCAGGTGTCCATCACCGGACTGATTGCGACGGGCATGACAGCGGTGATCCTGACCGCCGGGATCGATCTCTCGGTCGGCTCGCTGATGGCGATCTGCTCGGTTGTCTGCGCCATGCTGCTGACCATGCCGGGCTGGACGCCCTCGGCGGCCATGGGAGTTCCGGCTTTCGCGCTGGTGGCCCTGGTCGCGGCAGCATTCCTGGTCCGCTTCCTGTTCCGCAACCTCGGTCAACCGGATATCGCGGGAGCGGGACGGTACCGCGACATAGGGCTCGGTCCGGTTCGCGGGATGGCGGTCCCGGCCCTGGCGGGCCTGCTGGTTGCGGCGGCGGCGCTGATGTTCGTGTTGCCGCAGGTCCAGGCGAAATTCGGCGTCTGGGGCGTGCTCCTGGTCACTCCCTGCGTCGGGATCCTGTTCGGCACGATCAACGGCGTCATCATCGTCGCGGGGCGGCTCCAGCCCTTCATCGTGACCCTTGCGATGATGGTCACCGCGCTCGGGATCGCCAGGCTGACAGCCGGCCAGAACAATGCGGTGCTGCCGGTCTATACGGGATCGAACGCAACCGCCGACTTCGATGTGCTAAGATCGCTCGCGTTCGGATTCTTCCCGGTTCCGGGCCTGTTCTTCATCGCCGCGGTGGTGATCTATGGCGCGGTGCTGAAGTTCACCCCGTTCGGACGCTACGTCTACGCGATCGGCGGCAACGAGGAAGCCGCCCGCCTGTCCGGCATCAATGTCGACCGGGTGAAGATCATCACCTATGCGGTCTCAGGCATGCTGGCCGGCATCGCTGCGGTGCTCTTCGTGGCACAGTACCGGCAGGGCAAGCCCGACGCCGGAGCGGGGCTCGAACTGGACGCCATTGCCGCTGTGGTCATCGGCGGAACAAGCCTTATGGGCGGCCGCGGCGGGCTGGCGGGAACATTCTGCGGCGTCCTGATCTTCGGGCTGCTGTCCAATCTCCTGCAGCTTCACAACATCAATTCGAACCTTCAGCTCGTCCTGAAGGGCATCATCATCGTCGGGACCGTGCTCGTCCAGGAGCGAAACCTCGGCGAGCTGATCGCGAATCTGCGCATCGCCGCGCCGCGGAAAGCGCCAACGGAACCGGGGGCCCAACAGATGCCCCCGCCCGAGACGGTGTCTCGGCAATTGGGAGGAAGCAGCATATGAAAAGACGTGAATTCCTGAAGGTCACCACCGCACTCGCGGCCGGCGTGATGATGACGGCCTATCTTGGGGCAGGCATCGCCCCTGCCGAAGCCCAGGATAAGAAGTGGACGATCGGGTTCTCGCAGGCCACCACCAGCGAGCCCTGGCGGGCGCAGTTCAACAAGGACATCATCGCGGAAGCTGAAAAGCACCCCGAGGTGGAACTCATCATCACCGATGGCGAGGATCGGACGGAGAAGCAGGTCGCCGACGTCGAGAACCTCGTCCGCCAGGAGGTGGATGCCCTCCTGATCTCGCCCAAGGAGTCCGCCGGACTGACGGGTGTGGTCGAGCAGGCCATCGATGCCGGCATTCCGGTCTTCGTACTCGACCGGAACGTCGAAACAGATCGCTACACCCAGTTCGTGGGCGGCGACAACAAGCTGATCGGCCGGGCCGCGGGCAAATTTGCCGTCGAGCTTCTCGGCGGTGAAGGCAAAGCGGAGGGGAACATCGTGGAGATCTGGGGTGGGCTCGGCACCCAGCCCGCCCACGACCGCCATGACGGCTTCCATGAGCACACCGACAAGGAACCGGGCATCAAGAACCTCCTGGAGCAGCAATCCGGCGACTGGAAGCAGGACGAAGCCTACAACATCATGGCCACAGCGCTGAGGAGCCATGAGGACATCGACCTCGTCTATGGCCACAACGATCCCATGGCTTATGGGGCCTATCTGGCGGCCAAGGATGTCGGACGCGAGAAGGACATCAAGTTCATCGGTATCGACGCCCTTCCCAATGAAGGCGTCATGTGGGTGAAGAACGGCGAGCTGACCGCCACTTTTCTCTATGCCACTCCGGGCGCCGAGGGTCTTCGCCAGGCCATCAAGCATCTGAACGGCGAAAAGGTGGAGAAAACGGTGACGCTGGAAACCCAGCAGATCACCAGCGAGAACGCGGACGCAGTGCTGAAGCAGCACGGTCTCTGAGCTTTCTCACGCCAGAAAGAAACGCGGCCGGCTTATCGCCGGCCGTCCTTTTCGGAGCGGCATCATGCAGTGGCTGAACGAACCGCCGGTCTGGAGGGACGAGAACGACATCCTCTTGGTCACGACCGGAGACCGGACCGATTTCTGGCGCGAAACGCATTACGGTTTCATCCGCGATGACGGGCACCTGCGCTACCGGACCGTGGAGGGGGACTTTACGGCCGAGCTGAGCTTCGCCGGCGACTACAGGGACATGTATGATCAGGCAGGCATCATGATCCGGGCGGATGAGCGGACTTGGATCAAAGCCGGGATCGAGTTCGTCGGCGGGCGCCAGATGCTGAGCACCGTCGTCACTCGGGATTTCTCGGACTGGTCAACTGCAGCAGCGCCGCTCGGTGTGGAGTGGATGACCCTGCGGCTTACGAAGCACGGCTCGGCCATCAGAATCGAATGGGCTGCTGCAGCTACCCACCCGAATTATCACCTCATGCGCCTGGCCTACCTGCCTGACGCCAAGTCGCTTAACGTCGGCCCCATGTGCTGTTCCCCCCAGCGTGCCGGATTCGAAGCCCGGTTCCGCAACTTTCGTGTGATCCCCGCCATCCAGACCGATCTCCACGCCTGAACTATCAGCTTGGAGACGCTCGCCCTCCTCCCAAGCATTGTGATCGCACCGTCCGCTTGCCGACCGTTAGCTCGCAAAAGCGGACCAGCGGCTTCGGCCAACTCCGGCGGGGTCCGATTCGCGCCCAAGATGGCCATTCGATCTCACTGAACCGCAGCCCGAAACCGGACATTGCGTCGGCACCGCGGAACGGGAAGAAACTCAGAACCGGACCGATCGCAGGCACTCTGCTGTGTTCGCATGGCCGTGGTTGGGGCAAAAAATCGTTGAACAGATCGGTCAACGCCATTTGGATCGGGCTCCGCCTGCTGAGGCAGCGCTGACCGCGATTTAGAATGCCAATCTAGTCCTCTTCCTGGTGCTCGGGACGGTTTTCGGTAGCGGCATGGCTTCGATGATCCTCGTCGCCTAGGGCGTCGGAGCCTGGGGCGCCTCCATTTTAAGCAGCGCCAGCAACGTCGCCGCCGAAACCCTTACCGTTCCATTTCTCTGATCCATGACCTTCTCCACGGTGATTTGTGCACCGCAACAGGAGAAGCAACAGGCGTGCCAAGCGGGTTGGGCAGAGGAAAAACTTCTAGGGAAAAGGAGGAATGAGGGATTCTTGTGCAGTGCAGCGCAGAAAAGAAGCAGGACAGCCGGAGTACGCCGTGGCCTGCTCAGCTGCAGTCTCCGAAACCGTCATCCGCGATGCATTTTGCCCAGATGCGGGGCTGGGAGGAAAGACGAGCACAGGGTCGGCATTGAACGCCCGGCATAGTGTTCGTGTCTGCTTTGGAGAACGGCCATTTGATTCGTGAATGACCACAATGGGCGCGAACCAGAATGTCTGCTCTTCGGCGCTGAGCCAAATTCTGCTCCTGGCGCGAAGTGGGAGTTCGGAGATTGGCGCAAAGCGGGAGGACTGGGGATTGGCCGGAAGCTGCCAGTCTGCTTTGCGCAGGCTAGGGAACTGAAGCAGACATTCTCTTGGAGACGATCGCCAGCTGAGACTGCCCGCGTTGCCGAGCGTAGCGGCTGATTGGATCGACCTCTGTTTAGGGTAGTTTTTGAACCCGCAGTTGCTGAATCGGGGCGCGAATCTGAACTGGCCGGACCGTACCCCGCTGATGCCGAGTAGGTCCTCACTGCTCGTCCTTGTGGCCAAGACAAAGAGCGCGTTCGTGTGTGGTAGGCTCGCGCCCCTGTCGCAATTCTCAGGAGCGGGATAATTGGACTGGCTGGCCGTGCGGGGTTGCCAAGTAGGCATGCTCCCATTCGGTGTGGCGGCGAACCAGCTCAGCGCGGGTGACCTTCCGTTCGGAAATCATCACGGACTCAAGCGCCGAGAGCACGGGTTTTCCCTCTGCCGATGCCTCGCGCAGTTCCGCCCCCAAGGTCTTGGTCCATGTCTCTGGCGCGATGGTGCCGAACTCGATGAGCAGATCCGCCAAAGCAAGAGCCTGTGCTTGCCAGGGCTCATCAAACACGGCTCCCCGTCCCGCTGCCTTAAGGGGGTGCCGAGTTCAGCCGAGATCAAGTAGCTCTCCCATAGATTAACAAAGACACCGTCCCGGCCGTCCAGCGCCTCAGGCCATAGTTCCGCGGCGGCGAACTTCACCGTGTAAAGGTGCTCGAGCTTCTTCTCGCCTTGCGCCGAAGCGTCGGGCAGGAGGTGCCCTGCGTGGTGAGCGAACACGGTCCCCCTCCTTCCTCGTATATAGCCGGGCAGCCGTGTGTGTCCCGGATTGCCGCGCAACTTGGCACGCACGACGTTGCCGACCGCGAAAACGGGCGCGACCGCCATCTCCGCCGAATAGCTTTTGGGATGGCGCACCGAGGCGCGCGACTCCTCAGCCGTAGTCGGCGGGTCTGCCGCGGCGCTCGCTTCCGAGATCTCGTTGCCGAGGCGTGCGCGTTCGAAAGCGGTGGCGGGCAGCTCAGTGATGGTGTGAAATATGTCTGGGCTTGCTGATCGAGCGGCGCAGCCCCGGAACCCTGCGCAATTTCGATGACTCCAACCGGCCTGACCGGTGTTCGAAGTGGCAGGAACAGCCACGGCGTTTGTGGGGCGTGTTCGGTTCCCGCGCCGGTCGGCTCACCCCCTCGGTAAGCATGGTTGGCGACAGCCACGGTCTCGGCGTCCAGCTGGTCTTCCGGAGGCCAGGCCGCCGAAACCGTCAACGTGCCATTCTCCGGGAGAAGGGTCGGAGGCCGAGGAAGAGGGCGAGGTCGGGGCCGCGGCGGGAGCCGACAACTGGGTCCTCGGCACGATCCGCGATCGGGGCTCGATCCATTCCGACATTTGGCGCGGAAGCGCTGCGGACTTGGCCAGCCGCGACGCGATCGGCGTCTTTCCTGTAAGCGGGTGGTGGAAGGAGAAGCCCGGGTTGCAGTGGTGGGAACGCTCGGCCCGTTATTCCCTCCTGGTATCGATCCGGGGGCCAGAGGCTGAGATCGACCTCTACAGGCCGATCGCCAACCAGCTGGCGGTCGAGATCCCGGCGGGCTGAGCGTGGCCGCGGAAAAGCCAGAGTGGGTGCTCCCAGCCGGCATTTCGTTCGCCGAGCTGAAGGCGCGTGACCTAGAGGAACGCGTCTTCTGGCTGATCTCAGCGGGAACACGTACTCTGAGCCCGTGCGTGCCGGCTGAGCTTTGATCGCAGCTACAGCTGCCGACCGATTGCCGCATTTGAAGGTCGCTTTTCGTGTCTGGGAAGTAGACCGCGCTCTCCCCAGTCCTTTGAGCGCAAGGCCCTCCATGCGCCGGAAACGACCACCAAGACCGCTTTGGGGGAGTGCTCGGGTAGGCAAAATGCGATCGAGGACAGTATGCGCGCCGAGCCGGTCAGGCTCGGAACTCGGATGATCCGTTCTCTCAGGTCGCCCCGGGGCTTGCGGTCTTAGCCGGGCCGGAACTGCGTTCGGTAAAGGTGTGTTCGAGCCCCGCAACCAGAACAAACGTTACCAACGTCAGCAACTTACCTTAGGCCGCCCTCCGGGCGGCGTTTGCATGTACGCCACCCACGGTCCGCACCAGGTCCACACCGTCAATCGAAACCACGGGATCCCGGTACGCCGAAAAATCGCCGGCTACTCACAGGACGGTGGGCGTCGCCCCGTTTCCGCTGTGCCCGTTCCTGGATGACCCGGGAGGCCGAAAAGGGCTGTCTGCCTTTCAGGTGTAGCTGCAGAGGCGGTCATGAGCGCCGGGATCATGGGGCGCAAGAGGTCACCAACAGCACTCATCTACGGCGATTAGAGCGCTAACCGCGTTGTATAATCGGAACGTATTCGCGCGGGCCCGGCCCTGAATAGAGGGTGAGCGGCCGGATCAGTATGTTGTTGTCGAACTGCTCGAGGATCTGCACGGTCCATCCCGGAACGCGGCCGATCGCGAAGACCGGCACGAACAGGTCGCGGGCGATGCCGAGCAGGTGGTAGACGGCGCCCGAGTAGAAATCGACGTTGACGTTGACGCCGTGCCGGGCATAGGGCGCCATCCCCTCCACGACCGCTTGCAGGATGTCGAACCAGACGGGCTCGCCCACTTCCTTCGACAGCCGCTCAACGCCGTCCCGCATATGGCGCGCGCGCGGGTCCTCGGCCCGGTAGACCCGATGGCCGAAGCCGGTGATCGGCTCGCCCGCCTTGCGCTTGTCGCGCACATAGTCCTTGGCGCGAGCCGGATCGCCGATCTCCTGCGCCATGCGCATCACGTCCTCCGCGGCGCCACCATGCGCCGGACCGGACAGCGCGGCGATGGCCGCCACCATGCCGGCATGGAGGTTCGCCTCGGTGCCAATCACCACGCGCGCCGCGAAGGAGGAGGCATTGGAGCCGTGCTCGGCGTGAAGGATGAGGTCGCGGTCGATGAGCTGGGTGGCGTTGGCGCTGGGCTTGCGGCCGGTCAGCATCCACAGGAGGTTGGCCGCGTGGCTGAGCTCCGGATCGGCCGCAACCGGCGTGCGGCCGTTGCGGATGGCGTCGTGCGCCGCCACGATCATCGGCACCTGCGAGGTGAGGCGAACGGCCTTTCGGATCGTCGCCTCGCGGGAATTGTCGCCGACCTCGGGGTCGAAGCAGGCGAGGGCGGAGACGGCGGTGCGGAGGACGTCCATAGGGTGGCCCGCCCTGACCGTGCCGATCACGTCGAGGACCGGATCGGGCAGGCTGCGGGCGGCCTTCAGGTCGCGGTCGAAGGTCTCCAATTCACCTTTGCGCGGCAAATCGCCGTGCAGAAGGCAATAGGCTGTCTCCTCGAACGTGGAGTTCTCAGCAAGATCGTGAATAGAATAGCCGCGGTAACGCAGATCGCCGGCTTTGCCGTCAATGAATGTGCATGAAGAACGATCGAAATAGACGCCCATAAGGCCACGATGGATCTTGATGGGTTCGGCTGATTCTGCCATGAACGACTTCCTTTGTGCGGGACGGCTGCCTTACTTGCAGGGTGAGCGATGGATATATTGGCAGACCTTGTTGAGCGAGCACGAGCGGGGCGTAAGACGGTCGTCCTTCCCGAAGGAGAGGACGGGCGCATCCTCGCCGCGGCGCGGCAGCTGCAGGACAGCGGCATCGCACGTCCTATCCTGCTCGGCGAAACGACGGTGGTAAAGCAGGCGGCCGAAAGCGTCGGCGTGAGCCTCGCGGACCTGGCCCTTGTCGATCCGCGCACCGACAGCCGGCGCGACGCCTACGCCGAAGCCTCCGCGGCGCGGCGCGACGGGATGACGCCGGCCATGGGCCTGCGGTTGATGAACCGCGCCGTCTATTTCGGTGCGATGATGGTGCGGGAGGGTGCGGCCGACGCGATGGTCGCCGGCGCGGCCAACCCGACCAGGCAGATCATCCAGGCCGGCCTGATGACGATCGGGCTGGCGCCAGGCGTGGACATCCCGTCGAGCTATTTCCTGATGGTCACGCCGAACGCGTTTCCCGGTGGTCCCCAGGCAGTCATCTTCGCCGATTGCGCGGTGAATGTGGATCCCACCCCGGAGGAACTGGCCGGCATCGCCATCGCCTCCGCCCGCTCCGCCGAACGCCTGCTGAAGGCCGAGCCGCGCATCGCGCTCCTGTCTTTCTCCACCAGGGGAAGCGCCCAGCATGCCCGGGTGGACAAGGTGAAGGAGGCGCTCGCGATCCTCAAGCAGCGCGCGCCGGCGCTTGAGGTCGACGGCGAGTTGCAGGGCGACGCGGCGCTGGTGCCCTGGGTGGCGGCCAAGAAGGTGAAGGGCGAAAGCGGGGTCGCCGGCCGCGCCAACGTCCTGGTCTTCCCCGACCTCGACGCCGGCAATATCGCCTACAAGCTGGTCCAGTGGCTGGGCGGCGCCACCGCGATCGGGCCGCTTCTGCAGGGTTTCGCGAAGCCGGTAACCGATCTGTCGCGCGGGGCGAAGGTGGAGGATATTGTCACCGCCTGCGCCGTCACCGTCGCGACGGTCGAGGACTGACCGGCCGCGCCGCAGGGCGGAACAACTCGCCCCTGCTTGGGTGCCCGCCAAGTGCAGCATGGTCGTTCCGTGCTCGAAGGGCTAAGGGCCCGTGCCGTCGCCGCCGAGCGAGACGCCGAGGCGCTTCTCCCATAGCCGGACCACTTCAGTCTGGTCCACGCCGGCGCCGAGCTCCCGGCCCGCTTCCGCCCAGAGACCCGCCGTCAGGTGAAGGACCGGCGACCAGGCGTCCAGCCGCGACGCCAGGGCATGCGCCAGCCCCACATCCTTGCTGATCAGCCCGAGCGCCATGCCGCTGGCGAACTTGCGCGGGATCACCTGGTTGATGAACTTCTTCTCGAACGGGTGGTTGCGGCCCGTTGTGGCGGACAGGAGGGCGGCGACCATCACCTCGCGGTCGATGCCGAACTTCGCGCCGACCCCCATCGCTTCGATGTAGGTGATCAGCGCCTGGGCGTTGACGAAGTTGTTGAGCAGCTTCATCGCATGCGCCGAGCCGAGGTCGCCGCAGCGGCGCACCGCCTTGCCGAATGCCAGCACGATCGGCTCGGCCCGGGCTATATCGGCTTCCTCACCGCCGACCAGGATGTCGAGCGTGCCGTCCTCGGCGAACACGACGCCGCCGGCCACGGGCGCATCTACGGTGCGGATGCCGCGCACCGCGAGCTTTTCTCCGAGCTGACGCGTCGCCAGCGGGTCGGAGGAGGAGCAGTCGATGACCAGTGAACCTTCTGTGAGCTGAAGGGCCAGGCCGGCACCCGGCTCACCGCCGGTCAGCACGGCTTCCACGTCCCGGCTCGTCGGCAGCATAGTGATCACGACGGTGCAGCCGGCGAGGTCGGAAAGCTGCCTCGCCGGCTTCGCCCCGAACTCCGCGCAGAAGCGCTCGGTCACCTCCGGCCGGATGTCGAACGCCGTGAGTTCATGGCCGGCGCGCGCCAGATGCCGCGCCATTGGGGTGCCCATGCGGCCGAGGCCGACGAAGCCGATCTGTTCGGCGCCGGCGCTGGTCATGCGGCTCGGTCCAGTCGCTCGGCCAGGTAGTCGGTGGCGCGCACACCGACGAAGCGGGCCGGGCCCGTGTCATGCGTATCGAGCGAAAAGGCCACGCCGGGCGGGATGTGGGCGATGTCGCCGGGCCGCATCCGCCGTGTCTCGTCGCCAATCCGCGCGTTCAGCTCGCCGTCGCACAGGTAATAGAACCGTTCGTGCTCGCCGGAGCCCGATGTTTCAAAACCGCCGGGAACCTCGAAGAAACCGAACGCCCCACGCTCGCCCTCGATCCACTCGACGTGCTTGCCGTAGCGGTAGCCCCCTTGCAGCTTGTCGGTGAGCGGGAAGAAGCAGTCGGGCACGCCCTCGACGATCGCCTGCGACGCCCCCGAGGATTTAACCTCCACGGCCGAGCGGTCGCCGCTTTGGCGGTGGATTTCCTCCGATTCGTCCATAGTCAGCGGCCGTTCCGGCAGCGGCTCGTCGGCGCCGACGCCGACCACTGTCCAGGTCCGGTCCTTGATGTAGAGGTAGGCGCAAGGGCCGTCCTCGGTGGCCCGCATGGAATGGCGCACATTGGGCGGGATGATCATGCAGGTGCCGGTCTCGACAATGCGGTGATCCTTGCCGATCACCGCATTGACCCGGCCCTCAAGGACGAAGATCAGTAGCTCGTTGGGGTGGTAATGCAACTCCGAGCCGGTGCCGGCCTTCTTCTGGTTCAGGCAGAAATAGAGATGCTGCCCTTCGATGATCGGAGCGCGGCCGGACGACAGATGCGCCGTCAGACGCCTGCTCTCGATCTCCTCGAACCGGTGAAACGGCATCCTGTCCTCCTTTGTTACGCGCCGCCGCCCTGCGCAACGCCGTCTGCGACGTGCTTGCGCAGCCGCTCGGCACCGCGCGCCAAAAGCGCCAGATCCGAGCCGCAGGCGACGAACATGAAGCCGGTCTTCAGCCAGTGCACCGCCTGGTCGGGATCGCCGACCAGGATGCCGGATGGCTTTCCGGCTCTCGCCACCCGCTGGTGGGCTGCGGTGATCGCCTCCACTACGGCGGGATGTGCCGGCTTGCCGATATGGCCGAAGTCGGCGGAAAGATCGGTCGGGCCGAAGAACACGCCGTCGACTCCCTCGACGCCGGCGATTTCGTCGATCCGCTCCAGGGCGGCGCGGGTCTCCACCTGCACCAGCACGCAGATCTCGTCGTGCACCCGGTCGAGGTAGTCGGTGATCCGGCCGTAGCGGTTGGTGCGGGTCGTCAGCGACACGCCGCGAATGCCGTGCGGCGGATAACGCGTGGCACGCACGGCCGCTTCAGCTTCCGCCGCGGACTGCACCATGGGGACGAGCAAGGTGAGCGCCCCGATGTCGAGCAGTCGCTTGAAAACAACTGCATCGTTCCAGGGCGGCCGGACAATCGGGGTCGTGCCGCCGACCTCGTAGGCCTGCAATTGGCTCAACACGCTCGGCAGCTCGTTGGGCGAGTGCTCCATGTCGATCAGCGCCCAGTCGAAGCCGGCCGTGCCGAGCACGTCGGCGGCGACATTGCTGCACAGGCTGCTCCAGATGCCGACCTGCGGACGGCCCTCGCGGATGGCGGCCTTGAACCGATTGACCGGAAGTTTCACGTCACCCCTCTTTGATCTGGACCGCGCCTGAGCTTCCGACCGAGCGGCCGATAGCCTCCAGGAACGCGATGTTGTTCTCCACGTCGGCCCGCGGGACCGGGAACGGCGAGGCGGTGCGCACCGCCTCCGCAAAGGCCTCGAGCTCCGCCCGTTCGATGTCGACCGGGTCGAAATTGAGGATGCGCTCCTGCTCGTTGATCCTGCAGACGACCAGCGTCTCGTGCCAACGCATCTCGACCCAGCCTTTTGACCCGAACACCTGCAGCCGCCAGACATCGGCCGTTGCCGTCAGCGAGGCGAGGGTGCCGAGCGCGCCGGAGGTGAAGCCGAGCACCACCACCGTGGTGTCGTCCATGTCGGTCGTCAGCACCTGGCGGATGCTGCGCGCGTCCACCTCGCGGATCGGGCCTGCGAAGTGGATCATCAGGTCACTGACATGCAAACCCTTGCCGGTCATGCCGCCCCACGGGCTTTCCGCGGCGCTGGCCCGCCATATGCTCTGGCTGTGCCGCCATCCGCTCGGCCCCGAATAGTTCCCCTCGATGTGGAGAACCTGGCCGATCTCGCCGTCGTCGATGAGTTTTCTGATCTCGCGCACTGCGGGCAGGAATCGCCGGTTCTGGCCGACGGCCAGCAGTACGCCGTTGCGCTCGCACGCGTCGAAGGCGGTGACCACGCCCGCCCGGGTCAGCGCCAGCGGCTTCTCGACAAAGACATGCTTGCCGGCTTCAGCCGCCTGGACGACCTGCTCCACATGCTGGCTGTGCGGAGTGGCCAGGATCACCGCGTCGATCGCGGGGTCGGCGAGAACCGACCCGTAATCACTGTCAATGGGGATGCCGGTCTTCTCGGCAAAGGCGGCGACCTTCTCCACCGTGCGCGTCACGCCGCGCGTGATGCTGATCGCATCCGTCTTGCCGTGCACGGCGAGAACCAGCTTCTGACCCCAGGAACCGAGGCCGACGATCGCGGCGCGCATGGCCTAAGCCTCTCCCGGCGAGAGGACTTGCGCGTTTACGACCAGGGCCGGGTCGAGCTTACCGTCATGGCAGGCGATGACGTTCTCGGCGCAGGCGAGGCTCATGCGGCGGGCGCAGTCCTGGGTGAAGGCGGCAGAGTGCGGGCTGAGCACTACCGCCGGATGGCGGGCGAGCGGATCGTCGGGCGGCAGCGGCTCGCGCTCGAACACGTCGAGCCCGGCGCCCATCTGGCGGCCCTCGTCGAGCGCCCTGATCAGGGCCGCTTCGTCGACCATGCCGCCGCGCGACACGTTGATGAGGATCGAGCCGCGCTTCATGGCCTGGAGTTCCCTTTCGCCGATCAGGAAACTTTCACCGGGCAGCTTAGGCGCGTGAACCGTCACAACGTCGACGTTGGGGAGTTGCTCCCGCCAGTCCTCGACCAGCGTGACGCCCAGCGCCTCGGCGTCGCCGCACGACACGAAGGGGTCAGAGCCGATGACCGTCATGCCGAAGGCGCGGCACAGCGCAGCCACCTTCCGGCCGATCCGTCCGAGGCCGATGATGAGGACGGTGCGGCCGCTCAGCTCAACTGCCGCAAAGCGGTCGCGGATGCGGAACTCGCCCTGCCGGATCGCCCGGTCGTAGGCGGTGGTGAACTTCGCTACGTCCAGCATCAGGGCGAGCGCATGCTCGGCGACGGCGGTGGAATTGACATCGCCGACCAGCGCCAGCGGGATATTGCGCTCGCTCAGCGCGCCGACGTCCACGGCATCGTAACCGACCCCATGCCGGGCGATGAGCTTCAACCTTCCGGCAGCGGCTATCAGCGGACGGTCGATTCGCGTGGTCCGCACGATGATGGCGTCCATGTCAGGCACCAGCGCCTGCAGGTCCGGCGGATTGTCGGGCCGCTCGACGATGTCGAACCTGCCCGCATCTGTCAGGCGCTCGATTCCTGCTTGATGGATCCTGCCGAGGACCAAAACCCGTTGCACGATGTTCCCCAACGCCTCGCCACGCGAGGTCTTAAGACAAGGCCGCCGGGCTGGCAACTGTCATTTCATGCCGCAAACGGCCGGTTCGCCACGTGAACTATAAATCGTGTCATGCGCTCAGCGCCCGCTTCGCTTCGTAACCCATGCTGAGGCTGATCCCGTGCGCGGCTTCCACAACCCGCGGGGCGATCTGCGCGATCCTTTCCGGCGGCATCCGGATATCAGGGGCCCGCAGCGAAACCGCGGCGATCACCCGTCCTGTGGAATCGAAGACCGGCGCCGCGATCGCCGAGGCGCCCATGGTCACGTCACCGATCGAAGTCGCAAAACCCTGTAGCCGCGCCTCCTGCAGCACCTGCAGGAAGGTGCGCCTGTCAGTTACGCCGAGCGGGCTGACAGGTTTCAGGCCCGTCAGCTCGATGATGCGGTCGCGTTCGTCCTCGGGAAGGAACGCCATCAGGATCTTGCCGGATGCGCCGACATAGATGGGCTGCGCCTGTCCGATCGCCGGCACGACGCACAGTTCCTGGGCGCCCGGAAAGGCCTGTACGACCACCCGCTCGACTCCGCGCGGGCAGACGAGCTGGACGGATTCCTCCGTGGCGCGCAGGAGCGAGCGCAGATACGGCTCGCTAACTGTGCGCAGGTCGTTGCGCCACAGATGGACAAGGCGCCATAGGCCAGGGCCGAGCGAGTAGCGCCGGCTCAGCGGATCGCGCTGGATAAGCTTGAACTGCTCCAGCGTCGCCAGCAGCCGCAAAGTCGTTGCCTTGTCGATGTCGGTCGAGCGGCTGACGTCCGAAAGGGCGACCGGCTCGGCGGAATCGGCAATCTTCACCAGGAGGCTCAAGGCTCGTTCAACGGACCGCACGGTCATGATCTGGCTGCCATCAGTTTCAGACCGTGAAACTTAGCACCTTCCCACAAGCTTGTAGAGACTGCGGGCGATTCAGGAGACGAGCAGGGCGGCAACCAGATACGAGCCGAGCAGCAGCAGGGCGGCGCAGAAGACCTGCCGGAACCTGTCTACGTCGAGGCGGTTGCGCAGCGCCGTGCCGATCGTCAGGCCGAGCATTGCCGGCGCCATGGCGAGCGCCGAGACGGCCACCTGTTGCAGCGAAAGCAGGTCCTGCAAGGCGAGGCCAACCACCAGTGCCGCTGCCGCAATGATGTAGGTGACGCTGAGCGCCTGGACGAGGTTGTCCTTCTCCAGCCCGAGCGCCTGGAGATAGGCGACCGTTGGCACCAGGAACACGCCGGTCGGGCCCGCGATAAGACCCGTGCTGGCCCCGGCGAGCGTGCCGAGCCACCATTCGTCGCGCGGACGGATGGAAAGTCGCAATCCGGTCAGCATTGTTAGGCCATAAGCGATCAGGGCCACGCCGAGCAGCCCGCGCGGCAGCGCCGCGTCCGACTTGGCCAGCAGCAGCGACGATGCGAGCGTCGCGATCACGGCGCTGATGATGAGCGGGGCCAGCCGTCGCAGCAGGGGCCCAAGCGGCGTGCCCGAAAAGATCTGCGAAAGGTTGGTCGCGAAGATCGGCACGAGCAGGATGGCGGCGGCCTGTGCGGGGCTCATGACGAAGGCCATAATCCCGGCCGCCACCACGGGCAGCCCGAGCCCCAGCGTGCCCTTCACCACGCCGGCAAGCAGCAGCGCGGCGGCAATCACTGCCGATGTCGAAACGGCATCCACTGGTCGGTCCGATCGGGCGTTCTGCCGTGGCGTTTGCGGCCGTTTTAGGTTTCTTCTTCCTCGAACGCGCGGGCGCGAGTCTTGCGGAACACCGGCGCGACCAGGATGGCCAGCAGCATCGCCGACAGGATCAGGAAGGAGAGGCTGATCGGCCGTTCGATGAACACGGCGGGATCGCCGTGGGAGATCAGCAGCGCCCGTCGGAGATATTCCTCCACCAGCAATCCCAGGATGAAGCCCAGCAGCAGCGGAGCCGGTTCGCAATGCAGGCGCCGCAAGAGGTAGCCGACCCCGCCGAAGAACGCCGCCATGGTCACGTCCAGCGCGCTGTTGCGGATGCTGTACACGCCGATGCAGCAGAACAGCATGATGGCCGGATAAAGGAAGCGGTAGGGCACTGACAGCAGCTTCACCCAGATGGCCACCAGCGGCAGGTTGAGGATCACCAGCATCAGATTGCCGACCCACATGCTGGCGATCAAACCCCAGAACAGGTCCGGCCGATTGTTCATCAGCTGCGGCCCCGGCGCGAGACCCTGCATCATCAAGGCGCCGATCATCAGCGCCATGACCGCGCTTGATGGCAGCCCGAGGGTCAGCATCGGGATGAAGGCGGTCTGCGCCGCCGCATTGTTGGCGGCCTCGGGCCCGGCGACGCCTTCAATGGCGCCCTTGCCGAAGCGCGACGGATCGCGCGCGATCTTCTTCTCCAGCGAATAGGTTGAGAAGGACGCCAGCACGGGCCCACCGCCGGGCAGGATGCCGAGGAACGAGCCGAGCGCGGTGCCGCGCAGCGTCGGCTTGGCGATTTCCGCGAGGTGGCGCCGCGTCGGCCAGAGTCCTTCCACGACCTGCACATGGGTGCGCTTTTCCTGCGGCCGGCTCAGATTGGCGATCGTTTCGCCGATGCCGAAGGTGCCCATCGCGATGACCGCGAATTCCAGGCCGTCGGTGAATTGCGGGATGCCGAAGGTGTAGCGCTCAAAACCGGAATTCACGTCCATTCCGACGGTGGCCAGCAGCATGCCGACCAGGATCATGCCGATCGCCTTAATCACCGAGCCGTGCGCCAGGATAACGGCGGCGATCAGCCCGAACAGCATTAGCGAGAAATAATCGGCCGGGCCAAAATCGAGGGCCACTTCCGCCAGGGCCGGCGCGGCCACGGCAATGATGACGGTGGCGACGCTGCCGGCGAAGAAGGAGGCAAGTGCGGCGGCGGCAAGCGCCTGGCCGGCCTTGCCCTGCCGCGCCATCTGGTAGCCGTCGAGCGCCGTCACCAACGACGAGCTCTCGCCCGGCAGGTTGACCAGGATCGCCGTCGTGGATCCGCCGTACGAGGCGCCGTAATAGATGCCGGCCAGCATGATGATGGCCGCCGGGGCGGGCAGCGCGAAGGTGATTGGCAGCAGGATGGAGATAGTGGCGACCGGGCCCAATCCGGGCAGCACGCCGATCATCGTGCCGAGCAGCACGCCGATGAAGCCGTAAAAGAGGTTCAGCGGTTGGAAAGCGACCGCAAAGCCCAGTCCGAGGTTGCTGAACAGCTCCATGCCGGGTCACCAGAGCCGCGAATGCGGCAGGTTCAGCCCAAGGAGATACACGAACACTACGATGCAGAAGGCAACCAGGCCTATCGTCAGCAGCAGCATCTGGATCGGCTTGAAACCTTGGCCAGCCAACGCCACCCCCAGCACGAGAACGGCTCCGGCGACCGGGAACCCGTAATCCTCGATTAGGAAGGCGAACAGCAGTGTGCTTGCCACCACGATGGCAAGCGGCCGAACCGCGATCTCGCCGAGCGGCTCGGTGGCAGTCACGAACGAGCGCACGACGAGGACGAGGCCCAGGGCGATCAGGCAGACGCTGATCATCAGCGGGAAATAACCGGCGCCCATCCTGGCTGCCGTTCCAATCGGGTAATCGGCGCCGAGATAGATGGCGCCGAGACCCAGGATGCAGAACAGCAGCCCTGTAAGCAGATCGGTCGACAGACGGATGGTCATTGGCCCCACCGTCGACGGTCCGGAGCGTGCGGCCTATTCCGCCGTGACCCCGACCGTCTCGATCACACCCTTCCACTTCGCCGCGTCCTGCGCCAGGAATTGCTTGAACTCCTCGGGCGAGGCGCTGGATACCGCCGCCACGCCGGACTCCGCCATCCGATCCCGGATGGTCTGGTCCTTCATCGCTTCGACGATGGCCGCGTGCACCTTGTCGATGATCGGCTGCGGCGTGCCGGCCGGCGCAAGAACGCCCTGCCAGGACGAGCTGACATTCTTTGCGAAACCCTGCTCGGCCATGGTTGGCACGTCCGGGAGGGCGGGGATCCGCTCGCGGGTGGTCACCGCCAGCGCCTTCAGGTTGCCGTCCTTGATATGGTTGATGACGGAGCCGATGCTGGTGAACATCATGCTGACATGGCCCCCAATGATATCGGCGATGGCGGGCCCGGCACCGCCCTTGTAGGGAACGTGCACCATGTCGAGGCCGGCCTGGTTGCGGAAGGATTCCATCTCCAGGCGGTTGATGCTGGCCGCCCCAGCGGAGGCGAAGTTCACTTGACCGGGGTTGGCTTTGGCGTAGTCGACCAACTCGGCGACGTTGTTGGGCGGAAACTCGGGGTTTGCGACAAGCACGCCCGGCGCATCGGCCACGACGGAGATCGGCACGAAATCCTGGTCGGGCTTCACCCTCAGGCTGGAGAACACATACGGATTCACCGACACCGTGCCGACGTTCCCGAAGAACAGGGTGTAGCCGTCGGGCTTGGCGCGGGAGGCCAGGTCCATGCCGATGTTGCCGGACGCGCCCTCGCGGTTCTCAATTACCACCTGCTGCCCGAGCAACTCGCTGAGCTTTGGCTGCAGCAGGCGCGCTGCGAAGTCCGATGCGCCGCCGGGGGCAAACGGGACGATCATGGTAACGGGACCGGTGGGGTAGTCGTCCGCACTCTGGGCCCAGGCGGCCCCTCCGGTCAGCAGCATGGCGCCAGCGACGAGCGGCCTCAAAACGCGCAAAATATCCATGTTCTCCTCCGTAAAGCCCTACTGGATTATGCGTGGTCGGGTTAGGCCGGGACCGATCGGCTCCAGACGGGGGCCTGAGATCCTGACAGCGACGGTGCGCGTCCCGAACTGCTGTTTCATTAGACGATATTGCGCTTTGCCCGACAGTGTCAACCGCGGGCCCTTCCGCAACGGGGCTCGACTGCCGCGACGTTTGCTCATGCCGGGAGGGTTTTAAAACACGGTTTCATGTGATAATCGCCGACGCGATAAATTGAGGAGGATCAGGCGATGTCGGAAACCAAGACCGCTGGCGCGGAGAAGGCCGGCTCCGGCCGCTATCATTTTCAGATGGAGAGCCTCAATATCATTGCCGCGGGAACCGGCTATTCCACTTCCGAGGGGGGTGTCGTCGAAGGCGAGCGCATGCTTGTTGGCTATATCCGCAAGCCGCGGGGCACGGGTTCACGGCCGCACAAGCACCCTAACGAGCAGTTCAACTACGTCCTGCGGGGCACACTGCGGGTAGAGATGGACGGTCAGACGTTCTCTGCGCCGGCCGGCACCTTGGTGTATGTCCCGGCCAACATGGTCCATTCCATGGTCGCGGTTGGCGAGGAGGACGTTGTCTTCCTTGCGGTAAAGGATTTGTCGCACGGCATTATCGGCATGGCTGCCGACGGTACCATGGCCGGACCGCACTACGAGGAAGGCTACGGGCCGACAGCGGGGCAGGGGTAGGCTAAGGTTTGGCTGAGGCGACAGCCCGCACGATTCGGTCCGACGCCCCGCGCGACGGGTATGTCATGCGGGCGCGCCTTGCCCCTGTCCAACTTCGGCGGTTTCGCGTTACGCCAGAACGGACGGGCTGCCGGGCTGTGACCGGGCAGCCGACCATATGTGAAGGGAATGATCCGCCGATGAAGATGACGACCGAGGAAGCTTTCGTGAAGGTGCTGCAGATGCATGGCATCGAGCACGCATTCGGCATCATCGGCTCCGCCATGATGCCGGTTTCCGACCTCTTCCCAAGGGCAGGGATCACGTTCTGGGACTGCGCGCACGAATCCAACGCCGGCATCATGTGCGACGGCTACACGCGGGCGACCGGCAAGATGGCCATGGCCATCGCCCAGAACGGGCCGGGCGTGACCGGTTTCGTGACCGCGGTGAAGACGGCCTACTGGAACCATACGCCGATGCTGCTGGTCACGCCGCAGGCGGCCAACCGCACCATCGGTCAGGGCGGCTTCCAGGAGGTGGCGCAGATGGCGCTATTCCAAGACATGGTGTGCTACCAGGAGGAGGTGCGCGACCCCTCCCGCATCCCGGAAGTGCTGAACCGGGTGATTGAAAAGGCGTGGCGCGGCTCGGCGCCGGCGCAGATCAACATCCCGCGCGACTACTTCACCCACATCATCGATGTGGAACTGCCGCAGATCATACGCCTCGAGCGGCCGCCCGGCGGCAAGGAGGCGATCGCCGACGCGGCCAGCCTGCTGGCGGGGGCGAAGTTTCCTGTCATCCTCAACGGGGCGGGCGTGGTGCTTGCGGGCGCGATCCCGGACTCGGCGGCGCTGGCCGAGACGCTCGATGCGCCGGTCTGTTGCAACTACCAGCACAACGACGCCTTTCCCGGCAGCCATCCGCTGTCGGTCGGTCCGCTCGGCTACAACGGCTCGAAGGCGGCGATGGAACTCATCGCCAAAGCCGATGTCGTGCTCGCACTGGGCACGCGCCTGAACCCCTTCTCCACCCTGCCCGGCTATGGCATCGATTATTGGCCGCGACAGGCCAAGGTCATCCAGGTCGACATCAATCCCGACCGGATCGGGCTGACCAAGAAGGTCTCCGTGGCCATCTGCGGTGACGCCAAGCAGGTGGCCCGGCAGCTCCTCGGCCAGCTGAGCGGACAGATGACGAATCGCCCGGAGCGGGCCGAACGCCGGGCGCTGATCCACCAGACCCGCTCGGCCTGGCTGCAGCAGCTCTCCTCCATGGACCACGAGGACGACGATCCCGGCACGTCCTGGAACGAGGACGTGCGGCAGCGCGAGCCCGACCGCATGTCGCCGCGGCAGGCCTGGCGCGCCATCCAGGCCGGCCTGCCCGCGGACGCCATTATTTCCACCGACATTGGCAACAATTGCGCGATCGGCAACGCCTATCCGACTTTCGAGCAGGGGCGGAAATACCTGGCGCCGGGCCTGTTCGGGCCCTGCGGCTATGCCTTCCCCTCCATCGTCGGCGCCAAGATCGGCCGTCCGAACGTGCCGGTGGTCGGCTTCGCCGGCGACGGCGCTTTCGGCATCTCGATGAACGAGATGACCTCCATCGGCCGGCGGAACTGGCCGGCCATCACCATGGTGATCTTCCGCAACTACCAATGGGGCGCCGAGAAGCGCAACTCGATCCTCTGGTTCGACAACAACTTCGTGGGCACGGAGCTGGACCCCGACCTGAGCTATGCCAACATCGCGGTCGCCTGCGGCTTCAAGGGCATCTCGGTGCAAACCCAGGCGGACCTGACCGACGCCTTGCGGGAAGCCTGCGAAGCGCAGGCACGCGGCGTCACGACCTTCATCGAGGTCGTGCTCAACCAGGAACTCGGAGAACCCTTCCGCCGCGATGCGATGAAAAAACCGGTAATGGTCGCCGGCATTGAGCGGGCCGATATGGTGCCGCAGCCCGGCGCCTAGCGAGAGCGCGCTCAAATGCGGCGGTCCGCGCCGATGGCCGAGGCGGAAGCCGCACAGGGAGGAGATGGTTCGGGATGGCCCTGCAGGCGGGTGGTCAACGGCTGATCCGTTCCGTGCCGGCCATGGTCGGTCACCTCGGTCCGGGCTTCCTCGTTTCAGCCACCGTCGCGATTGCCGCCCAGTTCCTGTCGGAGCACTACCAGGTGCCCGCCATGCTGATGGCCCTGCTGCTCGGCATGGCGTTCCACTTCCTGGCGGAGGAGGGCCGCTGCGTCCCCGGCATCGCGGCGAGCTCCAGGCGGGTGCTGCGGATCGGCGTGGCGCTGCTTGGTGTGCGCATCAGCGTCGATCTGCTGATCGCGCTCGGGCCAGGGACGATCCTGCTGATCGTTCTGGCGGTCGGGGCGACGGTCGGCTTCGGACTGGTCGGCGCGAGGCTGCTCGGCCGCGGCTGGCGGCTGGCGCTAATCACCGGCGGGGCGGTCGCCATATGCGGCGCATCGGCTGCGATGGCCATTGCCGCGGTGCTGCCCAAGAATCAGTTTTCCGAGCGTAACCTGATATTCAGCGTGCTCGGCGTGACCATCCTGAGCACGATCGCCATGATCGTCTATCCGATCATCGTGACGCAGCTCGGGTTAGATCACCGCGCCGCAGGAATCTTCCTCGGAGCGACGATCCACGACGTTGCGCAGGTTGTCGGCGCCGGGTTCACCGTGTCGCAGGAGACGGGCGAAACGGCGACGCTGGTTAAGCTAATCCGGGTCACCATGCTCGCTCCCGTCGTGCTGATCTTTTCGCTCTGCCTTCGCAACGTTCCCCAGGACGGGCCCTCTGAGACCTCCAGGCCGCCGCTGGTTCCCGGATTCGTCGTGGCTTTCCTGGCCCTTGCGGGGCTCAATTCGGCAGGGCTCGTGCCGGCTCCGATTGTCGCCGTTGTTTCTGATCTTTCCCGCTGGGCGCTGCTAATCGGCATCGCGGCGGTCGGCATGAAGACATCCTTGAAACGAGTGATGGAGGTGGGCGGCGAGGCCGTCGGCCTGATCGTTGCCGAGACTTTCTTCATTGCCGCCTTCATCCTGGTCGGTATCTGGCTTCTCGGGGCATAGGAGCCGCCGGGCATGGCGCGTGACGGATCGCAAGGTTTCGACCAGATCGGCAGGATAGAACTAAGGCACCTCCGATATTTTCTGGTGCTCGCCGGCACACTGAATTTCACCCGCGCTGCGGAAAAGCTGAACGTCACGCAGCCGACGCTGTCGCACCAGATCAAGCAACTGGAAACCACGCTTGGCGCGCCGCTGTTCGAGCGCCGGGCCCGCGACGTGCGCCTGACCGGCGCGGGCGAAATGTTCCGCCCTTACTGCGAGCGTACACTGCAGGAGCTCGAACTCGGCGCCCTGGCGTTGTCCGAGTTGGAAGGCCTTATACGCGGTACGCTGCGCATGGCGGTATCCCACTCCTTCTCGAGCACAATGCTGCCGCTGGCGCTCTCGGAGTTCGCGCTGCGCTATCCCGGCGTGCATGTGATTGCCCGGCTCATCCCGCGCCGCGAGATGGAAAAAGACCTGCTCAGCGGCGAGCTGGACTTAGCGGTGGCCTATGTGTCCGACGACACCGAGCATTTCGTGGCGGAAACGCTGGCCGAAGAGGCGCTTGTGCTGGTCGTTTCGGCTGCGCACCCGGTCGCACGCGGACGGATCATGCCCATGCGCCGCATCGCCGACCTGCCGCTGGTGATGTTGACGCCGGAATTCGCCGTCCGGCAATATCTGGACAAGTTCTTCGCCGACGCAGGTCTGGTGCCGCGCATCGCGCTGGAGATGAATGCCATCGAGCCGATACTTGCCACTGTCCGTAACTCCCGCCTGGCGACGGTGCTGTCGAGCGGAGCTGTCCTCAACGACGACGGCGTGCGGCTGCTGGCCCTGAAAGACCCTGTCCCCCGGCGCAACATCGCCATCCTTTGGCGGCGGCACGGGCACCGGTCCGCCGCAGCAGAGCGCATGGCGGCCACGATTCGGCAGATCTATACGGGAACGGCACCACCAAGCCGGCGCGGATAGACCGCGTCTATCGAAACGATAGCTTCTTTCGATTTCCTCTCGGATGAAAGTTGACCCATTCTGGTCGGAGGTCGCGCAAGACGACCGCGATAGTGGAGGTTTCCGGTTGCCCTCGGCACCATCAGCTGACTTGGCCCACTTGACGCGTCCGCCGCTCTTTGGCGGAGCGCAGCGCCGTGGCTGACGGTATCGAGCTGCGCAACGTCTCGCTGACCTACCAGGTCGGCGCCAAATCCGTGCTGGCTGTCAACGACGTCAGCTTTGCCGTGTCCCCCTCCGAGTTCCTGTGCATCGTCGGCCCGAGCGGCTGCGGCAAGACGACGATCATGAACATGATTGCCGGGTTTCTGACGCCCACCGAGGGAGAGATCCTTATCGGCGGCGCCGCTACGCGCCAGTCGCGGCCGAACCGCGGCGTGGTCTTCCAGGATTTCGCCCAGCTGTTTCCGTGGCGCACGGCGCAGCGCAACGTCGAGTTCGGGCTCGAGATGCGGCAGGTCGGCAAGGCGGAGCGCCGCGAAACGGCGCTGAGCTACCTGAAGCTCGTCGGCCTCGAAAAGTTCGCCGACAACTTTCCGCACCAGCTGTCCGGCGGGATGCAGCAGCGCACGGCTATTGCGCGCGCGCTAGCCTACAATCCGGGCGTGCTGCTCATGGACGAGCCCTTCGCGGCGCTCGATGCCATGACGCGCGACGACATGCAGCGCATGCTCTCCGAGATCTGGGCGGAGACCAAGAAAACGATCGTCTACATCACTCACAATGTCGGCGAGGCCGTCTTTCTCGGCGACAAGGTCGTGGTCATGGCGGCCCATCCGGGCAGCCTGCGGGAGGTGATCGATGTAGACCTGCCCCGGCCGCGCGACCCTCTCAGCGACGAATTCATTAAGATGCAGCGGCGCGTCCTGGCCAGCCTGGGAGGCCGGCACTGAACTCGATCCGGACCGCCACAGGGCGGCGGTCCGCAACCTGCGAGCCAGATGCTCGCACACATAGGAGGAATGCCGATGAAAACGTTCAGGACATCGCGGCGCGAGTTCATGGGCCTGGCCGGCGCCGGGCTAGCAACGCTTGCCGTCCCTGGTCTCGCCCGCGCCCAGGCCGACGCGCCGCTTGCCTTCGGTTACCAGAACACGTCCTGGGGCGTCATCGGCATGATCGCCGAGGCCGACGACCTGTTCAAGAAGAACGGGGCCAACGTCACGATCTATAAGTTCGACGGTGGCAAGGCCACCCGTGATGCGATGGTGGCCGGCCGCATCGATATCGGCGTGCTCGGCGCCACTCCATTCATCGTCGGCGCCGCCAAGGGCGACATGGCCGGGATCGGCATGGCGATGTACGCGGGCAAGACCCTGGCGGTGATCGCGGGCGTCAACAGCGGTGTCACGAAGGTCGAGGACCTGAAGGGCAAGAAGATTGCCTCGCAGCTCGGCTCCTCCACCGATTCCGTGTTCCAGAACAAAGTGCTGCTCGCCTTCGGGCTCACCGCCGCGGACGTACAAATCGTCAACATTCCGCATCCCAACCACGTCTCCGCCCTCGCAGCGGGATCGGTGGACGCCAGCGCACTGGTCGAGCCCTACGTTTCGGTCGCGGAAGTGGAAGGCCTTGCGAAGGTCCTCGTCGACTATTCCAAGTACGACATTACCCCGGTGGTGCTCACGGCGAACCGCTCGGCCATTGAGGGTAAGCGCGAGGCCGTCGCTGCCTTCCTGCGCGGCTGGCTGGCGGCGGTGGACGTCTTCAACAAGGAGCCGGAGCGCACCGCCGAGATCGTCAAGAACCACTTCCAGGCGCAGGGCTTCGAGATCTCCGACGAGGTGGTCAAGCTCATGCTCGGCAAGGTCGACGTGCGCACCGATTATATCCCTGAGCTGAAGGCCGCGCTGACAGCCGAGGCGGAGACGCTGGTCAAGAACGGCCAGCTCGCCGAAGTGCCAGACTGGAGCAAGCTGCTCGACAGCTCGATCCTCCAGGAAGCCCGCGCCTGACCTGGACGCCTGACCCGGGAAGGCGAGCAGACGCATGAGGAGCAGGGTCTATTCCTTTGCCGTGATGCTGCTTGCCTTCCTGTGCCTGGGCTTGTCCTGGCAGGCTTTTGCGCTTTGGGGCGGTTTCCCGCCGAAGCTCGCCCCCGGCGTCGGCCAGATCTGGGACGCCTTCCTGCGGATCGCCGGCAACGGCGCCCTGCTCTCGGCCATCATTGCAACTCTGTACCGGCTGTTGCTTGGCTTCGGAATGGCCGCAATCATCGGATTGCTCGTCGGCGGCCTCATGGGCCGCAAACGATGGATTGAGGACACGCTGCTGCCGATCGTCAGCTTCGTTTATCCCATCCCGGGCCTGGCCTATGCACCGCTCTTCGTCCTGTGGTTCGGCCTCGGCGACCTGCCGACCATCCTGCTGGTCGGCTTTTCCTCCTCCATCGTGATTATCCTAAACACCTGGCGGGGGGTGAAATCGGTGAAGCCGCTGTGGTTGCGCTCCGCCGAGGTCATGGGGGCCGGTGACCACCAGATCCTACGCAAGGTCATCCTCCCCGGCGCTCTTCCCTCGATCCTCATCGGGCTGCGGCTCGGGCTCGCCAACGCCTGGCGCATCCTGATCGCCGTGGAGATGCTGATGTCGGTCCAGGCCGGGCTCGGCTGGCTGATCTTCGGCGCCCAGACCTTTCTCAACACCGACGTGATGCTGGCAACCATCATCGTCATCGGCCTGATCGGGGTCTTTCTCGAAAAGCAGGTGTTCGAGCGGGTGGAACGCGCCACCATCGTGCGCTGGGGGATGACGACGGCATGACCCGGACCCGCAGGAACGCTTCGGCAAGCCTGCTGCGCGGCGTGGCCGGCATCATTGCCTGCGCGGCGGTGTGGGAGATCTTCGCGCGCAGCGGCATGTATTCGACATCCCTGACGCCGCCGCTCGCCACGATCTTCGCGACCCTGTTCCGAATGACGGCCGACGGGACCCTCCTCATCAACGCTGCTTATACGCTGGGGCGCGTCGCCTTCGGCATGGCCGTCGCCTTCGTCATAGCCGTGCCGCTTGGGCTCTTGATGGGCCGCTCGCGCTTTGCCGAGCGGTTCTTTCTGCCGATCGTCAGTGTCCTTCTGCCGATCCCATCGCTGGCCTGGGTGCCGCTGTTCACGCTATGGTTCGGCATCGGCGGCACGGCGACGATCTGCGTCGTCGTCTACGCCGCGTTCTTTCCCCTGCTCTATAACATCTGGGCCGGCGTCCGCTCAGTAAACCCGCTCTGGCTGCGCGCCGCCCAGGTCATGGGCGCGGGCCGCTGGTCGACCTTCCGCGACGTAATCTGGCCGGGCTCTCTCCATTACACGCTGACCGGGGTCCGGCTGTCGCTCGGCCGTGCCTGGATCGGCGTCATCGGCGGCGAGCTGCTCGCCAGCCCGCTCTACGGCCTCGGTCAGGTGATCTTTAACGCCAAGGAGTTCCTTAACGCCGGCGTCATGCTGGCCGTTCTGCTGCTGATCGGCGCGATCGGGGTGCTGTTCGAACGCTATGTGTTCCACACGCTTGAGGAAGCTACCGTGCGCAAATGGGGCATGACGACTGGTGGCCCGTAGGTGCCGGCCCGCAAGCCGGGTTTCAACTCGCGCAACGCCGCCCGGCAGAAAGGGCTTATTCGCCCGCGTCCGCGACCAAGCCAACGGCCTCGATGCCGTGGATGCCCAGAACCTCATCATTCGGTCCGGAATCGCCGCTGATACCGACTGCGCCCAGGATCGCTCCCTGGGCACCGCGGATCAGCACGCCGCCCGGGCTGGTCAGGATGCGGCCGCCGGACGTGACGGTGAGTCCCTGGACGAAGCTGGGATTGTCGCGCGCCTTCCGGCCGAGGCTGCGACTCGATTCGCCCATCGCCACCGCGCCCCAGGCTTTGCCCGTCGCGATCTCATTGCGGAACATGCTGGCGCCGTCCTGGCGCTGCAGCGAGATGACGTGGCCCTCCGGGCCAAGCACGGCGACAGCGACCGGCTTCATCCCTGCTTCCGCAGCCTTGCCCAGGGCAGCTTCGATAATGCGATTGGCTGTAGCCAGATCGAGTTGAGGCATCTCCGCGCTCCTTCGTGTCTCTCGCGCAAACCGGGCCGTGGTGTCTTGACCCGTTTGGCAGCCCACCCCTATACAATTGAAACACTGTTTCAACCAGAAAACCGGCTGACGGTCTCCCAACAGCGAGGACAACAATGGGTTCTTTGACCGCCATCAAGGTGGGACGGCTGATCGACGGCAATGGCGCGCCCGCCATCCGCGACGCCACCGTCCTGGTCGAGGGGCAGCGGATTAAGCAGGTCGGGCCGTCGCCGGCGATCCAGGTGCCGCCGGGCGCGACGGTCATCGACGCGCCAAGCCTGACCATGATGCCGGGCATGATGGACCTGCACATCCACATGTGCATGTTCAACAACCTGACCTTCAAGAATTACCGCGTCGCGCAGTGGGAAGTCTCATCCGAGCTGCAGCAGATGTACATGCTGTTCCATGCCCAGCTTTGCCTGGAGCGCGGCTTTACCACGTTGCGCGACCTCGGTTACATCTCCGCCGCCGGCCTGATGATCCGCTCTTCGGCGGCGGTGCGCGACGCCATCGACGCTGGCATCTTCGGCGGCCCGCGCATCCTCTGCGGCGCTTTCACGGTGGGCACCGGCTCACACCTCGACCTGATTAATCCGCGCGCATCGCTGCGGCCGCCGGGCGTTACTGCCGACGGGGCTGACGAGATGCGCAAGCTGGCCCGCAAGAACCTGCTGGCGGGCGCCGACTGGCTGAAGACCTGCGCCTCGGGCGGCGGCGGCACCGACAAGGAAGCTCCCGATGTGCGCAACCACACGCAGGAGGAGCTGAACGCCATCGTCGATGAGGCGCATGCGCAGCACAAGAAGACCGCCATCCATTGTTTCACGCCCAATGCGCATCGCATGGCCATTGAAGCGGGTGCGGACACCATCGAGCACATGGTCTTCTATGACGACGATGCTCTGGAGAAGATCGTCGAAACCCAAACCCCGGTGACGCCGACGCTGTCGCACCGCACCGACCATGCGATCGCGATCCGGCGGGAAACCGGCACGCCGCGCTTCACCCTGGAGAAGATGAAGGGCATCCAGCCGCACTGCTTCAGCACCTTCCAGGTGATGCACAAGGCGGGCGTCAAGATCGCCATGGGCACCGACATGGGGTTCGAGCCCGACATGGGCAGCAACGCCGACGAACTCGCGCTCTACGTTGACCTGGGCATGACTCCCATGGAAGCCATCCTCACGGCGACGAAGAACGCCGCCGAGGCGCTTGGGCTGATCAAGGAGATCGGCACGATCGAGGCGGGCAAATACGCCGACCTCGTCCTCGTCGACGGCGACCCGTCCGAGAACATCAAGGTCCTGGAGAACCGCGAAAACGTCCACGTCGTGTTCAAGGAAGGAAAGCGGATGCTCGACCGCCGACCGGGCGAGAACATCCGGACCATTCCTGTCGAATACCGGTCCTGGAAGATCCCCGATGAATGAGCGCTTGGCGACGGCGGCAGCCGAGCCGGCCGGGCGCATCCCGGTTCACCTGCTGACCGGCTTCCTCGGCAGCGGCAAGACCACCCTCTTGAACCGGATGCTGAAAGCGCCGGGCATGCAGGGTACGCTGGTCATCGTCAACGAGTTCGGCGAGGTCGGGCTGGATCACCTTCTGATCGAGACGCCGGAGGACGAGACGATCCTGCTCGCCAACGGCTGCCTGTGCTGTACCGTGAACGGCGACCTGCTGGTCACGCTGACCCGGCTGATCCTGCGCCGCGATGCCGGCGAGGTTTTTCCTTTCCACCGCGTCGTGGTCGAGACGACCGGGCTCGCCGACCCGGCGCCGATCCTGCGCACGGTGCTCGGTGACGAACTGGTCTCGTCGCGCTTCGCGCTGGCCGGCGTGGTCACGATGGTCGACGGCGTGAACGGCGCGGCGACGCTCGCCGCCAAGCCGGAAGCGGTGCGACAGGTCGCGATGGCCGACCGGCTGGTGGTCAGCAAGGCCGACATGCTGCCGCCGGGTGCGACGGCCGGCCTGACGCAACGCCTGCGCAAGCTGAACGGCGGGGCCGCTATCGAGGTAGCCGGCCCAGGCGACGGGGCGGTCTCACAGCTGTTCTCCGCCGCAAGCGGCGCGCGTGACTGGCATGCCTGGCTGGCCGCCGGCGAGCACGCCACGCACGCCGCCCATGGCCACCATCTGCACGGTGATGCCGCCGCAGTGCGAACATTTACGCTGTTCCACGACGAGGCTGTGTCCTCTGAAGCCGTGCGGCTTTGGCTGAACGGGCTCGCCCGCTTCCGGGGCCCATCGCTGCTGCGCATGAAGGGTATCGTCAACGTCGACGGCTCGCCCGTCGTGGTGCAGGCCGTGCAGGACGTCGTCCACGAGCCGATCGGTCTCGACGCATGGCCCTCCGACGACCGGCGCACACGGATCGTCTTTATCACCGAGGGTCTCGACCAGGCCGAGCTGGAATCGACGTTCTCCGCCTTCGGCTATGAGCAGGCCGCAGGCCAGGCCGGCCCGCTCGGCTTCGACGGGGGCGACTACGCCCGCTTCATCTCGGCGGTGCGCGGCTTCGCCCCGATGGAGAAGGTGTAGGCGCCGGGCATGGCCGACACGGTGCTGATCACCGGGGCGAGCCGCGGGATCGGGCTGGCCACGGCCCAATTGTTGGCCGGCCGCGGCTATGCGGTGATCGGAATGGCGCGCCGCGCGCCGGAAATCTTTCCGGGCGCCTTCTTCGCAACCGATCTTTCGGACAGGCATGCCGCGGCCGCCTCGCTAGCGGCGGTCTGCGCCGATCACGCCGTCGACGGGCTGGTCAACTGCGCCGGCTTGAACATCCCCGAGGCGGTCGGCTCGGTGGACCTCGACCATCTGGCGCAGGTGTTCGACCTCAACGTCCGCGCCAGCGTGCAATGCGCGCAGGCTGTTCTGCCCGGCATGCGGCAGCGCCGTTACGGGCGCATCGTCAACATCTCGAGCCGTGGCGCGCTCGGACGTCCCAAGCGGACCAGCTACAGCGCCGCGAAGGCCGGCGTGATCGGCATGACCCGCACCTGGGCGCTGGAGCTTGCCAGCGACGGCATCACCGCCAACGTCGTCTCGCCCGGGCCGACCGAGACGGAGATGTTCCGCCGCAACAATTTGGAAGGTCCGGACGCGGAAGCAAATCGTCGATATTTCCTCGCCGATGTACCTATGGGAAGATTCGGCCAGCCCGAGGAGATCGCCGCGGCAATCGCGTTCTTCCTCGGCCGCGACGCCGGTTTCGTTACGGGACAAGTGCTGCATGTCTGCGGTGGTTCCTCAGTTGGTCCCGCGCCGGTCTAGGTGAGATAGCTGATATCAAGCGGTCATCTTCGGGCCCGCTTACGAACAGCCGCTGCTCGGGACGTCATAAAGGGACGAGGCGGTCATGCTCGATATGGCAGAATCGGACAGTCTGCTTCCCAGCGGGGATCCAAAACATAACTCAACGGGGCAGCAGCCAACGATGGCAACGGGGCGCTTCTCGCACGACGCAATCTGAACCGATGCTCCCCTGAGGTTTGCGCCGCCAATTTAGCCGTTGGACGTTCGAGCTGAGCCGATTCGAACTGACAAGCGCCATCATTGGAGGGGCTTGGTCCCTCGGGAAATGATCGGATCGGTTCCAACATAGGTTGGAGACATTCCCCTAAATGCTGTGGGATTGTTTCTGATCATCAGCTGGTCGAACGAGGCGCTGATGGCTGAGGGTCACCCGTGCTCCCGCCTGCAAATTGGGAGCGCTGCCGTGGCGCATTTCGGTCCACATTCACATCCGATCGTGCGCAAGCTGGAGAGCGTCTTCAAGCTCACCGATGACGAGCGGCAGGCGCTCGAGAACCTGCCCATGCGGCTTACCGACATCCGGGCTCATCAGGACATCGTGCGCGAGGGCGACCGTCCTTATCGCAGCTTCGTAATCCTGGAAGGCTTCGCTTGCGCCTTCAAGATGACGAACATGGGGAAGCGCCAGATCATGGCCTTCTTCATCGCCGGCGACATGCCCGACATCCAGAGCCTGCATCTGAGCACGCTGGACCACAGCATCGGGACGATCACCCCGTGCACGGTAGGTTTCATTGAGCACGAGACCTTGCGGGCAGTGTGCAGGCAATACCCAAGGCTCACCGACGCTTTCTGGCGCAACACCCTGATCGACGCGGCGATCTTTCGGGAGTGGGTTACCAACATCGGGAGGCGGGAGGCTTACAACCGCATCGCCCACCTGATCTGCGAGTTGCTGGTCAAGATGCGCGCGGTTGGCCTTGCCCAAGACCACACCGCCGAAATCCCTGTTAGCCAGAGTGAAATCGGCGACGCTACGGGCCTTTCCAACGTGCACGTAAACCGGGTCCTTACGGAACTGCGGGGCGACGGTTTGATCGAGATCACGGGAAGGCGCGTCACGGTCCTCGATTGGGAAAGGCTGAAGGAGGTGGGCGATTTTGACCCGACCTACCTCCATCTTGAGCAGGAGCAGGCAGCAGCGTGACCTTCGCCCGCGCGGAACTAGCGTCGGTCCTCCTCAGCGCTGAAGCGTAGCGTCAGCACCGGCTGGCCCGCGTCGTCCGTCACGTTCATTCGCCATTTGGCGCCGATCGGCAGCTTGCCATCCAATCCCGGATCATCTCTCCTGCGGCTCTGATAGCTGGGATTTCGCCCTTCAGGACCTAGCGTCCGCAATGTGCGTTCTGGCTGGCCTTCAAGCGTTGGACATCAGGCCGCAGCTTGCTCTTTCTCGAGGTGCAAGTAACCTGCATCAAAGTCGCCCACTTCCTTCAGCCTTTCCCAATCGGGGACCCTGATAAGTCTGCCCTTGATTTCGATCAGGCCATCACTTCGCAATGCTGTGAGCACCCGGTTGACGTGCACGTTTGACAGCCCGAGCGCATCGGCAATCTCGACCTGGGTGATGGGGATCTCGGCGGTGTGGTCCTCGGCAAGGCCCACCGCCCGCATCCGCACCAATAACTCGCAGATCAGGTGGGCGATGCGCGGGTAAGCCTCACGCCGTCCAATGCTGGTCATCCACTCCCGGAAGACCGCCGCGTCGATAAGGGTGTTGCGCCAGAAAGCGTCCGCGACCCGTGGGAATTGCCGGCAGAGGTCGCGCAGGTGCTCATGCCGTATGAAACCCACCTTGCACGGAGTGATCGTCGCGATCGTGTGGTCCATGGTGTTCAGAAGCAGGCTCTGCAGATCGGGAATGTCGCCGGCGAGGTAGAACGCCATGATCTGGCGCCTGCCCTTGTCGGTCATCTTGAAGGGACAGGCGATCCCTTCCAACATCACGAAGCACCGCGACGGCCGGTCGCCCTCGCGACCAATGTCCTGGTCCGCCCGAATGTCGGTGAGCTGCATGGGCAGGTTCTCGAGCGCATGGCGCTCGTCGTCGGAGAGCTTGAAGACACTCTCCAGCTTGCGCACGAGAGGATGTGAACTGGGATCGAATAGCGCCACGACTGGGCTCCCTGTTTGCAGGCGGGAGCACGGTGACCCTCAGCCATCAGCGCCTGGATCGAACCGCCGATGATGTCCGAACCTCGCACGTTCTTGGGGAGCTCGGCTCTAACTTATGTTAGAGGCAATCCGAACATTCCTTAGCCGAGGGGGTTTATATCTGGGGCTCATGCGCTCCCGCCTATCTTGGAGCCGCAGAATGCCTCGTTACTTCTTCCACGTCATAGACGGCAAAGTTCTTATCGACAGTGAGGGAACGGATTGCTCGGACCTGGCCGACGTTCGTGCCCAGGCGATCGAAGCTGCCGGGGCAATGCTCCGCGATGCCGCTGCAACGATGCCGCCCGGCCATGAGTGGCAGATGCACGTTGCGGATCAGGACAAGGCTACCGTTCTGAAGCTCACGTTTGCGATGGAGGGCCCGGCCGCCCACGCGTAAGCGGACGGGCTCGGGTCCATCCGAAGCACCCTTTTCAGCAGAAATGGGGGACAGGCCAAGATCCAGCCCGCCTCGCCTCGACCGGGCCTCTGCTCAAGCGCTTCGGGTCGTTCGCCAAGGGCTCACAGTACCGGGTATCTGAGTGGCAGTCCGGGCACTTCCATGGCAGCGGTGTGCACCGACCATCCGCAAAGGCTCGCAATGATCAGGGTCTTCAGTCCGGGGCCGCCGAAGGCGATGTTGGTCGGGGCAACCAGCTTCAGCTGCTCCCAATCGTCGTAGAGCGTGGTCAACTCGCCCGTCGCTACCGTCAGGCGATAGATGATGTTCGGGTTGTACAGGCTGATATAGAGATTGCCATCGCGATCAAGAGCGACTCCGTCGGGCACTTGCCGCGGCAGTTCGACGATGACGCTGCGCTCTCCGGCACTACCGTCCGCGTTTATGGCAACCCTCGATATCAACGGCGGCGAAGATTCGGCCACGTAGAGGGCGCGCCCATCCGCCGATAGGCACATCCCATTGGTAAAACCGTTCGCCTGGCGGTCCCAGATCTCGGCCGCACCGCCGGGCGCTACCTTCCAGATATAACCGTCGCGGGCGCCCCAGGCACCGGAGTCCGAGACGAACAGGTTGCCGCTGTCGTCGAACACCGGATAGTTCGGCAGGCGCATCTTCGCATCCGCGTTGCCGTCGGCATATAGCGTGACCTCGCCGGCGGGTGTGATGCGATGGACGCACCGGAGCCGCTCGTCACAGGCGTAGGTGTTGGCGGCGGCGTCATGGGCAAGGCCGAGCAGGAATCCACCCTCCACTCGCGTGACCTCTTCAAGCGCTCCGCCGTCCAGGCCGAACCGGTACAGCTGGCCCGCCTCCCCACCCGCATAAGCACGGCCGTCCGGCCCCCAAGCGACCGCTTCAGGGTGGTCAAACAGCAAACCCAGATTGGTCAGCGTGAGTGTGGTTTGTTCGCCCGACATAGTTTGCCCTCTAATTGCCGCCCACCTCGTCCGGCCGGGCCACATGCCCGTTCCTGTTTGCGAGCACTTTACCGCCCAGCGGGTCTTGCAGCGCAAGGCAGGGCTGTTCAGTATGATCCAAAGTGCTGGAACAGCGTCCGGTTCTGGATAGCCGTTTCTGCGTTTCAAGGCGAAGGTGACGCGTTGGGGTTGCTCGACACCAGGGTTTGCCTGATCACCGGCGCCGGCCAGGGACTTGGCCGTTCGATCGCGCTGGAGATGGCTGCCGAGGGGGCAACCGTGGTGCTCCTGGAACGCAATCCGGAAAGCGTATCGGCGGTTGCCGCCGAGATCGAGTCCGAGGGAGGCCGGGCGTCGCCATACCCGCTCGACGTGACGGATTACGATCGCTACGGCGCCATCGTCGCCGAGGTCGCTTCGATGCATGGGCGTATTGACGTGCTCGTCAACAACGCCGCCATCAACCCGCCGACCCGCACCATCCTCAATGACACGCTGGAGGATTGGCGTCGCACGATCGCCATCAACCTCGAAGCAGTGTACATGGGCAGCAAGCTTGTTGCCCCGCACATGGTGAGGCAGGGCGGCGGCCGCATCATCCATATCGCATCGGTCCAGGGTTTCGTATCCAGCGGAGACACGGGTTCGTACAACGCTGCCAAGGGCGGCATCATTGCCTACACCAAGTCGATGGCCGTCGAGCTTGGCCCGCACAACATCCTGGTGAACGCGGTGGCGCCCGGCTTCATGGCGACCCCAATGGCGGTGGTGAACGGCGTTGACGAGGCCACCACGCCGGACTTCCTGGACTGGTATGTCGCCCGCCGCAAAATCCCGCTTGCCCGGACCGGCTACCCGGAGGACGTTTCGGGCACGGTGGTCTTTCTGGCTTCCGATTACTGCCGATACATGACCGGCCAGCTGCTTGTTGTGGACGGCGGGCTCACCAGCACATTCTGATCAGAAGGAGGGCAGCAGCGATGAACGACCTCACACGGCGCCAGATCTCCCGTCGGCTCTTTCTCAGCGCCTCGGCGAGCCTCGCGGCCGCAGCCGCGGCCGGCGGAGTGCTGCCAGCCGACGCGCACGCGCAGGCCAAAGAACTCGACATGTGGTGGTGGGGCGAGCAGGAGCTCCCCGGCCTGCAGAAATTCGTCGACCAGGCCGTTGCCAATTTCAAGGGCGCGACTGTCAAGCCGATGCTGCAGGACACGGCAGTGGTCATCTCGCAGTTCCAGACCGCCGCGGCGGCGGGCAGCGCGCCGGATGTCCAGTACCTCTGGAACGGCATCTACCACATGGAAAGCGTCTGGTTCGGCTACCTGAAAGGGCTGAAGGGCCTCATCAAGGAGGACATCCTCAACGCCTCCAACCCGACCATGCTCAGCCGCTTCGGCGGCGATATCTACCGGGTCGGCTGGTATCCCCTGCCGATGGTCTGGTACTACAACAAGGCCCTGTTCGAGCAGGCGAAACTCGATCCGGAGCAACCGCCCAAGACCTGGGACGACCTCCTTGCCGCCTGCGAGGCGCTGAAGGCCGCCGGCATCGAGCCGGTCGGCGGCGGCATCCAGGACGGCTACTGGAGCGAGTGGTACATCACCCACGGCCTGGCCCAGAACCTGGACACTCTCGGGGAGGCCATCGAGCTCTTCATCGGCGACAAGGACTTCAACGACCCGAGGTACCACGAGCACTGGGTCAAGCTGCAGGAACTGCGCGATCGCGGTTACCTGAACAAGGACATGTCGTCGCTCGAACTCTACCCGGGGATCGACCTCGTTGCCGCCGGCAAGCTCGCCATAGGACAGTCCGTCGCAACGCGGCTGCCCGCCGACCTGAAGACCGCCAACGGGCGGATCGGCACCATGGTGATGCCGGTGTTTGGCAAGGGCAAGCTGGCGGGCATGCCCATCGTCGACGTGCAAGGGCTCGGGATTTCCTCCAACGCAGAGGACCCGGCGCTCGCGGCTGCGTTCCTGGAATTCCTCAACTCGCCGGAGCAGCTCCGAGCCTTCTGGGACAACACGAACTGGATCCCGTCGAACACAAGCTTCGATGCCAGCGTGATCGCCGACCCGATCGTGCGCAGCACCTGGGAGAACTGGGGCCTGAAGCCCAACATCTCGAACGTGACAAACCTGATGCCCGGCCAGTTCTACGAACGCGCGGCGATCCCGACGGGCCAGCAGATCGTCCAGGGTGCGATGAGCGGCGAGGAAGCAGGCGAGCTCGCCGCCAACACGGCGCGGGAATGGCGCGACTTCAACCCCGATTTGGTCGAGAATTACCGGAAATGGGCCGTGGACCTTTCGGCTCCGACCTGACCTTGCGGCCGGGATACCGCTTCGGCGTCCCGGCCGGATTCGCCTGGACCGCAGACCCAGCCCTACCGGCCGTGCCATGAATTCCCAGTCCCGGCTGGCCCCTTATCTATACGTGCTGCCGTTGGTGGCGCTGCTGGCCTTTGTTTTCGGCTATCCGCTGGTGCGCATCTTCGAATTCAGCTTCAAGATGGTCAGGGGCATCAACGGTCCCTGGATCGGGCTGCGCAACTACGAGCTGATCCTGTCGCAGTCGCTGTTCTGGGAAGCGGTGCTGCATAACCTTCAGCTGCTGCTCGCCATCCCGGCCATGGTGGTCATCTCGCTCGTCCTTTCCATCCTCCTTTACGAGCGGGTAGCGGGCTGGAAAGTCTACCGGATCATCCTGTTCATCCCGTTCGTGCTCGCCATACCGATCATCGCGGTGGTGATGAAGCGGATGTTCCAGTTCAGCGGACCAGTGAATGAGATCCTGCGCGCCCTCAGCCTCGATTTCCTTGCCCTGGATTGGATCGGCTCGTCGGACGTGGCGCTTTGGACGGTGATGATCCTGATCATTTGGCGGGAATCCGCGCTCGGGATCATCCTCTTCCTTGCCCGCCTCCTAAGCCTCGACGAATCGCTGGTCGAGGCGGCGAAGCTGGAAGGGGCGACCTGGTGGCAGCGGGCGCGCTATGTGCTCCTGCCGCAGATGCGCGGGGTTATCGAGTTCTTCGTGGTGGTCAGCGTCATCACCATGCTCGCCGCCGTTTTCGCCTACGTCTACATCATGGGAGGCGGCCGCGGCGGCCCGGGCACCTCGACCGTGGTGGTCGAGTTCTACATCTTCAACGCGCTGATCCGAACCAGCCTGCCCGGCATCGCCTCCGCCGCCTCGGTGCTGCTCTTCCTCGTCTCGGTGGCGCTGATCTTCCCGCTGTTCCGGGCCCGCCGCCTGGCCAACGAACAGGGGCTCTAGCGATGAAAGCGGGTGACGCGCTGCGGCATCTGGTGCTTCTGCTCGCCGCGTTTCTGGCGCTCGTGCCGACCCTGTACATGATCCTGACCGCACTGAAGAGCGACGAGGAATATGCGGTCGACAAGCTCGGCTTCCCGGCCCAGCCGTCCCTTGAGAACTTCCGCTCGGTCCTGGTGGACAGCCCGTTCCTTTGGTGGATGCTGAACAGCTTTATCCTCGTCGCCGGCGCGGTGGCGCTGAGCACGGCCGTCTCCTGCCTCGCCGCTTTCGCTATCGCACGGATGGAGTTCCGCGGCCGGGAAACGCTGCTGGCGATCAGCACGTCTCTGATGGCGGTGCCGCCGGTGGTGATGATCGTGCCGCTCTTCGTGCTCTACGCGCAACTCGGCCTGATCAGTACCTACCAGGGCGCCATCGTGATCTATGCCGGGCTGATCACGCCTTTCTCCGTGTATCTGCTGACGACCTTCTTCCGGACCGTGCCGAATGAACTGTTCGAGTCGGCGCGCATCGACGGGGCGGGCGATTTCACCATTCTTTGGAAGATCGTGCTGCCCCTTTCGCTGCCCGCCCTCGTCACGCTGGTCGTCGTCAACTCGCTCTATGTCTGGAACGATCTGCTGATCGCCATCATCTTCCTGCAGGAAGACGCCAAGCGCACCCTGATGGCGGGGATCAGTGTCTTCCAGGGCCGCTACAACAACCAGGTGCCATTGACGATGGCCGGCATGGTCATCGCCAGCGCGCCGATGCTCATCCTCTACATCTCATTCCAGAAATACTTCATTCGCGGGCTGATGGCCGGCGCGATCAAATGAGCGCGGCGGGTAGGCCGGAGGCGGCGAGCGGCCCCGTCACGATCGGCAGCAGCGACCTGCGCGTGACGGTCAATCCCCGGGTCGGCGGGACGATCACCTCTATCACGCATAGAGCGACCGGCCTGTCCGTTCTCGGAACGGTGCCGTGGGATGCGGTGGACGCGCCGATCGGCCGGCTCGCGGCACCCGACGAAGCCGAATGGCTGACGCGCTACACGGGCGGCTGGCCGCTGCTGTTCCCCAACGGCGGAGACGCCTGCACAGCCGACGGCATATTCCATGGCTTCCACGGCGAGGCGTCGATCGCCCCATGGACGGCCACGGTTTCCGATACCGCCGTCCGCATGTCGCGCCGCTTCTTCACGGTTCCGGCCGAGATGCATCGCGAGATCCTGGTCGAAGCCGACCTGCTTGTTGTCCGCGAAACCGTGCGGATGACCGGCCCCCGCCCGATCGAGGTGATGTGGGGGCACCATGCCACGTTCGGGTCCGACCTGCTGGCCGGCGCGGTCGAGATCACGTCGGGGGCGAGGCGGGTTACGGTGGACGGGAGTTACGATCCCCTCGCCAACCGGCTACTGCCCGGCGCCGTTGGTAATTGGCCGCAAGTGGCAGGCAAGGACGGGCGGGTCGACCTTGCCCATCCGACACAGCCCCTGGCAGCTCTCGCTTATCTGCAAGAGTTCGACGGCGCCTGGGCCGCCATGCGCCGGCTCGACAATGCCCTGGCGATTGCACTCTCCTGGGACGCAGACCGCTTCCCCTGTGCCTGGCTTTGGTTTGAACTGGGCGGAACTCCCGAAGCGCCCTGGCACGGCTCGGGCCGGCTGATCGGAATCGAGCCGAACACGACCTCGCCAGGCATGGGGCTGGCGAAGGCCAAGGCCCGGGGCAGCCCGCTTCTGCGCCTCGATCCCGGCCAGGAATTGACCACTGTCTTGCGCCTGCATGTTTTCACGCCGTCAGGACCGGTGACCGGAGTGGATGCCGGCGGGCGGGCCGTGAGCGTCGCCATTCAGCGATGAACGGAGCGGAAGCATGACCCCCATCGAAGCCGTTGAAGTGATCCCCATCGTCGTGCCCGACCAGGCGCACGACGACCTGGACGGCACGGTCGAGACCGTCATCGTCAAGGTGATCGACGCGGCAGGGCGGTACGGCTTCGGCGAAGCCGATGCGCCCGCTGGGGTCGTCAAGAGCTTCCTGACCATGCCGACGGCGCACAACTGGAGCCGCAACATCGGCGAGATCCTGATCGGTCAGGACCCGGTCGAGGTCACGGCCCTATGGCAGAAGATGTACGACGGCACGTTCTGGCCCGGCCGGCGCGGCCTCGGCATTCACGCGCTTTCCGCCGTGGACATCGCGCTGCACGACCTGGCCGGAAAGCAGCTCGGGCTGCCCGCCTACAAGCTGATGGGCGGCGCGCGGCGGGAAAAACTGCGCCCTTATTGCACCATCTATCCGGGGCTGGCCCACGGCCGAAGCATCGCCGAGCTGATGGCCGAGATCGGACGGCAGTTCGATAAGGCGCTTCAGACCGGCTTCCGCGCCGTGAAGATGGAGGTGCTCTTCTACGATCTGGTCAGCGACCGCCAATTGGTCGGGCTGATCCAAGAGGGCCGGCGGATGCTTGGCGACGAGGTCATGATGGCGGTCGATTTCGGCTACCGCTGGCACAACTGGCACGATGCCAAGTGGGTGCTCGACCGGCTTGGCGATTGCGACATCTTCTTCGCAGAAGCGACGCTCCAGCATGACGATCTGGACGGCCACGCCCGGCTGGCGGCGACCAGCTGCATCCGCATCGGCGGGGCCGAGGCGGCGGCGACGCGATGGGAAGTCCGCGAGTGGATCGAGCGCGGCGGCGTCGCGGTCGTGCAGCCGAACATCGGCCGCGGCGGCGGACTGACGGAGATCCGCCGCATAGCGGATCTGTGCGAGTTGTGCGGCGCCCAGGTGGTGCCACATGGCTGGAAGACGGGGATCACATCGGCGGTCGGCCGGCACTTCCAGGCCGCCTGCCCCGCCGCGCCGGTGTTCGAGTATATCTCGCCGGCAGTGTTCGACAGCCCGCTGCGGCGGGAGCTGACATCGCCGGAGCCGCAGATCGTCGACGGAATGATGGCCTTGCCGACCGGACCCGGGCTCGGAATCGAGCTGAACGAGGAGGTGGTGGCGCGCTACCGTGCGGACTTGCCCTGAGTGACCCTACCCGACCCGGTAGCGGGCGACCGTCTCGGGATCCAGGGACACGCCGAGGCCCGGACGGTTCGGCACCTCCACCTTTCCATCCGGACCGATCGGCAGGCGCTCGTTGGTCAGCTCCCAGCGCAGCGGCGACTGGCTGGTGGAATATTCGCAGGGCTCGTCGACCCAATGCTGCGCCAGGAAGGCAAGGTTGGCGGCGATCGTGATGTTGGACTTATAGCCATGCGTCACAACGCGCTTGCCGAGGCTCCTTGCGAGGGCCGAGATGCGCATCAGTTCGGTCAGCCCGCCGGCCATGGTGACGTCCGGCTGCGCGATGTCGATCCGGCCGGCTTCGAACATCTGGGCATATTCGAACCGCGTGGTCAGCCCGAGGTCGCCGCCGCCGATCGGAATTCCGAAACCCTGGAACCGCGCGTGGCCATTGAGGTCGTCAAGCGGCAGCGGCGCTTCCACCCAGGAGAAGCCGTTCTCGCGGAACAGCGGCATCAGCGGCAGCCCCTGGTCAGCGTCGCTCCAGGCAGTGGCGGCGTCCACCATCAGGCGGATATCCGGCCCGACATGCTCGCGGGCGGTGCGGATCAGCAGTCCCGTGTGCTCAAGGTCATCGCGCCAGAACGGGTCGGCGACGATCTTGATGGCCTTCAATCCGAGCGCAAGGCCGCGGTCGATCGTCCTGCGGACCTCATCCGGTGTTTCGCCGAGCGGATAGACCGTGCCGTAGGCCAGCACGCGGTCGCGTTGTACCTGGCCGAGAACTTCGGAAAGCGGCTTCCCCAAAACCTTGCCGCGCAGGTCCCAGAGGGCGATGTCGACGCCGCTGATCGCGTGGATCACCGCGCCGCGGCGCCCGTAATAGCTCGTGGCGTCGTACATCGTGTCCCACAGGCCCTCGACGTCGCTGGGGTCGGCTCCGACCAGCACGGAAGCCAGGCCCATCGCATGGGTGTGCGAACGGGGCGCCTCGATGATGGCGCGGATCACGCTCGGTACGCTGTCCACCTCGGCGATGCCCTGCAGCCCTGCATCCGTGTGGACGACGATGATGCAGTTGTCGTACGAGCCGTCGAACGTCGTCCCCTCCCAGCCGGGTACCCGCAGCTCGACAACTTCGATCCCGGTGATCCTCATCCCTCTGCCTCCCGAGCAAGCGCGAGTTGCCATCCTGCAACCGCGCGGAATATTGAGTCCTCGTGCATCAGCAACGGCCACAAGACATGAGCATCGCGCCCGTCGAGGACATCGGCGCCGACAAAGGTTCGCGCAGTCTTCGCCGCGCGATGGACATCCTGGAATTGCTGCTGAACGAGGATCAGCCCACCCCTGTTGCGACCATCACCGGCCGGCTCGGGATCCCGAAATCCACCACCTACGAACTGGTGCGGACGCTGACCGAAGGAGGCTACCTCGAACGCGATGGCGGAACGGGCCGCGTATCGCTTGGCCGGCGACTGTACGAACTCGGCATGGCCTACAAGAGCCGGGTCGACCTGCTGAAGGAGGGACACCGCGTCGTCGAGGAACTTCGCAACGCGACCGGGGAAACCGTCCAACTCTCCATCCTCGAGAACGACATGATGGTCGTGGTGATCAAGGAGGACGGCAACCTGCCGATCCGCATCTACAGCAAGGTCGGTTCCCGCGTTCCGGTCAATTGGGCGGCGGCGAGCCGGCTGCTGGTGTCCGACATGGGGGACGACACGCTGCTCGCTCTGCTGCGGCGTGAAGCCCGGCAGTCGCCGAGCGGCAACGCGACCACCGATGCGTCCGAATTGCTGAGCCAGATCCGCCGGTTCCGCCAACAGGGCTATGCCCTCGAGCTGAACGAGGTCAACCAGCATGCCGGCTGCGTTGCCGCGCCGGTCATCGACGGCGCCGGCAAGTGCGTCGCGGCGATCAGCATCGTGGCGCCGGAACAGCGTCTCGGCCCTGAAAAGCTGCCCGCACTCATCGAGGCGGCCCGCGGCGCGGCGCGGAAGCTGTCCGGAAGGATGGGCGGCGCCTAGGCTGCACCAGAGCCCCCTCCCCTTCGGTGCAGGTCGTCAAGCTGCGCGAGCAGATCGGGGCGGCTTATCTCGCCGCGCAGGTAGTTCTCGACCAGGTCGCCGGCCTTGCTTTGGAACAGCAGGTAGCCCGGGTAGCGCGGCCGGATCCAGGCGGCTTCCATCGTCGCGCGCGTGGCGGTGAAAGCACCCCCGAACTGCGCATCCGCCTCCGGCGCTGTCCACGCCTCGACGCGGGCGGGCTGGCCGTGGTGTGCGGCGAACCGGGTCTGGGTTTCCGGCCTCAGCAGGTGGGCGGCGTACGCGAGGGCGGCGTCCGGGTCGCGGCAGGTGCTGGAAAGGCCTAGGCCCGTGCCGCCCAGCGTCGAGCCGGAGGGATCGGGTCCGAGCAGACCCGGGAGATCATGGAACCGCAGCGGCCCGGCGTGATCCCCCTCCGCATAAGTAGCGTACAGGTAGACGGCGGGGCAGAAGACCAGGCGATCATCCCTCGTCATCTGCTCGTGGAGCGCGATGCTGTCCCAATCGAGGACTTCCGTCGGACAGAGGGCTAGGACCTCTTCCATCGCGTCGAGCGCGGTAGCGGCGGTTGCAGCGTCGACCAACGGTTCGGCGGGATCGCTGCGGCAGGGCGCGCCGAGATTGGCGCACAGCGTGAAAAACGTCATCAGGCTGTGCACGCCTTTCAGCGCTATGGCGAGGGACTGGCCGCGCCGACGGGCGGCGGTGCCGAGGGCCAGGGCCGCTTCCCAGGTGGCCGGTGGCTCCACGCCCAAGGACGCCAGAAGGTCGGGCCGCGACGCAGCCACCTGGCACGCGGCGTCGATGGGCAGCGCCCAAACGCCTGCTCCGTAGCGATAGCTCGCCAGCGAAGGCCCGACGAAAAGGGCGTCTTCCAAGCCCGGGAGATTGTCCAAGCTTCGAAGGCAACCTGTCTCGACGATTTCGCCGCAGAACGGGTGATCGAGCACGATCAGGTCGAAGTTGGCGGCGAGCTTGGGAACCGGGTCGGCTTCGAAGCCCGCCAACGTGCGTTGCGACCAGCGGACTTCGATGTCAGGGTGCTCGCGGCTAAATTCTGCCGCGGTCCCTTCCAGCGGCCCGACCGCCCGGCGATGGCCCCAATTGATCCCGCGAAGCAGCCGCGTCACTTTGCTTGACACCCGACAAATCAGAGAATTAGGCTCGCAGTCCAGAATAATAAACTCAAGTCCGGAATACCGGACTGGGCTGGAGCACTGGGAGGGTTGGATGGGATATCGCAGCACAGTTTCAACAGCGGCGCTGATTGCCGGAGCAATTTTGGCAGTCGGTGGCGCGCCTGCTTACGCCGCGGCTGGCGACGAATGCGCGAAAGTGCTCGGCTACGAGTGGAGCGGCGAGAAGCAGTCGATGGATCCCGCCGACATGCATTCGGGGGATGACGCCTACCACATCTTCGCTGTCTACAACCGGCTGGTCGATATCGACGACAACTTCAACGTCATTCCTGAGCTCGCTACTGAGTGGTCGGTGTCGGACGATGGCAAGACCTGGACCTTCAAGCTGCGGGATGGCGTAAAATTCCACAGCGGCAAGGATTTTACCTCAGCCGACGTGGTCTATACCTTCAAACGTCTGCTCGACCCGGCGCAGGGCTTCGGCTCCACCGCTGTGCTGCAGTTCATGGACCCCAATGGCATCGCCGCCCCGGACCCGCGGACCGTCACCTTCACCACCAAGGAGGCGGTCGCGGAGTTTCCCGTCCTGATCAGCAACAAGTTCACCAACATCGTGCCAGATGGCGCGACGCACGACCAGCTGCGCCTGAAGGGCGACGGCACTGGGCCGTTCATGCAGGAGCAGTTCACGCCGAACGCGCCGGTGCGCATCCTGCGCAAGAACCCGAACTACTGGGACGCCGGGCTGCCGAAGTCCGAGTGCATCCGGGTGACAGTCGCCCAGGAGCCCGTGGCTGCGGTCAGCGCCATCAAGGCCGGGCAGGTGGACCTTGTCCTCAACGTCGACCCCTCCGTGATCACGGCGCTCCAGGGCGACGCCAACGTCGAGCTGCTTGAGACGGGCGCATCGAACACGATGACCGTTTCGATGTGGATCGACACGCCGCCGTTCGACAAGATTCAGGTGCGGCAGGCGCTGAAGGCGGTGGTCGACCGCCAGGCCATGCTGGACACCGTCCTGCTCGGCTTTGGCGAGCCCGGCGCGGACAGCCCGGTTCCCCTCACCAGCCCTGCCGCGCACGTCAAGGAGGCGCCGAAGCAGGATATCGAGAAGGCCAAGCAGCTGCTGGCCGAGGCCGGCCATGCGGACGGGCTCAGCTTCGACCTTTATACGGCGGAAGGCGTGCCGGGCATGGTGCGCATGGCACAGGTGTTTGCCGAAATGGCCAAGCCGGCGGGCATCAACATCAACGTGATCGTCACGCCGGCGGAAAGCTTCTGGGACGAGGTCTGGCTGAAGAAGTCCATTGTGACCTCCGCCTGGTCGATGCGGCCCCCTGGCGAAGGCTTGGCCGTGGCCTATACCCAGGACGCCAAATGGCCCGAAACCCACTGGAAGCGGCCCGATTACGACGCGCTGCTGCTCAAGGCCAACACGACCGTCGACACTGAGGAGCGCAACAAGCTCTACCAGGAAGCTGGCCGGATGCTGGCGGAAGAAGGCGGCGTCATCATCCCGATGTTCGTCCACCAGGTGCTGGCTGTCCGCAAGGGCTGCAGTGGCTACGAGCCCCGTGCGCAGAACTTCAACCTGAATTTCGAGAACCTGACCTGCCAGTAGAGGCCGGACAGCGAATGAAAGGCCGGGCGCAAGCGGCGCCCGGCGCCCAATCCTAGCTGCGGACCGCATCGGTGAGCATCGCGCGCCTCGTGATCGGACGGGTTCTGTCCAGCCTGGTGACGCTGCTGCTCGTCTCGCTGCTCATCTTTGCCGTGCTGGAGATCCTGCCGGGCGACGTGGCAACGCGGGTGCTGGGCCGGGATGCGACGCCGGAAGCTCTCGCCACCATCCGCGAGCGGCTCAATCTCGGCGACCCGGCCTATCTCCGCTACCTCACCTGGCTCGGCAACCTGGTGCAGGGCGACTTCGGCGAGTCGCTGATCAGCGGCCGGCGCGTGGTGGATATCCTGGGTCCGCGCATCTTCAACACGCTTCTGCTCTCGCTTTATGCCTTCGTGCTGTACATCCCCTTGGCAACTTTGCCGGCGCTGGTCCAGGCCGTGCAGCGGGACCGCGCCGTTGATCATGGCCTGTCTATCGTCACGCTGGTCCTCCTCTCCATTCCCGACTTCCTGCTGGCGACCATCCTGATGATCGTTTTCGTGGTGATGACACCAATGTTTCCGGCGATTTCGCTCGTGGACGCGAGTTCCAGCGCCGGCGAATACCTGCATGCCATGACGCTGCCCGCCGTGACGCTGGCGATCGTCATGGCCGTCTACGCGGTGCGGATGCTCCGCGACAACCTGATCGAGGTGCTGGGGTCCGACTACATCCGCATGGCTGAGCTAAAGGGCGTGCCGAACCGCCGGGTCGTCTGGCGGCACGCTTTGCCGAACGCGCTGGCACCCACCCTCAACGTCACTGCGCTGAACCTCGCCTACCTGATCGGTGGGGTAGTCGTGGTGGAGCGCGTGTTCAGTTACCCCGGCTTCGGCAGCCTGCTGGTCGATGCACTGCAGCTTCGCGACCTGCCGTTGATCGAGGCGACGATCATGATCGCCGCCGCCGTTTATATCGCGGCCAACCTCCTGGCCGACACCGGAGCGATCCTGCTCAATCCGCGGCTGCGGACCGCCTAGGGGTCATGGCGGCGATCGACATAGCTCCACGGGCGCCGAGCCGCTGGCGCGTCGTGCGCCGCACACCGCTCAGCTTTCGCATTGGCGCGGCAATCCTCCTGTTCCACCTGGTTGTCGCCGCGCTCGGCCCGTTCCTCGTCCCCTACGGGCTGGCGCAAATGGGGACCGGGGCGCCCCTCTCCGGCATGAGCTGGGCGCATCCGTTCGGGGTCGACCAGCTTGGCCGGGACGTGTTCAGCCGGGTGGTGCACGGCGCTCACATCGTCATCCTGCTGTCCTTGTCCGGAACGGCGCTGGGCCTGGTCGTGGGCGCCGCTGTCGGCTTGTTTTCCGGCTATGTCGGCGGATGGGTCGACAACCTCATCCAGCGCCTCCTGGAAACGCTCATCAGTATCCCATTCCTTGTGCTCGCGCTGCTGGCGATCGCATCGGTCGGCCCTGAACTGTCGGGCAACCCCCTTCTCGTGGTGCTTGTCGTAGCGCTCGTCTATGCGCCGCGGATCGCCCGCATGGCGCGGGTGGCGGCGATCGAGATCGCCACGCGCGACTTCGTCACCGTTGCCCGGCTACGCGGCGAGAACGCCTGGTCAGTGGTCCGCCGTGAGCTGCTGCCGAACGCCTCCAGCGTGCTGCTGGTGGAGTTCGCGCTGCGCGCCGGCTATGCGCCGGTGCTGATCGGATCGCTCGGCTTCCTCGGCTTCGGACTGCGCCCGCCGACGCCGGAATGGGGCCTGATGATCAGCGAGAACCGGGCCCTGCTCATCGTCTCGCCCATCACCGTGCTCGGTCCGGGCATCGCGCTCGCCTCACTCGTCGTCGGACTGAACCTGTTCACCGAGGGCCTGGCGCGGATTCTAGGCCGTACAGTGAACCTGGGGGCGGCATGAGCGAGCCGGTTGTCCGCGTTTCCAACCTCAAGGTGAGCTATCGCCAGAACGACAGCTGGCTGCGCGTCCTGCACAGCGTCGACTTCACCATCGCGCGCGGCGAGGTCCTGGGCTTGGTCGGCGAGTCAGGCTGTGGAAAGTCCACTGTCGGCCTGCAGCTCCTCGGTTATCGGCATTCCAACATGCGCGCCGAAGGCGGACAGGTCCTGTTCCAGGGAACCGACCTCCTGAAACTGAAGCGACGCGACCTGGACCGGCTGCGCGGCGACCGCATCGGCTTTGTGCCGCAGAACCCGACCACGGCGCTCAATCCCGGCATCCGCATCGGCCAGCAGGTCTCCGAAACCCTGCTTCTGCACCAGCGCGCGACGGGGGAGGCAAAGGCGCTCGAGCGGGCCGCCGAACTTTGCGAGCTCGTCGGATTGCCCGAGCCGCGACGCATCCTGTCGCGGTTTCCCCACCAGCTTTCCGGCGGTCAGCAGCAACGGGTCTGCATCGCCATGGCCACCGCGTGCGATCCTGACCTGATGGTGTTGGACGAGCCGACGACGGGGCTCGACGTGACGACACAGGAGCAGATCATCGAACTGCTTGTGGACCTGCGCGCCCGGCTTGGCACAGCGATGCTCTACGTCACGCACGACCTCGGCCTGCTGGCGCAGATCGCCGACCGGGTCGGCGTGATGTACGCCGGGCATATGGTGGAGACCGCGCCCAGCGGCGACCTGTTCGGAGCGCCGCGACACCCCTACACCAAGGGCCTGATCGCCTCCGTGCCTCGCATCGACGACGCCGTCGGGGCGAGCGGGACGCCGCTTCGCGGTTCGCTGCGCCGCAAGGATCTGCCGGCCGGCTGCCCATTCGCGCCACGCTGCAGCCACGACGAGCCGAGCTGCTGGGAGCGCCGGCAGGTCTTGGACGAGGTGCGGGTTGACCACCAGGTAGCCTGCCAGCGCTGGCGCGAGATCGTCGACCAGCGCGCCCCGGCCCACGTGATTCCCTTGCGCGCGGCGTCGCGCCAGCCCGAGCCGATCCTGTCGCTCAGCGATGTGACGATCTCCTATGGAGAGCGACCGGGCGTTCTCGGTCGCTTCGCGCCGGGAAAGCCCTTCGTGGCGGTCCGCGACCTCAGCCTGGTGATCGCTAAAGGCGAAACATTCGCGCTGGTCGGCGAGTCCGGTAGCGGCAAGTCGACCGTTGCCCGCGCCGTCAGCGGGCTGCTCGCCCCGCGCGCCGGACAGATCCGCTTCAATGGAGCTCCCATCGCCGCCTCGCATCGGGACCGCACGGCCGAAGAGGCCCGCCGCATTCAGTTCATTTTCCAGAACCCCGATGCGTCCCTCAACCCGCGGACCCCGATCGGCAATATCCTGGCGCGCCCGTTGCAGCTGTTCGGAGCAACGCGCGGAGCGGAAACCGCGAAACGCGTCGAACAGGCGCTCGCCAGCGTTCAGCTCGATGGCAGCTACGCGGCGCGCTATTCCGACCAGCTGTCCGGCGGCGAGCGCCAGCGCGTCGCGGTCGCCCGCGCGCTGATCGCCGACCCCGAACTGCTGCTCTGCGACGAGATCCTCTCCGCCCTCGATGTCTCGGTGCAGGCCAGCATCATCGAACTCCTCCGCCAGCTGAAAGCCGAGCGCGCCATTTCCATGCTGTTCATTTCGCATGACCTGGCAGTCGTCAGGTCATTGGCGAACAGCGTGGCGGTGCTTTATCGCGGCCAGCTGATGGAGGTGGGGCGCAATGCCGATATCTTCGCCCCGCCTTACCATCCTTACACGCACAGCCTCCTCATGGCTGTGCCAAGCATCGCATCGGCAAGGGCGCGCCGCATTCCGCGGGCGGTCAAGCCCAGAGGAGCGGCAATAAGCACTGCCGGCGCCGCCTGCGCCTTCGCCGGACGCTGCCCGTGGCAGCCGGGGCCGATCTGCGAGCAAGTCGATCCGCCCTGGCGCAGAACGGACACGGGGCTCGCCATCCGCTGCCATCTTCCCCTGCCGGAACTCGCCGCCCGCGCCGAGTGGGGAAAGCGGAAAGCCGCCAACCACACTGCCCTGGGGACCAATCCGTGAAGATTACCGCTATCGAGTGTTTCGTCCTGCTCGCGCCCGATTACCGGGCCGACGCATGTTCCTCGGCCCAGGATGATCTCGTGGTGAAGATCCACACCGACGAAGGTTTGGTGGGCATCGGCGAGACGGACACCAATCCCTGGGTGGCCAAAGCCATGATCGAGGCGCCCGGGACCCACATCATGGGACTCGGCCTCAAGGAGATGCTGATCGGCCAGGACCCATCCGACGTCGAGGGCTTGTGGGAGAGGATGTATACCGGATCCGCCATGACGGGGCGGCGTGGACTCGGCATCTGCGCCATGGGCGCCCTCGACATGGCGCTTTGGGACCTGGCGGGCAAGGCCGAGGGCAAACCGTGCTGGCAGCTGCTCGGCGGCGCCGCCAACCGGGACATCATCCCCTACGCATCGCTGCTGCCGGAAGGCGACGACCTCCAGACCTATACGCGGGTCCTGGTCGAGCGGGCGCTCACTGCTAAGGAGCTGGGCTTCAAGGCGGTGAAGCTGGAGGTGTGCATCAAGGGCCCGTACTCGCACAACTCGCTGCAAGTGCCCGACGACCGTGAGATTGCGCGCGTCGTCAGAGCCTGCCGCGAGGCGATCGGCCCCGAGATCACGGTGATGGTCGACGTCGCCTATTGCTGGCGGGACTGGAAGGAAGCCCTGCGCGCGATCGAGATGTTCGCCGACGAAGACATTTATTTCGTCGAAACGCCGCTGCCGAGCGACGACATCGACGGATACGCAAAGCTCTGCCAGGCCTCGCCGGTCCGCATTGCCGCCGGCGAATGGCAGAACACCCGCTTCGAGTTCCTGGAATTCATGAACCGCGACGCGCTCGACGTAGTGCAGCCGGATGTCGGCCGCGTCGGCGGCCTGACGGAGGCGCGCCGAGTGGCCCAGCATGCACGCGACCGCGGACTCATCGTCGTGCCGCATTGCTGGAAGTCGGCAATTGGTATCGCCGCCTCCGCCCACCTCGCGGCGGTTTCCCCCACCTGCACCTTCATCGAGTTCCTGCCGAAGGAACTGGCCGACTCGCGGCTGCGCCGCGATCTGGTCAGCGACGAACTGCCGATGGTCAACGGGACCATTCCGCTGCCCGACCGGCCCGGCCTTGGAATTTCGCTGGACGAGGAGGCGTTGGCGGCCTTTACGGTCGCCTGAAGCGGATGCTCAAGCCGCGGCCTGGCTGCGGAAGATGGTCTGGCCCTTCACCTTCAGTTCGACGTCGACGCCATAGGAGCGGATCACGCCGGTGTTGACCTCCATCCCCAGCCCGGGCGCGTCGGGTACGACGATCTGCCCGTTGTCGTCGCGGCTCAGGTGGTTGCGCGTGATCTCCACCGCGACCGGCTTGGACGTGACCGGGTATTCGCAGATTTCGTGATCGGCGAGCCCCGCATAGGGCTGGAGCGAGGCGCTCAGCGCTAGGTGCGACGTGAAAGTGTGGTTGACGTAGGTGACGCCTTTCGCCGCGGCGTAGTCGGCGACCCGCTTGGCCGGCCCGATGCCGCCGATCCGGCCGCAGTCGATCTGGACGAAGCCGATGCCGCCGTAATCCACGAGGTTGCGGGCCATGTGGTAGTTGTGGGCGCCCTCGCCGCCGGCCAGTTTCACCTTGCCGCTGCGGCGGGCGAGTTCGCCATATGCGGCATAGGCGCTGGCGTGGAAGGGCTCCTCCAGCCAGACGGCGCCGGCCTCCTCCAGCGCCGGAATCCGCGCGGCGGCACGCTCCACATCCTCGCCCCAGATCTGGCCGACATCGACGAGCAGGATGCCATCGGGCCCAAGGCCTTCGCGAGCCGCCATGAACTGGTCGGCATCCTCATCCACGCCGCCACGGCCGATCGGGCCCCAGCCGAACTTTGCCGCCCGATAACCGTCGCGCCGGACGTTTCTGGCGAGTTCGAGCGTCTCGTGCGGTGTGTCGCCGAACAACTGCGACGCATAGGGCGTTTTTTTCGCGGCTTGGGAATAGCCCAGCATCTTCCAAACCGGCTCGCCGCGGCTCTGACCCAGGAGGTCCCACAGCGCCATCTCGATGCCGGACCACGTGTGCGGCGCCTGCAGCAGGTCCATGCTGTCCCACTCGACCGTCGCTGCGATCCTGGAGATATCCGCCGGGCCATCGACCGTCTGGCCGAGCACCGAAGCGCTCACAGGACGGCAGGCCCCGTGCGACATCGGCGCCACGAACGCCGCGATGGAGACCAGCGGGGATGCCTCACACTCGCCCCAACCGACAAGGCCGCCGGCCGACACCCGCACCAGCAGTGCATCCTGGCTGCCGTCCCCCGCCGTCGTGACTTCCGGCATGGCCAGGTAAAAGAAATCAACGTCGTCGATCTTCATCGGCGCTCTCGCTGCATGCTCCACGCAATCCGTTATCAGTCTCGGAGCACAAGACAATCCACTTCAGGGCACAAGCCGTGCGATGTTACCGCAATCTGCTTTCGGCCGTGTGACCGGGTCCTACGGCTGGGATCGTCAGCATGCTGTTTCCGCTGCCTGTGAAACAAATGGCGCCACCCGTCGAACGGCTTACATCGGTGATCTGGGAGGTACCGAGACTCAGATCAAGACCGGGTTCTGCCAGAAGAAGCTCAGAATGCCGCATGCGCGATGATGCGGGTCACGATGCGGAAGGGTAATGGCGCGCTGGGGAAAAAACGCGGCACCTCCCTTAAGGTTTAAGGAAACGGCTTAGCTCAGTCGAGAAACGGCACGCCCTTTGTCGGCGGACACGGCTCTCAATCGTCCTCGGATAGGAAGTATCACTGGCAGAGGGATATAGGGATCATGCCGAGCACCGTTACCTTGCACCGCGTACTGGCCACCAGGCCCGAAAAAGTCTTCCGAGCCTTTGTCGAACCGGACGCCATTGCGAGCTGGCTCCCGCCGAACGGGTTCACCTGCACCGTACACAAGCTTGAAGCCAAAGTTGGCGGCGAGCACCGTATGTCTTTCCGCAACTTCACTACTGGCGGCAGCCACTCGTTCGGTGGCACTTACAAGGAGCTCGTACCTGGTGAACGGCTCCGATACACGGACAGGTTCGATGACCCGAACCTCCCCGGAGAGATGATCGTTACGGTGACCCTGAAGGCCGTTTCGGTTGGCACGGAATTGAGCATCGAGCAGACGGGCATTCCGGACGTAATACCTGAGGAAGCCTGCTACCTCGGCTGGCAACAATCTCTCCGAAAACTCGCTGAACTGGTCGAGCCGGAGATCAACCAGTAAAATGTGAAATAAGGCGGCGCACGCGCAGCCTTGTTGCCGTGTGTCCGCTTCGCGCCCGTTTGGCCACTCCCCAGAGGGCAACCCTCACAGAGGCCGCCCAACGAGCCTCCCGACGACACCGACGATGCCCGCCCGGAACAGCAGGACACAAATCACGAAGACGACGCCCTCGATCACTGTCACCCAGGCGCCGAGCGGCGCCAGGTAATTCTGCATCGTGACAACGACCGCGGCGCCGACCATGGGACCGAAGACTGTGCCCATGCCGCCGAGCAGCGTCATCAGCACGACCTCGCCGGACATGCCCCAATAAACGTCCGTGAGGGAGGCAAGCTGGAACACGATCGCTTTGGTGGCGCCCGCCAGCCCGGCCAGCGTCGCCGAAAGCACGAACACCAGCAGCTTGTAGTGCTGGGTGCGATAGCCGAGCGACACGGCGCGCGGCTCGTGCTCGCGGATGGCCTTCAGCACCTGCCCGAAAGGCGAATGGATGATCCGGTAGATTGCCAGCATCCCGAAGAAGAAGATCGCCGCCACCAGCCAGTAGAGCGACCGGTCGTCGGACAGATCGACGAGGCCGAAAAGCCGGCCGCGCGGCACGGCCTGGATGCCATCTTCGCCGCCGGTGAAAGGCGCCTGCAGAGCGAAGAAGTAGACCATCTGCGCGAAGGCGAGCGTCACCATGGCGAAGTAGATGCCGAGGCGGCGGATCGCCAGCGCACCAATGGCGAGGCCGAGCAGCGCGGCAACAGCCGTGCCGGAGAGGATCGCCAGTTCGGGCGTCAGGCCCCAAACCTTCGCGGCGTGGGCCGAAACGTAGCTCGCCATGCCGAAATATGCGGCGTGCCCGAAGGACAGCAGGCCGCCGTAGCCGAGCAGCAGGTTGAAGGCGCTGGCGAACAGGCCGAAGCACAGCACCTTCATGGCGAAGACGGGATAGACGAGGAAGGGCGCCGCGACGAGCACGGCGGCCAGCACGACGAACGCGACGCGGTGATGCGCGGCCATGCCGGCTTCCGTCGGCGATACGAGGACGTCCTCGGTGCCGGTCGTGGCGCTCATCGTTAGGCCGCCCTGCCGAACAGGCCGGCCGGTTTTACCAGCAGCACCAGGGCCATGATGATGAAAATCACCGTGGCGGCAGCCTCGGGATAAAAGACCTTGGTCAGGCCTTCCACGATGCCGAGCGCGAAGCCGGTGATGATCGAGCCGAGGATGGAGCCCATCCCGCCGATCACCACCACGGCGAAGACGACAATGATCAGGTTGGAACCCATCGTCGGGTTCACAGTGTAGATCGGCGCCGCAAGGACGCCGGCAAAGGCGGCCAGCGCCACGCCGAAGCCGTATGTCAGCGTGACCATGCGCGGCACGTTGATCCCGAAGGCTTGCACCAGAATGGGGTTCTCCGTCGCGGCGCGTAGGTACGCGCCCAGCCGGGTGCGCTCGATCACGAACCACGTGCCGAGGCATACGAGAAGCGAGGCGACGACCACCCAGCCTCGGTAGACCGGCAGGAACATGAATCCGAGATTGTAGCCGCCCGCGAGTTCCGCCGGGATGGCGTAGGGCAGGCCGGAGACGCCATAGCCGTTGCGGAACAACCCTTCGATGATCAGCGCCAGGCCGAAAGTCAGAAGCAGGCCGTAAAGATGGTCGAGCTTGTAGAGCCGCGAGATCAGCAGCCGTTCGATGGCAATGCCGGTCAGCCCCACGATGAGGGGCGCAAGAACCAGCGCAGGCCAGTAGCCGATCCCGGCATAGTTGAGCAGCATCCACGCCGCGAAGGCGCCCATCATATACTGGGCGCCATGGGTGAAGTTGATGATGTTCAGGAGCCCGAAGATCACGGCGAGCCCCAGGCTGAGCATGGCGTAGAAGGCGCCGTTAATCAGCCCGAGCATGAGCTGTCCAGACAGGGCGGCGACGGGAACGCCGAGGATCTCGGTCATGCTGTCCGTTGATGCCTGGCGGAGGCGGGGGCGCCGCCTCCGCCGTGTTCCGCTACTGGGTCACCAGCGGGCAGCCACCCTCGTTCAGCGGCCGGAATGCCTGGTCTGCCGGGATCGTCGCCAAGAGGTTGTAATAATCCCAGGCTGCCTTGGACTGGTCGGGGCCCTTCACCTGGAAAAGGTACATGTCGTGGACGTGGCGGCCGTCGTGACGGACCTGGCCCTTGCCGAACAGCGGGTCTTCGGACGGCACTTCCTTCATCTTGGCCATCACGGCTGCCGAATCCTTGGAGCCGGCGGCCTCGACGGCTTTCAGGTAGTGCAGCACGGAAGCATAGACGCCGGCGTGCACCATGGTCGGCATGGCGCCGTTATGCTGCTCGGCAAAGCGCTTCGACCATTCGCGGGTGCGGTCGTTCAGGTCCCAGTAGAAGGCTTCGGTCAGCACCAGGCCCTTCGCGATCTCCAGGCCGAGCGCATGCACGTCGGTGATGAAGATGAGCAGGCCGGCAAGCGTCTGCCCGCCTTGGGTGATGCCGAATTCGTGCGCCTGCTTGATGGCGTTGGTGGTGTCAGCCCCGGCATTGGCGAGGCCGATCACCTTGGCGCCCGAGCCCTGGGCCTGAAGCAGGAACGACGAGAAGTCCTGCGCCGGGAAGGGGTGCCGCACCGTGCCGGCGACCGTGCCGCCGGATTTCTCCACCACCGCGGCGGTGTCGCGTTCCAGCGCGTGCCCGAAGGCGTAATCGGCGGTCAGAAAGAACCAGCTGTCGCCGCCTTGCTTGACCATCTGGCTGCCGGTGCCGTTGGCGAGCGCCCAGGTGTCGTAGGTCCAATGCACGGTGTTCGGCGAGCACTTGGAGCCGGTCAGGTCCGACGAGCCGGCGCCGGAATTCAGAAAAATCTTGTTCTTCTCGCGGACGATGTCGTTGACCGCGAGCGCCGCGGAGGATGTCGGGACGTCGGCGATCACGTCAACCGCCTCCTCGTCGATCCACTGGCGGGCGACATTGGAGGCGATGTCGGGCTTGTTCTGGTGATCGGCCGAGATCACCTCGACAGTCATCCCCTTGGCGGCCGCGCCAAAATCCTCGGCGGCCATCCGGGCGGCGACGACCGAGCCCTCGCCGGACAGGTCGGCATAGGTGCCAGACCGATCGTTGAGCACGCCGATCTTGATGGTAGTCTCCTGGGCCATGGCGGGCAGCGCCATCAATGAGGCGGCTGCGGCAAGCAGCATTGTGGTCAAACGCATGTCATTCCTCCCGTTTCGTTCAGTTCTTCCGGCACTTAGACGCCCAGGTAAGCGTGAAGCTTTCCCGCATTCCGTTCAAGTTCGAAGTTCAGGATGGTGTCCACCACACGGCCCTGGTCGACGACGAAGTGACGGTCGGCGACGGTGGCCGCGAAATGGAAATTCTGCTCGACCAGAATGATGGTGAAACCCATCCCCTTCAGCTTGGCGATGGTGCGGCCGATCTGCTGAACGATGACCGGGGCGATGCCCTCCGTCGGCTCGTCGAGCAGAAGCAGGATCGCGCCTGTGCGCAGGATGCGGCCGATGGCCAGCATCTGCTGTTCCCCGCCCGACAGCTTGGTGCCCTGGCTCCTGAGCCGCTCGCGCAGGTTGGGAAACAGCTCAAAGATGTCCGGAACGCTCAGTCCGCCGGGACGGATCACCGGCGGCAGCATGAGGTTCTCCTCAACGTCGAGGCTGGCGAAGATCCCGCGCTCCTCGGGGACATAGCCGATCCCCAGCCGCGCGATGGCACGGGACGGCAGACGGATGGTTTCGCGGCCCTCGAAGCGCACCGAGCCTTCCCGGCGCTCAAGGATGCCCATGATGGCCTTAAGCATCGTAGTCTTGCCCGCTCCGTTGCGGCCGAGCAGCGTCACCACCTCCCCGCGGGGGACATCGAAGCTCATCCCGTGCAGCACATGCGACTCGCCGTACCAGCCCTGCAGGTCACGAACGGACAGCAGCGCTTCGGCGGCAGCGGCGCCGGGCGGGGGAGGGGTGGCTGCGTGCGCCTCAACCATGGCCGGTGCCGATATAGGCTTCCACGACGCGCGGGTCGCGGGAGACGGTCTCGTAATCGCCTTCGGCCAGTATCCGACCACGCGCCAAAACCGTGATCGTATGCGAAAGGCTGGCCACCACGGAGAGGTTGTGCTCGACCATCAGCACGGTGCGGTTCTGGGCCACGCTGCGGATGAGCGCCGTGATGCGCTCGACGTCCGCCGCGGCCATCCCCGAGGTCGGCTCGTCGAGGAGCATCATCTCGGGATCGAGGGCCAGCGTTGTTGCAATCTCCAGGGCGCGCTTGCGGCCATAGGGCAGTTCAATGGCCGGCGTTGCCGCCAGAGCCGCAAGTCCAACGGCGTCCAGCAGCTCGACGGCTCGGCCGTCCAGCTGGCCGAGCGATCTGTCGGATCGCCAGAAATCGAACGAGCCGCCGCGCTTGCGCTGCAGCGCGATGCGCACGTTCTCCAGAACCGTCAGGTGCGGGAACACCGCCGAAATCTGGAACGAGCGCACCAGTCCGAGCCGGGCGATATCGGCCGGCTTCATCGCCGTGATGTCCCGCCCGCTGTACGAGATGCGTCCTCGCGTGGGCTTCAGGAACTTGGTCAGCAGGTTGAAACAGGTCGTCTTGCCGGCGCCGTTCGGGCCGATCAGGGCGTGGATCGTCCCGCGTCGGACCGAAAGGCCGACAGAATCGACTGCGGTGAAGCCGCTGAATTGCTTCGTCAGACCACTTGTTTCGAGAATGACATCCGCGGATGGCATTGCGTTCTCCCGCCGTATGTCGTCGGGAGGGTAGACGGAGCGAACTGTGGATTGCACCTCAAAAGTGAGGAGGGGTCATCTCCAACGGCCCGAGGAGGAACTGACATCCAACCCTTCTCCCACTGGCGGCGGGTTCGCTCTCTGCCATGAGCACGAGCCTTAGTGTCACCGCCGAACGAACGACCCGATCAGATCGCGCGTTTCGGGATCGCCGAGGTTGTCGGCCATCCGCGCGCCGGCCAGCCTGTAGGCGTCCTCCACGTTCATCTCCAGCTGACGATAGAAGAGCCCCTTTCCGAGGCCGATCGCAGCAGGCAGCTTGGCGGCGACCCGCGCGGCGGTTTCCGCCACGACGCGGTCAAGCTCCGCGCCTGGCACGGCGGCGTTGATCAGGCCGATCTCGGCGGCGCGGGCGGCCTCGATCAGCCGGCCGGTGAACAGGAGGTCGAGCGCCTGCTTAGGATGGACAACCCGGGACAGCGCCACGGAAGGGGTCGAGCAGAACAGGCCGAGATCAATGCCGGACACGCCGAAGCGAGCCGTGTCTGCCGCATAGGCGAGATCGCACGTGGCGACGAGCTGGCAGCCGGCCGCAACCGCAGCTCCCTGGACTTTAGCGATGACCGGCTTGGGGCAGGCCCGGATCGCCAGCATCATGTCAGAGCAGCGGGCAAAGAGCGCTTCGAAATGGTCCCGCTCGTCGCGCCCGCTCATCTCCCGCAGGTCGTGGCCGGCGCAAAATACCTTTCCCTTCGCGGCAAGCACGACGACCCGGATGTCGGGGTCGGCGGCGATCGCCTGGATTTCATGCGTCAGCGCGTCGAGCATGGCCTCGGAGAGCGCGTTCGCCTGGTCCGGCCGATTGAGCGTCAGCGTAGCGACCGGTCCGGCATCCTCGCGGATCACGACCGCGTTCGACAGGTCTGTCATTCGGCGCCTCCCCCTTCGGCGGACTGTGCGAGCTCGCGAAGCCTGAACTTCTGAATCTTGCCGGTCGAGGTCCGCGGCAGTTCAGCGAAGACGATGTGGCGCGGGCATTTATATGCGGCGAGGTTGCCCCGGCACCAGGCCACGAGATCGCTTTCGCTCACCTCCGCTCCTGGCTTGCGCTCGACAAAGGCGCAGGGCGTTTCGCCCCATTTGGCGTCGGGCTTGGCAACAACAGCCGCGGCCTGCACTGCGGGGTGCTTGTAAAGCGCATCCTCCACCTCGATGGAAGAGATGTTCTCGCCACCTGAGATGATGATGTCCTTTGCCCGGTCCTTCAGCTGGATGTAGCCGTCCGGGTGCTTCACCCCGAGGTCGCCGGAATGGAACCAGCCGCCCTCGAACGCTTCCTCGGTGGCCTTGGGGTTCTTCAGATATCCTTTCATGACCACGTTGCCGCGGAACATCACCTCGCCGAGTGCTTTGCCGTCGGCAGCAACGGGCGTCATCATCTCGGGGTCCATCACCTCCAATCCTTCGAGGGGCAAATAGCGCACGCCCTGGCGCGCTTTTCGGGCCGCCCAGTCGGGCGAAGGCAGACTGTCCCAGGCGGGGTTCCAGTCATTCACCACGGCTGGGCCATACGTCTCGGTCAGCCCGTAGAGGTGCGTGACGGCAAAGCCGGCTGCCTTCATCGCGCTCAGGACCGCTTCCGGCGGCGGTGCCGCGGCGGTCAGGAACGTCACGGGGTGTTCGATGGCGCGCCTCCCCGGTTCGTCGGCTCCGAGCAGGACCGACATGACGATTGGCGCGCCCGACATATGCGTGACCCCATGCTCGGCGATCGCATCGTAGATGGCGTTGGCGCGCACGGCCCGGAGGCAGACCTGCGTGCCCGCGATGGCCGCCACGGTCCACGGAAAGCACCAGCCGTTGCAGTGGAACATCGGCAAGGTCCAGAGGTAGACGGCATGCTTCGGCATGGCGCAGGTGACCACGTTGCCAAGCGCCAGCAGGTAGGCGCCGCGATGGTGGTAGACGACGCCCTTCGGATTGGACGTCGTGCCGGACGTGTAGTTGAGCGAGATTGCGTCCCATTCGTCCCGTGGATGTTGGCCGATCGAGCCGCCGTCGCCCTCTTCCAGCAACGACTCGTAGTCCAGCGAGCCCAACCGTTCGCCCGTTTGCGGGAAGGCCGGATCGTCGTAGTCGACGACCAGCGGTTTCACCTTTGCCGAAGCGAGCGCCGTCTTGATCACGCTTGCGAACTCGAGATCGGTGATCAGCACCTTCGCCTCGCCGTGATCGAGGATGAAGGCGAGCGTGGCGGCGTCGAGCCTGGTGTTCAGCGTGTTCAGGACCGCGCCGCAGAGCGGCACCCCGTAATGGCACTCGACCATTGCCGGGGTATTTGCCAGCATGACGGCGACCGTATCGCCGCGACCGATCCCCCGGCTAGCGAGCACCGCGGCCAGCTGATGCGCACGGCGGCGAAGGTCGCGGTAGCTTGTCCGAACCGACCCGTGGATTACGGCAATCCTGTCGGGAAAAACATCGGCCGAGCGTTCCAGGAAGCTGAGCGGGGTTAGCGGCTGGAAATTGGCCGGGTTCTTCTCCAGGCCCGTTTCGAAGTTATTCGCAGGCATTCCGTCACCGCTCCAGCACAGCAACGGCAACATGGCAATCCGCTCGGCTCCAGTCACCCCCTGACCACTGCCGACATCACGACGACATGTGCTTGACTTGTTCGCCCAATTCGGCGTCCCGACTTCCAGCCTGGCTCGCAAGACCCGAACGTCAGCTCCGTCGAGGGCCGCGAGCTGATCCCGCCGAGAGCTATGCAGAGAAGCGCCCAGCCAAGCGCAGCGTGGCCGATCCCCAGCGGCTCTTCCACCAGCGGAATGTGAGCGGCCCAGCTTCCGATGACCGAGCCATTCGCAAAAAAATGCGGAGATGGCCCACCGTGCACGCGCCTCGGCTCGGACGTCAATCATCGGCAAAATTGGCACCGACGGGAGCTGCGCTTGCATCGCCTCGCGTCGGATTGACGAACCATTCTGGCGTCACGAAGCGCAGGGGGGCTATCTATCTCAGGAGTAAATCGGGAATCAAAGCTGCGCACATGCCTGGCGGTTCCGTCATCCCGATAGCGAACCTGGTTGTGAGGAGAACGGTATGAAGGTCCACGGCGCATGCCATTGCGGACAAATCACCTTCGAAGCTGAGGTCGATCCGGACAAGACGTCGGTTTGCCACTGCACGGATTGCCAGATGCTGTCGGGTGCCCCTTACCGAGCGTCGGTCGCGGCCGCGCCTGCCGGGTTCCGCGTCTTGACCGGCGAGCTCGCTTCATACGTGAAGGTGGCGGACAGCGGCAACAGGCGCGTGCAGACGTTCTGCTCGCGGTGTGGCTCCCCCATCTACTCGACGGCGGAAGGCGACCCCACTGCAATGCTGAACATCAGGCTCGGAGTCGTCCGCCAACGAAACGAACTCACTCCGAAGCGGCAGATCTGGACGCATTCGCGCCAGCAATGGACCACGGATCTGTCTGCCATACCCGAGCAGACGTAGCGCCCGCGAGCCGCCAACCCGCGCGATGCACCCAGAGACCGAGGAACCGCTGTGATCTGGCCGGACATACCCTACACCGCATGGGACGAGACCTGCTCCGCCCTGCATCTCTACGCTCAGATCGTCGGCAAATACCGGCTCGCCCGAACGCCTTGGGTCAACCACGGTTGGCACGCCACGCTTTACCTGGACGCTCGTGGGCTCACAACGTCGCTCGTGCCCGACGGCCCGCGCAGTGTTGAGATCGTGCTCGACCTGCTCGACCATGCGGTGATTGGCGCAACCACCGACGGCCGCATCGCCCGGTTCGATCTGGCGCCAATGTCGATTGCGGACTTCCAACGCCGTTTCAAGGAACTGCTGATGGAATTGCGGGCCACACCCGAGTTCCACGGCCGCCCGAATGAAGTTCGGAATCCGATCCCTTTCGCGGAGGACCACGCTGAGCGGCCGTATGACGCCGCGGCTGTTACCCGCTTCTTCCATGCCAGCATCGCCGTGGAGCGCGTGCTCCAGCAATTCCGCACGTCGTTCCTCGGAAAGGTCAGTCCCGTCCATCTCTTCTGGGGCAGTTTCGATCTAGCCGTGACGCGCTTCTCTGGCCGGCCGGCTCCGCCGCACCCGGGCGGCGTGCCCGGCCTGCCCGACCAGGTGACCCGGGAGGCCTATAGCCACGAAGTCTCATCGGCAGGGTTCTGGCCCGGCGGCAACGGGATCGATTTCCCGGCCTTCTACTCATACGCTTATCCGGCGCCAGCCGGATTTGGCCTTGCAGAAGTCGCGCCGGCGGCCGCCTACTTCGACAGCACCCTGGGCGAGTTTCTGCTCCCTTATGACGCGGTGCGACGAGCCAGCGACCCTGCCGCGGACCTGATGGCTTTCCTCGACAGTACGTATCGTGCTGCCGCTGACCTCGGTGCCTGGGACCGCCGGACCGATTGTCCACCCGGGGAGCCGCGCCGCCCGCGGCCGATGTGAATGTGCTTCAACGCCCGGAAAAGGGGGCGAGCATGCGCTACGCGGGCCGTGCTAACGGGTCGTGTAGCCGCCATCCACCACCAGCACCTCGCCGGTAATGTAGTTCGATGCCGGTGCGCAGAGGAACAAGGCCGCGGCGCCGATATCCTCTGGCGTGCCGGCGCGTCGCATCGGGGTCATTTCCGTCCAGACGCGCGACATTTCCGGATCATTCAGGCCGCCCTGCGTCATATCTGTCGCGATATATCCGGGGGCGATGGCGTTCACCCGGATATTCTCCACCGCATAGTCGCTTGCCAGGCTGCGTGTCAGCATGTGCACGGCCGCCTTGGAGGCATTGTAAGCCGCCTGGCGCTGCGGGATGTTGGAAATGAGACCGGAGATCGACCCGATATTCAGGATGACTCCGCTCTGCTGCCTGCGCATGGGGCCGAGAGCGGCCTGGCAGCAGCGGAACACCGAGTCCACATTGATGCTCATTAAACGCCTGTAGCGCTCGTCGGAGAAGGTCTCGGTATCGCCGTGGTCGGCCACGCCGGCATTGTTGACCTGGATGTCGAGGCGCCCGGTGAGCGTGGTCGCTTCTCCCACGATGCGGGCGGGGGCTTCCGGATCCTCTATCTCGGCCTGGATATAATGGACGGGGTAGCCGCGACCGGTCAGACGCTCGACCACCTCAGGCCTGGGCACCCGCGACGACAGCACCAGGTGGGCTCCTGCCTCCCCTAGCGCCTCGGCGATTCCGAGCCCGATGCCGCGGGTGGCCCCGGTGATCAAGGCGACCTGTCCGTCCAGTCGAAAACGGTCAAAAAGCACGTGGCGCTCCAGAATTCAGGCTGACGGTTTGGCAGTCCAGTCGCCTCCGCCCGGGGAAGGTGCCGGTCTACGGCAAGTCCACGCGGGACTCCCCGGCTGAGGGTTTAATGGGCTCCGGCCCGTTTAGTCCATGCCCTCGTCTGGGCCGCGCAGCTCTCCTTAAGGTCCAGGTTCGTTCTACTCGGCGGCTTCCCGGGTGCTCAGGAATGTTTCCAGGCTGTCGTCCATCGCCTGCATCCAAAGCGTGTGGTGCGATGGCGCCATCGTCCCGGTCAGTGTAGAGGGATAGGTGCGGTCGCGGTAGGTCAGGATGCCGTCCACTTTGTGATGCTCCCATTCCTTGAACAGGGCGGCAACATGGTCGACATCGAGCTTGGGATAGTCGGTGGCCTGCAGGAGGTCGCGCACGTATTCCGTCTGGAAGTCGATCGCCTCGAATGGATTTGTGAGCTGCTCCTCGTCGGCCCGCCACTTCCGGATGTCGGCGGCAATCTCCTCTGCCGACGGCAGCGGGATGCGGCCGAGCATGACGTCGCGGGCGAACCAGGCCTGCGCGTCGAACATGTTGAAGGTATAGTACTGGTCCTGCATGCCGAGGTAGAAAAGCTGCGGGTTTTGCTCCCAGACCACGCCTTTGTAGAGCCCTAGCGGGTAGAGTCGGTTGTTGGTCTTCAGCCGCAGGTCGTCGGGCAGGAACGGGAAGTGGTGCTGGTACCCGGTGCACAGGATGATGGCATCCACCTCGCGGCTGGAGCCGTCCTTGAAATAGGCCGTCTTGCCCACCAATCGGGTCAGCAGCGGCACTTCCTTCAGGCCGTCAGGCCAACCAAATCCCATCGGCTTAGTGCGATAGCTGAAGGTGACGCTCTTGGCCCCGTATTTGTGGCACTGAACGCCGATGTCCTCGGCCGAATACGAGCCGCCGACAACCAGCAGGTTCTTGCCGATGAACTCGTCGGCGCCGCGGAAATCATGCGAATGCAGGACGCGGCCGGGGAAACGATCGATCCCCTCGAAGAACGGCACGTTGGGCACGGAGAAATGCCCGGAGGCCACGACCACATGGTCGAACTCGCTCGAGCTCACATGGTCGTTCTTGAGGTCCTTCACTGTGACGGTGAACTTCTCCGTCGCGTCCGAATAGGTGACGCCGCGGACCACGTGGTTCAGTTTGATGTATTCCTTCACGCCGCTCTTATCGATGCGGCCCTTGATGTAGTCATGCAGCACGGCGCGCGGCGGGTAGGACGGAATCGGCCGGCCGAAATGCTCCTCGAAGGAATAGTCGGCGAATTCCAGGCATTCCTTCGGGCCATTCGACCACAGGTAGCGGTACATGCTGCCGTGGACGGGCTCGCCATATTCGTCCAGCCCGGTGCGCCACGTGTAGTTCCACAGGCCGCCAGCGTCGCTCTGCTTCTCGTAGCAGACGATCTCCGGGATCTCCGCGCCCTTCTTGCGGGCGCTCTCAAAGGCGCGCAATTGCGCCAGACCGCTTGGCCCGGCGCCGATGATGCAGACTCGCTTCGTCATCGTCCGTCTATCTCCCAGGATTTCAGTTTTTTCTTGGCAGCTGATGCCGCGGCTGGCCGGTGTCAGGCGCGAACCCGGGTCTTCTCCGGGTCGTAAAAGGGGAACCGAACCACTCTCGCAGCCAGCCGTTTCTGGTAGCCGTCCAGCCGACCCACCTCCACCTCGGTCCCAAGCGCGGCATGGACGGATTCCAGCCGCGCCAGCGCGATCGTCGACTTCAGGATGGGCGAGCGCGTAGCGCTTGTCACAAGACCGACATTGGCGCGGCCGATGAAGATCGGGTCGCCATGGCTGGGCGCCTCGTTGCCGGCGATCTCGAGCCCAACCAGAACCCGCTGCGGACTCGCACGGCGGCGTTCCAGCGCTTCCTTGCCGACAAAATCCTCGGTCTTCTTGGTGGGGACGGTAAAGCCGATCCCCGCCTCGAACGGGTCCGTCGTGCTGTCAAAGTCGTGGCCGCCGAAGACCAGGCCAGCCTCGATCCTCACCATGTCGAGGGCGTCCAGGCCCATCGGCGCGATCTTGAACTCAGCCCCCGCTTCGGTCACGGCGTCCCAGACTGCCGGCGCGTCCGAAGGATGACAGAACACCTCGAAGCCGAGTTCGCCGGTATAGCCGGTACGCGATACCATGACCGGGATGCCATCATAGCCGCCGATGCGTCCGATGGTGAGCTTGAACCAGCCGAGCTCTTCAACCGATGGCCGATCGGGAGGCGTCCAGATGATCTTGTTCAGGATGGCGCGCGAGTGCGGGCCCTGCACGGCGATGTTGTTGACGTGGTCCGTGGCAGTCTTGATGCCGACCCTGAGCCCGACCGCGTGCTCCTTGATCCAGAGCAGGCCGGCATCGTCGCCCCCGATCCAGCGGAAATTGTCCTTTCCCAGCCGGAACAGCGTCCCGTCGTCCACCATCCCGCCGTGCTCGTAGCACATGGCATTATAGGCGATCTGACCCGGCGCGAGCTTGCGCACGTCGCGCAGCACCAGCTTCTGCATCAGGTCCTCGGCGTCGGGGCCGACAACTTCCAGCTTGCGAAGGGGGCTTAGGTCCATGACCACGGCGCGTTCGCGGCAAGCCCAGTATTCCTCGACCGGTCCGTGCTTCGGGTAGGACGTCGGCAGCCAGAAGCCGCGGTAATTGGTGTAGGCGCGCGTCAGCGCCGATGTGCGCGGGTGGAAGCCGCTTTCCCGGGTCATCTGCACGGGCGAGTCAGGAGTCATGCGGTGTCCGGTGGCGCGTTTAAACATGCTGTCGCGGGAATAAACCCGGACATGGATCGGGGTGAGATTCCAGCCATTCGACGGATCGATGTCCGACGGGCAGGAGGAGGTACCGCAGACGAGGTCATCCAGCGCCCGCATCAGGACGTAATCGCCCGCCCGCGACCAGGGCTCGTCGGACCAGATGACGTTATTGGCGCCGACATTGGTGTTGAAGAAGAAGTTGATCGCCGGCCAGCCGCGACGATCCTCGATCGCGTAGGGGGCCAGGGCGGCGTTGAAATTGTCCGAGCAGTTGCGATGGCCGAAATAGCCCATGTCTTCGTAGTAGCGGGCCGTGCAGGCAAGATTGAAGGTGTCGTGCCGGCCGACGGTGTCCTGGACGACCTCGACTAGCGGCATCCGGTCCTCGTCGAAGAACTTCGAGTGCAGCCCGGGCATCGGGTAGGCGGCGCCGTTCATGGTGCGCGTCGTCGTGGAGTCGATGCCGCGCACCTGGCCCTTGTCGAGCGCCCTGCGCCGGAAGGCGAGGAAGTCCGAGCACTGCCGCCCGGCTACATCGATGATCTGAATATACTCGCCGGCAAATACTTCGAAGGAATCTGCGCTCGCGATGTCGATGGTGACTTCCAGGCGCGGTTCGGCCAGCGGTTCCGGCAGCCGGTAAACGCCCGGCAGGGCAAGGGTGCCGCGGCGGACATGGATGATCACGTCGGTAGGCGCATTCTGCTCCCACACCAAGGACGGACGTGCCGGTGCGGCGATGATCGCGGTGACCGGCCGTTGCGCCACAAAGTCCAAGGTATCGCCTGCGGGAGACTCGGAGGAGAACAGAAGCGCGCAACGGGCGCGGCCTATATCGAGTTTTCGCCGTGACAGGCCGTAGCGGACCCGCTGCGCGTCCTCGCTCTGCCCGGCCAGGATGGCGCGCAATCCTTCCGGCACAGCATTTGCGCGAAGCCCGAGCGCCGCGACGTCTTCGCGGCCGTTGGCGGCGAAGGCAACAAGCTCGACCTGCTGTGACCCATCGAGAAGCGCGAGTTCCACCGTGTCGCCGGCATCGATGGATAGCACCATCGAGCCGCCGCCCTTGAGGACATAGCGCTCGACGCCGGGGTCCAGCGCGGCCTGCCCGACGCCCAGGAGCCGGGGGCGCAGGGCTGTGGCTATGGTCGATTGCAGGGTCATGAGAGGATCACCAACCGGCGCATGCGTGCGCGCCCAGGGATTTGTGCAGCCCTAACTTTTAGGGTGGACGGAGATTTCCGCAAGAGGATAATAGTTTCCTACGGCGAAACAGGCTGTGGGATAGGGACGGACCTGACGCCGTCCGCGAGCACTTGCGCGCGGGACGTTCTGGGGAGAGGGACACCTCGATCCTGCTCCAGGATCGGGTGATTGGTTGGCTGGGGGCACGCGGAAGCGTGTAGGGGGGAAAAGTTTCATATGAGCACGACTGCGGTACTCGCACATGAAGGGTCTACAGGCCTCAGACGGTCGATAAGCTGGACTGGCGCATTCTGGGTGGCCAGCGGCGTTCCGGCGCTGGTGCTGTTTTCGATCGGCGGCATTGCCGGCGTTGGCGGTAACGTCGCCTTCGCGATCTGGACCGCATCGATGCTGATGGGGTTTCTTCAATCCTTCACCTACGCCGAGATTGCCGGGCTTTTTCCGAACAAGTCGGGCGGTGCCTCGATCTACGGAGCGGCCGCGTGGGTGCGCTACGGCAAGTTGATCGCGCCGCTTTCCGTATGGTGCAACTGGTTCGCCTGGTCGCCGGTCCTGTCGCTCGGCTGTTCCATCGCGGCCGCTTACATCCTGAACGCCCTCGCTCCCATCCCGGCGGGCGACTCCGCCGCGGTCACGGATTGGCTGGCGACGAATGCCGGCACCCTGGCGGGCACCGCCGAGGAGAACGCCGCGGCTGGGGTCGCCGCCATGACCCCTGCGATCCGCAACTGGACGCTGTTCAGCGGCACGCTCGGCCCGGTCGGCTTCTCCTTCAACGCAGCGTTCTTCATCGGCGCCGTCCTGATGCTGCTGGTCTTCGCGATCCAGCACCGCGGCATCCTGGAGACCGCCAACGTCCAGAAGGTCATCGGGCTTCTGGTCATCGTGCCGATGGCCATCGTCGGCATCGTGCCGCTGTTCACGGGCGCTGTCGATCCGGCGAACTTCACCCCGTTTGTGCCACTCGCGGCGCCTTACGTTGCGGAGCCCGGCTCATGGAACATCCCTGGCTGGACGCTCGTGCTGGGCGGTATGTTCATCGCGGCGTGGTCTACATACGGGTTCGAGACCGCGGTCTGCTACACCCGTGAGTTCCGCGATCCGGGCCGGGACACCTTCAAGGCCATCTTCTACTCTGGCCTCCTCTGCCTGGCGCTGTTTATCCTGGTGCCGCTCTCCTTCCAGGGGTTCCTCGGCCTCAACGGCATGCTGGCGACGCCCATCGTGGACGGCTCCGGCGTGGCGCAGGCGATGGCCGACATGGTCGGCGGCGGCAAGTTCATCGGCGGCGTGCTGGTCATGCTGATGATCCTGGCGCTGATCCTCTCCATCATGACGGCGATGGCCGGCTCCTCGCGCACGCTCTACCAGGGATCGGTGGACGGCTGGCTGCCGCGCTACCTAAGCCACACGAACCATCACGGCGCGCCAACGGCCGCCATGTGGACCGACCTGGTCGCCAACATGATCGTGCTGGCGATCGCCTGCGCCGACGCGACGAGCTTCTTCTTCATCCTCGCCGTGTCGAACTGCGGCTACATCATCTTCAACTTCCTCAACCTGAACTCCGGCTGGATCCACCGGATGGACTCGCCGCACGTCCCGCGGCCCTGGCGTGCGCCCAACATCCTGCTGGCGATCGGCGCGATCTTCGCCTTCGTCAACGTGGTGTTCATGGGGGCAGGGGCGAAGGTGTGGAACCCGTCCGCGCTTTGGGCCGGGCTGTTCACGGCCTTCCTGATCATCCCGGTGTTCATGTTCCGCCACTACGTCCAGGATGGCGGCAAGTTCCCGCCGCAGATGCTGGAGGACCTGCAGGTCCCCGGTGGCGACCTGGCCACGGCGCCTCGGCGGGCCGGCATGCTGCCCTACCTCACGCTAGCGGCCGGCATCGTGGTGCTCCTGGTCTCGAACTGGATTTTCCGCCTGTGAGGCGATCCGACCCCAGCCAGTTCCGGCGCGGTGGATCCGCGTCGGTCACAGCGAACAGGCAGCAGGCTGAAACGCGTATCAAGACGAGCAGAGGTTAGCGATGACTTTGTCCTGGAGAACGTCCGTCCTCGCCGATCGCCACCGGGCGCTCGGCTCGAAACTGGAAGACTGGAGCGGCATGGGGACCGCCTGGTCTTACGACAAGGATGCGAACGAGGAATACGTCGCCATCCGCACCAAGGCCGGCCTCATGGACGTGTCCGGCCTGAAGAAGGTTCACCTCGTGGGGCCTCATTCGCACGCCATCGTCCATCAGGCGACGACGCGTGACGTGGCCAAAATCTATCCGGGCCGGGCGATGTATGCCTGCATGCTCAACGATGCCGGGCACTTCACCGACGATTGCATTCTCTACCGCACCGGGCCGAACTCCTGGATGGTGGTGCACGGCAGCGGCTCCGGCCACGAGGAGCTGACCCGTTCGGCGCTCGGCCGCAACGTCGCCGTCCTGTTCGACGACGATCTGCATGACTTGTCGCTACAGGGCCCGCTCTCGGTGGGTTACCTGGCCAAGCATGTGCCGGGAATTCGCGAGCTGCCGTACTTCCACCACATGCCGGCCCGGCTGTTCGGCCGGCCGGTGATGATTTCCCGCACCGGCTATACCGGCGAGCGCGGCTACGAAATCTTCTGCAAGGCGGACGACGCGGGCCTGATCTGGGACACGATCCTAGAGGGGGGCGCTTCGATGGGCATCATCCCGTGCCGCTTCACCACCCTCGATATGCTGCGCGTTGAAAGCTACTTGCTGTTCTATCCGTACGACAACTCGCAGATGTACCCCTTTGCGGACCAGCCGCCGGGCGACACGCTCTGGGAACTTGGCCTGGAATTCACCGTCAGCCCGGGCAAGGTCGGATTCCGTGGCGCCGAGGAACATTACAAGCTCAAGGGCAAAGAACGCTTCAAGATCTTCGGCGTGCTCTTGGACGGCGACAAGCCTGCCAACGAGGGTGACCCGGTCTATGCCGATGGGCGGCAAGTCGGCGTCATCACCTGCGCGATGTATTCGCCCCTGGTGAACCGCTCCATGGCGATCGCCCGCATCGCGGTGGGCGCCGCCCAGCACGGCAAGCAGCTGGAAGTGCGCGGCAAGGTCGTCCAGGGCGGCGCCACGGCGCACACGCTCCCATTCGACGATCCCGAAAAGAAGAAGCGCACCGCCGTCGGCTGATCGGCCGTCCCCTCTCCGCCAGAGGCTTCGGAGGACTGCCTTGGGTCGGCCCTCCGCGGCACCACATTTCGTTCGGAGCCTTTGAATGCTGATCTCGGGGATCAAGAGCCGGCCCCAATATCCCGGTCTGAAACCGATCGCCTCGGCGAAGCGGAACCTGATCGCCGCCCAAGGCGACGGCGCGGCCCCGGTGCTATCAATGCTAACCCAGGGCGGCCCGGACTTCGCCGGCAAGGCGGACATCTTCTATGCCGCAACAGCGCCATCCGCCGCGGCGCCCGTCGAGGAGCTGCAGGGCCTGGGCACGCGAAGCTTGCGGACCTTTGAGGCGGAGCCGGATCTCTTTTCGGCGCTGGACGCAGCGTTGGCCGAGGCGACCATGGGGACCCGCCTCTACGCAGCGGGAACCGAAGGGTTCGTCGGCCGAGTGATCAAGCTCGGGGTCGATCACGGCATCGACCATCGCTCGATGGTGACGGAACATCGAGGCTCGCTGGCGCGGCGGGTGCAGTGCGTGCATTGCAAGGGGTTTACGGAGAACGTCACCACCAGCATCTTCGAATGCAGCCACTGCGCCAACCTGCTCCTGGTCCGTGACCACTACTCGCGCCGCCTCGCCGCCTACCAGGGCGTGTGCGCGAACGCCGAGGACCCCAGCACCCGGCCGGAGGCGGAGGAAATTTACCTTTGAGCAAGAGCCACTCTGACGAGGTCCGAGTTCGAGTCGAAGAGGTCGCCGAGGTTGCCGACCGTGTGAAACGGTTCCGCTTCGTCCGCGCCGATGGCGGCCGTCTGCCGACCTTCTCGGGAGGGGCGCATATCACGGTGATGATGGACGCTGGAGACCGGCGTGTCCGCAATCCCTACTCGCTGATCAGTTCGCCGTTCGAGGGCAAGTACTACGAGATCAGCGTCCTGCGAGTGCACGAATCGCGCGGCGGCTCACGCTTCATGCATGATCAGCTGTCACCCGGTAACGAGCTGTGGATCAGCCATCCGGTCAACCTGTTCCCGATCCACCAGCTTGGCCGCAAGCACATCCTGCTCGCCGGGGGCATCGGGATCACGCCCTTCATGGCGATCACCGCGCAGCTTGCGGCCGCCGGGCGCAACTTCGAACTGCACTACGCGATGCGCGATGAGACCACCGGCGCTTATGCCACCCGGCTGAAGGAACTCTATGGCGATCGTGTCACGCTCTATCGGACGCGGCTGAGCGAGCGGATCGACGTGCCGGCCCTCTTGGAAGACCAGCCGCTCGGGACACATCTCTACGTCTGCGGGCCGGAGCGCATGATCGACGGCGTCATGGCGGCGGGTCGCATGGCCGGCTGGCCGGAAGAAAACCTGCACAACGAGCGGTTCCTGGCGCCGCCGTCAGGTCAGCCCTTCGATGTCCGCCTCGCCCGGTCCGGAATCGACGTCCATGTCGGTGAGCATGAAAGCATGCTGGAAGCCATCGAAGCCGCCGGCGTGGAACCCAATTACCTGTGCCGGGGCGGGGTCTGCGGGCAGTGCGAAACCCCCGTGGTGTCCTGCAATGGAACCATCGAGCACAATGATCACTATCTCTCCAGTGAAGAGAAGGCCAGCAACCGGAAGATCATGATCTGCATGTCGCGCTTCCACGGCCAGGACCTGGTCCTGGATCTCTGAACAGCGCGGCGATCAGGAGGAAATCATGAATATCGCATTCAAGAACGAGACGTTCCGCGACGACTTCACCTTCCGCAACAGCCCGGAGGCGATCCGCCGGTTTCCGTTCCCCTTCGACCGCGACAATTACATGTACGCGGTGAACCTGGAGCCGCACAAGGAAACCGGGCGGCCCGGCTCCGTCTTTGAGCTGCCGATCGATGTCGACGAGCATTACGTGGCCGAGATGCACGACCGCGAGCTCGTGCTGGCGGAAGATCCGCTGCGCTGCCAGTCGCTGCCGCACATGGACCTTGCCGGCTGGGATTTCCTAGAATTGCAGACGACGCTGATGTCCCGGGACTATCCGGAGCACTTCGCGCTGGAGCAGAACGGCGATACGTGGCGCTGGATCAACCGGCCGCTCGGCAAGGATGACACCTTCAAGTTCCGTGACACCTCGACCCTGCCGAACGGCTACGGGCCGATGGAATACATTTCGCGCCAGAGCCAGGGCGACTTCTGCATCCTCGACCAGCGCGACGAGAACCTTTGGATGGATGCCGGCATCGCCACCACGCAGGCCGACTGGTCGCTCGATTTCGACCTCGGGATGAACTTCATCGAATGGCACGGGCCGGTGCCGCTGGCGCATGAGGCTGGGGTGTTCGAGCGGGCGCTGAAGTTCCTGCTTAACCTGCAGCAGGGCAAGCCGATGCGCCGGCTGAACTGGACAATGACCATCAACCCGCGGCTCGATACGAGCCCGGAGAACTACCACAAATGGGGCAAGGACCGGACCACCGTGACGCCGGAAAACGTCGGCGACAAGGTGCATCTGCGCGTCGAGCTGCAGAGCTTCTTCCGGCTGCCCCGCTCCAACGCAATCGTCTTTCCGATCCGCTGCTACCTCATCAAGATGGACGAGCTGGTCACCAACCCCGCCTGGGCAAAGCGCTTCCACCGCGTGCTGAAGACGCTTCCGCCGGAGCTGGTCGACTACAAGGGGCTGACGCGGTTCCGCGATACCACCGTGGAGTGGCTTTCCAAATACGACGACGGCACGGACTAGAGCCGTCGTCGCTGCCACTCACGCCGGTTGCCCTGCCGCATGAGCGTCCGCGGGGGCCGCAGAGCCCCCGCAGGCTGCTATCTAGAACAGCCCTTCGACCAGCCCTTGCTCGTTGAGCCGGATCGCCTCGGCGCTTGGTACGCGCGGCAGGCCCGGCATGGTCATGATCTCGCCGGTGATCACCACCACGAAGCCGGCGCCGGCGGAGAGCCGCACCTCGCGGACCGGCACGACGTGCCCGGTCGGAGCGCCGCGCAGGTTCGGGTCCGTGGAGAAGGAATACTGCGTCTTGGCCATGCAGATCGGGAAGCGGCCGTAGCCCTCGCGATCCCAGGCATGCAGCTGGTCGCGGATCTTCTTGTCGGCCACAACCTCGTCGGCCCGGTAGATGCGGGTGGCGATGGTGCTGATCTTCTCGAAGAGAGGCATGTCGCTGTCGTAGAGCGGCGAGAACTGCGCCGCCCCTGACTCCACGATGCGCACCACGGCGCGCGCCAGCTCTTCCGTGCCCTCCGAGCCCTTGGCCCAGTGCTCGCATAGCACCGCCTCCACCCCGTGCGTGCGGGCAAATTCCTGGATCGCGGCGATCTCTTCCGGGGTGTCGGAGGTGAACCGGTTGATCGCCACCACCACCGGCACGCCGAACTGTTTTACGTTGTCGATGTGGCGGCCGAGATTGGCGCAGCCTTTTCGAAGCGCCTCTACATTGGCCTTGCCGAGCCCGTCCTTGGCCACCCCGCCATGCATTTTCAGCGCTCGGATAGTCGCCACGATCACCGCGGCCGAGGGCTTCAGGCCGGCAGCGCGGCACTTGATGTCGAAGAACTTCTCCGCCCCGAGATCGGCGCCGAAGCCGGCTTCGGTGACCACGTAGTCGGCGAGCTTCAGCGCGGTCTTGGTGGCGATCACCGAGTTGCAGCCGTGGGCGATGTTGGCGAACGGGCCGCCATGGATGAAGGCAGGATTGTTTTCCAGCGTTTGCACGAGGTTGGGCTGCATCGCCTTCATCAGCAGCACGGTCATCGCGCCGTCCGCCTTCAGGTCGCGCGCCGTCACCGCGATCTTGTCGTTGCGGTAGCCGACCACGATGTCGCCGATCCGCCGCTGCAGGTCTTCCAGGTCGGTGGCCAGGCACAGGATCGCCATGATCTCGGAGGCCACGGTGATGTCGAAGCCGGCCTCGCGCGGATAGCCGTTGGCGACACCGCCGAGCGAGGCGACGATCTCGCGCAGCGCCCGGTCGTTCATGTCCATAGCGCGCCGCCAGACGATGCGGCGCGCATCGAGGTTCTGCTCGTTGCCCCAGTAGATGTGGTTGTCGATCAGCGCCGACAGGAGGTTGTGCGCGGAGGTGATCGCGTGGAAGTCGCCGGTGAAGTGGAGGTTGATGTCCTCCATCGGCACGACCTGGGCATAGCCGCCGCCGGCCGCGCCGCCTTTCATGCCGAAGCAGGGCCCGAGCGACGGTTCGCGCAGGCACACGGCCGCCCGCTTGCCGATCCGGTTAAGCCCGTCGCCCAGCCCGACGGTGGTGGTCGTCTTGCCCTCGCCGGCGGGCGTCGGGTTGATGGCGGTCACCAGCACCAGCTTGCCGTCCGGCCGGCTCGCCAGCGACCCGATGAACGAGGCGGAGATCTTGGCCTTGTCGTTGCCATACGGCTCCAGGTGCTCGGCCGGGATCCCGAGCTTGGCGCCAACATCCCAGATCGGCTGCTTGGGTGCCGCACGCGCGATCTCAATATCGCTCTTCACCTCAGACGCCATCGATATCCCTCCCAAAGGAAACCTGCCCGGGCCGCTGGCACGTCGGGCCCGTTTCCTCAGCTGATAAGTGATTGGTAGGCGAACCTATTGCCTCGCTTCGCCGCTGAGCAATAGCGTTTCTTGTGGGGAAACAAAATAGCTGTTTGCGACAGCTCGGCAACGCAGCTCGCAGGAGCCTGACCTCCATTGTCCGCCTTTTGGGGTCGGGCAAGAGGGCAGCCGGGTTTCCGGTCGAGTCGCTACGGGGCGGGTTGGCCGGAGTCGGCCTGCGCCGGTGCGCTCGGCAGCACGGCCGGAGCGATCTGCATCTGCGCAGGGGTTGGGGGAGGGCCCGCGGCTTTCGCCGGTGGTGGAGCTTCAGCGTCTGGCATGGGGGACGGTGGCGCGAGACTGGCCGTCGGGCCGGGCTGCATCTGGTCGGTGCCGATCGGCTGCGGCGTGACCGAGCCGTCAGCGGCCGCCACGCGCCACACCGTGTTCCCCGAATCGTCGGCAATGAGAAGCGCGCCGGTGCCGTCGATCCCGGCCCCAACGGGGCGGCCGCGGGCCTGGTCCTCGTTGAGGAACCCGGTCACAACGTCCTGCGCTTGCCCCGCCGGCATGCCGTTCTCGAACGGCACATAGACCACCTTGTAGCCGTTAAACGTGTCGCGGTTCCAGCTGCCGTGCTCGCCGATGAAGGCGCCGTTGGCGAAAGCCGGAGGCATGGCGGAGTTCATCGAAAAGGTAAGCCCAAGCGCGGCCACATGGCTGGACAGCGCGTAATCCGGTGAGATCGCCGCCGCCACCATATCGGGGCGGGGCGGATGGACCCGTTCGTCGACGTGGTTGCCGTAATAGCTCCACGGCCAGCCATAGAACGCGCCGTCTTTCACCGAGGTCAGGTAGTCAGGCACGAGGTTCGGGCCGAGTTCGTCCCGCTCGTTGACCACGGTCCAAAGCACGCCGGTCTGTGGATGGAACGTCAGCCCGTTGGGATTGCGCAGGCCGGAGGCGAAAACGCGCGCCGCGCCCGTCGCCCGGTCCACCTGCCAGATCGCGGCGCGGCCCTTCTCGGCCTCCAGCCCGCGTTCTCCGGCGTTGGAATTGGAACCGACCGAGGCATAGAGGAAGCGGCCGTCGGGACTAAGCGCTAGGTCCTTGGTCCAATGGTGGTTGTATGGGCCGCCCGGCAGCGGCGTCAGCACTCGCGGCTGCGCGCTGACCTGCGTCTGGCCGAGTTCATAGGGGTAAGCTAGGATCGCGTCGGCCGCGGCGACATAAAGGGTGTTGTCGGCCCAGGCGACCCCGAACGGCGAATGAAGCTTGCTCAGGATGTCGTGTCGCTCGTCGACTTGCCCGTCGCGGTTGCCGTCGCGCAGGAGCGTGATGAGATTGCTTTCCTTCTTCGGCCCGCCGCTTCCGTGGGCGATGGCCATGATCCAGTCGCGGATGATGTCCTTCGGCCGTGTCTTGGGTTTTCCCTCCGGTGCACGTCCCTGGACGACGAGCACGTCACCGTTGGGCAGCGTGTGCACGGTTCGCGGGTTGGCGAGATCCACGGCATAGGCGGCGACCGTCAGGCCTTCCGGCACTTTCGGCGTCTCGCCCTCGGCCCAGCCGACGACCTCCGCCACTTTCAGATCGGGCAGCAGCGACTGGCTCGGCTCCGGCAGGACCGGATCGGGACCGATCTGCTGGGACACGTCGAAATCCGCACCATCGCCGCACCCGGCGAGCCCCATGAGGACAAGGCACGTCCCGGCGAAGGCGGAATTCCGAAGCGAGGCAGCGCGGGTCATTATTGCTCACTCCACCTGTCGGGCCGTCATCGAGCGGCCCAGCCAGTCGCTCACCACCATGACGGCGACCGTCACCGCCGACAGGATCAGCCCGTAGGGGACGACGGCTGTCCAGCCGTCGCCGGCGTGCACCAGGCTATTGACCAAGGCCAGGATGAGCACCAGCACGCTGCCGACGATATGCGGCCAGGCCCGTCGGCGCGAGCGGCGGCTGCGACGGAACAGAAGATCGACAATGCCGGCCAGCACGGCGAGCCCGCCGAACACGAGCCCGGCCAGGAGCAGCCATTCAGAAAAATACTGCCACATCAGGTAGGACGTCCGCCAATAGGCGATGTCGGTGAAGAGCGTCAGCGTAAAGCAGACGATCGGAAACTGCGCCAGGGTGGCATGTATAGGATGCCCCGACGTTTCCGCGCTCGATGAATAGGTGCCGGAGGCCATAGAAGGCGCTTCTTCCGTGCAAGGGAGCCGTCCTCCTATACGAGCGGCGCGGCGGTCTGGTTCCCCTCCCGATCTTAGCCCCTCTCTGCTCGCCCAGGAGAACATTCTTCCCTATGGTCGCGTCCTCCTCGCAAAGGAAAAACCATGAGCCTGGACTCCGTCCGTGCCTTCTTCGCCGAACGCGCGCCTGAGATTTCGGTCATAGTCACCGCCACAAGTTCCGCGACCGTCGAACTGGCCGCGGAGGCGCATGGGGTCGAGCTGGACCAGATCGCCAAGACGATCTGCATCCGTGCCGGCGAGCAGGTCATGCTGGTGGTCGCGAGCGGCAGGTCGCGGCTGGACAACCGCAAGTTCAAGGAGCGGTTCGGCGCCAAGCCGCGGATGCTTGGTCCCGACGAGGTTCTCGCCCTGACGAGCCATCCGGTCGGCGGCGTGTGCCCGTTCGGGCTCGCCACGGCGCTGCCGGTCTATTGCGATGCGTCCCTGAAGCGCTTCGAGGAGGTTGTGCCCGCCGCCGGCGCCACGAATGCCGCTGTGCGCATCAGCCCGAAGCGTCTCGCCGATCTGGTAGGAGGCGAATGGGTCGACCTTTGCTCACCAGGCTCACCGGTGAGCGAAGCGCCGCCGCAGCGGCAAGCCGCAGGCTGAACCCAGCCGGTTCAGTTGAGTGGGTCCATGCACGAAGCGGAGAGGCGCGCCTCGCTGAGCGGCACCACCTCGTCGGGAGCATCCCAGCTCACGAAGAAGCTGTGGCTGTCCAGCGGGTCGATGAGGCGCTCATACAGCCGGTCGAAGATGATCCGGTAGGTGTTGACGATGTTGTATCCAGGCTGCGCGGCCCCCGCGAACGCAGCCCGCAGCTCCGGGTCATCGGTATAGACGGCGAAGAGCGGGCTCATCCGCTCGCGCTGGCACGTCGCAGTTGCATCGCCTTGAACAAGGTGGGCGCCGCCGCCGTGGTCGCCGTGGACGATCACCACTTTTGGGGTGGGGACAGTCGCGATCGCGTCCCGCAGCTGCGTGACGATCCTGGCATTGATGAACTGCAGCTTGGCCGTGTAGCCGTCGCGATAGGCGGCCTGGAGGGACGGATCGCCGTGCGTCGCATGGTCGCCGTCGCTGATGTTCCAGAAGTGCTCCCGCCAGCGCTCCGTGTACCTCCCGCCCGCGTCGACATTGAACGGCGGATGCGGAGCCAGGATGTGCTCGTAAAGGAAGAAAGGTGTGGTCGCGCCGGCATAGGCCCGCTGGCCCGTCGCACTCAGGATCAGTTCGATCGAGCCCCGTTCCTGCAGGCCGAGCGCTTTTAGCGCCGCTGCGGCAAGGCTCTGGCGGCCGAGCGAGAAGAACTCCTCGAAAAGGGACGGCCCGGACCACCAACGCGGGTCGCCAACTAACACGGTCTCGTCAGGGTGGGAGGAGATCGGGCCATAGCCGCTCTCCGTCGCCAGGATCGTATAGCCGCTTTGCCTGAGCACGTGGTGGACGGGGCCGGAGTTCACGAGCGAGGCAAGGCGGAGGCGCAGCTCGCCGGCATCGGCGCCAAGGCCGGCCGCCGGAACCGCCTCCGTGAGGTAGTCTCCGGAGAACACGGACGCCATCGAGAACAGCGTCTGGTTATATGGCGCCCGCGCGCCCGATGCGACCGTAAAGCCAAGGCTCTGAAGGTCGTTCAGGAAGCTGGTGTTGTCGAACCCGTACACGTCTCGCAGCACTGCGGCGTCCGAATATCCGTCCAGGACAATATGGACGATGTTCGGAAGCACGGCCGAGGGCTTATCGCCGGCGAGCCCGTCGAACACGGAGGGCACAGTTGCTTCCGTGCTGGCCCTTTGAAGTGCAAAGCTGGCGATCTTGTAGGCGGGAGGGACCAGCAGCACGGCCGAGACGATGTTCGCCACCATCGTGAACCTGGCATCGAGGAGGTTCCACCTCAGCAGAGCCAGGCCGCCGGCCAGCAGCCCCAACCCGGCTACCGCGAACACGACATTGCTGATGTCCAGAAAAAGGGCCAGCAGCAGGAGGGCTGAGACGCAGGCGGCGCGATGCACGCTCCGCAACGCAAACGTGCTGAGCGCGGTCAGGAGCGCCGCTGCAGCTGCCGCGAGGATGGTCGGTCTGACGACATCCCCGACAGCGAAGTAGCCCAGCGCGCCGTGAAAGGCGCCGAGCACCAGGAGCGCGCCGACCAGCATCGGATAGACTGGCGCAGCGGCGAGTCGGCCCAGCCTCATGGTGTTCAGGGCGTCTCAAACCAGTACAACGTGCGGCCGTCGGCCGAAACCGTCCGCTTCGCCATGATCCGGGCGCAAGCGGACAGGTGCCGCTCGAAATGCTCATGGTCGTAATCCGCAAAGATGTCGTCGCGGATCCTGAGCATGGCCTGAACCGTGGGATCCAACTTCGACACGAACTCGATGATCCCCGTCGGCGCGGAGCGGCAGATCCAGGCGACGACCTGGTCGAGGGGGACGTTCCTGCCGATCGCCAGGTGGTGCTCGAAGGCGAGTGCGATCACCGCGTCGCCGCGGGCGCGTTCCTGCAGCCCGAGCCGCTCCCCCTGCTGCCAACCCTGCGACGGGCTCTGGTTCGCCGCGTCGAGATAGAGCGGCGTGAACTGCAGGGCTCTTTCGCTGGCCCGTTGAAAGGCGCGGTCGAGGGCCGTCTGGTCGAAATCGAACCCGATCACCCGTTCCGCCCCTGCGGCGAGCGCCGTCTCGGAATAATGGCCGGTATTGCACCCGAGATCGAAGACCGTCTTTGGGCGGGTTTTTGCGACGAACTCCGTCACAAAGCGCTGCTTCTCGGCCGCTTCGGCCGGCTCGTAAGTGTTCGCATCCGCATAGTTGCCCCAGGTGCTCGGCCCCGATGCCTTCGGGCTCAGGCCGGAGATCATCCGGTGAAGCTGCCGCAGGATGCCGAGGAAGGCTGGCTTCGGCAGACCGTTGCGGCGGACCGGGCCCCCGCCACCAGTTCCCTTCGCGCCTGCGGCACGTTTCTGGAGCTTCGCCGGGAGATGGACGTTGCTCAGAACCCCCCAGGAAAGCCAGCTTGTCCTGGGCAGGAGCGCCGCCAGGTCTTCGGTGGGAATGCCCTCCAGGTTGCCGCGGTACCAGGAATTGTGGGCTACGCCGAGCCGGGATCGCAGCAGCAGCGGGTTGAGGAATTGCTGACAGAACTGGCTGTGGCCGAACCAATATTCGCCAGCGCGATAGGGCTTCAGCGAAAGCAGATCGATGAAGATCGGCTTCGGCCCGAGGAACTGCACATTGTAGGCGCTGGCGTCGCTCAGCGTCACGTCCTGCTCGAGCAGATAGATGTGAAAGGCGAGGTGAAACAGCGCCGCGGCCTTCAACGCGGCGAACGACCATTCGTAAGGGTAGGAAACGAACGGGATGCGCTGGTGTTCGAGGAGATAGGGCGGGGCTTCTCCGGTCCCGAAAAAGGCGGCGGGATCGACCTCCTGCGACCCGACCAGAAAACCGCTCTCGATCGCCTTTTCGAAAACCTGACGGTCGCGCAGCGTCTCGTAGTCAGCCTTGGCGACCTGGTTGACGGTTCTGAAGACCCGACCGTCGCGATGGAAGACACGTCCCGACGGGTCACGGAACGACCCGTTGTCAGACCGCAAGCCGGTGGTCAACGATGGGGCTCATCCGATACGGACGGTTTGCGGGAGAGCTTTCGGGAAACGTAGCTGCGCGTCGCCCGCCAATAGACGCCCACGAAAGCCGCCCCCGCTGCGACGGAGCCGATGATAGCCTGGACGATGATCGTTCCAGTTCCGGGATCTAGATAAGCGTAGGCCGGGCTTGTGCCCGCTGCGAGAAAACCGGCCGCGACGAGACCTGGGAGTGTGGTTCTCGCCGGGGCGTTGCCCGTAAGCCCGACGGAATTCGATCGACGCATGTTACGACACCCGGTTCTGAAGGGGGCCCCCATGGGCTTTTCGGACCCGCTTGCCCCCGCAAACAGAGCATGGACCGTGCCAGATATCCTCAGTGGTGCCTAGTCATCTGATTGTCACATCCGCCGGGGTCCGCGCCCCAATCCGCTCAGCGCGGATCGGCCTCCGGAGCCTGCTCCTGCTTCTCCTCCCGGACCTCGTCGGGAAAACTGTCTGCGACGAACATCACAGCAGCGGTAACGACGCCGACGGTGATGCCCAGCCACCAATAGGACGTGGCGACAGCCAAGCCCATAGCTCCGGTTATCCAGACCGCCGCAGCTGCCTTGATCCCCTTCACATCGAAGCCGCTCTTGAAAATCACGGCGCCGCCGAGGAAGCCTATGCCGCCAAGGAAACCCTGCAGCGTTCGGCTTATCGAGCTCGGGTCCACTTCAGCGAGATGGCGGCCAAGGAGCATGTAGGTGGCGCTGCCGATCGCGATCAGCATCATGCCGGCGATCCCGATCGCCTTGTGATGTACGCGCCGCTCGAAACCGATGCAGGCGCCGAGCAGGCCCGCTGCCAGGAGCCGCAGAAGGATGTCCAGCACCTCCGAAACCATGGCACCCTCCCAGACGGCCAGCGCCCATTCCGACAGGGCAAAGCCGATGTCGGCAGGCCGCATTTGCAAAACGCGCGATGCGGCGACACGCTTTTTCCAACGCGGCTGCCGGGTCGGAGCGGCAGCGCGGTCGGAGCAGCAGCCCTTGGGCGATCATTCCGGCGGCCTTGTAGTGCGAGCCGCCCCCCAATCTATCACCCGCTCGCTGGTCTGGGCCACGAGGTCCACTTGCGCAGACAAGCTCGACCAGAGGAACGCAGCGACGAAGGTGATGGTCATCAGCACCACGATGGTCGGTGCCGGTGCGCTATCGATGAAGAAGCTGATATACACGCCGAACAGGGAGGATGATACCGCGACCGCGACAGAGGTCAGCAGCATCGGCCCGAAGCGGTTGGTCAGCAGGAACGCAATGGCGCCAGGCGCGATCAGCATGGCGATGGTGAGGATGATGCCGGTGGCCTTCAGCGCCCCGACAATGGTCAGCGACAGCAGCGCCAGCAGGCCATAGTGCAGCACGCGCACCGGGAGGCCAATGGCCCGTGCCTGCAGCGGATCGAAGGCGTGCAGCAGCAGGTCGCGCCACTTGAGGGCGATGCATCCCGTGGTGACCAGCGCAATCACGCCGGCCTGCCAAAGGTCGACCGGCAGCACCCCGAGCATGTCGCCGAACAGGATGTGGTCGAGGTGAACGTCCGTCTGGATCTTGGTGTAGAGGACGATGCCCAGCCCGAACATTCCGGAAAAGACGATCCCCATGATCGTGTCCTGCTTGATCCGGCTGTTTTCCTTGAGATAACCGGTGGCTAAGGCGCAAAATATCCCAGCGGCAAAAGCGCCTAGGGCCAGCGGCAGGCCGGCCAGGTAGCTCAGGACGACACCGGGCAGCACCGCGTGCGAGACCGCGTCGCCCATCAGCGACCAGCCCTTCAGGACAAGGTAGCAGGACAGCAGCGCCGTCGGGATCGCCACAAGGAGCGAGATCAGCAGCGCCTGCTGCATGAACGGATAGGCGAAGGGCAGCGCGAGCGTGTCCAGGGTCGCGCTCATGTCCGGATCGCGGCCTCCGCTTCGCCGCCGGTCGCAGCCGCCAGCAGGGCCGGGTCACCGCCCGCTGCCGCGATCCGCCGTCGCGAGGCGAGCAGGCCGTGCTTCGGCGCAAAGGCAAACGCGAGGAGGAAGAGTGCCGTCTGCAGCACTACGATGATGCCGCCCGTGGCGCCGTCCAGGAAATAGCTCGCGTAGGCGCCGACCAGGCTGGTCAGCGAGCCGATCAGGACGCTGATAACGATCAGCCGGGGAAATCGGTCGGTGAGCAGATACGCCGTGGCACCGGGGGTCACCACCATGGCGATCACCAGGAAAGCCCCGACCGTCTGCAGCGCCGCCACTGTCGAGGCGCTCAAGAGCGTGAAAAACAGGATCTTGAGGAATGTCGGCCTCAGCCCGATGGAGCGGGCGTGGTTCTCGTCGAAGAAGGTTACCATCAGGTCCTTCCAGCGGAGGAGCAGGATGGCGAGCGACATGCCGGAGATGATGACCAGCTGAATGGTGTCACTGGGCGTGATTGCCAGGATGTTTCCGAGGATGATCGTCTGCACATCGACGGAAGTCGGCGACAGCGACACCATGAACAGCCCGATACCGAAGAAGGAGGTGAAGATCAGGCCGATGACGGCATCCTCCTTCAGCTTGGTGCGCTGGTTGAGAAACAGCATCGCTCCCGCCGCGAGGCCGCCGGCGAAGAACGCGCCGAGCGCGAAGGGCAGGCCGATCATGTAGGCCGCGGCCACTCCCGGCACGATCGAATGGGACAGCGCATCGCCGATCAGTGACCAGCCCTTCAGCATCAGGTAAGCGGAGAGAAAGGCGCAGGTGCCGCCGACTAGTGCGCTAACCCACATGGCGTTCACCATGTAGTTATAGGCGAACGGTTCGAGCACGACGGTCATGGCCCGGCTTCGGGGGTTCCAGCCGCCGGTTTGCCCGCGTCCGCAAAAACGATGAACGGCCGCTCGTCGTCGGAAAGGACTCCGGTGGCGTGCTGGCCGGCCGGCCCGGCGCCCTCGAATGCGAAATGCCGGAGCACGCCGCCGAAGGCCCGTTCCAGGTTGCTGCGGGTAAAAACCTCCTCCGTGCGCCCGGCCGCCAGAACGGTGCGGTTGAGCAGCACCGCCCGGTCGCAGAATTCCGGCACGGAGCCGAGGTTGTGCGTCGAGACGAGGATAACCCGGCCCTCGTCACGCAGCGCGATCAGCAGCTTGATGATGGCCGCTTCCGTGGTGACATCAACGCCGGTGAACGGCTCGTCCAGGAGAATGACCCACCCGTCCTGGGCAAGGGCGCGCGCCAGAAACACGCGCTTCTTCTGGCCGCCGGAAAGCTCGCCGATCTGCCGCTTGCGGAATGCGGTCATGTCGACCCGCTCGAGCGCCGCGTCGACGGCACGGCGGTCGGCATCCGTCGCGATGCGCAGAAAATTCATGTGGCCGTAGCGGCCCATCATGACGACGTCTTCCACGAGCACCGGAAAATTCCAGTCGACGTCCTCGGTCTGCGGCACATAGGCAATGATGTTGCGCTTCAGCGCGGAGGCGACGCTCTCGCCCAGCACGGAGATCGACCCACCGGAAGCCGGCACGAAGCCCATGATGGCCTTGAACAGCGTCGACTTGCCGCTGCCGTTGACGCCGACCAGCGCGGTGATGGTCCCCGTCGGGATCTCGAAGGTCGCGTCCTGGAGAGCGATGTGGCCGTTGCGATAGGTGACCGTGGCGTTGCGCACCGCGATTCCCGAGCCCGGGGCAGCGCGCCCGCCGGCCGGCGGACCTCTCATCGAGCAAGCCCCGCGACGATGGTCTCGGCGGTGACCCGCAGCAGGTCGAGGTAGGTCGGCACAGGGCCGTCCGCCTCGCTCAGCGAGTCCACGTAAAGCACGCCGCCATAGGCTGCGCCCGTTTCGCGCGCCACCTGCTGGGCGGGCTTGTTCGACACTGTGCTTTCGGAGAACACCGCGGGAATTTTGTTGGCGCGGACCGCATCGATGACTTTTCGCACCTGCTGCGGCGTACCCTGCTGGTCGGCGTTGATCGGCCAGAGGTAAAGCTCCCGCAGCCCGAAATCGCGCGCCAGGTAGCTAAAGGCGCCTTCGCTGGAGACCAGCCAGCGCCGCTCCTCCGGGATGTTCTGCAGTTCGGCCCGGATCGGCTCGACGGTTGCGCGGATTTTCTCCGCATACGCCGCCGCGTTCTGCCGATAGACCTCCGCGTTGTCGGGATCGTGCTGGATGAATGCGTCGCGGATGTTGTCGACATAAATCAGCGCATTCTCGGGCGACATCCAGGCGTGGGGGTTCGGCTTGCCGCTGTACGGGCCCTCGCCGATCCCCATCGGCTCGACGCCGTCGGACACCACCACGCTGGGGACATCCCTGAGGTTCTGAAGAAAGCGCTCGAACCAGGTTTCCAGGTTCAGCCCGTTCCAGAGGATCAGGTCGGCATCCTGGGCGCGGAGGATGTCGCGCGGCGTCGGCAGGTAATTGTGGATTTCGGCGCCCGGCTTGGTGATCGATTCCACATCGGCCGCGTCGCCGGCCACGTTGCGCGCCATGTCGGCGATGACCGTGAAGGTGGTCACGGCCTTCAGCCTGGCTTCGGCCTGCGTTGCGGAAAGCCCGGAAACAAGCACCAAGACCGCCGCCGAAAACACTCGCAACCTGGTCACCACCTTACCCCGGCCGAGTTTCTCCGCCCTCGCAGATAGGCGGCCACGGCACTCGCGTCAATGCAATTGCAAATCAATCGCATTTAAGGCGTACGACACCCAACTCCGACGCCACGAAATAAAGCTGAAACCTGATGGACTTACCTCGCAGCCCCGAACCGGCCTGAACGAGCGAGTTTCAGTTCATGAGAGCGAGTTTGAGCGCTGACACGATTGCCGCAACCGGGGCGGACATTTCTAGCCTGGTGCCCGCCGGTCCAAAACCAAACCACCTGAGCGCAGTTCCGGCGGTCGCTCCAGAAGTGTCGGCCCGCTATCTCGATCACCTGAAGACGATCAACACGACGTTCTACGACCAGATCAAGGTTGTGGACCAGAAAGCGGCCTACATCTTCACCTTTCTGATCGCGCTGATGACCCTCTCGGAACAGCTGCGCGACCATATCGGGCGGGCGCTGCATCCCGAGCCGACCCTGCAGTGGCTCCTGTCCCTGTGCCTGGCCTTGTCGCTGGCCACCGTGGCCGTGTGCACGATCCTCGTCGTGGTCCCGCGCAACCGCCGGGGCGGCTCCTCCCTTTACTGGGGCGCCTGGCCCAAGGCCGGCGAACGCATGGCAGAGATGCGTTTCGCCCAGGATGGCGCCGCCGCGCTTGCGGAGGAATACCGCACCAATATCGAGAACCTCGCCGCGATCTGCCGCCAAAAATATCGGCTCGTGCGCTGTTCCTATCTGAGCGTGCTCGCCGCCCTGGTCGCCGCGGTGCTCGTGGTTGCCGCCGGCTAACGGCTGCTCGTCCGCGAGATCAGGACAATGCGCGTCTGGTTGCTTGGCGGCGTGCTGGCGCTGGCGGTTTCGCCGGCGCTGGCGGAGGTCGTGCCGCGCAATCCGCCCGTTGCCGGATCGGTGATTACCGCGCGCGGCGGCGAGGAGATGACCCTCTTCCAGACCGCCGGCTGGCTGCCGGTGGACGTCAGCCAGAACCTCCTGCCGGGCGACGTTCTGCGCACCAACCCTAACGGCACGCTCGCAATCCTCTTCGCCGACCAGACGCAGATCCGCGTCGGCCGCAATTCCACAATGGTGGTGAAGGAGATGCAGCCGCTCGGACCGGCGCGGCTGGAGCTTTCCGCAGGCAGCATGTGGGCCCGCGCCAGCCGCGGCGGGTCGAGCCTGGTCGTCGAAACGCCCTCGGCCGCGGCGACGATCCGCGGCACCGACTGGTCGCTGGCCGTCGATGCGGCTGGCACCACCAATCTCGTCGTGCTGGAGGGCGCCGTCGAGCTCAGCAACGCGCAAGGCTCCGTGCTGGTCAACCAGGGCGAAGCCGCGGTGGCCAGGATCGGTGAGGCGCCCACCAAGATCATTCTGGTCGAGGCGGACGAGCGCGAGCAGATCCTCCTCTATGGCGAGCTGCGCAGCGCGTTTTCCACCCTGCCGACCTCCGATCTCACCGGCCCGCAGGAGCGGCAGGCGCGCGCTGCCGCCTTGGCCCGCCCGGCGCCGTCCCGCAGTGCGGAGGACTGGCTCCTGCTTGCCGAAACCGGCATCAGCTATGGCGGCCGCAGCGCCGTTCGCGAGGCGTTGGCCGGGTTCCGGGCAGCGACCTCCACGCCCTACCAGCAGGCGAGGGCAGCCCTGGTGAAAGCTACGCTGGCGGGACAGGAAGGACGCTGGGAGGACGCCGCCCGCGTGTTCGGCCAGGCACTGCCCGGCCTCGACCGCTCGCGCCAGGCGACGGCTGCATACGGCCGCTGGTTCGCCCGGTCGCTCGCCAATCCGGACCGCAACGAGCCGCCGCCCGACGAAAACCTTTACGCCGACGAGCCCGCTGCTGCCATCGCCCGCGCGATCGTGGCGAGCTTTGTCGAAGGCCAGGCGCGGGCAATCGAGATCCTGCGCGAAGCCGAGGGTCGCTTCCCGGACGAGGCGGCGCTGCCGGCCGCGCGCGCCGGCTATGCCTTCGAGCTCGACCGCCGCGAGGAATTCCACGAGGCGCTTGCGCGGGCCCGTGCGCTCGACCCCGACAACCCGGCGGTTCTCCTCGCCAGCGCGCGATACCGGGCCGACATCGAAAGCGACCTCGACGGCGCCCTAGCGGAGCTGCAGCGCAGCGCGGAGATCGCGCCCGGCGACGATGCGATCTGGAACGAGATCGGCACCGTCCAAGAAGGCCGCAATGCTGTGCTGGAGGCGGACCGCGCCTACCGTCGCGCCGTCGAACTCAACCCCGAGAACCCGGCCATCCGCGCCAACTACGCCCGTTTCCTGCTCGCCCAGGACCAGTATGACGCGGCCAAGCGCCAGGTGGACGTGGCGGTTGCTATCGACCCCTCATCCTACCCGGTGCTCGCCGCGCAGGGCCGTTACCTGTTCCGCACCGGCCGCACTCAGGAGGCGCTTCAGGCGCTGCTCGCCGCCTCCGCCGCCAACCCGACCTATGCGGATGCGCTGATCGGGCTTGCCATCGCCAGCTATCAGGCAGGGCGCGAGGAGGAAGCCGAGCAGGCGCTCGACAACGCCGACCGTTACGACCCCGACGACCCGACCCCGCCGCTGATCCGCGCCGCCATCGCCATCGACAACTACGAGGCCGACCGCGCCATCCGCAACGCCCAGGAGGCGCTGAGCCGCCGTCAGGCGCGCGGCGGCGAGTTCGGCCAGCTCAACGCGAACAACCAGAGCGGCTCCTATCTCGGCCAGGCGCTCCGCTTCATCGAACTCGACGACTGGGGCCGCTATTACGGCGACCGCGTCTTCGACCCGTTCACAGCCACAAGCTATTTCGACGAGGCGGCCGCCGGCCGGGTCTACCCCTTCGTGAACGAGACGACGCTTCCGGCACCTGACGATTTTATGTCGTCAGGAACGACAAGCTTCACCTCGCAGATCCAGGGACTCCTGATGGAGCCACTGAGTGCGGCGTCGCGCACCCGGCGCAACGACCTGGAGAACCGGCCTTTCATCGAAACGACCCTGGGTGCCGGCTTCATCGATCGTGAGGGCGCCCTCGGCTGGACCGCCGACGCCACGGTCCAGGGTTTCACGATGGACCCGGTGCCGATCTCCACCTTCGTTAACGCGTCGATCGCGCGGCCCGAAAGCCCGCGGGACAACGACGAGGCCGACCTCGCCGGCGGCTTGTTTTTCGCCGGTGCGCGCCCGACGCTTTCGGACGAGTTGCTGGTCTTCGGCACCTATGTGGACCTGGAGCGGGGGTTTCCAGGCTTCGAGTCTAGTCCGCTGCCCGAAGACCGGCAGGATACGAAGATCGCCAATGTAGGTGCCGGCTGGACGCACACCCTCGGCGAGCGCAACGTCGTCCAGTTCCTCGCGGTTGACAGCCACACCGAGCAGGTCAGCCACGTGGACCGCTATTTCGGGTCCGATGATTACTTCATCGTCGGGGACACCGAAACGGTCGAGAACGAGGCGACGCTGAGCGCCAGTCACCTGATCGGGTTCGGTCCCTTCATATTGCGTTATGGCCTGGACGGAACCCTTCAGAGGACCTCAAGCGAATACCGGGACGAGTATTTCTTCTTCAACCCGCTCACCGGGGCCTACGACGACATCCTCATCGATGAAGGACGCGTCGACATCGACAGCAAGGCCGGGCGGCTCTACGCCGACGCGACCTGGGACGTGTCGGACGCGCTTAAGCTGGAGGCGGGAATCCACGCGAGCGCTATCGAGACCACTTTCTCGGAACAATCGTTCCTCGATCCGCGGATCGGCGCCGCCTGGAGCCCGTTCGAGAACCACTGGCTGCGCGTCGCCTACCGGGCCGACACGGAAATGCCGAGCCGGTTCACCCTGTCGCCCATTTCCACCCTTGGCCTGACGCAGCTCGACTCGCCGCTGATCACAGGCGGCCACTCCCATACAATCATCGGCCGCTGGGACGCCGAATGGACATCGCGCTTCTTTACGGCGCTGGAGTATCAGCACCCGGAGGTCATTGACCTCACCCTCGACGTGCCGGAACTCATCCCTCCTCCTTCTGTGGAGGTGGCAGACGGGCGGATCGAGCGGCTCACAGCAACTGCCAACTTGTGGCTGGGTGGCGGCTTCGGCGTGTTCGGCGCCTATGCCTGGACGGAGTCCGAGAACCGGACCCCCGGGCTGCGCCGCGGCGACGACCTGCCATTCCTGCCCGAACATTCCGGCCGCGTCGGCTTCTCCTGGGTGCATCCCGCCAATGTGAAGCTCACCGTCGCCCAGCGCTTCGTGGGCGAGCGCACCGACAACTATCGCACCGTGCTGGACGCCTTCACCACCACGGACGCGTCCCTCGTGTGGGAGCCGCTCGACAAGCGCTTCGAAGTCGGCCTGCAGGTGCTGAACGCCTTCGATGAGGATTTCGAGCTGGTGGACGACATCCCCGGCGCGGGCCGGACCGTGATCGGCACTTTTCGCACCCGCTTCTAGGATCGACATTCGTGCTGAAGCCCGGCCGGCTGTTTCGCGGGCATGACCAGGCGAGCGAGCGGCTGCACACACTGCTCGCGGCATCGGTGATTGCCATCCTGCTCGCGGCCCTCAGCTGGACCCCCCAATGGCAGGTGCTGCAGGCCCGCCTGTTCGACTTCGCTTCGCTGATCGCGCCGCCCGCGCCGGCCGAACCGGGGGCGGTCATCGTCGCCGTTGACGAGCCGTCTTTCGCCGAGATCGGGCTGCAATGGCCCTGGCCGCGGTCGCTGCACTCCGAGCTGATCGAGGCGCTGCGCGCCGCCGGCACCAAGGTGATCGCGTTGGACATTGTGTTCGCCGAGCCGTCCGATCCTGCCGCCGACAGGACCCTCGCCGAGGCCATGGGACCCGACGTGGTGCTTGCCGCCGACGAGACTCTGCTGGAGTTCGACCAGGCAGCCCAGCTGGCCCGGGTCGAGCCCATGCCGGCGCTTCTCCAGCGCGGGGCTGCGTCGGGCCTGACCTCCGTGACGCTGGACGGCGATGGCGCACTGCGGCGCATGCCCGCCCACCCCGACGGCTTTGCCCGCACGGTCCTGGAAAAGTCCGCCGGGCCGGCAGCGGGATCGCCGCTCGGTGCGTTGATCCAGTGGTTCGGGCCGCCGCGCTCCTATCCGACCGTGTCCTACTACCAGGCGCTCGAACCCCAAAAATTCCTGCCTCCCGGCTTCTTTCAGGGCAAGACGGTCATCGTCGGTCTCAGCCTGCAGAATGCGCCATTGGCGGAGACCGGCGGCGCCGATGCTTACCCGACGGCCTACACGCTCGCCACCGGCCGATTGACCGCCGGCGCCGAAGCGCACGCCACGATTTTGGACAACCTCCGGCACGGCCTGTTCGTTCGGCCCACGGGGCAGGGGGTGCAAGTCGCCCTGATCGCGGCTGCCGCCCTTCTGGGCTGGTGGGCCGCGCGCCACGGCACCTCCTGGCGCGCCGCTGCCTGGGCCGTCGCGGCCGTCATCGGTGCGCTCCTGGCGAGTTGGGTAATCCTGCGCTTTGGCCGGCTTTGGCTCCCGCCCGTGCTGCCGGCCGCCGCTTTCGCCGTCACGCTCGCTTACCAGGCGACGCGCGATTTCGCACACGAGCGCCGGGTGCGCCGGGAAATCTCCCGGGCTTTCTCCCAGTATGTGTCACCGGCGGTGGTAGATCGGCTGGCGCGCGACCCAACGGCGCTGAAGCTAGGCGGCGAGCGGCGTACCCTGACCATCCTGTTCTGCGACGTGCGGGGCTTCACCACCATCTCCGAGAGTCTTAAGGACGACCCGGAGCGGCTGACCGCGCTGATGAACCGGCTGCTCAACCCGCTGTCCGACGCCATTCTGGCCGAGAACGGCACCATCGACAAATATATCGGCGATTGCATCATGGCGTTCTGGAACGCGCCCCTCGACGACCCCGATCACGCCCGCCACGCCGCGTCCGCCGCGCTGCGGATGCTCGATGCCGTCGATGGCCTGAACACTGAGCTTGCGGCGGAAACGGCCGCCGACGGTGGCCATGCGCTCCAGCTGGCCGTTGGCATCGGAATCAACACGGGCGAGTGCGTCGTCGGCAACATGGGCTCGGACCGGCGCTTCGACTATTCCGCGCTGGGCGATGCGGTGAACCTCGCTTCTCGCCTGGAAGGCGCATCCAAGGACCTCGGCGTCCCGCTTGTGCTGGCTGCAGCCACCGCGGCGGCGATCGGCGGCGCGTTCCCGACGGTGCCGCTCGGGGCGGTCAGCGTCAAAGGCCGCCACGAGCCGGTAAGTGTCTTTACGCTCGGCAGACCCGCCGCGGCGTAATGTCGGCTAATCGCGCTACCCTCCGCCCGTGGTCGCTTCGCCGTCAATCGCCAGCACGACCGGCTCGCCCGTCTCCGGATGCCAGGTGGCCCGGAACGTGCCGTGCCTCTGCACGTCGAGTTCCAACCAATTGCGCGTCGCTAGGTAGCGCCGGCGCCGGCCCGGCATCGGCAATGCGCGCACCGCCAGGCCAGGTCCGGCCTGCATGTCCCCCCGGCTAGCCCATTCCAGCATCTCGGTCATCAGCCGGTTCGGCGGAGGATGCACAATCCCCGATGAGGTGAGCTGGAGGATGCGCGCGCCGGCGCCCTCTATCTCTCCGAGCGCGCCGAGGTGCACCTCTCCCGACAATGCCGTCAGCCGTGCGCCCGTCCGCGCCGAGAACTCCGTCAACAGGCGCAGCAGGCGGAGCCATTCCTCACGGTGCGCGAGGCTCGGCCATTGGTCGACGAGGTCGTCTTCCCAGGACTGGTGGCCGGGAATCGAATTGAACAAGCGCTCCATCTTCGGCAACTGCGCATTCACCAGCGGAACGGTGAACACAAGCAGCACATGTCGGCACTCCGCCAGCCCTTCCAGGGCCGCCGTGAAATCCCGCCATCCCGCTTCGCCCAGGATATTGCGCCGGCTGCGTTCGGAGCGAAGGTCCGGGGCGATGATGCCGACTTCGCCGATCCGCAGCGCCCAGCCGAAATGGCCGCCGCGCCGGTCGCAGAAGAAGTCCGGCAGCTCGTCCGGCCGGGCGCCGAGCTGGAAAAGGGAAAAATACTCGCGCGCGTGCCGCCATATACCCTGCAGCACCGGCGCATCGTGCCACTTCGCCGGATAGCTTCCCCAACCGTCGATGATATCGTGGTCGTCCCAAAGCATCAGCGACGGGATGCGCGCCAGCAGGGGCCCGAGTTCCGGCTGTCCCCAGACCCGGCAATATGCGTCGAAATAGAACCGGTCGACCGCGGCCGCCATCGACGGCGTGAATGGGCAAGCAAGGCGCCGTCGCGCCGGCATTCGGCGCCAAGCCGCCAGTTCGGGGACCTCGCTCCAGATCGGATCGGCATAAAGCTGGTCGCCGCCCTGCAGCAGCAGGTGAAACGGTTCGGCCGCATGGCGCGAGGCAAGGTGAAGCCAGCGCTCGTTGCGCCGCTTCGACTCGCCCCAGGCATCGCCTTCCTCGCTGCCGTTGCAGGCGGTGAAAGCAACGCGCAACGCCTCGCCCTCGGCCGGGACACGCACCTCCCAGGTCCGCTTCCCGATCCGGTAAGAGGCGTGCGAGCCGCCGCGAGCCAGCGGCAGGGAGAAATCATAGGACCAGAGCCGGCCCCCGTGGCCTCCCGCAAGAGCTGCGGCCGGAATTTCCGCTCCCCGGACTGTCAGCGGCGGCGGTGCGGCAAGGTCCGGCGCTCCGACGACGGCTCGCAGCCGCCAGCCGCCCTCGCCGACGCCGCGGAAGTAAAGGACGGGTCCAAACGCATGCATCGCCCACCGCTTACCCCGCCTGGGGCCGCGCTGACAAACCCGCCTTGCCGGCCGTAAATGGCGGCGGCAGCAATGCGGCGGGGCCGCTCAGCCCGAAGCGGCCAGTCTGGCGGGCCCCGGGGCGACGAGTTTCCTTGCCTGGGCAGCCGGGAGCGGCCGGCTGATGATGTAGCCCTGGATCTCGGTGCAGCCCTCGGCCCTCAGCAATGCAAGCTGCTCCGGCGTTTCGACGCCCTCGGCCGTGACGTCCATATCCATGCGGCGCGCCAGCTCGATAGTCGCGTGAATGATGGCGGCACTGTCCGACTTGGTGGTGATATCGGCGACAAAGGAGCGATCGATCTTGATACGGCTGAACGGGAACAGCCGCAGGTAGCTCAGGCTGGAATAGCCGGTTCCGAAGTCGTCCATGGCAATCCGCACGCCGATGTCGCGCAGCAGATGCAGGGTGCCCACGGTGTTCTCGCTTTCCTTGAGCAGCACCGACTCGGTAACTTCCAGTTCCAGCCGGTGCGCGGCCAGGCCAACGTTGCCGAGCACGTTCATGACGAGCTGGGCCAGGCTTTGGCCCCTGAACTGCACAGCGGACAGGTTTACGGCCACCGTAAAGCTGTCCGGCCAGGTTGCAGCTTCCCTGCACGCTTCGCGGAGCACCCACTCGCCGATCTGGTTGATCAGCCCCGATTCTTCCGCGACAGCGATGAAATCCGCCGGTGATATCAAGCCGCGGCGCGGGTGATTCCAACGCAGCAGCGCTTCGAACCCGGTGATGGTGTCGGTCTGCAGGCTGTAGACCGGCTGATAGTAAAGCTCCAGCTCGCCGTTTGGCAGCGCTTCGCGCAATTCGGAATCAAGCAGGCGGCGCGCCTGTAGCCGTTCGTCCATCTCCTTTTCGAAGAACCGGCACGTCCCCCGCCCGTCCGCCTTGGCGCGATAAAGTGCCAGGTCGGCGTTCTTCAGAAGGACGTCGGGGTCAGTGCCGTCCGTGGGACAAACGGCTATTCCGATGCTTGTGCTGATGCTGATGGCGTGGGGATCGATCCGGTACGGCCGCTCGATCGCCCCGATCAGCCGCGTCGCGAGCTCGTTGGCGTCTCCCAAGCCCTCGGCATCCTGAAGGATGGCGAACTCGTCGCCCCCCAGCCGCGCCACCACATCCCCGCCGCGGACCGCCGCGCGCAGCCGGTCGGCCACCTGCTTCAGGAGCCGGTCGCCGACCGCGTGCCCCAGCGAGTCATTCACTTCCTTGAACCGGTCCAGGTCAAGGAACAGCACCGAGAACGGGCGGCCGCGTTGCTCCCGCGCAATTGCCGCGTCCAGTTTTTCGCGAAAGAGCACTCGGTTGGGCAGGCCGGTCAAGGCGTCGTGGCTGGCCAGGTACGCAATACGCTGCTCGGATTGCCGCCGTTCGGTTACGTCTTCATGCGTAGCGACCCAGCCGCCCCAAGGTAACGGCCGGTAGTGGATCTGAACGACTTTCCCATCCTTGTGCTCGACCAGTTCAATGCGCTCGCGGTGGGCGGCAGTGAGAGCGAGCCGCCCAGAGATGTAGTCGCCGGGCGTGCCGCCGAAATTGTTGGTCTCTATTCGCCGCTTGAGGATATCCAGAAGAGGAGTACCCGGCCGGGTCAGGTCCTCCGGAAGGCCGTAGATATCCGCGAAGCGCTGGTTGCAGATCACCAGGCGCTTGTCATTGTCGAACATGCAAAGCCCTTGCGACATGTTGTCGAGGGCAACCTTGCTGATTACCTGTTCCCGGCGCAGTTCATTGCCGATCGACTCGGCGCTGAATGTTAGTTGCCGCTGGTACTGCAGGGCCCAATGCTCGCGCACCCCAAGCAGGACCGGGAAGATCACCGCCATGGGGAAGAGCACGACGTAGACCGAGCCATCCGTCACGGCGCCGTGGCTCACCAGTGCCGCAAGTGCGACGCCGGTGGCAAGGACCGGCACGAAAGCCTCCCCCGTTCGTTGCCATGAGTGCTGCCGGCCCGGCAGTGCACGCAGTTCCTCTGCCGACCCGAGGCGGGCCTGTTGGCTCGCCGCTATGACAACAATGCCGAACCCGAGCACCCAAAGATTGTCAAATTGCATTCCGACCCGGTAGTCGCCACGGAGCAGGTGGAGCCCATACATCAGGTTCGCTGCCGCCAGCACGCAAACGCCTGCCAGCACGATGGAGAGGACGAACCTGCGTTTGCCGGATGTGTACAAGGCGAGACAAGGGGCACCGAAGGCCGCGGTGCCGCACCAGACGGCCGGGTATGCGACCCCTACAGTGATCGCCAACAAACCTTGCTTGGACTGGTGAATAGTCTCGTGGAATAGTTCAAAGACGACGAGCGCCACGGCGCAGAGAGCTAGTGCCAGGTTGCAGGTCTGAAGCCGTCCCATTCCTGGGTTCGACCCATAGCGGAACATGCCTCTCACGAAGAACAGGCTGCACAGCAGGTAACCCGCATCGGCTGGGCTGGGGAATGGCGGTTCGATGCCCCGCAAGTCGAATGCCGCGAAATAAATGGTGCCGCATAGCCACGAGCAGCAGCCGAGCCCGAGGTCGCGCCAGGCCGCCCGATCGGTTCCGGCGCTGAGCGCGGCTGCCCGGAAACATGCTGCAGCGGCAAAGGAGGGCGCCAGCGCCCAGCCCAGATTGAACCACCAATGCAGGGCGGGTCCGTCCAGACGCAAGATTGGCGGTCCAAGCCAGAACAGAAGCAGAGCCGCGGCAAGCAAGGCCGGCTCCCAAACGCGGCTGAACGCTTTCAATCTCATCCACCCGTTTCCCCGGCAACCTTGATCAGCGCCGATTAAGAAACCGTTGGTTGTCGGCTGGGAACCTTCCCGCAGCTTATACGGTGCGGCGTAAAGGTCGGTTCTGCCGGAGGAACCGAGGGCCCAGCACCCGATTAACACTGGGCGGCGGTTCGCCGCGCTTCGCCCCTAAGCTCGCATGGGAACTTTCATGTCCGACCGTTCACGCCCGCTCGCCATTGTCACCGGGGCCTCCTCCGGCATCGGCTATGAACTCGCCAAGTGCTGTGTCGAGGAAGGCTTTGACCTGGTGATCGCCGCCGATCAGCCGCTTGAACAAGCCGCCACTGAGCTGCGCGGCATGGGGGCGGGGGTGACGACGGTTCAGGTCGATCTGGCAACAATCGAAGGAGTCGAGAAACTGGTTGTCGAGGCGAGGGCGCAGAACCGCCCGGTTCAGGCACTGCTGGCCAATGCCGGCCACGGACTCGGCGGCGCTTTCCTTGACCAGGACTTTTCCGCAGCCCGCCACGTGATCGACACTAACATTACCGGCACGATCTACCTGATCCATGAGATCGGCCGCGACATGCGCGCCCGCGGCGAAGGCCGCATCCTGATCACCGGGTCCATTGCCGGGTTCATGCCCGGGTCGTTCCAGGCCGTCTACAACGGCAGCAAGGCCTTTATCGACAACTTCTCCTTCGCACTCCGAAACGAGCTGAAGGATTCCGGGGTCACCGTCACCTGCCTGATGCCGGGCGTCACCGACACCGAGTTCTTCGATCGCGCCGATATGGAGGATACGAAGGTCGGGTCCGGCAAGAAGGACGATCCCGCTATGGTCGCCCGCGTCGGGTTCAAGGCAATGATGAACGGCGAAGCGGATGTCGTGAGCGGCTGGAAGAACAAGATCCAGACGACGCTCGCCAACGTGACGCCGAACACCATGCTGGCCGAACAGCATCGTTCGATGGCCGAGCCGGGTTCGGGCAAGTCATAGAGCGGCGGACTACTCAGGCCACTCAGGCGGCAGGCTGCCCGCCTACCGCTTGGTCAGCTTCTCGGCTTCGGCGTCGAGCTTGTCGCGATCCTGGCCGACCTGCCGCATGAGCCGGCTTGCCTGGTCGTTGCTGATCCCGTGCCTTTGGGCGAGTTCGTCGACCTCGTAGCCGCCGTTTTCGTTGTGGTGCTTGCGATCCGGGCCTTCACTGGCGCTGGAGCGCTCCGCCTCGAAGCTATGCTCCTCGAGCAACGTTCCGATCAGCCGCAGCAGCGCCCGCCGTTCCGGCGCGTGTGCGCCGCTGGCCAGGAATGTTCCGATCTCGGTGAGCGAGGTTTGTCCGCCCGACGGTGCATTGGGCGTGTGCTGCACGACAGGGTCGCCGGTTTCCGGATGGCGGACCAGGCGCCAGTTGTCGCCATTGGCGCTGTTGTAGAGTTCGCGTTCCACTGCCCCCATCCCGTCACTCCCGTTCCGGACCGCGCGACGGCCCCGCTGCTTCAAACAGGCCTCTCGCCCTCGCCATCAAGCTTTTCGGCTTCCTGCAAGTCGGCCGGGTCGACCCTGAACACTTGATAGGAGCCGCCGCTCGTTCCCGTCGGCACGCGGATCGATGTCGCGACCCGCTGATAGGCAGTGAACGAAAGTTGCTCGATGAGTTCTTCGTCGGTCTCGACGGCATAGGTGCCGGCCGGCAGCAGTCCCGCCACTCCCTTCAGCGAGAACGGGCGGCGGAATGTAACCGTTCGGCTGCTAGTGCGCAGCGTCATCGCGTGCCAGCGGATAGTCCGAGTGCTCGTAGAGGGAGCGGATCGCCACGTGGTCGTAGCGCTCCTCGTCAACCTCCAGCACGATCCCTGCCAGCAGCGGAGGGGGGACGTCCTCCATGGCAAACCGGAGAGCCTCCGCGCCAGATGAGAACCTGCGGTAGCCGATCGGCCGCCGCCCACGCATGGTGCCCTTATTGCCGAAAATCTCGGCAGGGGCGTTGTAATCGAAGGTAGACATGTTGGTTATGTGGGGGCTGGTGGGCGTTTTAGCCAGCCGATTCATAGCGGCATAACAAATAAAGCTCGGCACGGACGCATCTGGGTCAGCTCGCCCGACGTCATCCACCCAGCCGCTTCAGCTCGTATAGTCTCTCCAACGCTTCCTTTGGTGACAGTTCGTCCGGGTTAATGGCAGCGAGTGCCGCCAATGCGGGATGCGGCGCGGCTTCCGTCGGCTCGGACGCGCGGGAAGCGAAGAGCGGGAGGTCGTCGACGGTCAGCCTTGGCCGCGAGCGGTCGCTCCGCTCAAGACTGTCGAGCACCTGCCGGGCCCGGCGGACGACCGAGCTCGGCAGGCCGGCCAGCTTGGCCACCTGAATGCCGTAGGAGCGGTCCGCCGCACCCGGCACGACCTCGTGCAGGAACACCACGTCGCCCTTCCACTCCTTGACTCTCATCGTGGCGTTCACCAGGCGCGGCAGCTTGGCAGCCAGCCCGGTCAGCTCATGGTAGTGCGTGGCGAACAGCGTACGGCACCGGTTCACCTCATGCAGGTGCTCGATCGCTGCCCAGGCGATGGATAGGCCGTCGAATGTCGCCGTGCCGCGGCCGATCTCGTCCAGGATCACCAGCGCGCGCGGGCCCGCCTGGTTGAGGATTGCCGCGGTTTCCACCATCTCCACCATGAACGTAGAGCGGCCCCGCGCCAGATCGTCCGCGGCCCCTACACGCGAGAACACCGCGTCGCATACACCGATATGCGCGGCGCGGGCCGGGACGAACGAACCGGCCTGTGCGAGGATGGCGACAAGGGCGTTCTGGCGCAGGAACGTCGACTTGCCCGCCATGTTCGGGCCGGTGATCAGCCACACCTTGCCGGGCCCGCCTGAAGCCTCGGTCTCCGTGGCGGAGCCGGGCGCCGGGTCCACTGCAATTCCATCCGCGCTCGCACCGAGGTCGGAATCGTTGCCGACAAAGCGCTGCCCACTGCGCTTCAGGGCCTGCTCGACGATCGGATGCCGGCCACCCTCGATGCGGAATGCCGAGCTGCCGTCGATCCTCGGCCGGACATATTCCTCGGCTACGGCGAGTTCGGCAAGCCCCGCGGCAACGTCCAGTTCCGCCAGCGCGGCGGCGCAGGCGCGGATGCCGGCTTCCGCCGCCGCGACCGCCCCGGCCAGCTCGTCGAAGACGCGGAGTTCTATGGCCAGCGCCCGCTCGGCCGCGCCGGAAATCTCCTGTTCCAGTTCCGCCAGCTCGGCGGTCGAGAAGCGCATGGCGCCCGCCATCGTCTGCCGGTGGAAGAACGCGACCCCGCCCGGTTCACCGGCCAGGGCGGGCGCATGCCCCGCGCCGACCTCGACGAAGTAGCCGAGCATGTTGTTGTGGCGGATCTTCAAGCCCTTGATGCCGCACGCCTCCGCATAGCGCGCCTGCAGGGCCGCGATGACCCGCCGGCTTTCGTCGCGCAGAGCGCGTACTGCATCGAGCTCGCCGCGGAAACCCCTCCGCACGAAGCCTCCGTCGCGCTTTAAGAGGGGAAGCTCGGCATCGAGTGCTTCGGCCAGGTTTTCGGCGAGAGTGTCTCCGGCTTGGGCCAACTCGGCAGCGAGCGGGGTGAGCGGGTGCCCGGGAGCGATCTGCTCGCCCACCAATCTCCGCTGGATGGACCTTCCGGCTTCAAGCCCGGCCCGTATCGAATCCAGGTCGCGCGGGCCGCCCCGGTCCAATCCCAGCCGCGACAACGCCCGGACGGTGTCCGGAACCGCCGCCAGCGCAACTCTCACGTCGGCCCGAAGAGCCGGGCGGTTCACGAACAGCTGGACCGATTCGAGCCTCCGCTCGATTGCGCCGGGATCACAGAGCGGGCTGGCAAGCCGTTCCGCCAGCAGCCGAGCACCGGCCGCCGTGCAGGTCCGGTCGATCGCCGCAAGCAGGGAGCCGGACCGGCTGCCCGATATCGTCCTGAACAGTTCGAGGTTGGCGCGCGTCGCCGCGTCCAGCCGCATGTGGTCGCTCGGCAGATCGCGCCGCGGTGGCTCCAGGCGCGGCCGCTTGCTCACCTGTGTCTTCTCGACATACGCCAGGAGAGCCGCCCCGGCGATCAACTCGGCCCGAGTGAAGTTCCCGAATGCTTCCAGGGACTTCACCTCAAAAAACCCGCACAGCCGAGTCTCGGCCGAACCGCCATCAAAATACGCTGCGGGCAGCGGTGTGAGAGCCGCCCCGATCTGGTCGACCGCAGAACGGACCTCGGCTTCCGCCGCCAGGCGGTCGGCTACCAGGACTTCGCGGGGCTCCACCCGGGCGAGCAGCGCCGCCGTCCCACCCGCCCCAGCGTCGGCCGTCCGGAACTCCCCGGTCGAAATGTCGACCCAGGCGAGTGCATGCTCGGGCGCGCCGCTGCTCGTGCTGGTGCGCACCAGCGCCGCTAGGAAGTTGTTGCGGCCGGCCTCCAGCAGCCGCTCCTCGGTGATCGTCCCTGGCGTAACGAGCCTGGTCACGGCGCGGCGCACCACCGACTTGCCGCCACGCCGTCGCGCTTCAGCCGGATCCTCGGTCTGCTCGCACACTGCCACCCGGTAGCCGAGCGCGATCAGCTTCTGCAGGTAATCGTCCGCTGCGTGGATCGGGACGCCGCACATGGAGATATCCTCGCCCAGATGCTTGCCGCGCCTGGTCAGCGTGATGCCCAGCGCGCGGGACGCGGTCACAGCGTCGTCAAAGAACAGCTCGTAAAAATCGCCCATGCGGTAGAACAACAGGCAATCGGGATTCGCGGCGCGGATCTCGACATACTGCTCCATCATCGGCGTAACCCGGCCGGGAGCTTCGCCCGCGGGAGCGTCGCGCCGATCTTCGCTGGCCGCGACTGGCTTGTGCTGGTCCATGCCGGTCAAGCTAGCAGACACGACACGCCAGCGGCCAGAACGGCGGCCGCGCAGCGCACAGCGAAACGGCGGCAAGCTTGCCGCTCGGGCAGGCCGCCTGCTACTGCGGGCGGCCAATCAGGAGAGGTCGCATGGACACGGATGCCATTCTCGAGAAGCGCCGGTTGCGTCGGCGGGCGAGCTTCTGGCGCGTGGCCGCCTTCGTTATCCTTGCCGCGGCGCTGGTCGCCTTTATCGGGTTGTCCTCCGACCTTGAGGGGATGGGGGGCACTGCGGTCACCCATGTCGCCGACATCAAGGTCGACGGCTTCATCGCGACCCGGCCCGACGCAGTCGAACTTATCGAGGACGCGGCGGAGGACAGCGCCGTTCAGGCCATCATGCTGCACATCGATTCCCCTGGCGGGGCGGCGAGCGGGGGGGAGGCGCTCTACCGTGCCGTCCGGGACGCGTCCGAACACAAGCCGGTGGTTGCAGTTATCGACGGGCTCGGCGCATCCGCGGCCTACATGACGGCGATTGCCGCCGATTACGTCGTCGCACGCGAAAGCGCGCTTACCGGGTCGATCGGTGTCATCGTCCAGTACGGCCATGTGGAAGAGCTGATGCGCAAGATCGGCGTCAGCTACGAAGAGGTGAAGAGTGCACCTTTGAAAGGCGAACCTTCACTGTTCAGGGAGCCCGATCCGGCAGCAGTGCAGATGCTCCAGTCCGTAGTCAATGACAGTTACGATTGGTTCGTCGGCCTAGTGGCGGAGCGGCGCCGGCTGGATCCTGCCGAAGCGCGCCGCCTTTCGGACGGCAGCATCTACACCGGGCGGCAGGCGCTCAGGCTGCGCCTCGTCGATGCTGTGGGCAGTGACGAGGAAGCACGCGCCTGGCTCGCGCAGGAGAAGGGCGTCTCGCAGGACCTTCCGTTGCGCGAATGGGAAAAGGAGGAGTCCTTCCTGCCTTTGTTCGGAGCCGATGCCATCTCCGGGGTCGCCCGCCTGCTTGGGATCGAACTGGGCGTGGCCCCCGCCTTCACGAGCCTGCTGTCGCGCCGTGTCATGGTTGACGGTCTTCTGGCGGTTTGGCAGGTTCCCGTGTCCGCTCGGCCGGACCGCTAGGGGGGCAGCGTGATCAAGTCGGAACTCATCGAGCGGATTGCCGAGCGCAACCCGCATCTTTTCCAGCGCGATGTCGAGCACATCGTCAATGCCATCCTGGAAGAGGTGGTCGCGGCCCTGGCGCGGGGCGATCGCGTCGAACTGCGCGGGTTCGGTGCGTTCTCCGTCAAAAGCCGGCCGGCGCGCACCGGACGCAACCCGCGCACGGGCGAGCAGGTTACCGTGTCGGAAAAATACGTGCCGTTCTTCAAGACTGGCAAGGACATGCGCGAGCGGCTCAACCTCGGAGACGGCTGATTGATGGGAAAGCTGGGTCTGATCATCAAATGGGCCGTGCTGCTGCCGGTCATCCTCGCGGTGCTGCTCCTTGCAGTGGCCAACGACCAGAGGGTTCCGGTCAACCTCAACCCGTTCAACCCGAGTGACCCGGTGCTGCGGCTGGAGTTGCCGCTTTATCAGTTCGCCTTTTTCCTGTTCGTGCTGGGCACGCTTGCCGGCGGGCTGATCGCCTGGGGTGGCCAGCGGAAGTACCGCAAGCGGGTGCGCCACCAGCGCGAGCAGGTCCTGCTGTGGCAGGGACGCGCCCAGGAGGCCAACCCGGTCCGCAGGCCGGACCCGCAGTCCCGGGCGACCGCCTTCCTGCCGCGACCCGAGCGCGGCTGACGCGGCGGCAGCCCGCGTGCGTATCATAGACGCGGATGAGCTTTCAGGCGTCTTCAGCTTTCCCGATCTGATCGAGGCCCTCCGTCAGGCATTTGCCGGAAATTTCGTGACGCCGGTGCGCCATCACCACACGATCCGACACCCTGCGGAGGCGGATTCAACCCTGCTGCTGATGCCGGCATGGACCGATCCGGCGACCACGCCGGCCGCTTCGTCTTTCGTCGGCGTGAAGATTGTGGCTGTGCAACCCGGCAACGCGACTCGCGGCCTGCCGAGCGTGAATGGCTGCTACGTGCTGATGTCGGGGGAGACAGGCCAGGCGCTTGCGGCGATGGACGGCAGCGTCCTGACGAACTGGCGCACGGCAGCCGCTTCCGGCCTGGCTGCCTCGTTCCTGGCGCGGGATGATGCCCGGCGGCTGCTGGTCATCGGCGCCGGCGCGCTGGCGCCCTATCTGATCGAAGCTCACGCCAGTGTCCGGCCGATTTCGGACGTGCTGGTCTGGAACCGCAATCGCGAGCGCGCGGAACATCTCGCCGGCAGTCTTGCCGGTCGGCGCTTTTCGGTGGGCGTTGCCGAAGAGCTTCAGCAGGCGGTCGGCTGGGCTGATATCGTGTCCTGCGCCACGCTGTCGAGCGAGCCGATCGTGCGAGGCGCCTGGCTCAAGCCCGGCACACATCTGGACCTGGTCGGGGCGTTCACCCGGGCCATGCGCGAAAGCGACGACGAAGCGATGCGGCGCGCCAGCGTCTATGTGGATACGCGCGCCGGGGCGTTCACCGAAGCGGGCGACATCATCCAGGCCGGGATCAGCGAGAGCGCGATCCGCGGCGACCTTCGCCAGTTGTGCCGCAACGAGGTGAGCGGCCGGCGCTCCGCCGATGAGATCACGGTGTTCAAATCCGTCGGCACGGCCCTGGAGGACCTCGCCGCTGCGGTCCTCGTCTATTCGCGCATTGTGGGCTAGCCGCCGCGTCTTGCGCTTTTCGCGCCTGCGGCCTATATCAGCCGCAAGACATCTCGAATGCCAATCGAGAGTGGGTCCCCCGGGTCCCGCTCTTTTTTGTTGCCCGACGCGTCGCGCGGGCGAGGGACTGAATGGACAAACGCCGCATCCATCGCGAAACGGGCCTGGAGGCCCGCATCGCTCATATCGTCGAGCCGGTCATCACGGACCTCGGCTATGAGCTGGTTCGCGTCAAGCTTTCGGGGCTGAACGGCGCCACATTGCAGATCATGGCGGAGCGGCCCGATGGGACGATGAAGGTCGAGGACTGCGAGCTGATCAGCCGCAACGTATCGCCGGCGCTCGACGTCGCCGACCCGATCGACACGGAATACCATCTGGAAGTGTCCTCGCCCGGAATTGACCGGCCGCTGACCCGCGCCAAGGACTTCGATACCTGGGCGGGTCACGAGGCGAAGATCGAGCTCGACCAGGCGCTGAACGGGCGCAAGCGGTTCCGCGGCGAGCTGCTGGGCACCAGGGATGGTGCGGCCGGCGTGCGGCTGACCGACACGCCGGACGGCGACGAGTTCTGGCTGCCGCTGGATCAGGTCGGCGAGGCGCGGCTGGTGCTGACCGATGCCCTCATCCAGGCCGCCGCACAACGATCTGCGGCGGCGAAAGCGGCCGACCCGGCTGCCGAGTTGACCGACGAACAAACTGAACAAAGTGAACGGAGCTGAGGCCATGGCTGTCAGTGCAAACAGGCTCGAACTTCTGCAGATCGCTGACGCGGTAGCGCGGGAAAAGACCATCGACCGGCGCATCGTTATCGGTGCGATGGAGGACGCGATCCAGAAGGCGGCCAAGTCGCGCTACGGCGCCGATACGGACGTGCGCGCTGAGATCGACGGCAAGACCGGCGAAATCCGGCTGCAGCGCCTCCTGGAGGTTGTGGAGACGCCGGAAGACTTCGCAACCCAGATCGCGCTGGACGATGCGCGCGTCAAGAACCCGGCCGCCCAGGTCGGCGACTACATTTCCGAGCCGCTGCCGCCGCTCGACTACGGGCGCATTGCGGCCCAGTCGGCCAAGCAGGTCATCATGCAGAAGGTCCGCGAGGCGGAGCGCGACCGTCAGTACGAGGACTTCAAGGACCGCATCGGCGACATCATCAACGGGACCGTCAAGCGCGTCGAATACGGCAACGTGGTCGTCGACCTCGGCCGCGGCGAGGCGATCATCCGCCGCGACGAGCTGATCCCCCGCGAGACGTTCCGCTACGGCGACCGCGTGCGCGCCTACGTCTATGACGTGCGGCGGGAAGCGCGCGGGCCGCAGATCTTCCTGTCGCGCACCCATCCGCAGTTCATGGCGAAGCTGTTCACCATGGAGGTGCCGGAAATCTACGACGGCATCATCACCATCAAGTCGGTGGCCCGCGATCCGGGTTCACGCGCCAAGATCGCCGTGGTGTCGCGCGATTCCTCCATCGATCCGGTCGGCGCCTGCGTCGGTATGCGCGGCAGCCGCGTCCAGGCGGTGGTCGGCGAGTTGCAGGGCGAGCGCATCGACATCATCCCGTGGTCGCCCGATGCGGCGACGTTCATCGTCAACTCGCTGCAGCCGGCCGAGGTCGCCAAGGTGGTTCTCGACGAGGAAGCGCAGCGTATCGAGGTCGTCGTGCCCGACGATCAGCTGTCGCTGGCGATCGGCCGGCGCGGCCAGAACGTGCGGCTCGCTTCCCAGCTGACTGGCTGGGACATCGACATCATGACGGAGGACGAGGAGTCCGAGCGCCGCCAGAAGGAGTTCGCCGAGCGCACGCAGCTGTTCATGGGAGCCCTCGACGTCGACGAGATGGTCGCCCAGCTGCTGGCATCGGAAGGGTTCTCGACTGTCGAGGACATCGCCTATGTGGAGCTCGACGAGCTCGCCTCCATCGAAGGCTTTGACGAGGAGACCGCCGAGGAGCTGCAGACGCGGGCTCGCGAGCACCTCGAGAAGATCGAGGCCGAGCAGGACGAGGAGCGCAAGAGCCTAGGCGTTGCCGACGAGCTGAAGGAGGTCCCCGGGGTGACCACCGCCATGCTCGTCGCCTTCGGCAAAAACGACATCAAGACGCTGGACGATCTCGCCTACAGCGCGGTTGACGACCTGACCGGGTGGACGGAACGCAAGGACGGTGAAACCAAGCGGTTCGACGGCGCCCTGACTGGGATCGAGATTTCGCGCGAGGAGGCGGAGGCCATCGTTATGGCAGCCCGCGTCCAGGCCGGGATCATCTCCGAAGCCGACCTGGCTCCGGCCGAGGCACAAACCGATGAGGAGCCGGCGATCGCTTGACGGCTGTTCTCGACGCCACCGAGCAGGATAACGGTGCGGCGGACGCTCTCCGCGGCAAGCGGTCCCGCATGTGCGCGGTCACCCGGACCGTGTTGCCCGAAGGCGAACTCATCCGCTTCGTGGCGGCGCCTGACGGGAGCATGGTCGCGGATCTGAAGCGCAAGCTTCCCGGCCGCGGCGTCTGGGTCAGCCTTGACCGGGGCAGGGTGACGGAAGCGGTTCGCAAGAACGTTTTTGCAAGGGCGCTGAAACAGCCGGTTCGCCCCGCCGCCGACTTGCCGGACCAGGTCGCGGCACGGCTGAAGGAGGCCACGCTGGGCCGGCTCGGGCTGGCCCGAAAGGCGGGCGCCGCGGTCACCGGGTTCGCCAAGGTGGAAGCGGCGGTGGGCACGACCTCGCTCGGGGCGTTGCTGGTCGCCGCGGATGCGGCGGCCGACAGCGTCCGCAAGATGGAGCAGGTTTTCCGACGGCGGCCGGCGGACCTGCCGAAAGCGCCGATGCTGCGACAGTTCCTGTCGGAGGAATTGGGTTTGGCATTGGGCGCGCCAAATGTGATACACGCAGCCGTGCTTCAAAGCCCGGCTGGGACGAGTTTCGTGGAAGCGGCAATCCGCCTCCAGCGCTACGATGGCGTTGGCGCGGACCGCTCCGAAGAGCAGCGCATAGATGAAGCGGCCGAGCCGCGGGACATGACCGAATGAGTGACACGACGAGTGACGACAAGACCCTGCGCGTCGGACGCAAGCCGCTCTCGCTGAAGCGCGACACCGACACGGTGCGTCAGAGCTTCTCGGGCGGCCGCACTAAGGCGGTGGTCGTTGAAAAGAAGCGGACGCGCGTTGCCGGAGCGCCGCTGAAACGGCCCGAGCCGAGCGCACCTGCCGTCGAAGAACCAGCAGCCCCGGCACCGGCGGCGGCGCGGACCGCTGCCGAGCTGCGGCGGGCTGAGCCTGCCAGCGCCGCGCCGCAGCCGCCAACCCCGCCCCGCCAGCGACCGAGTGGCATCGTCCTTCGCACCCTGACCGATGAGGAGAAGGGGGCGCGCGCACAAGCCCTGGCCGAAGCGCGAGCACGCGAGGCGGAAGACCGCCGTGTGGCCGAGATCGAAGCGCGTGCCCGCGCCGAGGAAGAGGAGCGCATTGCCCGCGAGCGCACGGATGCCGAGCGCCGCCGGATCGAGGATGACGCGCGCCGCAGCGCCGAGGAACAGGCGCGCATGCGCGGCGAGGAGGAAGCCCGCCGCCATCTGGGCGAAGAGGCCGTGCCGCCGAGACCCGAGGCAGCAGCCACCCCGGCCAGCGCAGCCCCGGCCGCAACCACCGCGCCCAGCACTGCTCCGCGCACGGCCGCCGCGCCGGCGCTCCTGCGGCCCAAGCGCATCGAGCTTCCCAAGCCGGCAAAGCCGAAGGCTGCACCCGGCGCCGACCGTCGGCGTGGCCGCCTGACCGTCACCAACGCCCTTGACGACGACCGCGAGCGTTCGCTCGCCTCGGCGCGGCGCAAGCGCGAGAAGGAAAAGCGGCAGCAGCACGGCTTCAATCCCTCGAGCGAAAAGATCGTCCGCGAGGTGGTTATCCCAGAGGCGATCTCCGTCCAGGAACTCGCCAACCGCATGGCCGAACGCGCCGTCGACGTGATCCGGCTTCTGATGAAGTCCGGCACCATGGTGAAGATCACCGATGTGCTCGACCCGGACACGGCCCAGATCGTCGCCGAGGAAATGGGGCACACTGTTCGCCGCGTCGCGGAGTCGGACGTCGAAGAGGGCCTGTTTGATAAGCTTGACGCGGAGGGCATGGCCATCGCGCGGCCCCCGGTGGTCACCATCATGGGCCACGTCGACCACGGCAAGACGTCGCTGCTCGACGCGATCCGCAAGGCCAACGTGGTGGAAAGCGAAGCCGGGGGCATTACCCAGCATATTGGCGCCTACCAAGTCGATCACGAGGGCGGCAAGATCACCTTTATCGACACGCCGGGCCACGAGGCCTTTACAGCCATGCGCGCCCGCGGTGCGCAGGCCACCGACATCGTGATCCTGGTTGTGGCGGCGGATGACGGCGTCATGCCGCAAACGGTCGAGGCGATCCGTCACGCCAAGGCGGCGAACGTACCGATCATCGTGGCGATCAACAAGATCGACAAGCCGGGCGCCGATCCGACGCGCGTGCGCACCGACCTGCTGCAGCACGGCATTGTTGTTGAATCCATGGGCGGCGACGACCTCGAAGTGGAGGTCTCGGCGCTGAAGCAGACCAATCTCGACAAGCTGCTCGAAGCCATCCTGCTGCAAGCCGAGGTGCTCAACCTGATCGCCAACCCGGATCGGGCGGCGGAAGGCATTGTCGTCGAGGCGCAGCTTGACCGCGGTCGCGGTCCCGTCGCCACGGTACTTGTCCAGCGCGGCCTGCTGGAGGTGGGCGACATCGTCGTCGCCGGCGCCGAGTGGGGTCGCGTGCGCGCCCTCATCAACGACCGCGGCGAGCAGATCCGGGAAGCGGGTCCGTCCACCCCGGTCGAGGTGCTCGGCTTCCAGGCTACGCCGGAAGCGGGCGACCGTCTGATCGGCGTCGATAACGAGGCGCGCGCTCGCGAGATCACCGAGTACCGCCAGCGCCAGAAGCGCGAGAAGTCGGCGGCCCGGGCAGCCGGGGCGCGCGGCTCGCTCGAGCAGATGATGAATCGGCTGCAGGTGCAGGGAAAGCGGCTGTTCCCGATCGTTATCAAGGGCGACGTGCAAGGGTCGGTCGAGGCCATCGTGCAGGCGCTCGACAAGCTCGGCACCGAGGAGGTCGGCGCCCACGTGCTGCTGTCCGGCGTCGGCGGCATCACCGAGTCCGATGTGGGCCTTGCCGCGGCGTCGAACGCGCCGATCATCGCCTTCAACGTCCGAGCCAACGCGCAGGCCCGCGCCATGGCGGAACGCGACGGCGTGGAGATCCGCTATTACAACATCATCTACGACCTGGTGGATGACATCAAAGGCGCGATGTCCGGCCTCTTGCCGCCCGAACGGCGGGAGACCTTCCTCGGCTACGCGACGATCCTGGAGGTCTTCAACATCACCAAGGTAGGCAAGATCGCCGGCTGCCGTGTCACGGAGGGCAAGGTGGAGCGCGGCTCCGGCGTGCGCCTGCTGCGCGACAACGTGGTGATCCACGAAGGCAAGCTGTCCACGCTGAAGCGCTTCAAGGACGAGGTGCGCGAAGTGCCGGCCGGCCAGGAATGCGGCATGGCCTTCGAGCGCTACGAGGACATGCGCGTCGGCGACCAGATCGAGTGCTATCGCGTGGAGCACATCGCCCGGTCGCTTTGACCAACCTGCAAGCCAGAGCAGCATCGCTGCTCTGATTTCTTCCCGCGCCTTCGCTCCACGGAGCGGAGGCGCCGGACAGACGTTTGGGTATCATGTCCCGTTTCGATAATCAGAAATCCGGCCCCTCGCAGCGGCAGTTGCGGGTGGGCGAGCTTGTCCGCCATGCCTTGGCGGACGCGCTGATGCGCGGCGAGTCCGGCGTTGCGGAGCTCAACGGCGTGCTAGTTTCCATCGCCGAGGTGCGGATGTCCGCCGACCTGAAGCATGCCACCGTGCTGGTTGCACCGCTCGCGGCCGGCGATCCGGAGACGGTGGTCGGCGCGCTGAACCGGGCCGCGCGCTTCCTGCGCGGACGGATCGCCCCCCAACTGCGGCAGATGCGCTCCATGCCCGACCTGAAATTCAGGCTGGATACCCGGTTTGAGGACGACAGCCGCATTGACCAGTTGCTGCGCTCACCGGAAGTGGCGCGCGACCTTGCCAGGGATGGGGACGGCGAATGATCAAGGTCCCACAGTACACCGACGAGCAGCTTAGCAGCTTCAGCGTTCATCAGCGGCATGAGATTTATAAGAAAGCGCGCGCTCTTGGGACTCCGGAGGCGCTGGCCTTGTGCGATAGAATAGAAAGATCGGGGCTACCGTTCTCCGACAGCGCGTCACTTCGTTCGAACGACCCGATCGTCCAGAAGATGGCAGAGGTGATATTTTCGCCCGAGGCCGTCGCCGCAGCACTGGAGGCCACGAACAAAGGGCTCCCAGCGCTGGCCGGCATCGATCCCTTGCTGTCTGAAGTCCTTGGGGTGGATTATGGCTCGCATAACGACGGAACGATGAACGCGGGTTTCATTGTTGCTGAGATGATGAGAACGCGCGGGTTCAAGAACTCCGGCCGCAAGGGAAAGCTGCCGCCCACTTGCGTGGCCAAGACTGCCGAAATTTTCGTGCCTAACAAGAGCGGTGGGTGAGTTCTTGAGGAGGCGGGAAAAGGGCCGAAAGGTCGATGGCTGGCTGGTCCTCGACAAGCCGGTCGGGGTGACCTCCACGGAGGCTGTGGCGCGGGTCAAACGCGCTTTCGATGCGCAAAAGGCGGGTCACGCGGGGACGCTGGATCCGCTCGCCTCGGGTTGTCTTCCCATTGCGCTGGGCGAGGCCACCAAAACCGTTCCGTTCGTCATGGACGGCCGCAAAGTCTACAGGTTCACGGTTCGCTGGGGCGAGGAGACCGCGACGGACGACCGGGAAGGCGAAGTGGTCGAGCGGTCAGATGCGCGCCCGGACGCGGAAACAATCGAGAAGATCCTGCCGGAATTCACCGGCGCGATCAGCCAGATCCCGCCGCGCTATTCGGCGGTGAAGATCGCCGGCGAGCGGGCCTATGACATCGCCCGCGGCGGTGAGGTGATCGAGCTCGAAGCCCGGCAGATCCTGGTGCATCGCCTGGTCCTGGCGGGGTCTGACGACCCGGACAGCACCTCCTTCGTTGCCGAATGCGGCAAGGGCACCTATGTGCGCGCTCTGGCGCGCGACATGGGCCGGCGGCTTGGCACGTTCGGCCATGTCAGCGAATTGCGGCGGTTGGTCGTCGGGCCATTCGGCGAAGACCACATGATTTCGCTGGAAAAGCTGGAGGAGTTGCGCCATAACCCCATCACTTCCGCCGCCACTGGCGCGCGGGAGTTTTTGCATTCGGTCGAGACGGCGCTGGACGGCATCCCGGCGCTCGCCATGACCGAACAGGATGCGGCCCGCCTCAGAAGAGGCCAGGCCGTGATCCTCAGAGGACGGGATGCGCCCGTCATGTCTGGCCCTGCTTATGCGATTGCCGGCGGAAGTCCCGTCGCGCTGGGCGAGGTCGAAATGGGCGCCTTCAATCCGAAACGTGTGTTCAACCTGACCGACGGCCGCGAGCGGCGTGGGCCCAATTTGATGAGGATGACCGATGTCGATCGCAGCTGATCGCAAGCAGAACTTGATGAAGGAATACGGCACGAAGTCCGGCGACACGGGATCTCCCGAAGTACAGGTCGCCATTCTTTCGGAGCGCATTTCCAACTTGACCGAGCATTTCAAGAGCCACGTGAAGGACAACCATTCGCGTCGCGGCCTCCTGAAGCTCGTCTCGCAGCGCCGCCGCCTGCTCGACTATCTGAAGTCGAGGGACGAGGCGCGTTACCAGACGCTCATTACCCGCCTCGGTTTGCGGCGTTAGAGCGTTCTTGACTGCCGGGCGGCGGGCAGGGGCCCGCGCCCGTATCCACCTAGGGCTTGCAGGAATGGTCATGGCAGGATCGCCGGTTGCTTCAGCTGAGGTCAGCGGAGCGCCCGGCCGTCTTGCGCATGGCCTGTCCTGCTTGTCCCCACGCATGAAGGGACAGGTTTATGTTTGACCATCACAAAGTTGAAGTGGAATGGGGCGGCCGTACGCTCACGCTGGAGACGGGCAAGATCGCCCGCCAGGCGGACGGCGCGGTGCTCGCCATCTATGGCGAGACCACGGTTCTGGCGACCGTTGTGTCGATGCGGGAAGCCAAGCCCGGCCAGGATTTCTTCCCGCTCACCGTCAATTACCAGGAGCGCTATTACGCTGCCGGCCGCATTCCCGGCGGCTTCTTCAAGCGCGAAGGCCGGCCGACCGAGAAGGAGACGCTGACCTCGCGCCTTATCGACCGGCCGATCCGCCCGCTGTTCGCGGAAGGCTACAAAAACGACACCCAGGTAGTTGTGACCGTGCTGTCGCATGACCTGGAGAACGATCCCGACATCGTCGGAATGGTTGCCGCTTCCGCCGCTCTGACCCTGTCGGGTGTGCCCTTCATGGGTCCCATCGGCGCTGCCCGCGTCGGCTACATCAACGGCAGCTATGTGCTCAATCCGCCGGTCGACCAGCTGAAGGATTCCAAGCTGGACCTGGTTGTCGCGGGCACCGGCGACGCCGTGCTGATGGTCGAATCGGAAGCCCAGGAACTGCCCGAGGACGTGATGCTCGGCGCCGTCATGTTCGGTCACCGCTCGTTCCAGCCGGTGATCGACGCCATCATTCGGCTCGCCGAACGCGCCGCCAAGGAGCCGCGCACCCATGACGTCGACGACCAGTCGGCGCTCTACGGCCGCGTCCGCGAGATCGCGGCGGAAGACCTGGGCCGCGCCTACTCCATTGTCGGCAAGGCCGAGCGCCGCGACACGATCGAGACCGCCAAGCAGAAGGTGAAGGCCGCGCTGGCGCCAGCCGGCGAGGAGAGCGGCCCGTCGAGCCAGCTGGTCGGCGAGCTGTTCAAGAAGCTGGAAAGCGAGATCGTCCGGGGCCGCATCCTCGACGAGGGCCGGCGCATTGACGGGCGCGACCTGCAGACGGTCCGGCAGATCGAGTGCGAGGTCGGCGTGCTGCCGCGCGCCCACGGTTCGGCGCTGTTCACCCGCGGCGAAACGCAGGCTCTGGTGGTCGCCACGCTCGGCACTGGCGAGGACGAGCAGATGATTGACAGCCTGGAGGGCACCTACAAGGAGCGCTTCATGCTGCACTACAACTTCCCGCCCTACTCGGTGGGCGAGACTGGCCGCATGGGTTCGCCCGGCCGCCGCGAAGTGGGCCACGGCAAGCTCGCCTGGCGCGCCGTGCATCCGATGCTGCCCGCCGCGCATGAGTTTCCCTACACGCTGCGGGTCGTCTCCGAGATCACCGAGTCGAACGGCTCGTCTTCGATGGCTTCCGTTTGCGGCGGCTCGCTGGCGCTGATGGATGCCGGCGTGCCGCTCAAGGCGCCGGTGGCCGGCATCGCCATGGGCCTGATCAAGGAAGGCGACCGCTTCGCCGTGCTGTCGGACATCCTCGGCGACGAGGATCACCTCGGCGACATGGACTTCAAGGTCGCCGGCACCGCCAACGGCGTCACCTCGCTGCAGATGGACATCAAGATCCAGGGCATCAACGAGGAGATCATGCGCGTCGCGCTCGATCAGGCAAAGGGCGGACGCCTGCATATCCTGGGCGAGATGGCCAGGGCGTTGGGTACCGCACGTGCCGAGATCGGCGAGCACGCGCCGCGTATCGAGATCCTCAAGATCCCGGTCGACAAGATCCGCGAAGTGATCGGCACCGGCGGAAAAGTGATCCGCGAGATCGTCGAGAAGACCGGCGCCAAGATCAACATCGAGGACGACGGCACGGTGAAGGTTGCCTCCGCCAACGGCGAGCAGATCCGCGCCGCGATCAAGTGGATCCAGGGCATCGCCGCCGAGCCGGAGCTCAACCAGATCTACCAGGGCACGGTGGTGAAGGTGGTCGAGTTCGGCGCCTTCGTGAACTTCTTCGGCTCGCGCGACGGCCTCGTCCACGTGTCGCAGCTGGCGCCACAGCGTGTCGCCAACGTCAAGGACGTCGTGAAAGAGGGTGACAAGGTCTACGTGAAGTTCATGGGCATGGACGAGCGCGGCAAGGTGCGGCTGTCCATGAAGGTGGTCGATCAGACCACCGGCCAGGAGATCGAGAAGAGCGAAGCGGCCGCCTGATCGGGCGCAACAGCGAAACTGTCAAACGGGCGCCGCGGCGCCCGTTTGCATGTCCGGCTAGGCTGACTGCGCAGCCGCGGCGCCATCTTCAGCGGGCGCGGACCCTGCATCCCGGTTGGGAGCGCCAAACAGATATCCCTGGACGATATTGCAGCCGGAGGCCTTCAGCAGCGTGAGCTGGTCGGCCGTTTCCACCCCTTCGGCGGTGATGTCGACGCTCAGCGAGCGGCCCAGGGCAACGATCGATGCCACGATGGCGGCAACGTCGGGGTCCTCCGTGACCTGGCCGACAAAGCTTCTGTCGATCTTGATCTTGTCGAACGGGAAACGAGCCAGCGAGGCGAGCCCGGAATAGGTTGAGCCGAAATCGTCCATGGCCACGCGTACTCCCAGTGCCTTGATGCGCCGCAATGTTTCCAGAAGCTCCTTGGGGTCACTGAGGAACAGTCGTTCCGGAACCTCGATCTCGAGGCGATCCGGCCGCAGCCCCGTGTCCTGCAGGATCTTGGCTACCGTCGCCTCGACATCGCGGAACTGGAACTGGGCGGCGGAAAAGTTGACCGAAACGATGCCCGCATCGAGCCAGGCCTGGGCGTCCTGGCACGCCTTGCGAAGAACCCATTCACCAATCGGCCGGATGAGCCCGGTCTGTTCGGCGACGGCGAGGAACTCCCGGGGGGCTAAAATGCCCTGGCCGGGCCGTTCCCAGCGCACCAGCGCCTCGTAGCCGCGAACCTTGCCGGTCGCGAGCTCCAGCTGCGGCTGATAGAAGATGACGAACTCGTCGCGGTCCAGCGCCTGCCGGAGGTCGCGTTCCAGGTGAGAACGCTGCCGGATCCGCTCATCCATTTCCGTGTCGAAGAACGCAAGTGCGCTGCGGCCATCCGATTTGGCCTTGGCCAGCGCCATCTCGGCGGCGGCAAACAAGGCCTTGGCGTCCTGCGCATTCACCGGGAAAACCGCCGCGCCGATTCCGGCTGTGAGCTCGATGGAACTGTCACCGACGAGGAAGGGGGCCTTGAAACTTTCGCGGACGGAATCGGCGAGTTGCCGCAGAGCATGCGAGCTCGTGTTGTGCTCGACAACGAGCGCGAACGCGTTTCCGGAGATGCGTGACAACGCCGACGGCCCCTTCGCGAAGCCTTGGAGCCGGGCCGTCGCGATCCGCAACACCTCGTCCCCGGCAGCCTGGCCCCAAACCTCGTTCAAGGTCCGGAAGCCGTCCAGGTCGACGATCATCAGTCCAACCTGCTGATCGGCTTTGGCCGCGCGCTTCACCGAGTCGGCAAGCGCCGCTTCGAAGCCCTCGCGGTTGCGCAGCCCGGTGAGCGGGTCGGGCGCCAGCCCCTTGCCCGCCCCGATGCTTGACCGCCCGCCGAGGCCGCCCCCCCGGTTGACCGCGAATGCAATCAGCATAACCGCAAGGACCGCAAGCCCGAGGGTGGTTACGGCAACTGTGGTTGAGCCGCGAAAAAGCGCTCCGCTGGCCGAAGTCGGACGGAACTGGGCATAGACGGCGCCGATGCTGCGCCCGTCCTTCACGATCGGCGCGAGCACGCCGCTGACTGCCGAGTCGGAGAGACCCAACAAGCTGGGCAGGAGGGGCGCAGACACCACAGCCGACTTACCCCTGGCGGCCACGGCGGCCACCGCCTCAGGCCGGGGAAGCCCCGAGCTGCCGGGCTCCGGTCCGGCTGCCGGCAGGTTGCGCGCTTCAGTTGGCGCGCCGTTCTCGTCAAACCTGGTGTAGCGCATCAGAGACGCCAGGCTGCCGCTCGGTTCGATAGCATCGCCGGCCGCTATGCGGCGCGAGAGCTCCTCAGCAACCGCTTTTGCCTCGGCCGAAACGACGGAGCGGACAAACAGACGGGATGCGGCAAAGACGGAAAGGCCGAGCGCAAACCCGACCAAGAAAACGATGAGGGTGGCGCGGAGCTTCGTACCGTTCATGTGGGCTTCTCGATCACAGGAGGATCAGGAAACCCGATTACCGTAAATATTCTGCTTACCCGGCAAACGGGCAGTTCAGATCAGCGGGATCAGCGCCTCTCTCGGCAGCTTCTCGCGCCTCTTTGTCATCTTGCGACTTCAGGGTCGGTAGACGGGGCATAGAAACGATGTTGTATCCGGAATCGACGAAGTGAACTTCGCCAGTCACTGCTTTGGACAAATCGCTCAGCAGGTACAACGCGGCTCCTCCGACGTCGTCGATATCCACTGCCCGACGCAGAGGCGAGTTGTCCCGCTGATGGTTGAACATCAGCCGCGCGTCGGACACCCCGGCGCCCGCGAGCGTGCGGACCGGGCCGGCCGATATCGCGTTGACCCGGAGGTTCTGTTGCCCGAAATCGACCGCCAGATAACGGACCGATGCCTCTAGGGCGGCCTTGGCGACGCCCATGACGTTGTAGTTCGGCATCACGCGCACCGACCCGCCGAAGGTCAGCGTCAGCAGTGAACCGCCTTTCGGCATGAGCTCCGCCGCCATGCGCGCGACTTCGGTGAACGAGAAGCATGAGATCAGCATGGTGCGGTGGAAATTCTCCCGCGACGTGTCGGCATAGCGGCCCTTCAGTTCCGCCTTGTCGGAAAACGCGATCGCGTGGACGACGAAGTCGATGCTGCCCCAGGCGGCCCGCAACGCATCGAAGACGGCCTGCACCGAGGCGCTGTCCTCAACGTCGCAGGGGTAGAGCATAGTCGAGCCCAGCGATGCGGCAAGCGGCCGGACCCGTCGCCCGAAGTGCTCGCCTTGGTACGTGAACGCGACCTCGGCGCCGTGTGCGGCGACCGCCTTGGCAATCCCCCAAGCGATGGAGTGGTCGTTGGCGACGCCCATGATCAGGCCACGCTTGCCTTGCAGCAGACCATCCATGACTTCACCTCAACCGGCGTATCGCTGGAACACCAACGTCGCGTTCGTCCCGCCGAATCCGAAGGAATTGGATAGCACGCAATCGATCTTCGTATCGTCGCGCCGCTCGCGGACGATAGGCATGTCCTCCACCGCCGGATCGATCTCGTCGATATGTGCGCTTTCGCAGATGAAGCCGTTGTTCATCATCAGCAGCGAATAGATCGCCTCCTGCACCCCTACAGCGCCAAGCGAATGCCCGGTCAGCGACTTGGTGGCCGAGATCGGCGGGCACTTGTCGCCGGAGCCGAAGACCTCGCGGATCGCTTCGATCTCCTTCTGGTCGCCCACCGGCGTGGATGTGGCATGCGGGTTGATGTAGTCGACAGGCTCACCGACATTGGCCAACGCCATCTTCATGCAGCGGACGGCACCCTCGCCGGATGGCTGCACCATGTCGAAACCGTCCGAAGTGGCGCCGTAACCCACCAGCTCGCCGTAGATGCGGGCGCCGCGCGCCTTGGCGTGCTCAAGTTCCTCGAGAACCACGACACCGGCCCCTCCGGCGATGACGAAGCCGTCCCGCTTGGCGTCGTAGGCGCGTGACGCCACGCTCGGCGTCTCGTTGAAGTTGCTCGACATCGCACCCATCGCGTCGAACAGCACCGAGAGGGTCCAGTCAAGTTCCTCGCAGCCCCCGGCGAACATCAGGTCCTGCTTGCCGAGCTGGATGATCTCGTAGGCGTTGCCGATGCAATGGTTGGATGTGGCGCAGGCGGACGAGATCGAATAGTTCACGCCCTTGATCTTGAACCAGGTCGCAAGGGTTGCAGAAGCCGTCGACGACATGGCCTTGGGAACGGCGAACGGCCCGACCCGCTTGGGCGACTTGGTTCGCGCCAGGTCCGCCGCCTCCACAATGGCCCGCGTTGAAGGACCGCCCGACCCCATGATCAGGCCGGTGCGCTCGCTGGAGATCTCCGCCTCTTCCAGCCCGGCGTCGCGGATCGCCTGATCCATGGCGATGTGATTCCAGGCGGTGCCGCCACCGTGGAACCGCATGGCGCGCCGGTCAACCGCCGATTCGGTATCCACCTGCGGCGCACCCTGCACTTGCGAGCGGAAGCCCAATTCGGCCTGGCGCTCCGCAAAGGCGATCCCGGAGCGCGCTTCGCGAAGGCTGGCCAGCACCTCCTGGGTGTTGCTGCCGATCGAGGAGACGATCCCCATTCCGGAGACGACTACACGCCTCATGTCGTTCCCCTTCTGTTGCCGCGCAGAGCCGCGGGCCGAGAGGGGCCCGCCGTCACCTGTCACGCTATGTTCTGAACAGCCCGACGCGCAGGTCCGTCGCGCGGTAGATGGTCTCGCCATCGGCTTTAAGCCAGCCGTCTGCGATCCCCAGCACAAGCTTCGACTTCATCACCCGCTTCAGATCGACCCCGTATTCCACGCGCTTCACACTGGGCAGGACCATTCCGGAGAACTTCACCTCGCCAACGGACAAGGCGCGGCCGCGCCCCTCGCCGCCGATCCAGCCGAGGAAGAATCCAAGCAACTGCCAGAGCGCATCGAGGCCGAGAGCGCCAGGCATCACCGGGTCGCCTTTGAAGTGACAGGCAAAGAACCAAAGGTCGGGGCGGATGGCGAACTCGGCCCTGACGTGGCCCTTGCCGTTGTCGCCGCCGGTCTCGGAAATCTCCGAGATCCTGTCGAACATCAGCATGGGCGGCAGAGGCAGCTGCGCATTGCCTTCGCCGAACAGTTCGCCTCGCCCGCAAGCGAGCAGATCCTCGTATTCGAAGTGCGTCTGACGGTCTGGCATCGCGGTGCTTCAGCGCTCCTGGTTCTTCTCGTTCACGGCGTGTTGCGGCGTGTATCATAAGCCGGGCCGCTTGCGAAACGCCGCAGGGCGGGTCGGGTTGTCTGCACGAGGGCGTTTCGCATATAAGTCAACGGAACGACGGTCCATTCCCTTATGTCGCAACCTCCCATCGCTGCCGATCCGTCGGCGCTGTCCGACCGCATGGCGGTCCAGCTCCGGCGTGCCGGCTTGCGCCCCACCCGACAGCGCGTGGCGCTTGGCCGGATCCTGTTCTCCAAGGGCCATCGGCATCTGAGCGCCGAGGACCTGCATACGGAGGCCGGGTCGGCCGGTTTCCGGGTTTCACTGGCGACCGTCTACAATGCCTTGAACCAGTTCACCCAGGCCGGGCTGCTGCGCGAAGTGGCGATCGATGGAGGCCGTACGTTCTTCGACACGAACGTCAGCGATCACCACCATTTCTTCGTAGAGGGCGAAGGCCGCCTCATAGACCTGGTAGGAGAGGTGGGCGTCGACGGCCTGCCGGAGCCTCCCGCAGGAATGGAAATCGTGTCGGTTGAAGTGGTGGTGCGGGTGCGCCGGCGAAGCTGAGCCTTACTGCTCGAACTGCTCCTGCGGGTAGACGCCCCAAAGCTTGTCCTGCCCGATCCAGCCGCGGAACTCCTTGCCGCCGACAAGGCACCAGCTGCCGGTACATTGCTCAACCTCGGTGATGACACGGGGCTGCAGATAGGCAGTCACCGCCGCCGATTCTTCCGCTTCGCGATGAGTGGCGAACGTGCCCTCCTTCTCCCACGGTGCGACCAGGGCGGTGCGCTTGCCGGCCAGCAGGCTGTGGAACACCCAGCCCTCCGAGCCGTCCGAATCCCTGATCTTGCGCCAGTTGTCGAATTCCTGGACGATCTCGACCGGAAGCCCTGCCCGGACGAATGTGAAGGCGATGTCATAATCCTGTCCGGGACCCCGCCTGACATTGACGCTGTTGGACTTGAGACTGACGAAGCGCGGCAGCGGTAATCCGGTGCCGCGACGGGCTGCTGGCTCGTCCTGGGCAAGTGCGGCGGAACCGAACAGATCGGGCGCCGCCGGCGAGCCGAAGGCAAAGACGGAAAGTACAACGGCCGCGGCAAGGCTGTTCAGCAAGCGAATCATGGTCGACAACATACAACGGCTCTCCGTCTGCCCTAGCTGGTCCGCCGTGCCGTTTGGCGCTTTGTTGCGTTTGCCGGGCCGTTCGTTAAGACGCGAAAGTCGGCGGGCGCGGGTGACAGGATAGCGGACGCATGTCGAAAGCCAAACCGCTGGTGATCGTGACGCGAAGGCTGCCGGAGGGCGTGGAAACCCGCATGCGCGAGCTGTTCCAGACGCAGCTCAACGTCGACGACCGGGCCCTGAGCCAGGCCGAACTCGTGGAGGCCATGCGGACCGCCGACGTCCTTGTGCCGACGGTTACGGACCGCATTGACGAAGCCATGCTGGCGCAGGCCGGCCCGCGGCTGAAGCTGATAGCCAATTTCGGCAATGGCGTGGACAACATAGACGTGGACGCCGCCGCCAAGAGGGGCATCACGGTCACGAATACGCCCAACGTGCTGACCGACGATACCGCCGACATGACCATGGCGCTGATCCTGTCGGTGCCGCGCCGCCTTTCCGAAGGCGCCCGCGTGCTGCGGGAGGGGCAGGAATGGAGCGGCTGGTCGCCGACCTGGATGCTGGGCAGACGCATCTGGGGCAAGCGCCTCGGCATCGTCGGCATGGGCCGCATCGGCACCGCGGTGGCGCGGCGGGCGCGCGCCTTTGGCATGGCCATCCACTACCACAACCGCCGCCCGGTGGCGCCGCACATCGCCGACGAGTTGGAAGCAACCTACTGGGACAGCCTCGATCAGATGCTGGCGCGGGTGGACATCGTTTCGGTCAACTGTCCGGCGACGCCCGCCACCTATCACCTCCTGTCACGGCGACGCCTGCTCTTGATGCGTCCCGGAACGGTGGTTGTGAACACCGCCCGCGGGTCGATCATCGACGAGGCGGCGCTGATCGAGCTTATCAAGGCCGGCGCGATCTCCGGCGCTGGCCTGGACGTGTTCGAGCATGAGCCGGCCGTCAATCCGCAGCTGAAGAAGCTGGCCCAGACCGGCAGGGTGGTGCTGCTGCCGCATATGGGCTCCGCGACCCTGGAAGGGCGCATCGACATGGGCGACAAGGTGATCATCAACATCCGCAGCTGGATGGACGGACACAAGCCGCCCGACCGCGTGCTGCCGGGCACGCTTTAGCCGCGGGTTGCTGCGCCCCGCCGCTTGTAGCGGATTTCCTCGAACCGCTGGGACAGGCCGTCGTAGAGCAGCAGGCGACCGATCAGCGGCTCGCCGATCCCGGCGACGAGCTTGAGAATTTCCATCGCCTGAATCGAGCCGATCACTCCGGTGAGGGCGCCCAGAATACCGGCCTGCGCGCAGGTGGGCAGCAGGCCGTCGGGCGGCGGCGTTGGAAACAGGTCCCGGTAGGTCGGATTGTCACCCTCGAAGGGCTTCAGGACCGTGACGGATCCATCGAACCGGCCAACGGCGCCGGTCACCAGCGGCACCCGCAACTGCGCGCAGCAATCCGCGACCAAGTAGCGGGTGGCAAAGTTGTCGGAGCCGTCCAGGACGAAGTCGTAAGCCCGGATCACCTCGCCGGCTGTTTCGGCGGTGAGCCGGACGGGATGCGCCATGACGCGGACGTGCGGGTTCAGGGCGACCATCGCCTCGCGCGCGCTGTCCACTTTGGAGGCGCCGACCCGGTCGGAACGGTGGATGATCTGCCGCTGCAGATTGGACAGGCTCACGACATCGTCGTCCACGATGCCGATTGTGCCGATGCCGGCCGCTGCAAGGTAGAGCGCGGCCGGGGCGCCGAGGCCACCGGCGCCGACAATCAGGACGCGCGCCGCCTTGAAGCGCTGCTGGCCGGCTCCGCCGACCTCCGCCAGCACGATATGGCGTGCGTAGCGTTCCAGCTCATCGGGCGAAAGCGGCGCGCCCCCTTCCATGCGGTCGGTCACGCGCCGGGCTGCGGCCCGTCGTAGCCCTCGATGACGAGCACGTCGGCCGTTGCGACCGGGTCGCGGATTGCTTTCGCCTTTTGGTAGGCCTCGTCATGGAAGCACGCGAGGGCGGCGTCGAAGCTTGGAAACTCGATCACCACGTTTCGCGCCCGCGCCGAACCTTCCACGGCCTCATGCTTGCCACCGCGCACCAGGAACTTGGCGCCATAGCGCGCGAACGGTTCGGCGTTGGCCTTGACGTACTGCCCGTACGTGTCCGGGTCCGATACGTCGACGCGCACGATCCAATAGCCTTTTGTCATCCACTCTCCCCCAAATGTTCGGTTTTGCTGTCTAGAGTTTCCGCAGCGCCACCTCGCCGACGCTGTGATCCGCGTCCTTGTGCAGGATCAGGTCGGCGCGCTGGCGGGTCGGCAGGATGTTTTCACACAGGTTGACCAGGTTGATCCGTTCCCAGAGGCCGGTGGCCATGCGCTCGGCTTCTTCATGGCCGAGCTCGGCGAAGCGGTGGAAATAGGAGCGCGGGTCGCGGAAGCGGGTTTCCTTCAACCGCATGAACCGGTCGACATACCAATCGCGAACGGCGTCCTCCTCGGCATCGAGGTAAATGGAGAAATCGAAGAAATCGGAGACGAAGGGCACTTCCTTGCCGTCCTTCGGCATCTTGTTCGGCTGCAGGACGTTGAGGCCCTCCAAGATCAGGATGTCCGGGCGGTCGACTGCGATGGTCTCGCCGGGAACGATGTCATAGCTCAGATGCGAATAGACCGGCGCCGCCACGTGCGGCTCGCCGGCCTTGATCTTGGTCAGGAAGGCGATCAGCGCGCCGATGTCGTAGCTTTCCGGAAAGCCCTTGCGCTCCATCAGTCCTTCGGCGCCGAGCACGTCATTGGGCAGCAGGAAGCCATCCGTCGTGACCAGGTCCACACTGGGGCGGGACTCCCAGCGGCGCAGCAGTTCGCGCAGGATCCGCGCCGTCGTGGACTTGCCAACCGCCACCGAGCCGCCGATGCCGATAATATACGGGGTCTTGCCGTCCCGGGTCCCCAGGAAGCGCCGGGTCGCGTCGAAGAGCGTCTGCGTCGCTGCCACGTAATAGGACAGGAGCCGGGAGATCGGCAGGTAGACGCGCTCGACCTCCTCCATCGACACCGGGTCCCCCACCGAGCGCAGGGCGTCGATCTCCTCCTGGGTCAAAGTCATCGGCGTATCGGCGCGAAGCTTGGCCCATTCCTCGACCGAAAAGGTCGTGAACGGCGACAGGTCGGTGCGGTTGATCTGGTCCATCACTGAGCCTTCCGGCCGGCCTTCTCCTGCAGCCCGGTCTGGGTGGTCCGCCGGCCCAACTCTGCCTCGACTTCGGCGAAGGGCACCCCGCCGACATGGAGGAGCACCAGCAGATGGTAGAGCACATCGGCCGCTTCGGCCCGCAAGGCTTCCGCATCTCCGGCCGCCGCGGCAATCACCGCCTCGACAGCCTCTTCGCCGAATTTCTTGGCGCACCGCGATACGCCTGAAGCAGCAAGCTTGGCCGTGTAGGAGCCCGGGTCCCCCGAGCCGGCGCGCTCGGCGATGATGCCGACGAGGTCTTCCAGCGTAAAATCGGGCATGGCCAAAGGTTCGGGTCCAACAGATTACTTAGGCCCAAACCGGCCGGACGTGTATCCCCGCCTTGGCCATATGTGCTTTGGCCTCCGCGATGGTGTGCGTGCCGAAATGGAAAATGGAGGCGGCCAGGACGGCGCCTGCGTGCCCTTCCAGGATCCCTTCGGCCAGGTGCTGCAGATTGCCGACCCCGCCCGATGCGATGACTGGAACCCGAACGGCGTCAGCGACGGTGCGCGTCAGTTCCAGATCGAAACCCGTCTTGGTGCCGTCGCGATCCATGGAGGTCAGCAGGATCTCGCCGGCGCCCAAAGCCGCCACCTCGCGTGCATAGTCGACCGCGTCGATCCCCGTCGGCCGACGCCCGCCATGGGTGAAGATTTCCCACCGCGTCGGCTGTCCCTGGGGGCTTACCCGGCGCGCATCGATGGCCACCACGACGCACTGATTTCCGAACTTGTCGGCCGCCCGGGCCACGATGGAGCGGTCCGCCACTGCCGAAGTGTTGACCGACACCTTGTCCGCCCCGGCGAGCAGGAGAGCGCGAAAGTCCTCCACGGCGCGCACGCCGCCCCCGACGGTCACCGGCATGAAGCATTGCTCCGCTGTCCTGGTTACGATGTCGAGCAGAGTGCCGCGGTTCTCGTGGCTGGCAGTGATGTCGAGAAAGCAGAGTTCGTCCGCGCCGGCCGCGTCATAGGCCCGCGCGGCTTCCACCGGATCGCCGGCATCGCGCAGATCGACGAAGTTGACGCCCTTCACGACCCGGCCGTCCTTGACGTCCAGGCAGGGGATCACGCGGGCTTTGAGGGTCATGGCGTGGGTTGGCCCACCTGTCTCAGCATCGCCAGCGCGGCGGCCGGGTCGATCCGCCCATCGTAAAGCGCGCGACCGCTGATTGCGCCCTCCAGCTTGGCCGCATCGGGGTGGGTCAGGCGCTCGATATCGGCCATCGTAGCGAGGCCGCCTGACGCGATGACCGGGATCGACACAGCGTCGGCCAAGGCGATGGTCGCGTCCCAGTTGATGCCCGCCAGGACGCCGTCCCGGTCAATGTCCGTGTAGATGATGGCCGCAACCCCTGCGTCCTCGAAGCGGCGAGCAAGATCGACGGCCGGCATGTCGGAGGTTTCGGCCCAGCCCTCAACCGCCACTTTCCCGCCCCGCGCGTCGATGCCTACCGCGACGCGACCGGGATGGTCGCCAGCGGCCTCTCGGACGAGGGCTGGGTCGCGCAGCGCCGCGGTGCCCAGGATCACCCGCGCAACATTCTTCAGCATCCAGGCTTCGATCTGTCGGGCGCTGCGAATGCCGCCGCCGACTTGCACGCGCATGGAATCGCTCACGGCATGCAGGATGGCGTCGATGGCCACTCCGTTTCGACTTTCGCCGGCAAAGGCGCCGTCGAGGTCAACGACGTGCAGCCAAGGAAATCCGAGGTCACGGAATACCCCGGCCTGGGCCGCCGGATCCCTGTTATACACAGTCGCCTCGGCCATCTCGCCGCGTTTCAAGCGGACGCACTGGCCGTCTTTCAAGTCGATCGCCGGAAACAGGATCATCCAACCGCCTCAGGCGCTGCTACGGCCGCCAGTTCAGGAAATTGGCCAGGAGCGCCAGCCCGAGCTGCTGGCTTTTCTCCGGGTGGAACTGCGTGCCCGCGAAATTGTCACGGCCCACGACCGCGGTGACTGGCCCGCCATAATCGGCTCGGGCGACCACATCGCCCTCGTTGCGCGCCTGCAGATGGTAGGAGTGGACGAAATACGCTTCCAGCCCGTCCTCGCCGAGCGGTATGCCGGCCAATAGTGGGTGCTCCTGCAGAGCCTCGAGGTTGTTCCAACCCATATGGGGGACCTTCAGCGACGGATCAGAGGGGGTGATCTCCACCACCTCGCCGCCTATCCAGCCGAGCCCCTCGGTTGTCTGCTTCTCGACACCGCGCTCGGCCATCAGCTGTGAGCCGACGCAGATTCCAAGGAACGGCTTTCCACGCCCGATCACTTCCTGGTTGAGGGTTTCGACCATGCCGGAGACTGCGTCCAGGCCGCGCCGGCAATCGGCAAACGCGCCGACGCCGGGGAGGACGATCCGCTCGGCCGCCCTGATGGCGTCAGGATCGGAGGTCACCAGGACCCGGTGGCCCGTCTCGAGCGCCGCCCGCTCCACCGCCTTGGCGGCCGAGCGCAGGTTGCCGGAGCCATAATCGACGATGGCGACGTTCACCGCTCCGGCTCCGGGAATAGGCCGAGAATGTGCTCGTCGGAACGAGCGCCGAAGCGGGCAGGGTGAGGGGAGGCGATGCGCGCGGCTGCTATCCCATTGTCGTCGGCCGAGCCTGCCAGCGATCCGGATCCCTTCGAGCCACCAAAGAAACGAATCTCCGCCTCCTCGATGCCCCTTCCGAACGAGCTGCCGATATCCCGCCAGCCGCGGCGGGCGAGCGAGAGCCGACGGATGTTATTGGCTTCCAATGCGAACAGGATGCCTCCGATGATCGCCAGGATCGTGGCAATCTGATCGTTGGCCAGCCGCCCCGTCCAGGCGATGAGCAGGACGAAGATGAGGTAGCCAACCAACGTCAGCCAGAGCCGATGCCACAGGATCCAGAGGATCGGAACAAACAGCGCCGGCCAGGAAATCCCGTCCTTGACGAAGGCGATGCGCTCGGGCGCGTCGTCGTCTGGTGGCGCGTGGACGGTGTAGGCTCGCGTCATCTTCGCCTCACGCCGTCAATTTGCCTTTGGTGGAGGGCACCGCGTCGGCAATGCGCGGGTCGAGCGCAAAGGCCACCCGCAAGACCCGAGCCACGGCCTTGAAGCACGTTTCAGCGATGTGGTGGTTGTTCTCGCCATAAAGATTGACGACGTGCAGGGTCAGCCCGGCATTCTGGGCCAAGGCCTGAAAGAACTCGCGGAACAGTTCGGTGTCGAAGTCGCCGACCTTGGGCCGGGAGAACACGACTTTCCAGACGAGGTAGGGCCGGCCTGACACATCCACCGCGGCACGTGTGCAAGCTTCGTCCATAGCGAGGTCGATAGAGGCATAGCGATTGATGCCGCGCCGGTCGCCAAGCGCGCTGCGTAGCGCCTGGCCGAGCGCGATCCCGACATCCTCGGCCGTGTGATGCTGATCGATATGAAGGTCGCCCTCCGCACGGATCGTCAAATCGACGAGCGAATGGCGCGACAGCTGCTCCAGCATGTGGTCGAGAAATCCGATTCCGGTGCGCACGTCGTAACGGCCGGTGCCGTCGAGGTTCACGGCAGCCGTGATCTTTGTCTCGCTGGTGGCCCTCGATATCTCAGCCTTGCGCACGGGCACCGCCTTTCTCTCGCGCCGGCTTCTACCAGCGCATGCCTGCGGTGACTACCCGCGCCTTTGCAGAGGAGTCCGGCCGCACCTACATGGGGATCAACTGAACGGGGGCAGGGCCGGCGCTCGCGAGAGGCCGGCCTTGTCCGCTGATGGAGTATCTCTTTGAGTGAACAATCCCCCTATGCCCCCTGGCATGGCACGACCATCGTGACCGTGCGCAAGGGCGGAAAAGTCGTGGTCGCCGGCGACGGCCAGGTGAGCGTCGGCCAGACCGTCATGAAGCACAATGCCCGAAAAGTCCGGAAGCTTTCCAAAGGTGAGGTAATCGCCGGGTTTGCCGGGGCCACCGCCGACGCTTTCACCCTGCTCGAGCGGCTGGAGGCCAAGCTGGAGCAATATCCGGGGCAGCTGATGCGGGCTTCGGTGGAACTCGCCAAGGACTGGCGCACCGATCGTTACCTGCGCCGGCTGGAAGCGATGATGATCGTCGCCGACAAGTCGACGACGCTGGTGCTCACCGGCACCGGCGACGTGCTGGAGCCGGAACATGGCGTGGCGGCGATCGGCTCGGGCGGCAACTTCGCCCTCGCGGCTGCGCGTGCGCTGGAAGAAACCGACATGGATGCGGAGGCGATCGCCCGCCGCGCCATGCAGATCGCCAGCGAGATCTGCGTCTACACCAACTCGAACGTGATCGTGGAGGCCCTCGATGGCGACCGCTAGTTTTGCAATGAAGTCCGACGAAGCCGTCCGGGCAGAGGAAAAGGCGGCCACGTTCTCGCCGCGCGAGACTGTTTCCGAGCTCGACCGCTACATCATCGGCCAAAAGGATGCCAAGCGGGCCGTGGCCATCGCGCTGCGCAACCGCTGGCGGCGCCAGCAGCTGGAAGGCTCGATGCGCGAGGAGGTTCTCCCCAAGAACATCCTGATGATCGGCCCGACCGGCGTCGGCAAGACCGAGATTGCCCGGCGCCTGGCGAAGCTCGCCAATGCGCCGTTTATCAAGGTCGAGGCGACCAAGTTCACCGAAGTCGGCTATGTGGGCCGCGACGTCGAGCAGATGATCCGCGACCTGGTGGAAGCCGGCATCCTTCTGGTGCGCGAGTCGAAGCGCCGCGAGGTGCAGGCCAAGGCGCACCTCCAGGCCGAGGAACGCGTGCTCGACGCCCTCGTCGGCCAGCACGCCAGCCCGACGACACGCGAGAACTTCCGCCGGCGGCTGAGGGCGGGTGAACTCGACGACAAGGAGATCGAGATCCAGGTCAAGGATTCCTCGAACCCGATGGGCTCCTTTGATGTGCCGGGCATGCCGGGCGCCTCGATCGGCGTCATGAATGTCGGCGAAATGCTCGGCAAAGCGCTGGGCGGCAATCGCACCAAGACGCGAAAAGTCTCCGTGAAGCAGTCCTACGACGTGCTGATCGAGGAGGAGGCCGACAAACTGCTCGATCAGGAGCAGCTTGTGCAGGAAGCGCTCAGGGCGGTCGAGAACGACGGCATCGTCTTCCTCGACGAGATCGACAAGATCTGCGCCCGCGACGGCCATGTCGGCGGGGTGTCCCGAGAGGGCGTGCAGCGCGACCTGCTGCCGCTGGTGGAAGGCACGACGGTTGCCACCAAGCATGGGGCGGTGAAGACGGACCACATCCTGTTCATCGCATCCGGGGCGTTCCACGTCGCCAAGCCGTCGGACCTGCTGCCGGAACTGCAGGGCCGGCTGCCGATCCGCGTCGAGTTGCGGGCGCTGACCGAGGAGGACTTCCGCCGCATCCTGACGGAAACGGAGGCGAGCCTGATCAAGCAATACAAGGCGCTGATGGCGACGGAGGGCCTCCACCTGGAGTTCACGGACGATTCCGTCGACGCGATCGCCCGCATCTCGGTGCAGGTGAACTCGTCGGTCGAGAACATCGGCGCCCGCCGCCTGCAAACCGTGATGGAGCGGATCCTGGACGAGATCTCGTTCAACGCCGCCGACCGGTCAGGCGAAACTGTGACCATCGACGCGGCTTACGTCGAGGCGCATGTCGGCGACCTGGCGCGGAACGCCGACCTCAGCCGGTTCATCCTCTAGGCCGGCCGGCCCGGAACCCTCCTCTGCCAAGCGGCAGGGGAGGGCTTCGCTGCACGGGCACCGACGGACCTCGCTCGGGAACCCCGCTGCCTGCGCTGCATTGCCCCCAAGAACTCTGACCGGAGCACGGAAAAGATGTCGTCACGCGAACCCTACGGCCGCCCAGCCTATGACGGACACGGTCGGCCGATCAGCCGCCGCACCGCCACCGGCGGCGATGCTGTACGCATCCTGCTGGCCATCATACTGCCGCCGCTCGGGGTGTTTTTGCAGGTCGGCCTCGGCCTGCACTTCTGGCTCAACATCCTGCTGACCATTTTTGGCTACGTGCCGGGGATCATCCACGCCGTGTGGATCATCCTCCGCCGATAGCTGCAGGACTATTCCAGCCCGATCGTTCTTCCGTCGCTAGCTTGACGCGCTGAGCGGATGCTGCACTCTCGGCGGGTAAGCTGGGGGGCAAGCATGATCCAGGAATTCAAGCAGTTCGCGTTGCGCGGCAATGTTGTCGACCTGGCGGTCGCCGTGGTGATCGGGGCGGCATTCGGGGCGATCGTCACCGCGCTTGTGAATGACGTGATCATGCCCATCATCGGCGCGATCACCGGCGGCCTCGACTTCTCCAGTTACTATCTGCCCCTTTCCAGCAACGTCCCGTTCGGGCTGCCTTACGCCGCCGCGAAGGAGCAAGGCGCCGTGCTAGGCTACGGCCAGTTCCTGACTTCGGCCGTGAACTTCGCCATCATTGCGCTTGTGCTGTTCCTTGTGATCCGGGTGATCAACCGCTTGAAGCGGCGCCAGGACGCTAAGGCCGACGTGCCGGCGGCTCCGGAAATCCCGGCCGACATCAAGCTTCTGTCCGAGATTCGCGATCTCCTGGCCGGCAGAGCGGCGTAGTAGCGTTCAACCAAGCACCTTCTGCACGAAGACGAGGTCGAGCCAGCGGCCGAATTTTTGGCCCACTTGCGGAAGGCGGCCGGTTTCGGTGAAGCCGAGACGCTGGTGCAAGCGAAGCGACGCCTCGTTGTCGGCAGCTATGCCGCCGAGCATGACGTGGAGGCCGGCGCGACGCGCGTTATCCTCCAGCGCGCGCAGCAGGGCGCCGGCAAGGCCCTGCCGCCGCGCCGCTTCCGCAACATAGAGCGAGTGCTCCACCGTCAGCCGATAGCCATCGAAAGGGCGGAAAGGGCCGTAGCTGGCGTAGCCGAGGACATCGTCGCCCTCCACGGCGACCAGCACCGGCAGCCCGGCGTCGGTTCGGGCCCGCCACCATCCGCGGCGGTTCTCCAGGTCGACGGCCGCGTCGTTCCAGATGGCCGTCGTGTGCTCCACGGCGTGGTTGTAGATCGCAAGGATGCCGGGAAGGTGCCGTTCCTCCGCTGCCTGGATGGTGGCCATCAGCTGTCCCGTTGTTCTGCGGCGAGCACGGCCGGCAGGCCTTCGCGATAGGTCGGATAGGTCAGGCGAACCCCGAGTTTGCGCTTGATCCTGTCGTTCCGCACCCGCTTGTTCTCGCCATAGAAGGTGCGCGCCATTGCCGTCATCTCCGCCTCCTCAAAAGCTACCTCGGGGGGAGCCGGAACGCCCAGCAGATCGGCGGCAAAAGAAAGCACGTCCTGGGGCGGCGCGGGTTCGTCATCGGTCCCGTTGAAGGCGCCGTTGGCCTGCTGCAGGAAAGCGGCTTCGACGGTCTCGGCGATGTCATCGACGTGGATGCGGTTGAACACCTGGCCCGGCTTGACGATGCGCCGCGCCGTGCCGCGCCGGATTTTTTGGAACGGACCGCGTCCGGGGCCGTAGATGCCGGCGAGGCGGATGATAGCAACCGGGACGCCGGTCTCGGCGGAAAAGGATTGCCACTTGCCCTCGGCCTTCACCCGCTGTCGCGAGCGCTCCGACACCGGCCGGCACTCGCTCGCTTCGTCCACCCAGCCGCCATTGTGGTCGCCATAGACGCCGATTGTCGAGAGATAGACGATGGACTTGGGCTGCAGGGCTGCAAGTTCCTGGCGAAACTGGTTCAGGACGGGGTCGCCATGCTTGTCAGGGGCGATCGACACGAGGAGGTGGTCGGCTTGGCTCAGCGCGGCAGGAAGTTCCTTCCCCGTTAAGCGGGCAGGGTCCGCCGTGCTCCCATTGAACAGGAGCGGCTTGACACCGAGTTGCTCGATCTTGGCCAGCTTGCCCGGGTCGCGCGTGGTCCCCCAGACCGCCTCAAGAGTCGGCTGCAGCCGGGCGACAGTCGCTCGCGCCGAATAGCCCAGCCCGAACACGAAAAGGCGCACTCAGCCGGTCTTTCGCTTTGCCGGGGATACCAGGTGAGCAAGCCTTCGGCCGGCTTCGGAATCGGCGATCAAAGTCGCCAGCCGCCGCTGCCGCGTTTCGTCCTTCTTGGCGCTGATCACCCACCAGATCGCCGGCTTCCGGTAGGAAACGGGCTGGCTTTCGAAGAACGCCCACGCTCGTTCATTGGTGCGGAACAGCTCTTCTTGCGGCGCATCGAGCTTCAGGTCACCCTGTTCAAAGGAATACAGTTTAGCCTTGGCCGGGTCGCGGGTCTCGAATGTGGCGAGCCCGGCCGGGTGCATCAGGCCGAGTCTGGTCAGTTCCTCTACCCGGGCGATGTTCACGGCGCTCCAGATGCTGCCTTTTCGGCGTGGCGTGAAGCGCTGGCGGTAGCTAGTGTGGTCGATGCCGTTCATCACGCCGTCGATCCAGCCGAAGCAGAGCGCCGCGTCCACCGCCTCCTTATAGGTGACGCTCGGCAGGCCGGAGCGCTTCTTGCGAATGCCGAGCCATAGTTCGCCCGCCGTGCCGTGGTTCGCCGCCAGCCACGCCCGGAACTCATCGGATGTCTCAAAGAAACGGGCGGCGCTCCGATCCTGCGTTTCGCTCATGCGGCGGAGGCCAGCGCCGAATGCCATTCGGCCTGCACAGCGGGATCCGGCTCAGAGGTCGCGCTGCGTTCAGCCAGTTCGCGCAGGGTCGTGGGCGGAAGCAGGCGCGACAGCGCCCACACCGCAGCACCCCTGATCGTAGCATCGGGGTCGTCGAGGAGTCTTTCCGCTTCACCGGCGAGTGCCGGCTCGCCGGAATTGCCGATGGCGATCAGAACGTTGCGGATAAAGCGATTACGGCCGATCCGCTTAATCGGCGAGCCGGAGAACCTTTCGCGAAAGGCCGGATCGTCGAGCCGCGCCAACTCGGCCAGCCGTGGCGCGACGAGGTCGGGCCGCGCCTGCAGCTTGGCGTGGCGCGCCGCCGCGGCGAACTTGTTCCACGGGCATACCGCTAGGCAGTCGTCACAGCCATAGACCCGATTTCCCATCAGCGGACGGAACTCCGCCGGGATCGGCCCCTGGTGTTCGATCGTCAGGTAGGAGATGCAGCGGCGGGCATCGAGCTGGTAGGGTGCCGGAAAAGCCCCCGTCGGGCAGATGTCCAGACAGGCGCGGCAGGAGCCGCAATGGGTTGCTTCCGCCTGATCAGCAGCCAGCTCCGCGGTGGTAAGGATTGCGCCAAGAAACAGCCAGGACCCCAGTTCGCGGCTGACCAGGTTGGTATGCTTGCCCTGCCAGCCTAGGCCGGCGGCTTCCGCCAGCGGCTTTTCCATCAGCGGCGCGGTGTCGACGAACACCTTCACCTCTGCGCCGGATCGGGCGGCGAAGTTTCCCGCGATGCGCTTCAGCGCGCCCTTGATCAGGTCGTGGTAGTCGCGATTACGGGCATAGACCGAGATTGTTGCGGCCTGGCGGTCGGCGAGGCTGGCGAGCGGGTCGGAGTCCGGGCCGTAGTTCATGCCGAGCATGATGACCGAGCGCGCCTCGGGCCAAAGCACGGCGGGGCTGCCGCGCCGCTCCGCCGTGTCGGCGAGCCATTCCATGCTGGCATTATGGCCGGCCTCGATCGCCCGCTTCAGGCGTGGCGCCGCTTCGGGGACCGCATCAGGGCGGGTTACGCCGACGGCATCGAAACCCTCGGCCTGCGCCAAATCCTCAAGTAAGGCGCGCAGCTTTTCGGGCTTCAGAAATCCAGTTCGGCGTAGTGGGCCGGCGGGCGATGGCCGCGCACCTGTTCGGCGAGGAGGGGACGGAACGCCGGGCGCGACTTCAGCCGCATGTACCAGACCTTCGCCTCGGGAAAATCCTGCCATGGCGTTTCACCCAGGTAATCGGCCACCGACAGTGCGGCGGCGGCGGCCAGATCGGCATAGCTCATCCGGTCGCCGGCGAGCCAGTTGGTCTTTTCGATCAGGTGTTCGAGATAATGCAGATGGGTACGGATGTTGGCGCGCGCAGCCCGCAACAGCGAGGAATTCGGCGCGCCGCCGTTGCCGCCCTGTTTTGCCCGCTCGCGCTTCGCCACCTTTTCCTCGACCAGGTAGCCGGTCACTTCGTCGTCGAACTTGAACAGGAACCATTCCGTCAGCCGCCGTACCTCGGCGCGCTGGTCGGCATTCGTCGGCATCAGCCGGCGGTCGCCGAGCGCAAAGCCGCGCGTCTCGTCGAGGTATTCGGAGGCCGGCCAGCCGCCGCAGATCGGCGGCCCGTCGTCATCGATCAGCACGGGAAGCGTGCCGGCGGGGTTGAGCAGCAGAAACTCTTCCCGCCGCTCCCAGACACGCTCTTCGACCAGCTCCGGGGTCACATCGCACTCGGCGAGCACGAGACGCACGAAACGCGACTGGACCGAGAGCGGGTGGTGGAAGAGCGTGATCATGCGGTGGGCCGGTCAGGAAAGGAGGGCGTCGCCGGCCCATGGCTGCGGCGGAGCGAGCGGCAGAACGGATACCGGGAAGATGTTATGCGCCGCACTGAGAACCGTGATTCGGGCAAGGGCGGGGCGAAATGGGCGAGGCGAGCATTTTGGACGCCGTTCTTCTGGGATTTTTGGAAGGTCTGACGGAATTCATCCCGGTTTCGTCCACCGGACACATCCTTCTGGCCGGCCACTTCCTGGGATTCGAGAGTTCGGGGAAAACCTTCGAAGTGGTCATTCAGCTCGGCGCTATTCTTGCGGTGCTCGCCGTGTATTGCAGCCGGCTGTGGCGGGTTGCGATGGCGCTGCCGCGCGACCCCAATGCGCGCCGCTTCGTCGCGGCGATCCTCCTCGCGTTCCTGCCAGCGGCGGTGATCGGCGCGCTGGCTCACGACTTCATCAAGGAGGTGTTGTTCGAGACTCCGTCGCTGATCTGCGTGATGCTGATCGGCGGCGGTGTCATCCTTTTCCTGGTCGACCGGCTCGACATCCGCCCCGTCCACCGGGACGCGATGCGCTACCCGCCGGGCCTGGCGTTCAAGATCGGACTGTTTCAGACGCTCGCCATGGTGCCGGGCGTATCGCGCTCCGGCGCCACCATCGCCGGCGCGCTGTTCATGGGCTGCGACAAGCGCTCGGCGGCGGAGTTCTCGTTCTTCCTGGCCATCCCGACCATGGCCGGGGCCGTGGCCTACGACCTGTTCAAGAATCGCGACATCCTTTCGGCCGACGATGCGGCACTGATCGCGGTGGGCTTTGTTGTAGCCTTTGCGACAGCCCTCGTGGTGGTCCGCACCGTTCTCGACTTCGTGTCGCGACACGGATTCACGCCCTTCGCATATTGGCGCGTTCTGGTCGGAACGGTCGGCCTCCTCGCGCTCTGGGCATTCGGCTGATCACCCCGGCGACCGTCATCCGACGGGTCGGATCTGCGTAAATTCCCCCTGCTCGCGGAAGCGGGCGAGGTAGGTCGGGAGGACCAGGTCAAGGGCCGTGGGCTCAATGCCCAGCCCTTGAAAGCTGCGTCCTTCGCTGAGGGCGCGCTCGGAAACCACCGTGTCGAACCGCAGCATCCGGACCTGGTCGGCGGTGAGGATTTTTCCGGGAAGGTACTGCAGGACGCGGCCCATCGTCTGAGCAATGCCGAACGGGATCGGCAGCAGCGCCCGCTTGCGGCCGGTGACTTGCAGCATCCGCTCCAGGCACTGCCGGAAGGTCAGCACTTCCGGGCCGCCCAGTTCGTAGATGCCGCCCGGCGGCGCCTCCCCGTCGACGGCGCGGGCGATCGCCTCGGCGACATCGCCGGCATAGACCGGCTGGAAGCGCGTCTCACCCCCGCCGATCAGCGGCAGCGCCGGCGCGAAGCGGCTCATCGAGGCGAAGCGGTTGAAGAAGTTGTCCTCCGGCCCGAACACGATGGACGGCCGCATGACCACCGTTTCAGGCACCGCCTCCTGGATGCCGACTTCACCTTCCGCCTTGGAGCGGAGATAAGGGATCGTCGTCGGCCGATCGGCGCCGATCGCCGATACGTGCACCACGTTGGAGATGCCGCCGGCGCGCGCCGCCTCGCCTATCGCCCGTGGCCCGAACGCCTGGACGGCGTCGAAGCTCTGCCGTCCGGCTTCCTGGAGGATGCCCACCAGATTGACCACGGCATCCGAGTTCTCGATGGCCCTGTCGATCGACCAGCGATAGCGCAGGTTCGCCTGGATCGGCTTGATCTGCCCCACCGTGCCGAGCGGGTGCAGGTGCCCGGCAAGGTCCGGCCGCCGGACGGCAACGCGGATGCGGTGTCCGCGCTTGGCAAGGCAATGCACCAGGTAACGGCCGATGAAGCCGGAGCCCCCGAACACGGTAACGAGTTTGGCGGATGAGCGCGGCGGCTGCATTCCTGCTCCTAGCGTGAGACGGGCCATTTATAGCGCAGGCTCCTCACTGTATAGGGCGAGACTATGCGCCGTTCGAGCGCAGCGCCTCGTAGATCATCAGCCCGGTGGAAACTGCCAGGTTGAGCGAGTCTGCCCGTCCTAGCATCGGGATGCGGACAAGCTGGCCGCAAGCGCTTGCCAGGGTTTCAGTCAGGCCCTGCTGCTCGTTGCCCATCAGCAGGACCATCGGGGTGCGGTAATCAGCTTCGCGAAAGTCGACCGTTTCTGCCGTCAGATGCGTACCGATCAACCGCGCCCGATGGCGTGTCGTCAAAGCGATCAGGCCATCCTCGCTCGTCCTGGCTATCGGGACATGGAAGATGGATCCCATCGTGGCGCGCACGGTTTCCAAGCCGAATGGGTCTACGGAAGCGCCGACCAGCGCCACGCCGGCAAGGCCCGCCGCGTCGGCGGTGCGGACGACCGTGCCCAGGTTGCCGGGGTCGCGCACCCGGTCGAGCGCCACCCAGATGCCGCTTCGGCCGATCTCCGCTTCGGCCGCGAAGCGCTGCTTGAAAACGCCGACCACGTTCTGCGGGTTTTCCCGGCGGGTGATCTTTTCCAGGACAGGCGCCGAGACCTCCAGGACCGTGCCGCCCCCGGCCTTTGTGCGCGCGGCCAGAATTCCGATCTGCTCGTCGCCGGCTTGAGCGGCCGCATAGGCCAGCATCTCGATGTGCCACCCACCCTCGACCGCATCGCGGACCAGCTTCTGGCCCTCGGCTATGAATAGTCCGGTTTCGTCGCGCTCCTTCTTGCCGTGCAAGGCACGGATGTCCTTGACCAGCGGGTTGGCAAGGCTCGTCACTTTGACGAACCGCCCGGCGCGCGGCAGTGCGTCCGTCACGGAGCAGTCCAGCGGCTGAACATGGACGTGGCGAGCAGGCCGCCGCCGCGCTCTTTCAGCGCCAGTTCGCCGGATTGTACGCCCGGGCCCAGCACCTCCTCGCAAAGCCGGTGCATGGACAGGAACGAGGCGCGGATCGCGTAGGCGGTCAGGATCAGGAATCCGCTCGGCTTGAGAAGGTCGCGGCAAAGCGTCAGCATTTCGGGGAGGTTCTGAAACAAGTCCCAGACCTCGCCCTTGGGGCCGCGGCCGTATTTCGGCGGATCGAGCAGGATGCCGTCATAGCGCCGGCCGCGCCGCACCTCGCGCGCCGCGAACTTTTGGGCATCGTCCAGGATCCAGCGGATCGGCTTGTCCCCCAGCCCGGAAAGCTCCTGGTTTTCGCGGCCCCAGGCGATGGCCTTCTTGGATGCGTCGACGTGGGTCACCTCCGCCCCAGCCTGTGCGGCGATCAGTGAGGCCAGGCCGGTGTAGCCGAAAAGGTTCAGAAGCGAGGACCGTTCGCCGGCACCGGCAAGCCGATCGCGCACAAAGGCCCAGTGGGCTTCCTGCTCGGGAAATGCGCCGACATGGCGGAACGACGTGAAGCGGCAGGAGAATCGGAGCTCGCCGTGCCGGCACAGCCACGATTCCTCCAGACCGGCGCGCCGCTTCCAGCGTCCCGCGCCTTCCTCGTCGACATCGCCGGTGAAGACCGCATCGGCCCGCTCCCAGTCCGCGCGGGGCAGGCGCGGCGTCCAGATCGCCTGTTCCTCCGGCCGGTCGAGCGTGAGCGCGCCGAAGCGCTCCAACTTGCGTCCGCCGCCTGAATCCAACAGCGCGTAGTCGTCCAGCCCCGTTGTTTGGAGGATCAGCGGGCTCGCGGCAGTCATCCTGCGCGCGCTGCCTGGAAGTGCGCGAGCAGCGCCGGGTCCCCAAGTGCGAGAAAGTGCGGGTTCTCGAACTCACGCATGCCGGGCACCACCGTTTTGCCATAGCGAAGCGGTGTGCCGTCCAGCGTTGCGACCAGACCCCCCGCACTGCGCAGCACGGCGTCCGCTGCGGCGGTGTCCCATTCCATGGTCGGGGCGAGCCGCGGGTAGAAGTCGGCTTGCCCCTCGGCCAAGAGGCAGAATTTGAGGGATGAGCCAATGGACCGATATTCCCCGCATTGCACCCGATCAAGAGCTTCGCGGGTTTCCTCGTTGAGATGGGACCGGCTTGCCACGGCGATTGGCTTTTCGGCGGCGGCTCGCACCCGGATCGAAGACCAATCCCCAACAGTCCGGAAGGGCGCGCCGATCCGCCCCTTCCAGGCCCCAGCCGGCCCACCCGCATAAGCCAGGCCCAACGCCGGCGCGAGTACGACACCGGCAACCGGAACTCCGTCCTCGATCAGCCCGATATTGACCGTGAACTCGCCGTTGCGGCTGATGAACTCCTTCGTTCCGTCAAGTGGATCGACCAGGAAGAAGCGGCGGGCAAGCTGAGGGACAAGGCCGCTCGACGCGGCTTCCTCGGCGACGACAGCGATATCGGGCAGGGCGGCCGAAAGGCGCTCGAGAATCGCCGATTCGGCATGCCGATCGGCCTCGCTCACGGGCGAATCGTCGGCCTTGCGCTCCACTTTGAAATCGGTCGCGTAAACCTCCATGACGGCGCGAGCCCCGGCAAGGGCTGCATCCAGCATGGGGGTGAGATGGTGTCCGAACGGTAGCGCCATTGGCGGCTTCTATCGCCTCCGACCGCTTCCGCCAATTGCGCCAGAGCGCGGCATCTGCTTTTCAAAGCCATTGTCGGCGGGCGGTCGTTGTGCACAATCCGGCCGGCGGGAGGTGATTGGATGGAGTTAAGGGGCGAGTACCGGATCCCGGCGCCACGGGCGCAGGTCTGGGCCATGTTGAACGATGCGACGGTGCTGCGGGACTGCATTCCGGGCTGTGAGACGCTTGAAGGCACGCCGGAAGAGGGCTTTTCGGCACGGGTCACGACCAAGGTCGGCCCGGTGAAGGCGACATTCAACGGCGCCGTCACGCTGTCCAACGTGAATGCCCCGGAGAGCTACACGATCAGCGGCGAAGGCAAGGGCGGCGTCGCAGGCTTCGCAAAGGGCGGGGCAGACGTCCATCTCGCCGAAGACGGGACGGACACGGTGCTCACCTACGTGGCTAATGCCCAGGTTGGCGGAAAGCTGGCCCAGCTCGGCGCGAGGCTGATCGATTCCACGGCGAAGAAGCTTGCCGACCAATTCTTCGCCTGCTTCGCCGAACGGGCCGGCGCGCCGCTGCCTGCGGGCGTCAGCCCGGGCGCAATAGCGGCTGCGCCGATGGGCTGCGCGCCGGACATTACCTCCCCGGCCCCGGACGTCATCGCTACTTCGCCGGCGCCGGAGGACATCATCATGGCCGGCCAGGCTATTCCCCCGGCCGGCACAAACGTGCCGATTGTGGAAGGACAGGCCGCCGCGCCCGAAACCGTGCCGCCGCTCGCGCCGATGGCCGCCAGCGACGAACTCCGGGTCGATCCCGCTCCCCTCCACCATGGCAGCACGGCAGGCGTAGTCCGTCCGGCGACCACGGCCGACAACAGCGCCGGCGCCTCCGTCCAGTCGCTGGCCCGCGAGGCGGAACAGGAGATCGAGCGGGAGGCCGCGGCCGGCTTCCTGGGCGGGCCGATTGTCTGGGGCCTGCTGCTCCTGCTTGTTCTTCTGCTGGCTTATACTTTTGCAATGTGACGCGCTGCACGCGCTGACGGAATCCAAGGGGAGGAATGAATGTCGAATGTGACCATCAATGTGAACGGGCGGAGTTTTTCCCGCGACGTTGAGGATCGCACTTTGCTGGTCCAGTTCCTGCGCGACGACCTCGGCCTGACCGGGACGCATGTCGGCTGCGACACCTCCCAGTGCGGCGCCTGCGTCGTCCACCTGGATGGTGTTGCCGTGAAATCCTGCACGGTGCTTGCCGCCGCGGCGAACGGCTCAGAAGTGCTGACCATCGAAGGCCTTGCGCAGGGAGACCAGCTGCATCCGATGCAGGCCGCCTTCCGCGAGCACCATGGGCTGCAATGCGGATTTTGCACGCCGGGCATGATCATGACCGCGGTGGACATGGTGCGCCGCCATGAGGGCCAGCTGGACGAGAAGACGGTGCGGCACGAGTTGGAAGGCAACATCTGCCGCTGCACCGGCTACCATAACATCGTCAAGGCGATCCTAGCCGCGGCGGGCGAGATGCAGGGAGGCATGCGCCAGGCCGCGGAATAGGGATACCGGCTGATCGGATAAGGCCCGAAAAGGGTCGAGCCATAGGGGAGGGAACACATGGGCCTTGAAGGGATCGGCGCGCGCGTGGCGCGCAAGGAAGACAAGCGCTTCATCACCGGCCGGGGAAAATACACGGACGACATGGTCGTGCCGGGCATGCACTATGCCGCGTTCGTTCGCTCGCCGCATGCCCATGCGCGCATCCGCTCGATCGACAAGGCCGCGGCAATGGCGATGCCCGGCGTGGTGGCCGTGTTGGACGGCCAGCAGCTCGCGGCCGATGGGATCGGCAACCTGATCTGCGGCTGGATGATCAAGTCGCGCGACGGGGCACCGATGAAAATGGGCGCCTTCCCGGCCTTGGCGAAGGAGACGGTGCGCTATGTCGGCCAGCCCTTCGCCGTTGTAGTTGCCGAGACGCGGTTGCAGGCACGCGACGCCTCCGAGGCAGTGAATGTCGACTGGGAAGAGCTGCCGGCTGTCATCGACCTGCATGACGCGATCAAGGAAGGCGCGCACGCCATCCACCCGGAAGCCGAGCGCAACCTGATCTACGATTGGGAGATCGGCGACAGCGCCGCGGTGGATGCCGCCTTCACCAAAGCCGCCCACGTGACCAAGCTTGACCTGGTCAACAACCGCCTGGTGCCGAACGCGATGGAGCCGCGGGCGGCTCTGGGCGTCTACGACCCGGGCGAGGAGCACTTCACGCTTTGGACGACCAGCCAGAACCCGCATGTGGCGAGGCTCGTCATTTCCGCTTTCTACAACGTGGCTCCTGAGAACAAGCTGCGTGTCATCGCGCCGGATGTCGGCGGCGGCTTTGGGTCCAAGATCTTCATCTACCCCGAAGAGATCGTCTGCCTTTGGGCGTCAAAACGGGCCGGGGTTCCGGTAAAGTGGACCTCGGACCGCACGGAAGCGTTCCTGACCGACGCGCATGGGCGAGATCACATTACCCATGCCGAGATGGCCTTCGACGCCGACAACAAGATGATCGGCTTCAAGATCGACACGATCGCCAACTTCGGCGCCTACATGTCGCTGTTCTCGTCCGCGGTCCCGACGTATCTGTATGCGACCTTGCTGTCGGGCACCTATGCTATCCCGGCTATCCACTGCAACGTCCGCGCTGTGTACACCAATACGAGTCCCGTGGACGCCTATCGTGGCGCCGGCCGCCCGGAAGCCACTTATGTGGTGGAACGCATCGTTGAAACGGCGGCGCGGGAACTCGGCGTCTCGCCGGCCGAGTTGAGGCGCAAGAATTTCATCCGCACCTTTCCTTATCAAACGCCGGTCGTGCTCACTTATGACATCGGTGACTACGACGCCTCCCTCGACGCGGCGCTGCACGCCTCGGACTATGCGGGCTTTTCCGCACGCCGGGCTGACGCGGAGCGGCGCGGCAAGCTGCGCGGCATCGGCCTGTCGACCTACATCGAGGCGTGCGGGATTGCCCCCTCCTATGCGGTGGGCTCGCTCGGCGCCGGTGTCGGTTTATGGGAATCGGCGGAAGTGCGGGTGAACCCGATCGGCACCATCGAGGTCCTGACCGGCTCGCACAGCCATGGCCAGGGCCACGAGACGACGTTCGCCCAGGTGGTCGCCGAACGCTTTGGCATGCCTATAGAGAATATCAACATCGTCCACGGCGACACAGACAAGGTGCAGTTCGGGATGGGCACCTATGGCTCACGCTCCGGGCCGGTCGGGCTGTCGGCGATCTTCAAGGCGCTCGACAAGGTAGAGGCGAAGGCGAAGCGCATCGCCGCGCACCTGCTTGAAGCGTCCGAAACCGACATCGTGATCGAGAACGGCAACCTGAAGGTGGCCGGCACCGACCGCCAGAAGAGCTTTTCGGAAGTGGCTCTCGCCGCCTACACCGCGCACAACTTGCCCAAGGACATGGAGCCGGGCCTGAAGGAGGGCTCTTTCTTTGATCCCTCGAACTTCTCCTTTCCGGCGGGCACGCATGTCTGCGAGGTGGAGATCGACCCGGAAACCGGGCACGTCGACATCGTCCAGTTCGTCGCTGCCGACGATTTCGGCCGCATCATCAACCCGATGGTGGTGGAGGGGCAGGTGCATGGCGGCATCGCCCAGGGCATCGGCCAGGCGCTGCTAGAGGCCTGCCATTACGACACGCAGACCGGCCAGTTGATCACGGCGAGCTACAACGACTACACGATGCCGCGGGCCCACAACCTGCCGTCATTTACGGTGACTACGACGGAAACGCTGTCGCCCAGCAACCCGCTCGGATTGAAGGGCTGCGGCGAGACCGGTGCGATCGGCTCGCCCCCGGCGATCATCAACGCGCTGACCGACGCGCTCGGCGACAACAACCTCACGATGCCCGCTACCTCCGAAAAGGTTTGGCGCATGGCGCAGCGCGCCACGATGCGCATGGCGGCGGAATAGATCCAGGGAGATCACGATGTACGAAACACAATACCACCGCCCCCGCAGCCTCGCCGAGGCCGCAAGCCTGTTCTCCTCTACCGGCGACGCCGCCTTCATCTCCGGTGGGCACACCTTGCTGCCCGCAATGAAGGCTCGGCTCGCCGCCCCGGGCAATCTGATCGACCTCCGGCACATCCCGGAGCTCAAGGGCATCCAGGTCAGTGGCGATGCGGTGGCGATCGGCGCCGCCACAACGCATTCCGAGGTCCACCGCTCGGCCGAGGTGAAGCGCGCCATCCCGACCCTGGCGGCGCTGGCCGGTTCCATCGGCGATGCGCAAGTCCGTCACCTCGGCACGATTGGCGGCTCCGTGGCCAACAACGATCCGGCCGCCGACTACCCGGCAGCGGTGCTGGCGCTGGACGGCATCGTCCAGACCGACCGTCGCGAAATCCGCGCCGACGAGTACTTCTCGGGCCTCTACACGACGGCGCTGGAAGAGGGCGAGATCGTCACCCGCGTCACCTTCCGCATCCCTGAAACATCCGGCTACGCGAAGTTCCGCAATCCGGCATCGCGCTATCCAATGGCGGGGGTCTTCGTTGCGCGTCACCGGGACGGGACGGTGCGGGTCGCCGTGACTGGCGCGGGCAATGACGGCGTGTTCCGCTGGACCGAGGCGGAGCAGGCGCTCGGCCGGGGCTTTTCGGCGGAAGCGTTGCAGGGGCTGACGATCGCCGCCGGCAACATGATGGGCGATATCCACGGGTCGCCGGAATACCGCGCCAACCTCGTCGCGGTGATGGCGCGCCGGGCGGTGCAGAACCCCGGCACCGCGCTGGCGATGATCTGACGCCTTCTAAGGAAGCTCGCTCCCGCACGCGTCCTCTCCCGGATCGGGAGGGGCCTCGCGTACGCCAATCAGGCGCGGTCAGTCGGACAGGCGCCAAGGTCACGGCCGTCTCACCAAAGAGTTGGTTGCCTTGACTGTTTGGTCGCGCCAGTTCTCCGGCGAGGGAGATCCCATGCGCATCCTGTTCGCGGCAATCGCCGCATTGTTTTGCCTTGCGACTGCCGCCCGTGCCCAGGCGCCTGACCCGAAGAACTGGGAGGCGGTGCTTGCCGAAGCGCGCGGCCAGACGATTTATTTCAACGCCTGGGGCGGTGAGGCCCGCATCAACGACTACCTCGACTGGGTCGCGACCGAGAGCGCCGAACGGTTCGGCATCCGTTTGGTTCACGTCAAGGTCAGCGACACCGCCGAAGTGGTCTCGCGCGTGTTGACGGAGAAGGCAGCCGGACGCGTGGAGGGTGGCACGGTCGACCTGGTGTGGATCAACGGCGAGAACTTCGCCGCCATGAAGAAGCGCGGCCTGCTCCAGGCTTCAGGCTGGGGGAACGAGCTGCCGAACTACCGCTTCGTGGATGTTGAGAACAAGCCGACGGTCGAGCACGACTTCACCGTTCCGGTGGATGGGCTCGAGGCCCCTTGGGGGATGGCCAAGCTGGTGTTCTTTTTCGAGCCTGGGCGCGTGCCGGACCCGCCAAAGTCAGCAGCTGAGCTCGGCGCCTGGATCGCCGCGCACCCCGGGCGCTTTGCCTATCCGCAGCCGCCGGATTTCACCGGGTCCACTTTCTTGAAGCAGCTCTTGGCCGAACTCACGCCCGACCCGGCCGTGCTGCAGAGCGAGGCGACGGATGCGAATTTCGCCACGGCCGCTGCCCCGGCTTTCGAATGGCTGGACGCGGCCCATCCCCATCTGTGGCGCGGGGCGCGCGCATTTCCGCGTGATTACGGGGAGATGCGCCAGCTTCTGGCGGACGGGGAGGTCGATATCGCGTTCGCCTTCAATCCTGCCGACGCCTCCAGCGCGATCGCCAATGGCCAGTTGCCGGACACCGTGCGTTCGTTCGTGTTTTCCCGCGGCACGCTCGGCAACACGCACTTCGTGGCGATCCCGTTCAATGCCAACGCGGCGGCGGGCGCGATGGTTGTCGCCGATTTCCTGATGTCGCCGGAGGCGCAGGCCCGCAAGCAGGACGTTTCAATCTGGGGCGACCCGACCGTGCTCGCGGTGGCAAAGCTGGCGCAAGAGGATCGCGCCCGCTTCGATGCACTGGAACTTGGCGTTGCGACGTTGCCGCCGGGCGAACTCGGCCCCACGCTTCCCGAACCGCATCCTTCCTGGATGGAGCGTATCGAAGCGGAATGGGCGCGCCGCTACGGCGTGATCCAGTAAGGGCGGACCTTGCTGCGGCTTTTTCCGGCGGCCGCGCTTCTTCTGCTGATCGCGCCGGTCGTCGCCGGATTGGCGGGAGTTGTGCTGCCTGCCTTCGGATACCTGCCGGTGCTTGGCCGCAGCGACCTCTCTCTGGCCGCCTTCCGCGAGCTTGCGGCAGTCCCGGGCCTCGGCCGGTCGGTCCTTCTGAGCCTGTTGACCGGGCTCGGCAGCACCGCGCTCGCGGTTCTGATCGTCATGCTCTTCGTCGCCGGCTGGCGCGGCACCCGCGTCTTCGCCGTGCTGGAGCGGCTTGTGTCGCCGCTCCTTAGCGTGCCCCATGCGGCGGCCGCGTTCGGGCTGGTCTTCCTTGTCGCCCCGGCCGGCTTCCTGGCCCGGGCTGTTTCGCCATGGGCGACAGGATGGCAGAGCCCGCCAGACCTTCTGATCGTGCAGGATCGGCTTGGCCTCACCATGACGGCCGGGCTTGTCCTCAAGGAGATCCCGTTCCTCATGCTGATGAGCCTGGCCGCCCTGCCGCAATCCGGACCGGCGCGGGCCGAGATGCTGACCGCATCGCTCGGCTATGGCCGCATCCTGGGCTTTGCTCATTCGATTCTACCGTCGCTTTACGCCCAGATCCGTCTTCCCGTGCTGGCCGTGCTCGCCTTCGCAACTTCGGTGGTGGACGTGGCCCTGATCCTCGGGCCCACCACCCCGGCGCCATTGGCCGTGCGCATCCTCCAGTGGCAGACCGATCCGGACCTGGACCGGCGTTTGGTAGCCGCCGCGGGCGCGATCCTGCAGATCGGGGTGACCGGAGCGGCATTGCTCGTCTGGGTGGCCGGCGAACGGATTTGCAGGGTGCTGGGGCGTCGGCTGATCGCCACGGGATGGCGCGCCAGCCGCGACGCGGGGCTGCGCTGGCTCGGCGCCGCGCTCATCGCGATCTCGGCGGCGAGCGTGCTGGCAGGCATCGGTCTGCTGGCGCTTTGGTCGGTCGTGGGGCCGTGGCGGTTTCCGGACGCCCTGCCTAGATCTGCGACCATGACCACCTGGGCGCGGCTGCTGCCGAGCCTCGCCGGCCCGCTGCGCGACACTCTGGCCCTGGCTGGTTGCTCAAGCTTCATCGCGCTGGTTCTGACGGTCGGTGCGCTGGAGCACGAGGGCCGCGCCGGCCGCCGGCGGTCCGGCCGCGTTCTGAAAAGCCTGTTCGTGCCGCTGCTCGTGCCGCAGATCGCCTTCCTTTTCGGGTTGCAGGTGCTGTTCTCGTTCCTTCGCCTGGATGGCACGTTCGGGGCCGTTCTGCTGGTCCACCTGCTGTTTGTGTTCCCCTACGTGCTCTTGTCGCTTTCCGACCCCTGGTGGGCGTGGGACCCGCGCTACGGACAGGTTGCAAGCGCCTTGGGCCGCGGCGAGGTGGCGATCTTCTGGCGAATCAAGCTGCCCATGCTGGTCCGCCCGGTCCTCACCGCTGCGGCCGTGGGCTTTGCCGTTTCCGTCGGGCTCTATCTGCCGACGCTGCTGATCGGCGCGGGGCGCTGGCCGACGATCACCACCGAAACCGTGGCGCTTGCCTCCGGCGGCAATCGCAACGTGCTCGGCGCCACGGCGCTGGTCCAGGCAATGCTGCCGTTCCTCGGCTTTGCATTGGCAGCGATGGCACCCGCTTGGCTGTTCCGCAATCGCCGGCTCATGCGAGCCTCGGCGTGAGCGAGCGGGCGCCCGATCAGCGCGGATTGGCGCTGCGCGAGGTCGTAATACGGATCGGTGGCGAGCGGCTCATGGCGATCGACGCGGCCATTCCGCCCGGCGAGACGCTGACCCTGATGGGGCCGTCCGGCGTCGGAAAGTCCACCCTGCTGGCCTTTGTCGCGGGATTCCTGCCACCGGCGTTTCGGGCCGAGGGGCGGGTGATCCTTGACGGGCGCGACGTCACTGACCTGCCTCCGCAGCGCCGGGCCATCGGGCTGATGTTCCAGGACTCTTTGCTGTTTCCGCACCTGTCGATCGGCGGCAACCTGTTGTTCGGCCTGCATCGGGAAGTTCGGGGCCGGGATGCGCGAAGGCGTGCGGTGGAACAGGCGCTCTCTGAAATCGGACTGGAAGGATTTGCCGATCGTGACCCGGGCACGCTGTCCGGCGGCCAGGCTGCGCGCGTGGCTTTAATGCGAGCGTTGCTGTCGCGCCCCGAGGCGCTGCTCCTGGACGAGCCCTTCTCGCGGCTCGACGCTGCGCTGCGCGATCAGATCCGCACTTTTGTCTTTGCCGAAAGCCGGCGACGTGAATTGCCGGTGCTGCTCGTCAGCCATGACCCCGCGGATGCCGCGGCTGCCGGTGGGCGCGTCGTGGAGTTGAAGTGATCGGGGCGCAGGTTGGATGCGAAAACGGGGCCTTTCGGCCCCGTTCCCTTACCCGATGCGACGAGGCTCAGGCGGCTTCGCCGGTGCTCGTGGTCCGGTTGCGGAAGTCCTGCATGAAGCGGTCGAACTCCTCCTGGTCCTTCACGCGACGCAGTTCGCGGACGAAGGTCTCGAACTCACCCTTCAGCTCGTCCAGCTTGCGGCGCTCCTCGTCGAGGCGCTTCAGCTCGCGCTCGCGGTACTCGTCGAAGGCGGCGTTACCGGACGGGCCGGCAAACCCGAACGAACCGGCGGGCCGGAAAGCCGCGGCGCGGTCGGAAAACGACCGGAACTGACCCTTGAACTCCTGAGTGCGGCGGCCGATTTCGTCGCCCCAGATGATCCAGGCCAGCATCGCCAGGCCGAGCGGCCAGAAGACGGCGAAGCCGATGATCATCAGGACGATGTTCAATGCGGACCAGCGGCCTCGGGAGCAGGAACGGGACGCTGTGGCAGTGTAGTTCATGGGACTCCCCTGGTTGACGGGAATCACATGGGGACCACCGAACCCCCCCGCAAGAAAAATGCGAAGCTGGTTCAGGCCGCCTTGCTCAGCAGCCGCCGTGCCTGGCCGAACCAGTCGTCCCGTGAGGCGCGCCCATTGACCTGCTCATCGAGCCCGCGCATCGCATCATCGCTCATGTCCGCTAGTTGGTTCAGCTCAAAGATCCCGAGCTCGTTCAGTCGCTTAGCAAGCCGCGGTCCGATCCCGACAATCCCCGTCAGGGCCCTCGACGCAACCTGGGAAAGTCCCGGTGCCGCGGCTCCCGCCAGGGCGGTGAAGCCCAACCCATCGGCCAGGCGAGACTGGGCCTCGGCCACCCGATTTATGGGCAGCGGCCGGACGGCACCGTTCAGCGGCTTGTCGCCGGCTCCGCCGTTCACCCGGATGAAGTCGGAGATGCGCGGCACGATCTCGCTGCGGAAGCGGGAGCCGTTGAAGACGCCGTAATGGCCGACCTTGGGCTGCAGCCAATGCATCTTCTTGTCGTGCGGCAGGTTGGTGCAGAGCGCGTGCGCCGCTTTGGTCTGCCCTACGCCGGAGATGTCGTCGCGCTCGCCCTCGACCGTGAGGAGGGCAGTGCGCCGGATGTTCTCCGGCCTGACCGGGCGACCGCGATGCGTCATCTGGCCGTTGGGCAATGCATGGCGAACAAAGACCGTATCGACGGTCTGCAGGTAGAACTCGGCGGACAGGTCCATGACCGCAAGATATTCGTCGTAGAACTCACGATGCTTTTCGGCCGGCTCGCCATCGCCCTGGACCAGATGCTTGAACAGCTCCTGGTGGGCCGTCATGTGGCGGTCGAGGTTCATGCCCATGAAGCCGCCGAGCTGGAGGAACCCCGGATAGACCTCGCGCAAAAAGCCGGGATGGGGAAACGGCACCGTCATGATGACATTCTGCCGGAACCATTCGACACCCTTGGCCTTGGCGAGCTTGTTGACCGCCGTCGGCGCGAACCGGGTGTCGATGGGCCCGCCCATCAGGGTCATGGTGGCGGGAAGGTCCGGGTCGCGGTCCTCCGACATCAGCGCCACCGCGGCAAGCACGGGGACAGAAGGCTGGCAGACACCCATCAGATGCGCGCCGGGACCAAGGTGGCGCAGCATGTCGATCACATAATCGATGTAGTCGTCGAGATCGAAGCGGCCCGCCGAGACCGGCACCATCCGGGCGTCCTGCCAGTCGGTGATGAACACCTCGTGCTCGGGCAGCATCGCTTCCACCGTGCCGCGCAGCAGCGTCGCGTAGTGCCCCGAAAGCGGGGCAACGATCAACAGCTTGGGGTCGGGCGCGCGGCCCGCGGGGAGCTCGCGGCGGAAATGGAGGAGAGAGCAGAACGGCTTGCGCCAGACCACATGTTCCGAAACCGGAACCGCGCGACCGTCGACCACCGTTTCGTGCAGCCCGAATTCCGGCTTGCCGTAACGGCGGGTCGTGCGTTCAAACAGCTCGGCGGTTGCGGCTACCGACCGGCCAAAGGGGGTTTCGGCCAGGGGATTGAAAGGACTTTGGAAGGCAGCCTTGGCGGCGTCGGCCATGGCTCGCCAGGGTGCCAGCGCCGCATGGTTGAACTCGTACATCTGATAAAAGGACAAAAGGAAGGCCCTTTCAGCGGCGGGTGGAAGAGCGGCAGCACCGAAAAAGTGCTTCGCAACGGAAGGTAAGACCTGAAACGCCCCGGGCTATTACAAAGTTGCCACGGTGCGCCTCAATTCGTACCAAAGCGTTAACCGTGCCGGCGGGTTCACTCGCCGGTCTGCATCAGCGAGCCGCTGCGCCTAGCCGACTGGAGCAGGGCGCCGAAGACCAAGCAGGCAACTGCAAAGTAGATGAGGTTGAGGACCAGCGCGGTCAACATTGCCCCGCCGTTGAAGCTGTTGTGAAGCACCAAGGCACGCAAGCCTTCGAAGACATGGGTGGGCGGCAGCGACAGCGAGATCCACTGCAGCCAGCCTGGCAGGGTCGATACCGGGTAGTAGACGCAGGCGAGCGGGAGAAGCAGAAAGGTCAGGCTCCAGGCGAGCCCCTCGGCGCCCATGCCCTTCTTCAGCACCATGCCGGAGGCGACCAGCCCGATGGTCCAGCTGGTGAGGATCAGGTTGCCGAAGAACGCCGCCACCGCGAAGCCGAGTTGCCAGAGGTTGAAGCCGAAGAAGAAGATGGCGCCGATGGTCACCGGCACGAGGCCGATCAGGACCCGGATGATGCTCATGATCATCAGCGACGCCACGAGTTCGGCGGGGCGCAACGGGGTCATCATGAGGTTGCCGAGGTTGCGCGACCACATTTCCTCCAGGAACGAGACGGAAAAGCCGATCTGGCCCCTGAACAGGATGTCCCACAGGAGCACCGCGCCGATAAAGGCGCCGCCCGCCTGATAGAGGCCGCCTGACTGCTCCGTCAGATAGAGCTGGAGAAAGCCCCACATCAGCATCTGCACCGCCGGCCAGTAGATCAGGTCGGCAATGCGCGGCCACGAATAGCGCAGCAGATACCAATAGCGCAGAACCATCGCGCCGACGCGGCGCGGCGAGATGGGCTGGTAGGTGGCCGCTGACCCGGTCATGAAGGGCTACTCCGCCGCCTGCCGGTCGCGTCGGCGGTCGCGTGCCACATCCAGGAACACCTCCTCCATCGTCTGCCGGCCATAGCGGGACAGGAGCTCCCCGGGCGATCCCTGGTCGACAATCTTGCCGCTCTTCATCATCAGCACGTCATCGCAAAGCCGCTCGACTTCCGGCATGTTGTGCGAGGCAAGCAGGATGGCGGCGAACCGGTCGCGGCGGTAGCGCTCCAGATGGGAGCGCACCCAGTCCGCGGTGTCCGGGTCGAGCGAGGCGGTCGGCTCGTCCAAAAGCAGCAGGTCCGGGGCGTTGATCAGCGACTTGGCCAGCGCCACGCGCGTCTTCTGGCCGGCGGAAAGCTGCCCGGAAGGACGGTCGAGGAAATCTGTAAGGTCCAGTTCTTCCGCCAGTTCGGCGATCCGCTCCTTCAGGTTGGAGACATTGTAGAGCGACCCGAACACCTTCAGGTTCTGCCGGACGGTCAACCGCTTGGGCATCTCGACATACGGGCTCTCGAAATTGATCCGGTGCAGGATTCTTCTGCGGTCGCGCGCCATATCGACGCCAAGCACGCGGGCTGTGCCGCGGGTGGGCAGGATCAGCCCCATGATCATCGCGATCGTCGTGGTCTTGCCGGCGCCGTTGCCGCCGAGCAGGCCGACGATCGCGCCGCGCGGCACGGAGAAGCTGATGCCGTCCACCGCGGTGACGGCCTTGTAGGTCTTGGTCAGGTCGGTGACGGCGATCGCCGGCGTATCAGCTCGCATCCACCCCAGATATAGGGTTGGACCTGCTGCGGCCAGTGCCGCCGGCCGACTCGCCTTGCCCCGGGCCGTTGTCGCTGTAAGCTCGCCGGAAAACGAGGGGGAGCGCCGGAAATGGCGGAAGACAGAGGACTGAGAGGCGGGGTCAGCGTCACCGACGAGGAAGCGCTGCAATTCCATGCCCGCGGCCGCCCCGGAAAGCTGGAGATCGTCCCAACCAAGCCGATGGCGACCCAGCGCGACCTGTCGCTCGCCTATTCACCGGGGGTCGCGGTTCCTGTCCGCCGCATCGCGGAAAATCCGAACTGCGCCTTCGACTATACGACGCGAGGCAACCTCGTGGCGGTGATCTCGAACGGAACCGCCATCCTCGGACTCGGCAACCTCGGTGCTCTCGCGTCCAAACCGGTGATGGAGGGCAAGGCCGTTCTCTTCAAGCGCTTCGCCGACATCGACTCCATCGACCTGGAAGTGGGCACCGAGGACGTCGACGAGTTCATCAACGCGGTGCGCCACCTCGGGCCGTCGTTCGGCGGCATCAACCTGGAGGATATCCGCGCGCCCGACTGCTTCATCATCGAAAGCCGGCTGCGCGAGCTCATGGACATCCCGGTATTCCATGACGACCAGCACGGCACGGCGATCATCGCGCTGGCCGGTCTGATGAACGCGCTGCTCCTGACGGGCCGGGACATCCGCACGACCAAGCTCGTCTGCAATGGCGCCGGTGCCGCGGCGATCGCCTGCGTGGAACTGATCAAGGCCTCCGGCATGCCCGGCGAGAACGTCATCCTCTGCGACACGAAGGGCCCCGTCTACAAGGGGCGGCAGGAGGGCATGAACCAGTGGAAATCGGCGCACGCGGTGGACACCGACGCGCGTAGCCTGGCCGAGGCGATGCGCGGCGCCGACGTGGTGTTCGGCCTGTCCCAGAAGGGCACGCTGACCCAGGAGATGATCGCATCCATGGCGAAGAACCCGATCATCTTTGCGATGTCCAACCCGGACCCGGAGATCACGCCCGAAGAAGTGGCGGAGATCCGCGACGACGCGATCATGGCGACGGGCCGCTCCGATTATCCGAACCAGGTCAACAACGTCCTGGGTTTCCCCTACATCTTCCGCGGGGCGCTGGACGTGCGGGCGACCACCATCAACGACGCGATGAAGCTGGCCGCGGCGCAGGCGCTCGCGGCGCTGGCCCGCGAGGACGTGCCCGACGAGGTGGTTGCGGCCTATCAGGGCAATCGGCCGCGCTTCGGCCCGCGCTATATAATCCCGGTGCCCTTCGACCCGCGCCTGATCACGGCCATTCCTCCCGCCGTCGCTGAGGCGGCCATGGAGAGCGGCGTCGCGCGCCGCCCGATCACCGACATGGAGGCTTACCGTCACCAGCTTTCCGCCCGCCGCGACCCCGTGGCCGGCACGCTTCAGCTGGTCACGACGCGACTACGGCGGCGGCCGCAGCGGGTGGTCTTCGCCGAAGGCGAGGAGGATCAGGTGATCCGCGCCGCCGTCAGCTATGCCAGCCAGCGGCTCGGCACGGCGATCCTGGTCGGTCGCGAAGAGCTGGTGAACAGCAAGGCGGCCGCTGCGGGAATCGATCTAAAGAACGGGGTGGAAATCATCAACGCCCGCCTCTCTCACCGGCGCGAGGCCTATGCGGACTACCTTTATGCCCGGCTGCAGCGAAAGGGATACTTGCTTCGCGACTGCATGCGCCTGGTGAACACCGACCGAAACCACTTCGCCGCCTGCATGGTGGCGCTTGGCGACGCAGATGCTCTGGTGACGGGGATCACGCGGAACTATTCGACCGTGCTGGAGGATCTGCGCCGCTGCATCGATCCCAAGCCGGGCCACCGCATCGTCGGGGTCTCCATCGTCATCAGCCGCGGCCGGACGGTGGTGGTCGCCGATACCGCCGTGCACGACATGCCCAACTCGGAAGAAATCGCCGACATCGCCGAGGAGGCGGCCGGCGTGGCGCGGCGGCTCGGCTTTATCCCGCGTGTGGCGATGCTGGCCTATTCGACTTTCGGCAACCCGTCGGGGGAGCGCGCCGAGAAGGTGCGCGAGGCAGTCCGCATCCTGGACAGCCGCCGGGTCGAGTTTGAGTATGACGGTGAGATGGGCGCCGACGTGGCGCTCAATCCTGATGTGATGGCGGCCTTTCCGTTCTGCCGGCTGTCCGGCCCGGCCAACGTCCTGGTCATGCCGGCCCGCCATTCGGCAGCGATCTCCACAAAGATGCTGCAGGAACTGGGCGGCACAACCGTGCTTGGGCCGCTCCTGGTCGGCTTCGACCGGCCAGTGCAAATCCTGCCGATTTCTGCCAAGGACGCCGACATCGCCAACATGGCGGCGCTCGCCGCCTACAACATCAGCGGCTAGCGCCGGACGTCCTAACGGGCGAAATCTCGCCCGGAACGATCGTTCAGTCTTCCTCGCCGAAGCCGCCGCTGACGAGCTCCGTCAGGGCCTGCATGGCAGCGGCAGCGTCCGGACCATCCGCCTCAAGCTCGATCTGGCACCCGGGGGCGGCGGCGAGCGTCATCAGCCCCATGATCGACGTGCCTTCGACTGTCTGACCATCGCGGGTGACGCGAACATTGGCGTTGAAGGCCTCGGCGCATTTCACGAATTTCGCCGAGGCTCGGGCGTGCAGGCCGCGCCGGTTGACGATGGTCAGTTGGCGCGCGACCCGGTCGCTCATTGGTTGGCGAGCAGCTTGCTGGCGATGTTGATGTATTTGCGGCCGGCATCCTGCGCGGCGCAGGCCGCGTCAGCGAGTTTTCCGTCGGTGCGCACCTTGGCCAGCTTGATAAGCATTGGCAGGTTGACCCCCGCCACGACCTCTACGCGGCCGGGCTCCATCACCGAAATGGCGAGGTTGGACGGGGTGCCCCCGAACATATCGGTCAAGAGGATCACGCCGGAGCCGTCGTTGACGCGATCGACGGCGGCGACGATGTCCCGGCGGCGTTCTTCCATGTCATCCTCGGGGCCGATGGAAACCGCCTCGCAAGCGGCCTGCTGGCCGACAACGTGTTCCAGCGCCGCCCGGAACTCCGTTGCCAATTGCCCATGTGCGACGAGCACCAGTCCAATCATAAAACCGCCATGTCTGGGAGGGGCGCTATCATCCCCAAAGTCGATCCATTCGCAAGCCCCGAGCCTGCGGCGCGAGCGCCCGCAAGGCTTCATCGACCAGCAACTCCGCAACCGCCGATCTGGCCGGAGCAGGCTGGCGCGGCAGCCGGATGCCGACGACCGTCGCGGTGAGCGCCTCGTCGTCCGGCAATCGCGCCACCGTTTCGGGCTCCTGAAGGTCGACCACCAGCCGGATGACTGCCTGGGACTCGTGGGCGACCGTGACGATCCCGCGTCCGCGCAATTCGAGCTTGCCTTCCAGCACCGCCGGACCGCAGGCAATGACGCGGCCGTGGCAGGCCGAAAGGGTAACACGGTCGTCGGCAACCAGCCGGGCGCCGGCGCTCACGAGGCGGGCCGCCAAAGTGGACTTGCCGGACCCCGACGGTCCGCGGATGAGCAGGGCATCAGCGCCGACCAGAACGGCGGAGCCGTGTATGGTTTCACTCATCAATCGGTCGGAGCGGGAAGCGTGACCGTGAACCGCGCACCCTCCACCTTTCCGTCCGCTGCGACCCGGTTCTCCGCAAGGATGGTTCCCCGGTGGGCCTCGACGATCTGCCGGGAGATGGCGAGCCCGAGCCCGGAATTCTGTCCGAACTCGTCAGCGTCCGGGCGGTCCGTATAGAAACGTTCGAAGATGCTTTCAATGTTGTCGGCCCGGATGCCGGGCCCATCATCATCGATCGTGACGATGATGTCGCGTTCTTGCCGCCGGCAGCGCACGCGTACGCTGCCCTCCGCCGGCGAGAACGACAGCGCGTTGTCGATCAGGTTGTTGAAGACCTGGCCAAGTCGGCTGTCGTGACCCAGCATGAGGAACGCGTCCTTGCCGGCACGCCCCGGTTCGATCTTGAGCTGGACCTGGCGCTTGTTGGAGACCCGCGTCTCACGCGCGATCGACACGACGGTTTCAAGCAACCGCGCAAGGTCGACCGGCTCGGTGGCTTCGCGGGCCAATTCGGCATCGAGCCGCGAAGCATCGGAGATATCGGAAATAAGCCGGTCGAGGCGGCGCACATCGTGCTTGATGACGCCGAGCAAGCGGTTGCGCTGTTCGTCCGTGCGGGCGATCGGCAACGTTTCGACGGCGCTGCGCAGCGAGGTGAGGGGGTTCTTCAACTCGTGGGCCACGTCGGCGGCGAAGGTCTCGATGGCCTCCATCCGCTTGTAAAGCGCGTTGGTCATCTCACCGACGACGCGGGCCAGATGGCCGATCTCATCCTTGCGATTGCCGAGATCCGGGATCTCGGCGCGCCGATGCTTGACGCCACGTCGAACCCGTTCGGCGGCGGAAGCCAGCCGGCGCACCGGCCCGGCGATCGTGCTCGCCAGCAGGATCGACAAGAGGACAGTGACCGCCGATGCGACCAGGAAGACCCGCATGATGGCCATCCGTTCCGCCTGGACGATGTTGTCGATATCGCCGGATTCGGTTGAAAGCAGGAGACTGCCCAGGACAGCGCGGAACCGCTGGATCGGAACGGCGACCGAGACGATCAGGCCGCCATCCTTGCCGACCCGCACCACGCTCGCCGGCGAGCCGCCCAGCGCCGAAGCCACTTCGGCATAGCCGCGGCCGTTGCCCGATCCGATCTCCTCGTAAACCGGCATCTCGCCGCTACGGTACCAGAGCTTTACCCGGTCCCATGCCCGCTCCAGGATATTCTTGTTGCCGAGGGGTGGCAGGTCGAAGCTCTGCACCTGGCCGCGCATGTAGAGGCCGCGGGAGTCAAGGATCAGGCCGCCATCCGGGTCGTAGATGCGGGCGCGGGTCCGCGTCGGCGAAATCAAACGCCGCAGCAACGGCGCGACGCGCTCGGGATTAATCGGGAAGTCGGACGCGGTTTCGCCGAAGCTGTATGGCGAGCCGCTCTGGCCGGCCTGCAGTTCCAGCAGCTTGTCCGGGTCGACGGTGATCGCATCCGTGTCGGCACTCGCCTGCGCCGCGATCGCGGCGGCGATGATCTGCCCCTGCGTCAGCAGGCTCTCCACCCGGGTGTCGATCAAGCCGGCGCGGAACTGGTTCAGGTAGAGGATGCCGCCAGCCAGGGCGACCAGGGCAGCGAGGTTCAGGATAACGATGCGGCGCGTCAGGCTGGAGGTCGCGGCCCTGCCGATCGCGCCGAAAGATTTGCGCAGCGGCCGCGGCCAGGCAGTCGGGAAACCCGACCGGAACGGCGCCCAGCTCTTCTGTTGCCGGTCTTGCGCGCGATTGGTGTCGGCGACCATTGTCGAGGGCTGCTAGTTCTCGCGGAAGCGGTAGCCCACCCCGTAAAGCGTCTCGATCATGTTGAAGTCGTCGTCTACCGCCTTGAATTTCTTGCGCAACCGCTTGATGTGGCTGTCGATCGTGCGGTCGTCCACATAGACCTGATCGTCATAAGCGGCGTCCATCAGGGCGTTGCGGCTCTTCACCACCCCCGGCCGCTGCGCCAGGGCGAAGAGGATCAGGAACTCGGTCACGGTCAGGGTCACGTTCTGGCCGTTCCACGTGCAGGTATGGCGTTCCTGGTCCATGGTCAGCGCGCCGCGTTCCAGAATCCGGCTTTGCTCCGTCGGTCGCGCAATGCTGCCGTCGCGGCCCTGCGACCGTCTTAAGACAGCCTTGACGCGCTCGACCAGAAGGCGCTGCGAGAACGGCTTCTTGATGAAATCGTCGGCGCCCATCTTGAGGCCGAACAGTTCGTCGATCTCGTCCTCCTTGGAGGTGAGGAAGATCACCGGCAGATCCGAGCTTTGCCGGAGCTTGCGCAACAGTTCCATCCCGTCCATGCGGGGCATCTTGATATCGAAGATGGCCAGGTCGGGCGGGTTCTGGGCCAGGCCGTCCAGGGCCGAGCTGCCGTCGTTATAGGTGTTGACCCGATAGCCTTCCGTTTCCAGGGTCATGGAAACGGAGGTCAGGATGTTGCGGTCATCATCGACGAGCGCGATGGTCGGCATGATGCCTCCTTTTCACTTCCGGGCGCAGCGGCGGGGCCGCGCGCCTTCGCTTTTGTAACAGAATGCGAACAGATTGTGGCAACGCATTTGAAAGCAGGGTTTCGAAGGGGCTATGATGTCAGGCGAAGAACCCGCTGACGTGGGGCTTGCGCGCGCTCTGATGGCCTCGACACGCAGCGCGGCTCTCGCCAGTCTGGACCGAGGCGGCGCCCCGTTCGCGTCCTTCGTGTTGGTTGCGCCCGGACCAGACAATGCGCCGTTCCTGCTCCTGTCCCGCTTAGCCCTCCACACCCGCAATTTGCAGCGCGATCCACGCGCATCGCTGCTCATGGTGGGTACCAGCCCGGAGGCCAGCGCCGCCACCCTCCGGCTCACCCTTAAAGGGCGCGTCGTTGGGGACGATAACCCCGAGGGGAGGCGGTTGTTCCTTGCCGCCCACCCCGAGGCGGTGCGTTACGCGGACTTCACGAATTTTGGTTTCAACCGGTTCGACGTCGAAGCGGGGCACCTTGTGGCCGGCTTCGGGCGCATCAGGAGCCTAGACGGTTTCGAGCTTGTGCAAAGTCATCCCGCACAGAAGGGATGCCCACCGACCGCTGAAAGGTGAGGTAGGCTGGCCTGCGCCCTTCGCGAAGAGCCTTCGTCTCATAGCGGGTTCCCGGCCAATCGAGCCAAGCCGATCGACAGCGCTCCAGGTCCCCTTCGACCCATTCGAGGCTGCCGCTCGCTTCGACCTTTTGCAGGGTCCACTTCACATACGCGTCGACATCGCTGGCGAAGCGGAACACACCCTCGGGCGCCAGACAACGGGCCAGGCGGTCGAGGTTGGCCGGCTGCACGAAGCGGCGACGCCAGTGGCGTGGCTTCGGCCAGGGATCGGGGTAGAGCAGGTCAATACGCGAGAGCGCTCCCGCCGGAAGCCAGTCCAGCAGCAGCACGGCGTCGCGATCGAACAGTCGGACATTCGCGAGCGCGTCGCGCTCGATCGCCGCAACGGCCTTGGCCATGCCGTTCTGGAACGGCTCCACTCCGATGAAGCCGGTCTCGGGAAATCGGCGGGCCTCGTCGAGCAGCCTCTCACCCCCGCCAAAGCCGATCTCCAGGACGACCGGTCCGACCGATGACCGGAAAAGGTCGGCCAACCGCTCCGGGGCAGGACGCGACACGGCGAGCAGCAGATCGGGCAGCCTCGCTTCCAGCGTTCGCCTTTGCGCCGGACGGAGCGTCTTACCCTTGCTGCGGCCGAAAAAGGAGCCGTCGCTGTGGCGTCTCGCCGCTATAAGGCGGCCTCAATGGCGCCGATCAGGTCGGTACGCTCCCACGAGAAGCCGCCGTCGTCAGCGGGTGTGCGGCCAAAGTGCCCGTAAGCTGCGGTCCGGCTGTAGATGGGTTTGTTGAGGCCGAGATGCTGGCGGATGCCGCGCGGCGACAGGTCCATAACCCCGGTCAGCGCCCTTTCCAGGTCGCGCGGTTCCACCTTGCCGGTCTCATGCAGGTCGACATAGATGGACAGGGGCTGTGCCACGCCGATCGCATAGGCGATCTGGATCGTGCAGCGGTCAGCGAAGCCGCCGGCCACGACGTTCTTGGCGAGGTAGCGCGCCGCATAGGCGGCCGAACGGTCGACCTTGGTCGGATCCTTGCCGGAAAAGGCGCCGCCGCCGTGCGGCGCTGCGCCACCATAGGTGTCGACGATGATCTTGCGGCCGGTGAGGCCGCAATCCCCGTCCGGACCGCCGATGACGAATTTACCCGTCGGGTTGACGTGCCACTCGGTGTCGCCGTTGATCCAGCCGTTGGGCAGGGCCTCGCGAACGTAAGGCTCGACGATGCGGCGCACATCCTCCGACTCCAATGCTTCGTCAACATGCTGGGTCGAAACCACGATGGAGGCGGCGTGAACCGGGACGCCGTCCTTGTAGGCGACCGTCACCTGGGATTTCGAATCGGGGCCGAGAGCCGGCTCGCGGCCAGACCGCCGCGCTTCCGCCATCAGCCGCAGGATGCGATGCGCATAGAGGATCGGCGCCGGCATTAGTTCGGGGGTTTCCCGGCACGCATAGCCGAACATGATCCCCTGGTCGCCAGCGCCCTCGTCCTTGTTGTCGCGGCTATCGACACCCTGTGCTATGTCGCTGGACTGCTCGTGCAGCAGGACCTCAATTTTGGCGGTCTCCCAGTGGAAGCCGTCCTGCTCATAGCCGATCCGCTGGATCACATCGCGGGCGAGCTTTTCCACAAGTTGGGCATTGACCTTTGACGACCCGCGGACCTCCCCGGCGATGACGACGCGGTTGGTGGTCGCCAGCGTCTCGCAGGCTACGCGCGCCTCCGGCGCTTCGGCGAGATGGGCATCGACCACGGCGTCGGAGATCTGATCGCAGATCTTGTCCGGATGGCCTTCTGAAACGGATTCGCTAGTGAACAGGAAATTGCGGCGGGTCATAAGAGCTTTCGACGAAACGGAGGGGGAGCTCCCAGCCTAGACGGTCGTGGGCCGGATGACGATTGCCTCAGGCCCGGACCACTCGTCAAGGGAGTCCGGCGCCGCTCAGGACGGCGCCTCTTCGCCCAGCGCCCGGACAAGCTCAAGCACCTTGCGCCTGACCTTGGCATCGCGGATCCGCACGAAGGCACGGCTAAGCTCCAGCCCCTCCGTCGTGGACAGGAAATCCATCATGAAGGTGGCGCCCTCTTCCTGCAGGCCGTCACCCTGGCTGGCCACGGCGTCTGGGAAGAAATAGGAAACCGGCACCTCGAGCGCCGTCGCCATCGCCTGGAGGCGACTGGCGCCGACACGATTCGTGCCCTTCTCGTACTTCTGAATCTGCTGAAATGTGATTCCGAGCTTCTCGCCAAGTTTCTCCTGGCTTAACCCCAGCATCTTGCGGCGCATCCGCACCCTGCTGCCGACATACACATCAGTAGGATTCGGGCGCTTGCCCGATTGCGATGCACCTTCGCTCACTAGGTCCTCTTATTAGGTTCTTGGGTCTGTAAACCGCGATTGCGGATGCTAAAGTTGCCGCGCCTCGCCCAGGTCGACAGATCAGGTCTGTTCCAGGACGCGTACGATACGGAAGCTCGTGAGTAAGTCAATTGTACGCAAGAGCTGGGCGGCGTATAAGGCCCGTCACGGACAAGCCCAAAGAGATACCGAACATTAGTGTTAATGGAAAGTTTCGCCACCGTGAGTAGAGAGTTGGTGCTGCTGCACTCGGGAGCCGAGCTTCAACGGTCGCAATCTGGCCTAAAGATGTGGCGACAATGACACGACCGAACGGATCAATAATGGCAGAAATACCGGTATTGGCCGCACGGACTAGCGGAAGGCCCTCTTCAACGCTGCGGACGCGGGCTTGGTGAAAGTGCTGATACGGCCCGATTGTGCGGCCGAACCACCCGTCATTGGTCACGTTCAGCAGAAGGCCGGGGCGCGGCCCATCGGGCAGAACGGCACCGGAAAAGATGCTTTCATAGCAGATTAAAGGCGCGAACGGCGGGCCCGAGGGCAGGTTGATCGCGCGCCTGCGCGGACCTGGTGAGAAGTCACTCTGGACGAATTGCCGCAGCGGCGAGCCTCCGAGCAGGGCAGACCCGGGTAGGTATTCTCCAAACGGAACGAGATGGGTCTTGTCGTAGGAGTCAAGGATCGTCCCGTCACCGCCGACGGTGTAGACTGTGTTGAAGACGTTCTGCGCCCCTGAAGGTGACTGCTCGACGCGATACGCGCCAGTCACCAACGCTGCGCCGGGCGGCAGCAGTTCGGCGATTTTCGCAAGGGCTGTGGGCTCCTCGGTCAGCGCAAACGGGAAGGCGGTTTCAGGCCAGACCAGGACTGTTCCTGCCGTCAGCGGTTGCCCGGCGGGCGCGCTGAGACCGACATAGGTGGAGATCAGGTCGTCGCGGTTGCCGACGTCTGCCTTCTGCAATTGATCCAGCGCCGGCTGGACAATCCGGATCACGGTATCGCCTGCATATCCGGATTCGGCCTGCGACAGCCTGACTAAGCCAAACAGCGCAAGGCCTGCCAAGGCGACCAGTGCCATGGAGGGCAGGGCGAAGTCACGGCCCCGCCTGCCGGCGGGCGCGAGAACAGCGGGGGCTGCGAAGATGAGAACAGCCAACACGTTCAGGCCATAGATGCCGACCAGGGATGCGGACTGCATCAGCACCTCGCCGGCCGTAAGCGCATAGCCGAGCGAATTCCACGGAAATCCGGTCAGAATATTGCCGCGCAGCCATTCCGCGCCACCGAGGCCAACAGCGAGCGCAAAGATGCGCTGCCAGTTTTCGCTCCAAAGCAGCCGCGCCGCGGCTGCTCCCGCCCCCCAGAACAGGGCAAGCCCGGCGGGAACCCCGATCACGGCAACCGGCAACAGCCACCCGAACTGGTCGGCCTCAACGAGAAAAGCCGTACCGATCCACCAGAGGCCGGCAAGGAAATAGCCCAGCCCGAAAAACCAGCCGACGGCAAAGGAGGGCAGAAGCCGCCTTACCCGGCCGTTGCGGCCCTCCTCGACCGCCCCGTCCAGCAACCAGACAAGGACCGGCAAGGTGATCCAAAGAACGGGGAACGCAAAGAACGGCGGCTGCGCGAGGGCGGACAACGCACCGGCGGCGAAGGCCAGCCCTCTCCGCGGCCAGCCCCATGACAACATCACTGCACGCGCCAATCGGTCCATGCCCGCGCCGAATCGGTCCGCCCGCGGTTAGCTGACCGGAGAGACCGCCGAAATCAAGGCGACGATCGTCTTCAAACCATCGCTTGGCGGAGGAGCGCTTGGTAATCCTCGGCCGAAGCTGGGCGCGGATTCGTCGGGTGGCTGTGATCGGCCAGCGCCTTGGCGACGACGCCGGGCAGCATGCCGTCAGTCACGCCAAGCGTGCGAAGCCCGACCGGGATCCCGAGCCGCCTGTTCAGGTCATCCAACGCCTCGGCCAGGTCGGCAACTGCTGGAAGGCCCAGAGCTGCCTTGAGGCGCTGAATCTTTTCGGGGATTGCCGGCTCGTTAAAGCGGATCACGATCGGCATCAGGATCGCATTGAGCGTCCCATGGTGCAGAACGGGGCTCGGCAGGCCGCCGAGTGCGTGGCTGAGCGCATGGACAGCGCCGAGGCCCTTCTGGAAGGTCAGCCCGCCTTGCAGCGCGCCCATCAGCAACTCGGTCCTAGCGTCCAGATCGGATCCTTCGCGGAAGGCGCGCTCGAGGTGCCGCCAGATGCGCGCTGCGCCATCCAGGGCAATGGCTTCGGCCGGCGGATTGATGCGCGGCGACAGAAACGTCTCGATGCAATGAGACAGGGCATCGAGGCCGGTAGCAGCCGTGAGGAACGGCGGTAGCCCAAGTGTCAGATCGGGGTCGCAGATCGCCAGCTTCGGGATCAGGTGCGGGCTGATGAAGCCCAGCTTGGTCCCGTCCCGCAATGTGATCAGGCTGGCGCGGCCCACCTCCGACCCGGTCCCTGCCGTGGTGGGAACCGCGACAACGGGGGCCACCGCCGGTGTGATGCGCGCAATGCCGCCCCTGATCGCCGCATAGGCCTCCAGCGGGCCGTCGTGAGTGGCAAGGAGAGCCACTCCCTTGGCCAGATCGATGGGTGAACCGCCCCCCAGCGCGACAAGCCCGTCGCACCGCTCGGCCCGGTAAACCTCGACGGCTTCCAGCACCGCGGTCTCGGTCGGATTGGTGGAGACCCCAAGAAAGCATGGGCTCGCCTCAGGACAAAGCGCGGCCACCCGTTCGACCAGCCTCGTGGACTGGAGACCCGGGTCGCTGACCAGAAGAGGGCGGGACACGCCAAGCGAGGCAAGCCCCGCCGGCAAGCCCTCGACAGCGCCGCTGCCGAACTGGATAGTGGTAAGGTAGAGGATCGTGCTGACGGTCATGGAACGGCTCAGGCCGCGTTCTTCGCAGCGACGGGCGGCGCCGCCCAGTGCCGCATCGTGGGCTCGGAGCGGGCATATTGCGGAGGGGTGCGAACCTCCTCGCCAAGCGCTGCTGCCGCGCGCCAAGGCCAGCGCGGATCGGCCAGGAGCGCCCGGGCCAGCGCGACAACGTCGGCCTGACCCGTGGAAATGATTGCTTCCGCCTGGTGCGGATCCACGATGAGCCCAACGGCGCGCGTCGGCATATCCGCTTCGCGGCGGATGCGTTCGGCAAAAGGCACCTGATAGCCCGGGCCGACCGCGATCTTGGCTCGGGCACTGTTGCCGCCACTTGAGGCACAGATATAGGCCACGCCGACCTCCTTCAGCCGGTTGGACAGCACGACTGCTTCGTCAAGGCTGAAGCCGCCCTCCGTCCATTCGGAAGCGGACAGCCGGGCGCCTACCATCATCCTCGTCGGCAGCTCGCCACGCACCGCGCGGGCGACATCGAGGACGAGCCGCATGCGGTTCTCCAGCGATCCGCCCCACCGGTCCTCCCGTTTGTTGGACAGCGGCGACAGAAATTCGTGCAGGAGATATCCATGCGCGCCATGCAGCTCAACAAAATCGAAGCCCGCCCGCTCGGCCCGCTTCGCGGCTGAGACAAAGGCGCCGACCAACCGATAGATCGCAGGCTCGTCCAGCGGCTCGGGTGTGTGCCAATCTTCGCTGAACGGCACGGCCGACGGCGCGGCGGTGAGCCAGGCGTCCTCTTCGGCGGTGAGTGAGCCGCCGCCTTGCCAGGGCGGGCGGACGGACGCTTTCCGCCCTGCATGCGCAAGCTGGATGCCGAAACGGGTGCCGGGTGGCGCAACGCGCCGCGCGGCGGCCAGCGTGCGGGCGGCAGCCGCCTCGTTGTCCTCCGAATAAAGCCCGAGGTCCGCGTGGGTGATGCGACCGCGCCGCTCCACCGCGGTCGCCTCCATCATCACCATGCCGGCCCCGGACATGGCGAGCATCATCCAGTGCTGGAGGTGCCAGTCGGTGGCGCAACCGTCGGCCGCCGAATATTGGCACATCGGTGCGACGGCGATGCGGTTCGGGAAAGACATCCCGCCGATCTCGATGGGTGAGAAAAGCGCCGCTGGCATTGCTGTCTCCGTGTTCGCCAGGCTTGAGCGCGGCAGGTCACGGGACCTAAGGCGCGGTTCCCGAGCCTGCAAGGGCGAACGGCGTCCACAGGACCTGCTCTATGCGATCCGCGCCGGTCGCAAGCATGACGAGGCGGTCAAGACCGAGCGCTACCCCGCTGGCTTGTGGCATGAAAGCCAGCGCGGCCAACAGGTCGCCGTCCAGCGGGTAGGCTTCCCCGTAGAGCCGTTGCTTCTCTGCCATGTCCGCCTCGAACCGAAGCCGCTGCTCGACTGGGTCGGTCAGTTCGCCGAAGCCGTTGCCGAGTTCAACGCCACAGACATAAAGCTCAAACCGCTCCGCGAAGCGCGGGTCGCCCGGCTTCCGCCGGGCCAGGGCCGCCTCGCTGGCAGGATACTCGTACAGAAGCGTCGGGCGCCCGATGCCGAGATTGCGCTCGATCCGTTCGGCCATGACCCGGCTGAAGATATCCGACCAGGTATCGTCGGGCGCAGTGCGGATGCCGAGATCTGAAGCTGCTTGGGCGAACATTTTGCGGCTGGTTTGCCCGTCAGGTTCGGCGGGGAGCAGGTCGGGCAAATTGAGCTCGGCGTAGCGGCTGAACGCGTCCGCGACGGTCAACTTCTCAGCGCCGCCGCAGGGGTCCGAGGTCAACGTGCGGAACCGCAGCGTATCGGCTCCTGCCGCGGCGGCCGCCAAAGCCAGGATATTTGTGCAATCCTCCATCAACCGGTCGTACGGCTGATGCGCCCGATACCATTCCAGCATGGTGAATTCCGGATTGTGCAGAGGGCCGATCTCCCGGTTCCGAAAAACCTGGGCAACGGCGAAGATGCGTTCCTCGCCGGCGGCCAGGAGCTTCTTGCAGCCGAATTCCGGGGAGGTGTGCAGGTAAAGGCGGGAGGTTGCCCCATCGGGAGCGATCCAGTCCGTGGCGAAGCCGTGCAGGTGCGTCTCGTTGCCGGGCGAGACCTGGAGTGCGCTGCTTTCGACTTCCAGAAACCCCTCGGCGTCGAATGCGCGTCGGATCGCACTGAGGATCCTGGCCCTGGCGAGAAGAAAGGGCCGGCGGTCGGCGTGGCGGTCGGGATGCCACCAGGGCGAAGGCCGCGCCACTTCAGCCGGGCCCCGGGTTGAAAAATCCCAAGCGGAACTCGGTGGAAAGGATAGTCATTTCGCTGCGGATCAATATGTTGCGCATCCAAAGCGGCAGCGCTACCGCACAGCGCGATATTCAGAAGGACTTACCGTGAGAGTCATCGCAAGCTCGATCCGCAAGGGGAATATTCTGGAATTGGAGGGTCAGCTTTACACCGTTCTGACGGCGGAAAGCTTCTTTCCGGGCAAGGGGACGCCGACAACCCAGGTCGAGATGCGGCGCTTGTCGGACGGCGTCAAAACCGTCCAGCGTTACAAGACCACCGAACAGGTCGAGCGCGCCTACGTCGAGGATAGCGAGCACACTTACCTTTACCAGGACGGCGACAACTACGTCTTCATGAACCCGCAGACCTACGATCAGGTCTCCGTTCCCGCCGATGTGATGGGCGACCAGGCCGTGTACCTGCAGGAAGGAATGGCCTGCAACGTCTCGATCTTCGAGGACGTAACGGTGGCAATCGAGTTGCCGCAGCGGGTCACGCTGGAAGTGACGGAAACGGAGCCGACCGTGAAAGGTCAGACGGCATCGTCGTCCTACAAGCCGGCGATCCTGTCCAACGGCGCCCGCACCATGGTGCCGCCGCACATCGCGGCCGGGACGAGGATCGTCGTCATGACCGCCGATGGCTCCTATGTGGAGCGCGCCAAGGACTGAGCCCGGCGGAAGCGCGGTGATCACACGGGTCGTGGCGAGGTTGTGATCCGATTGTGCTTGCCTCCCAACCTGTGATCGCGTTCTCCTCCGCGCCCAAGTGCTTGATTTGCGAGAGGGAATGATGCGCCACCGGATCGTCTCGCTGCTGCTCACGGCAGTCCTGATCGTTCTTTCATTGGGCGATCCGTCGGCTGCGGCGCCGCGGTCGAAGCGGGAGCGCAACGCGCGGTCGGGCCAGGGCGAAGAGGTGGTCCTGGTGATGACAGGGGTGATCGGCCCCGGCTCTTACAGGAAATTCCGCCGCCTGGTGTCGCGCTCCCGCCCTGCCTATGTCGTGCTGGACGGCCCGGGGGGCGTCCTGGGCGAAGCGCTGCGCATCGGCGAGGAGGTGCGCCGGCGCGGCCTGACCACGGTGGTCATCCCGAATGCCCATTGCGCTTCCGCCTGCGCCGTTGTGTTCCTGTCCGGCCGGACAAAATACATGGGCGACGGTGCCGCGGTGGGGCTGCATTCGGCCTCGTCGCTCGACGGACGCGCGTCGCCGGAGGGCACCGGGATCATGGCAGGCTATCTGCGCAGCGTCGGGGTGCCGCGCAACATCCTGCGCCAGATGTCGAAGACCGCGCCCAGCGAGATCCGCTGGCTGAGCCGCGCCGAACGCCGGGCACTTGGCATCCAGCGGTTCGAATCGGTGCGCTGAGCGGAGCGGACCCGATTCAAAGCCGCTTCGAGAGGTGCGGCTGCAAGAGCGACAGGTCGGCGGGCGAAAGCCGGTCGGCGGCGGTGCTTGCCTGATGCCAGTACGGGTAGAGCAGCGGCGGTGCGCTGACCTTGTCGAGCCTGCCCCGCTCCTCGTCCGTCAGCTTCAGGGTCGCAGCTTTCAGGTTGTCCTGAAGCTGCTCCTCGCGACGCGCGCCGATCACCAGCGAGGTGATGCCCGGACGGCCCAGCAGCCACGCCAAGGATACCTGCGCGGCGGAAACGCCGCGGCTCTCGGCGATCTCAACCAGCACGTCGACGATATTGTAGAGCTGGTCCTCGTTGCGCACCGGCGGTTCGCCCCAGTCCTGCAGGTGCCGCCCCTCCGACGGCTTTTCGCTGCGCCTGTACTTTCCTGACAGGAGGCCGCCCGCCATGGGACTCCAGACCAGAATTCCGACGCCCTGATCCAAGGCAATGGGCACCAGCTCGTATTCCGCCTCGCGGGCCTGCAGCGAATAGTAGATCTGCTGGGACACGAAGCGCTGCGTACCGAGCCGGTCGGCGGCGGCGAGGGCCTTCATGATGTGCCAGGCGGAATAGTTGGAGCAGCCGACGTAGCGGACCTTTCCGGAGCGCACGAGGCTGTCGAGCGCCTCCATGGTTTCCTCGATGGGGGTGTGCCCGTCCCATTCGTGCATGAAATAAAGGTCGATGTGGTCGGTCCGCAGGCGCTTCAGGCTGTCCTCGCAGGCGCGGATCAGGTGCCAGCGAGACGCGCCCTTGTCGTTGGGGCCCTTGCCGGTCGAAAACCGCGCCTTGGTGGCGATCAGCACCTGGTCCCGCTTGTCGCCGAGCGCCTCGCCGATGATCTCTTCGGAGGCCCCGGCGGAATAAACATCGGCGGTGTCGAGCAGGTTGATGCCGCCGTCCACGGCGATGTCGATCAGTCGCCGCGCCCCGGCCACGTCGGTGTTGCCGGTTTTCGCGAAGAAGCCGCGCCCGCCGAACGTCATGGTGCCGAGCGTCAGCGTCGATACGCGCAGCCCCGATCGACCCAACTGCCGATATTCCATGATTCCCCCTGAGCTTGCTGTTGTTGCTGCCGGTTTACTCGGCGGCTTCCACCGGCCTGGTCCGCATCCGCGCGAGAGCGGGCGCCACCGCCCGGTCGCGCACCCGCACCCGCTTGATGCGGCGCGGGTCGGCATCGAGCACTTCGAAGTCGAACCCTTCAACCGCCTGCACGATCTCGCCTTTGGGCGGGATACGGCCTGTGGCGGCGAACACCAGGCCGCCGATCGTCTCGACGTCCTCGGCGTTCTCGCCGGCCTGGAAGCTTGGGCCGATGACCTCGCGGGCGTCCTCCACCGAGGTCCGTGCGTCGGCGACGAAGACGCCGTCCGCCACGCGCTGGATGGTCGGCTCCTCGTCGAGGTCGTGCTCGTCCTCGATCTCGCCGACGATGATCTCGACAAGGTCCTCAAGCGAAACGAGACCGTCGGTGCCGCCGTATTCGTCGATAACCAGCGCCATCTGGGTGCGGCTGGACTGCATGCGCTTCAGCAACACGCGCGCGGGCATGGAGGGGGGCACGAACAGCACCGGCCGAACCAGCTTGGAGGCTTCCAGCGAGCAGGAGAGGTCAACGGTGGTGAAGTCGAAGCGCGGGCCGGACGGCTTTCCTGGGTCGGGCTGGTCGGCCGCCGGCTGGCTCAGCGCCTGGTCGGCCACCCAGGCCATCAGGTCGCGGATGTGCACCATGCCGACGGCGTCATCCAGTTCCTCGCGATAGACCGGCATGCGCGAATGGCCGGTCTCGCGAAAGATCGCGATCACCTCCGCCAGCGGCCGGTCGATGTCGATCGCCTCGATATCGGCGCGCGGGATCATGACGTCCTCGACACGCGTCTCGCCGAGCTTGAGGATGCCGCGCAGCATCGAGCGCTCCTCATCGGAGAGCGTCGCTCCGGCGGCCTCGTCGGCGGCGATGGCGTCCTCAATCTCGGCGCGGGCCGAGCCGTTCTGGCGCATGCCCAGGGCGCCCATCAGGACTGCCCGGAGCCGTCCCGCAAGATTGTCTTGTGTCTGGCTCGCCTCGGCCGGCGAGCCCTCGGAACTTCGACTTAGGTCGTCGCTCATCATTCGCGAGCGGCCGCGTAGGGATCGGCGATGCCCATTCGCCGAAGCGCGGCGCGCTCCAAAGCCTCCATCTCTTCGGCTTCCTCGTCGGCCTCGTGGTCGTAGCCGAGCAGGTGCAGAAAGCCGTGCACAATCAGATGCGCCATATGCGCCTTCAGCGGCTTTTCGGCAAGGCCGGCTTCCCGGCTCATCGTCTCCCAGGCGAGCACGATGTCGCCGAGCAGCGGGCCGCCGGATTGCGGGAAGGACAGGACATTGGTGGGCTTGTCTTTGCCGCGATAATCCCGGTTGAGGCGCTGGACCGCAGCGTCATCGGTGAACAGGATGCTGAGTTCGGCGGGAGATTGCCCCGAAAGCGGCGGGGGAAGAACGGACGCCCCGAGCGCCTCCAGCGTCGCGGCGACGGCCGCTTCCGCCAAGCCCCGAAGTTCGTCTTCTGACGGCCAATCGCCGCTTTCGATGGAAATCTCGATCCGGACATCCACGTGGGAGCAACCCTTCAACGTCACCGGCCCAAGAAGGTCCCGCGTAGCGCCCAGCGGCCCGGCCCATGCGCGGCAGCGAAAAGCAGGCCGGCGGCGAACGGGAAATGGCTGACAAAGCCGCCGAACTCCATCTGCCCGATCTGATCCGCACCCCAATGCGACGGACCGTGGAATGCAAAAGCGAGGAAGACGATGTAGGCGGCGGCCAGAAGCGATGCTTCCGTAAAGAATGCGCCGCTGAGGAACGCGATGACCAGCAGCGATTCAAAGATCGCCGCGCACCACGCAAGCAAGAGCGGCAACGGAAACCCGGCGGAACCGATGTAGCCGGCTGTATCGTCCAGCCCGGCAAATTTGAACGCAGCGGCCATGAGGAACACGCCGGCAAAGACGAGCCTGCCGACGAGGGTGGCCAGAGACGACCACAGCGGATCGGAGTCGCTTTCGTGCGAGCGCATGGTTGTTTTCCCTTTCACGGGGCGAGCAGTTCGGCCCTGTCCGTCTAAGACGAAACAACCTCTGATGCGCCGACATACACCGGTAATCTTCTGGGAAATACCCGCCGACTTCGAAGAGGATATCCCGGTTGGGGACATTCAGGTCTGCTTCGGCCGTTCGACATGTCCGGGCGCTCCGCGGCCCGCCGGGCCCGGAGTTCTTATGGCAGAGAGGGCGGGGCGCTCGCAAAGCGCCTTAGGCCAAATAAGGGTGACGCTTCGAGAGCGCCCCGCGCGGCGTTCTTTTCAGCCTTCGACTCGTCCGCTCTTCCTTCCCTCGAGGTTTTCCGGCTGGAAAAGCCTCTCGGGACATGCAGCCATGCAACATCCGGCACCGGGATTGCTCCCGAGGGGGACCCCTCCGAAGGCCGCCGTCGCAGAGCTTTTCCGGAAAGCTCCGTGGCGGCGCCGCCCACCCTTCCCCGAAAGCTCCGGTCGCGCATCCGGGCCTCTCATTGAAGAGCGGTGCAGAGGGTTTAGCAGAGCGGACGTGGATTGTCTAGGAATATTTTCCGTCAGTGCTGGTTGTGGCACAGATGACTGCCCCCGCACGCTCCTATGGGCTGCCGGTGGCGCCAAGAGTCCCGGATGGCGCTGTGCTCCGTCCGGCGTCGGGAGGGGCGGTTCTCCGAAACAGCCAAGCGGAGACGACCCACAAAGCGGTGAATAGGCCGGTCAGGCCTAAAAGTTCCAGCGGCGGGCTGGCGGGTTGGCCCCATCCGGCAACGATGGCGATCAGGCCGACTGCCGCCTGGACGAGCGCTGTTGCGAGCAGCGCGCGGGTCATTCCGGCCGGCTGGAGGCCGGCGAGGATAGCGCCGGAAATTCCGACCGCGAGCACCCCGGCGAACAGGAGGTTTGCGCGGTTGTTCTCGCTGCCAATGATGCCGACAGCGAGGTTGATCCAGACCAGCATGAAGGCGGCCGCGAGCGCCACGGCGATCCCGGCGCGGTAGGCGAGATTGCCCCTCGCCCTGGTTGCCAGCTCGAAGGCGAGGAGCGAGCCGAAGATCAGGATGGCGGCTGCGGCGAAATCGAAGCCGTCCCAGTTCACCTCGCCTGTGACCTGCATGGCGATCAGCGGAATCAGGAGGAGGGCGGCTGCCATGCCCCAGCGTGCTGTCCGCCAGCGGCTCGCGCCGCAGTTATCCGCGAATCCCGTCATCCGTGCCTCCCTGCCGGTGCCGACCAAGCGGCGGTGACGGGAGCAGAAGTGCTCGGTTTTTTGGCGGTTTTAGGACCGGCGCCCTGGGCTGCCCTCCCCACAAGGTGGAGAGGAGTTCCGTCACGTGGCGTTGCCCCCAAGGCCCTCTCGACCAGGGGAGCGGAGCCGGCCGAACGGGGCTTCTATCGGGGCTCGCCGTCGTAGGCGGCGACGATGCGTTGGACGAGGGGGTGGCGGACCACGTCGGCGCCGGTGAAGCGGACGATGGAGATGCCTGCGACGCCGTCGAGGATGCGGGAGGCTTCCACCAGGCCGGAGATCTCGCCGGGCTTGAGGTCGATCTGCGTCGGGTCGCCGGTGACGAACATTTTTGAATCCTCGCCCAGGCGCGTCAGAAACATCTTCATCTGCATCGACGTGGAGTTCTGGGCCTCGTCGAGGATGATGGCGGCGTGGGCCAGCGTGCGGCCGCGCATGAAGGCGAGCGGGGCCACCTCGATAGTGCCCGTGGCCAAGCCGCGCTCGACCTTCTCGGCGGGCATCATGTCGTAAAGCGCGTCGTAAAGCGGGCGCAGATAGGGGTCGACCTTCTCCTTCATGTCGCCGGGCAGAAAGCCGAGCCGCTCGCCGGCCTCCACCGCCGGGCGCGACAGGATGATGCGCTCCACCTCGCCGCGCTCCAGCATGGCGGCGGCGAAGGCGACGGCGAGGTAGGTTTTTCCTGTGCCGGCCGGGCCTGTTCCGAACACCAGCTCGCAGGCCTCCATTGCGCGAATGTAGGTGTCCTGGGTCGGCGTGCGGGCGACCACCGACTTCTTGCGCGTGGCGATGCGGGCGAGGCGCATCCGGTTGGTCTCGTCGAGGCTCGGAAGCGACAGCTGCGGCTCTGAAGCTTCCGCCATGCGGATGGCGCCCTCTACATCGGCCTGGTTGAGGTCGTGGCCTTCCAGCAGGCGATCGTAGAGCGATTCCAGGACGCGGCGGGCGAGGCCGAGGGAATGCGGCGGACCGGCCAGCGTCACCATGTTGCCGCGGGCTCGCGCGTCGATGCCGAGCCGGCGCTCCATCAAGGCGAGGTTCTGGTCGAACTCGCCGTAAAGGGCGCTGGCCAGCCGGTTGTTGTCGAAGACGAGATCCAGCTGCTGGCGGGCGGATTCGGGGCGCTGGGCGCTCAGCCCGCTGCGGCCGGCCATCAGGCGTGCGACCCTTGGGTGTTCAGGCCTTGCATGGTCAGGCGATGGCCCTTTCCAGTTCGGGGGTTTCTCTCAACGCGCCGAATAGGGTGTTCGATCCGATACGCTCGACCACCACCGGCACGACCGTGCCGATCCATGCCGCCGGCGCGTCGACCTGGACGGTCTGCAGCCAGGGCGACTTTCCGACGAGTTGGCCGGGGAGGCGGCCGGGCTTTTCGACGAGGACATCGATCGTGCGGCCCACGGTGGCGGCGTTGAAGGCGGTCTGCTGCTGTAACAGGATTGCTTGCAGGCGGTGTAGGCGCTCCGACTTGACCGGCTCCGGAACCTGCTCGCCGGAGGCGGCGGGGGTGCCTGGGCGCGAGCTGTAGTTGAAGGAATAGGCCTGGGCGTAGCCGACCTGCTGCACCAGTTCCAACGTCGCCTCGAAGTCGGCGTCGCTCTCGCCGGGAAAGCCGACGATGAAGTCGCCGGAAAGCGCCAGATCCGGCCGCACTGCGCGCAGCCTTTCGACCAACCGCAGGTAAAAATCGCGGCCGTGCTTTCGGTTCATCGCCTTGAGAATGCGGTCGGAGCCGGACTGCACGGGCAGGTGCAGGTAGGGCATCAGCTTGGGCAGGTCGCGGTGCGCGGCGATGAGGTCGTCGCTCATGTCGCGCGGGTGGCTGGTCGTATACCGCAGCCGCTCGATGCCGGGGATGTCGGACAGGCGCTCGAGCAGCCGCCCCAGGGTCCAGACGCCGCCAGAACCCTCACCGTGATAGGCGTTGACGTTCTGGCCGAGGAGGGTGAGTTCGCGCACCCCGCCAGCGGCGAGCGCCTCCGCTTCCTCAACCACGCGCGCCACCGGGCGAGAGAACTCGGCGCCGCGCGTATAGGGCACGATGCAGAAGGTGCAGAACTTGTCGCAGCCTTCCTGCACGGTGAGAAAGGCGCTCGGGTGTTTTGGCGGCGCGGCGGAGTGGCGGGACCCGCGGTGCGCCGCGAGACTGGCGAATTTCTGCTCGCCGGCAAAATCGGTCTCCACCACGCGGGCGCTGCGGCTGCGGGCGAGCAGCTCGGGGAGCCGGTGGTAGCTCTGCGGCCCGACCACGACATCCACGGCGCGGGCGCGGGAAAGGATTTCCTTACCCTCGGCCTGCGCCACGCAGCCGGCCACCGCGATGCGCATGTCGCGGCCGTTGGCGCGCGCCGCTTCCTTCAGGACGCGCATGCGGCCAACTTCCGAATAGACCTTTTCGGCGGCCTTTTCGCGGATATGGCAGGTGTTGATGACCACGAGGTCGGCGTCGGCGGCCGTCTCAGTGGCCGCAAAGCCGTCCTGCGCCAGAAGCTCCGCCATGCGATCGGAATCGTAGACGTTCATCTGGCACCCATAGGTCTTGATGAAGACTTTTCGGGCCTCGCTCATGCGGTGCGTGCGGCTATTTGGGCTCAGAGATTGGTTCTGTCCCGTTTATCCGAAGCTGCCGCTATCCGCTAGGGCGCTTTCCCGGCGAGGACGGGGCCGGCGGGCCGCCCGGCATTGAGGGCCGCGACAAGGCGGCGGACCAGCCGGCCCGCCTCGTGGGCCGCCGCCTTGCGGTCGTCGCCGGGGGCAAGCATGCGCGGCGGCCCGAACACGACGTCCACGTCGATGCCACCGTCGGACAGCACACGCCGTAGGTGCGGCAGCAGGTCGGTGCCGCCGTACCAGGCGATGCGCGGCCGGTGCTGGCGGCCGAGCGGCAGGCCATGGAGCCGGCGGTAGGCAATAGCGACGGGCTGCACCGTCGCCGCGCCGCCCGTCCGCACGGCGCGCTGGGCGGCGCCGACCAGGGCGGAGCGGAACGGCAGGACGTGGTTGCCGTCGCTCGAGGTGCCCTCGGCGAAGAGCACGATGATGTCGCCGGTGGACAGCCGGCCAGCCATCTCGTCGGCCTGCGTTCCGGTTGCACCGCGGCGCTGGCGATCGATGAAGACGGAGCGCTGCGCCCGGGCCAGGAAGCCGACGACCGGCCAGCCGGCGACCTCCTGCTTGGCGACGAAGGAGACGGGGGCGACCGCCGCCAGGATGGGGATGTCGAGCCAGGACACGTGGTTGGCGAGCAGCAGGAGCGGGCGGACCGACGCCGGGGCGCCGGTGACGGTGATGCGGATCCCCATAAGGGCGCAGACGAAACGCTGCCACAATCGAGCGACCGCCATCCTGTGCCGGCCGCCGACCGTGAGCGCCAGGAGGTGGAAAGGCAGGAGCAGCAGGAGGGCCAGCGCGGCGAGCACCACCGTGCCCCAGAACCGCACTTTTGCGATCATTCGGAGTCTTTGTCGGTCCCGCTGCGCTCGATAGGGACGGCGTAAAGTTCGAGGCGGTGGTCGACGAGGCGGAAGCCGAGCTCGCGGGCGATGCGCTCCTGGATGCGTTCGATCTCCTCGTTGCGGAATTCGATGACCTTGCCGGACCGCAAGTCGATGAGGTGATCGTGGTGGGCTTCGGGCAAGGGCTCGTAGCGGGCGCGGCCGTCACGAAAATCGTGGCGCTCGATGATGCCGGAATCCTCGAACAGTTTTACGGTCCGATAGACCGTCGCGATGGAGATGTTCGGGTCTACGGCAGAAGCCCGGCGGTAAAGTTCCTCGACGTCCGGGTGGTCGGCGGAACTCTGCAGCACGCGGGCGATGACGCGGCGCTGCTCGGTCATCCGCATGCCCTTTTCGGCGCAGGCCTCTTCCAGGCTGGGCGATGTGGAGTCGGGCATGCGGCTCTCCCTCCGTCGCCGTCAGGGGCCGGCCCTATCGGAGTTGGCGGACCATGACAAGCGCGCCCGCCGGCGCGTCGCGGCCCTGGGAATAATAGCCCTTCCGGGTGCCGCTTTCCCGAAATTCCAGGCGTTTGTAGAGCGCCATCGCGGCCGAGTTGCCGTCCTCCACCTCCAGATGGATCTTGCGCGCGCCTTCCCGGTACAGCGTGCGCAGGCCTTCCTCGAGCAGCTGGCGGGCTATGCCGCGGCGCCGGCAGGTCGGGACCACGGCGACCGACAGGATCTCCGCTTCGTCCTCAACCAGCCGGTAGAGCACGAAACCGGCGGGCTTGCGCACTCCAAAGGCCTTGCGGAAGTGTGCGAGCAGCGCCCGCACTCCCGGCTGCACCAGAAGGGCCTCGAATTCAGCACCGCTCCAGCCGCGCCGGAACGCCGCCGAATGGATTTCGGACAGGAGATCGCAGTCGGCGACCTCGGCTGGGCGCACGAAAATCTCCGGGCGGCCCCACTGCCTGATACGCGGCTGCCTCACAGGAGCGCCACGCTCTTGTCGGCCTGGGGCTTGGCATCGGCGCCGCGCAGGTAGAGGGGGGCGGGCGGCGCGTTGGGGGATGCTGCGATGCCGAGCAGCGCTACGTCGGCGATGTCGGGCGATTCCGCCGTGTCTGCGACGATCACGTCCGACCCGCCGAGCGCATCTGCCAGGAGCGGGGCGGCGGATCCGGTGAGGATCAGCGGTTGGGGCAAGCTTTGCAAAATCCCTGCAGTGTCACCGGCCGGCATGGCGGAGGGTGGCACCAGAACAGTTCTCGAGACGATGTCCTGCGCGTAGACGTAAACTTCGCCGCGCTTGGCGTAGAGCGCCGCGATGACAGTGCCGCGGATGTTCGGGCGGGCGGCAGCCGCCGCCACCGCCGGCAAGCTGCCGATGCCTGCCGCGGGAATTCCGAGCGCCAACGCCAGGGCCCGTGCGGCGGCAATGCCGACGCGCACCCCGGTAAACGAGCCCGGGCCCGTGGTCACCGCGACACGCTGGATATCGCCATAGACGAGCCCGGCCTCGACCAGCACTTCGTCGATCATGGGGATCAGCGCTTCGGCGTGGCCGCGACCGATCCGCTCCGATCGCCGCGCCAGGATCTGCGCGCCATCCGCGTCGTCACGCGCCAGCGCCGCCGCGCAGTCCGGCCCTGCCGTGTCGAAGGCGAGAAGAAGCATGCGGCATGGGTTAGCGGCCCGACACAGGCGTGTCGAGGGTCAGGGTCTTGGCCGTGCTGTCAACGCAGGACAGGCGGCGGAGAACCCATTACTCGGCCGATACAGGTTCCGGCGAACTGGCCAAACACGGATCGAGCATGACATGCGCGTCGTCCACGATGTTCAGCGCGCCTGTGACCACGACTGTGTCGCTTTCCTGCCGGCCGCCCAGTTCGTAGGTTACGCAAAGCACCTGCGGGTGTGGCGACGCACACACCGCGATGTAGGCGAGAGCTTCGTCCTGCGTCGCGATCCTGGCAGTACCCTGCACGCTAATCGTGACGAGTTCGGCTCCGTCCCACCCCAGCGCCACAATCGACGCCTGCAGGTTCTCGCAATTTGAAAGGAAGGAGGGCGCCGGCTGGGCTGCGGCGCTCGGCGCGCCGCCAGGCAAGGTTGCCAGGAGCAGCGCGAGGCAGGCCAACAACCGCCGCCCGGTTCCGCTCGGCCGAGAAAGCAAGAGACGGCTGAAGCTCGCCGGGCCGATCAGACCGGGCGGACTTCCTCGACTTCCGGGACGAAGTGGCGGAGCAGGTTCTCGATGCCCTGCTTCAGCGTAGCCGTCGACGAGGGGCAGCCGGCGCAGGCGCCGCGCATGTGGAGGTAGACCACGCCCTCGCGAAAACCCTGGAAGGTGATGTCACCGCCATCGTTGGCGACGGCCGGGCGGACGCGGGTCTCGATCAGGTCCTTGATGACCGCGACCGTTTCCTCGTCCGCTTCGTCGTAATTGGCGTCGTCGGCGGTTTCCGTGGAGCCCTGGGCCAGCACCGGCGCGCCGGACAGGTAGTGCTCCATGATCGCGCCGAGCACGGCCGGCTTGATATGCGGCCACTCGACCTGGTCCTTGGTGACGGTCACGAAATCATGGCCGAGGAACACGCCGGACACGCCGTCGACGGAAAAGATACGCTCGGCCAGCGGCGACACGCGCGCCTCGTCGGGGCTGCGGAAATCGCGCGTGCCTTCCGGCAGCACCGCCTTGCCGGGGATGAATTTCAGCGTCGCCGGGTTCGGCGTTTCTTCGGTCTGGATGAACATGGCGGCGGCCCTTTGCGGCTGAGCCCGTTTGGAACGGTTCTAAGGACAGATGGTCGGAAGCGGTGACGGCGTCAAGCCACCCCGCCACTGGCCGCAACACCCGCTTCCCAACCGAGGATCGCGCGTTTTCGGGTCAAGCCCCAATGGTATCCGGTGAGGGCGCCGGAGCGGCCGAGAACGCGGTGGCAGGGGACCACGAAGGAGATCGGGTTGCGGCCAACGGCAGCGCCGACGGCGCGGGCGGCGGAGGGGCGTTCGATGCGGTGGGCGAGGTCGGAATAGGTCGTTGCGCATCCTAGGGGAACGCGCAGCAGGGTTTCCCAGACGCGGATCTCGAAATCACTGCCGATGAAGATGACGCGCAGCGGCGTTTCCGGCCGCCATTCGCGCCGGTCGAAGATTCTGCGGGAGAGCGGGGCGGTGAACGCCACGTCTTCCACGTAGTCGGCCCGCGGCCAGCGGCGGGTCATGTCGGCCAGCGCGGCGACCTCCTGGCCTTCCTCCGCAAAGCCAAGGCCGGCAAGACCGCGATCGGTGGCGACGACCAGTGCGAGCCCGAACGGGGACGGATGGAATCCGTAGCGCATGATAAGGCCTTTGCCTCGGGCGCGGTAAGCCCCGGGCGTCAGTGCCTCGTGGGTGACGAACAGATCGTGCAGCCGGCCGGGGCCGGAGAGGCCGACTTCATAGGCCGTGTCGAGCACGGTCGCCGATTGCTCCAGCAGCGCGCGGGCGTGGTCCAGCGTCAGGGCTTGCAGGAAAGCCTTGGGCGACAGCCCCGCCCAGCGGGTGAACAGCTTCTGCAAGCGCGTCGGCTCCATGCCGAGCCGCGCGGCGATGGTTTCCAGTTCCGGCTGGTCGCGCCAGTTCTCGGTCAGGTATTCGATAACCTGGCGGACGACTGCGTAGTCGTCGGATTGGGACATTGCGACCAGCGCGGCGGCGCTGCTGGCGATGGCATGGGCATGAAGGGTCATCGGCGATCTCCTTGCCTCCATCTGAGCCGGAGCGGCGGCGGGCGCCACCCGATTCCTGACGCTTACCGGCGGGCTTCCGCCAGCGCGGCCCCGAAGGCGCGGGCAAAGCTCTGGCGGTCGTCAGGGTTAAGGAAGCCGCCGACGACCACGCGCTCATCGCGCATACGGACGGTCACCCGGGTGATCCCTTCCTCTTCCTCGCGATGCAGTTCGAGGCGCGCCCAGCGCGGGTTGAAGCGGATTTCCTGGATCCGGCCGCCGGCCGAGATTTTCCGGATCACCAGGGCGTCGGGCGTGACCTCGAGGTCCTCATAAGCGCGTGCGGCGCGGTAGTTCAGCTTGAAGGCAAGCCAGATGGCCAGGAAATCTAGGCCGATGAAGCCCATGACCAGACCGGCGCCCAGCGACCAGAAATAAAGTCCGGTGAAGAACCAGAGCCCGGCAATCACGCTCATCAGAACGAGAAATCCGCGCCGGCCCAGCGAGCGGTGCGGGGTGAGCGTCGCCGAAAAGAGCACGTCGTCGCGGTTGTCGGGGAGCATGGCGGCCAAATATAGAAGCAGGGTGGCAGACAGCAAAAGCAATTCCGCCGATCCGACTGGCCCCGGGCAGGCTGCGCACACGAAAGCGGTTGCGAAACGCCGCGCCCGGCCGGGCCGCTCGCGCCTCAGCCGGGCGGAGATCGCGGCGCTTTACGGACGCCTCCGCGCGGCCAATCCGGAGCCCAAGGGCGAACTGGAATACCTCAATCCGTACACGCTGCTGATCGCTGTCGTGCTTTCGGCGCAAGCAACGGATGCCGGCGTGAACCGGGCGACGCGGCCCCTCTTCGCGATCGCGGACACGCCGCAGAAAATGCTGGCGCTTGGGGAACCGGGGGTCAAGGAGGCGATCCGCTCGCTGGGTTTCTTCAACACCAAGACGAAGAGCGTCCTGACGCTGTCGCGGATGCTTGTGGAACAGTATGGCGGGGAAGTGCCGCGCGACCGGCAGGCGCTGGAAGCGCTGCCCGGCGTGGGGCGGAAGACCGCCAGCGTGGTGCTGAACACGGCATTCGGCGAACCGGCCATCGCCGTGGACACGCATGTTTTCCGCGTGTCCAACCGCACCGGACTGGCGCCAGGCGCAACCGCCGACGACGTTACCGACATCCTGGAGCGGGTGACCCCGGCGGAGTTTAAGCTCCACGCGCATCACTGGCTGATCCTGCACGGGCGCTACGTCTGCGTGGCGCGCAAGCCGAAATGCCCGGCCTGCGTCATCGCCGATATCTGCCGGTTCAAGGAAAAGACCCAGCCCGCGGGGCGCTTGTCGGTCTGAGCGGGGCTAGCCCGGCAAAGCCACTCTGACCACACTCTAACCCGTTGAGCCGAAGCCGCCGGCCCCGCGGGTTGTAGTGGCTGAAAACTCTTCGACGAGCCTGAAGCCTGGCCGGACAACCGGCAGGAAGACGGCCTGGGCGATACGGTCGCCGGGGTTCACCGTGACCGGCGGCGTGTTCGCGGCGTTGCGGTTGATCAGCGGGATGATCCATGGGCCGGCATAGTCCGGGTCGATCGTGCCGACCGACTGCGCGACGATCAGGCCAAGACGGGCGCCGAGCCCGCTGCGCGGCAGGATGAAGGCGGCGATGTCGGGCCGGTTGATGAGGACGGCGATGCCGGACGGGATCATTGTCGCGGGCGCTTGCGGCTCGATGGCAAGCGGCGCGTCGATGCAGGCGCGCAGGTCGAGACCGGCGGCCATGTCGGAGCCGTAGGCGGGCAGGCCCCATTGGTGGAGCCGCCGATCCAAGACCTTGAGCTCGAATTCCAGCTTTCCTCGCATCGACTTCCGCCGGCATGTCCGCTGTCGGGGTTAGTCTTCGCAGGTGACCGCGGCAAGCGTGTCAGGCTGCCGGGTCGTTGGCATTGGGGAAGAACAGCTGCTCGCCGCCGATCTTGTACTCCGCGATGGCGCCCTGGCCTTCGGGCGAGACCAGCCAGTCGATGAAGGTTTGTCCCTCGGCTGCTTTCACGTGCGGGTGCTTTTCCGGGTTCACCAGGATGGCGCCGTACTGATTGAAGAGCCGCTTGTCGCCTTGCGACAGGATTTCGAGGTTTCCGCGGTTCTTGAAATTGAGCCAGGTGGCGCGGTCGGTTAGGGCGTAGGCTTCCATCGCCGCGGCGGTGTTAAGCGTGGGGCCCATGCCGGAACCGGTTTCGCGATACCATTCACCAGCGGGGTCGATGCCCGCCTGCTCCCAAAGCCGGAGTTCGGCTTTGTGAGTGCCGGAATCATCGCCGCGGGACGTGAAGGGAGATTTAGCTTCGGCGATCTTGCCCAGCGCGGCGATTGCATCGTCCATTCCCTGGATGCCGGCCGGATCGGATGCCGGGCCGACCAGCACGAAGTCGTTGTACATGACGGGGATGCGCTTCACGCCCCAGCCGGCCTCGACGAACTTCTTTTCGGCCACCGGATCGTGCACGAACACGACGTCGGCATCGCCGCTCTCGGCTGTTTTCAACGCCTGGCCGGTGCCCTGGGCGACGACCCGAACCTCGATCCCGGTCTCTTCCGTGAACTTGGGCAGGAGGTGGTCAAAGAGGCCGGACTGCTCCGTCGAAGTCGTAGAGGCGACGGTGATGAAAGTGTCCTGCGCATGGCCGGAGACCGTCGCGGCAAGCGCGATCGCGGCAGCTGCTAAAATCGATCTGAACATCTGCACCATTCTTCTCCTTCTTCACCACAGGAGGTCGCCGCGCAGAAATGCCCGTGCTTCGGGAGTCTGTGGCGCCTCGAAAAAGTCGTTGGCCGGCGCGGCTTCCCTTAGGCGCCCGCCGTGCAGAAACAGGATTTCCTGGGCAAGCCGCCTAGCCTGGCCCAGATCGTGGGTCGTCATCACGGTGGTCATGCCGTCGGCGTGACAGGCCTCGACCATTGCCTCGATCGCGCGGGTCGCCCCCGGATCCAGCGCGGCGGTAGGCTCGTCCAGAAATAGCACCTGGGGGCGCAGCGCCCATGCGCGCGCGATCGCCAGCCGTTGCTGTTCACCACCTGAGAGCGTGCGTGCCGCCCGGCCGGCCAGCGACCCAAGGCCGAAACGGTCCAACGCGTCGGCGGCCCGGACGCGGCGTTCGCGATAACCCAGTCCGGCCACGGACAGGGCATGGGTCAGGTTTCCGAAAGCGCTGCGCCGCAGCAGCACCGGACGCTGGAAGACCATGGCGTGGCGGGGCCGCGCCTCACCGCTTAACGTCCAGTCGATCTCCCCGAGGGTGGGCCGGATCAGGCCGTGGCACAGCCTCAACGTCAGGCTCTTGCCCGCACCGTTGGGGCCCATGAGGATTGTCCGGCGCCGACTCAGCAGCGAAAAGCCGATGCCATCGAGCAGCGTCTTTCCGCGTAGTACCAGGGACACCTCGTGCAGTCTAAGAGCCGTGGATGGGAGCGGCGCGTGCATCGGCTCAGCTGCCGAATCTCTGAGCCAACCGCCCGGCCGCAAACGCCCCGGCATTGAGCAGGAGCGTGATGGCGAGCAGGATCATGCCCAGCCCAAGCGCCAGGGCGAGGTCGCCGCGGCTGGTTTCGAGCGCTATGGCCGTGGTCATTGTGCGGGTCACTCCGGCAATATTGCCGCCCACGATGATCACGGCGCCCACTTCCGCGCTGGCCCGGCCGAAACCGGCCAGCATCGCGGTGAGGAGGGTGAAACGACCGTCCCACAGCAGCGTCGGGATGGCACGCAGCCGCGACGATCCAATGGAGCGGAGTTGCTCCTCGTATTCGCCCCACAGATCTTCAACCACCTGCCGCGTCAGCGAGATCACGATGGGCAGCACGAGAACGCTTTGGGCCACCACCATTGCGGTCGGTGTGAACAGAAGGCCCAACCCGCCAAGCGGTCCCGAACGGGAAAGCAACAGGTAGATCGCGAGTCCCGCCACTACTGGCGGCAGCCCCATCAACGCGTTCGCGAGCACCACCACGGCGTGACGCCCGGGAAAGCGTGCAAGGCCAAGCCAGGCTCCCAACGGCAGGCCAGCCGCCATGGCGATCAGCACCGCGGTCAGGCTCACGCGCAGCGATAGTCCCACGATCTCGGCCAGTTCGGGATCGCCGTTCATCACTAGGCGCAGGGCTACGGTGAACGCGCTTTCTTGGTCCATGTGCTTGCAGCTTTTACAGCTCTGGCGCTACCAAGCGCAATGTGAGGGCGCGATTTCTGAAAGGACGCAGGATTTTGCAGAATCGAGAATATCTGACCACCGCGGAAGTTTGCGATTACCTGCGGCTGAAGGAGCGTGCCGTTTACGAACTGGTTGCCCGGCGGGCGATCCCGTGTTCGCGTGCGACTGGAAAACTGCTGTTCCCAAAACGCCTGATCGATCGTTGGCTGGAGTCGCGCCTCGACCCGCCCCACGGCCACCTTGCCGAACCGCCCCCCATCGTCGCCGGATCAAGCGACCCTCTGCTGGACTGGGCGCTGCGGGAATCCGCCTCGGGCCTCGCCGCCCTTTCCGAAGGCAGCGGCGCAGGCCTGGAGCGGTTCGCAGCCGGTCAAGCCGTCGCCGTCGGGCTCCACATCCTCGTCCCGGACGGCAGCTACAACGTCGAATCTGTTCGGGCTGTGGCCGCGTTTGCCGATACGGTCCTGCTGCAATGGGCCTGGCGCGAGCAAGGCCTTGTGGTGGGTGCCGGGAACCCACTGGGCCTTTCCGGCGTGGTCGATCTAGCCGCCAAGGCGCCGCGCATCGTGCTGCGGCAGCCGGGTTCCGGGGCTGAGATTCTGCTGGATGCACTGCTCCGTCAGGCCGGAGTGGATCGCGCCGCGCTGAACTGTGCAGATCGCCGCGCGCTCACGGAAGCGGATGCCGCTGCTGCGGTGGCCGATGGCTCGGCTGATTGTGCCCTGGCCATCGGCGCTGCAGCGCGCCGCTTGGGCCTGCATTTCGTGCCCCTCCATCGCGAACGTTTCGACTTGGCGCTGCGTCGCCGCTCGTTCTTCGAACCGCCGCTCCAGCGCCTCTTTGGCCTGGCGCGGAGCGAAGCTTTCAGGCAACGGGCCGACTCGTTCGGCTGGTATGACGTGAACGGCGTCGGAACTATCCAGTTCAACGGATAGGGCGGATATCGAGCGAACCGTCCAGCGGTTTTGGTTCGCCCTGAACCGCAGGTTCGGCGGAGTCGGCCAGCCGCGGTGCGTTCGCGTGGAAAATGGCAGCGATACGCTCGACTAGGGCCTGGGCAACTTCATCCTTAGACATCTCCGGCCAGTCCTCCACGCCGGAAGCGGTGACCAGATGGACGCGGTTGTGGCTGCCGCCCATGATGCCGGTTTCTGGCGAAACGTCGTTGGCGACGATCCAGTCGCAGCCCTTTCGGGCCAGTTTGGCCCGGGCATTGTCCAACAGGTTCTCCGTTTCCGCCGCGAAGCCGATCAGCAGCGCCGGGCGCTGGTCGCTGCGCGCCAGACCGGCCAGGATGTCGGGGTTCTCGACAAGCGCAAGCGCAAGCGCCTGCGCGCCAGCGCCATCCTTCTTGATCTTTTCCGAGGCATCGGCGGCAACGCGCCAGTCGGCGACTGCCGCCGCCAAGACCGCGACGTCGACCGGCAGCGCCGCCGCGACCGCATCCTGCAATTGCCGCGCCGTCTCCACCAGAACGGTTCGCACGCCCGCCGGCGGCGGGATCTCGACGGGGCCGCTGACCAGCGTGACATCGGCGCCGGCGGCCGCAAGCGCAGCGGCAATGGCGTGGCCCTGACGACCGGACGAACGGTTGGCGATGTAGCGCACCGGGTCGATGGGTTCGCGCGTCGGGCCGGAGGTCACCAGGGCACGGAGGCCGGACAGTGGACCGGCTGGCGCGGTGGCCGGAGCGGCGGTGGCGCTGGCGAAATAGGCTTCGACGGTGGACAGAATGGTCATGGGGTCCGCGAGCCGGCCGACACCCGCCTCGCCACGCTCCGCCATTTCACCGCTCTCCGGGCCGACAAAGCCGACGCCATCCGCCTGCAGTTGCGTCAGGTTGCGCACCGTCGCCGGATGCGTCCACATCAGCGGGTTCATCGCCGGGGCGACCAGCACCGGCTTGTCGGTGGCCAGCAGCACGGCGGTGGCGAGGTCGTCGGCGAAGCCGTGCGCCATCTTGGCGAGAAGGTCAGCCGTTGCCGGGGCGACGACGATCAGGTCGGCCTCGCGTGACAGTCGGATATGGCCGACATCGTGCTCGTCGTCCGGCTCGAACAAATCGCCCAAAACTTTTTCGCCGGTGATGGCGGACAGGGACAGCGGCGTGATGAAGTGGTGCGCGGCTTTCGTCATGATGGCGCGCACGGAGGCGCCGCGCTCGCGCAGGCGACGCACCAGCTCCAGCGCCTTGTAGGCGGCGATCCCGCCGCCAACGACCAGCAGGATTCTTCGGGCGGCCAGCGTCTGCATGGGAGCCGTCATAGCACCTAATCCAGGTTCCCTGCGACGGCGACGGCGAGCAGCCCGGCTATGACCCAAAGCGCCAGCCGATGCGAACGGTCGTGCCTGGCGATCTTTCGGCCGATGCCCTCGACCGTGTCTTCGTGCAGGCGGATTCCTTGCGCTCCCAAACTGTCGAGATCGGCGCTGATGCGCTCGGCGCGGCGCGCCAGTTCCGGCAGCTGACCGACCAGGCGGCCGAAACTGCCGATCAGGTCGGAGGCTTGTTCGAGGCGGGCGGCGGCGCCGAGGTTGCGCTCCAGCCAGGTCCGCACGACGGGCTCGGCGGTGCTCCACATGTCGAAGTCCGGGTCGAGGGAGCGAGCCACGCCTTCCACCACGACCATGGTCTTCTGCAGCAGGATCAGTTCAGGCCGTGTCTGCATGTCGAACAGCTCGGTCACCTCGAACAGCAGGCCGAGCAGCTTGGCCATGGAAATGTCGGCGGCGCGCTGGCCATGGATCGGCTCGCCGATGGCGCGCAAGGCCTGGGCGAAATCCTCGGGCGAATGCTTGGCCGGGACGTAGCCGGCCTCGATATGAACCTCGGCAATGCGCCGGTAATCGCGGCGGATGAAGCCGTAGAGGATTTCCGCCAGGAATCGGCGCTCCTTCGGGCCGATGCGGCCCATGATGCCGAGATCGACGGCGACGAGCCGGCCGTCACCGTCGACGAACAGGTTCCCCTCGTGCATGTCGGCATGGAAGAAGCCGAAGCTCAGTGCGTGGCGAAGGAACGACTGGACGATCGCCGCGGCAAGGCGCTTCGCATCGTGGCCGCTGGCCAGCACGGCGGCGCGGTCGCTGAGCCGGGTGCCGTCCACCCATTCGGTGACCAGCACGTCGCGCCCGGTCAGTTCCCAGTTCACGGCGGGAACCCGGAAGTCAATCTCCTCGGAGATGTTCTGCGCCATCTCCGAATAGGCAGCCGCCTCCAGCCGGAGGTCCATCTCCAGCGTCACGCTGCGGTCGAGGATCTCCACGACGGCGACCGGCTTCAGCCGCCGGGCCTCCGGCGCGGCGCCTTCGACCAGCCGCGCCGCGGCATAGAAACTCCTGAGATCGCGGGCGAAGCGGGCGCGCACGCCGGGGCGCAGCACCTTGACGGCCACGAGTTGCGGGCCTTCCGGGCGCGAGAGCACAGCCTGATGCACCTGGGCGATCGATGCGGCTGCGAGCGGCTCTGAAAAGCGCTCGAACACCGAGTCGACGGGGCGTCCAATATTCGCCTCGACGATGGCCCGCGCCTCCTCGGTCGGGAACGGCGGCAGGTCGTCCTTCAGCCCGCTCAGCGCGTTGGCGAGATCGACGCCGACGATGTCCGCGCGGGTGGCCAGGAACTGGCCGAGCTTGATGTAGGACGGCCCAAGGCGGGTGACAGCTTCGGAAAGGCGGCGGCCGCGCTCGGCCGGCGTGAGGCCGCGCGGTTCCAGGAAGCGGGCGAGGCGGATCGGCGTTTGTGCCTGCGGCGGCAGGTCGTCGGCCTGCAGCAGCCCGAAGGCGCCGGCGCGCGCCAGCGTCCATCCGGCATGCGCCACTCGCAGGAGATCGCGCGCGCTCACCCTGAAACCGTGACGAGCGGCATGCGTCAGAGCTTCCAGCCGGAATGCAGGGCGACGATGCCGCCGGAAAAGTTCGTGTGGCTGACCCGGGCAAAACCGGCGGCGCGGATCATTTCCGCAAAACGTTCCTGGTCCGGAAAGGTGCGGATGGATTCGACCAGGTAGCGGTAGGATTCGGCGTCGCCGGTCACCGCCCGCCCGAGCGCGGGAATGGCGTTGAACGAATACGCCTCGTAGAGGCGGTCGAGCATCGGCACGTCCACCTGCGAAAACTCCAGGCAAAGGAAGCGGCCGCCGCGCTTCAGCACGCGGAAAGCCTCGCCCAGCGCCTTGGGGATGTCCGGCACGTTTCGGATACCGAAAGCGATCGTGTAGGCGTCGAACTCGGCTTGGCCGAAGGGCAGCGCTTCGGCGTTCGCCTCCTGGAATGTCATGCCGCCGGAGCCGCGCTGTCCGGCGCGCTCGCGCCCGACCTGCAGCATCGAGGCATTGATGTCGCCGACGACGATCTCGGCATGGCCGTGGCTGCGGTCGTCAACGCGGAAGGCGACGTCGCCGGTGCCGCCCGCCATGTCGAGCAAGCGCCAGACCCCTCCGGTCCTTGGTGGGTTGAGGGCGGTGACCAGCGCCTCCTTCCAGACCCGGTGCATGCCGGCAGACATGAGGTCGTTCATCAGGTCGTAGCGGCCTGCCACGCTGTGGAACACCTCGTCGACCAGCGCCTGCTTGTCGGCTCGAGGCACTGTGCGGTAGCCGAAAGGCGCGCTGTCGCTCATTCTTGGGGGTGCGTTGCCCGTTGAAGCCGGCGCGACCATATCGGAATGCGGCCCGACGCGCCATGAAAGCCGGGGTCGCAGGCGGGATCAGAACAAATGCCGGAACTGCCGGAAGTTGAAACGGTGCGCCGTGGCCTGTTGCCGGCCCTGGAAGGCGCCGTGATCGCGCGCGTCGAACAGCGGCGGGCGGATCTGCGCTTTCCGTTCAGCGAGCGCTTTGTGGAACGCCTGACGGGGCGTCAAGTCAGCGCCCTACGGCGCCGCGCCAAGTACCTGCTGTGCGAACTGGATGACGGCACGGTGCTGCTGATGCACCTCGGCATGTCCGGCTCGTTCCGGATCGAGCGGGGCGCCGAGGCGGCGCAGGCGGTCGCGGATGACTCCTTATATTACGGGCGGGAGAAGCTGGCGGCGCACGACCATGTGGTCCTGCACCTCAGCCACGGCGCTCGCGTGGTCTATAACGACCCGCGCCGCTTCGGCTTCATGCTGCTGATCGCGCCGGAAGATCTTGATGCACATCCGCTGCTGGCCGAGCTCGGGGTGGAGCCGACCGGCAACGAATTCGCAGCTGAGCTTTTGGCGAGCCGGTTCGCCGGCAAGGCGGCGCCTTTGAAGGCCGCGCTGCTCGACCAGACGATCATCGCCGGCCTGGGCAACATCTATGTCTGCGAGGCGCTGTGGCGGGCCGGACTGTCGCCGCGGCGGGCGGCGGGGTCGCTGGTGCGCCGGGATGGGCGGCCGACGGAGCGGCTTGGGCGGCTAGCCGAGGCGGTGCGCGTGGTCATCGCCGAAGCCATCGAGGCGGGCGGCTCGACCCTGCGCGACCACATCCAGACCGATGGCTCGCTCGGCTATTTCCAGCACCGGTTCTCCGTCTACGACCGTGAGGACCAGCCCTGTCCGAAGCCGGGTTGCCGCGGCGTGGTGCGGCGGATCGTGCAGTCCGGGCGCTCCACCTTCTTCTGCCCTGAGTGCCAGCGCTGAGCCGGCCCTTGCTGGCCTCACATATCGGTTGTCATCCCGGAAGGCGCATGCGCCTGTCCGGGATCCAGCCACGGACAGTGCCGGGGCGGAAGGCGGGTGGATCCCGGACAGCGGCTCGCGCCGCTTCCGGGATGACAACGACTGCTCGGCGTGGGTATGAGACGGCGATGACCTACGAAAACATCCTGGTTGAGCGGCGCGGCCGGGTCGGGTTGATCACGCTGAACCGGCCCAAGGCGCTGAATGCCCTTTCGGAGGGGCTGGTGGCGGACGTCACGGCGGCGCTCGACGATTTTGAAGGCGACGACGGGATCGGCGCCGTCGTGCTCACCGGCTCGGAAAAGGCGTTTGCCGCCGGCGCCGACCTCAAGGAGATTTCTGGCGCCGATTTCGTGAGCGCATATACGAAGGACCTGGTGCGCTCCTGGGACCGCGTGGCGGATTTCAGGAAGCCGATCGTGGCGGCGGTGGCCGGCTATGCGCTGGGCGGCGGCTGCGAGCTCGCCATGATGTGCGATGTGATCCTGGCGGCCGACAGCACCAAATTCGGCCAGCCGGAAATCACGCTGGGCATTCTGCCTGGTTCGGGCGGCACGCAGCGCCTGACGCGGGTTGTCGGCAAGGCCAAGGCGATGGAGCTGGTGCTGACCGGGCGGATGATCGGCGCCGAGGAGGCGGAGCGGGCCGGGCTGGTGTCGCGCGTCGTGCCAGCGGCGGAGTTGCTGGACGAAGCGATGAAGGTGGCAGAGAAGATCGCATCCCTGTCCCTGCCTGCGGTGATGATGGCCAAGGAAAGCGTCAACCGGGCTTTTGAGACGACGCTGGCGGAAGGCCTTCGTTTCGAGCGGCGGATGTTTCACGCGCTGTTCGCCACCGAGGACCAGACGGAAGGCATGGCCGCCTTCCTGGAAAAACGCCCGGCGAAGTTCCGCAACCGCTAGGCCGAAATCCTTGACGGGGCGCCGCTGCGTACCTATAGAGAGCGCGATTGCTCGCGGCCCAACGGCCGCGTTTCTCGTTTGTCGCGCCGGCCCCGGCCCGCAGTGCGACAGGCTCTACGCTTAGGAACGGATCGAGATGGCCAATACCCCTTCGGCCAAGAAGGCTGCACGCAAGATCGCGCGCCGGACGGCAATGAACAAGATTCCGCGCACGCGCATGCGCACCTTCATTCGTAAGGTTGAGGAGGCGATCGCCTCCGGCGACAAGGCGGCCGCCCGCGAGGCGCTGCGCGCCGCACAGCCGATGATCATGAAGGCGGCGACGAAGGGCATCGTCCACAAAAACACGGCATCGCGAAAAGTGTCGCGCCTGTCGCACCGGGTCGAGGCGCTCGCCTGATCCGATCCCGCTTGCATGGTCTGCAAAGCCCGGCTGCCTAGCCGGGCTTTTTTTATGCGACCGGCCTGCGAATCGGGTCCGGGAATCCGTCCGATCAAGGGGTTAACGAATGTTTATCCCCGCTGGAATCCGGACCGGTCCGAGGCTCCCCGGCCAGCCGCTTGGCCTGACGGTTAATCCGCAAACCACGTTTCTGTTTCCCTTGTTCAAACAAGAGCTTACGGACCGTGGAGCAGGTCGGACCCGGAGTTTTTTTCGCACCGGGTGAGTCAAGTGCCGGCCCGAAAAAAAAATGTCATGTGACGCATTTTCCCCTTGGCTCGCCTGCGATCCCGCCAATCGCGTGGACTCGCTAGGGTTTTGCCCGGCTTTCCACTCCCGTGCCCGCGGCCAGCAAGCCATGTGGTCTGCCCGACTCTGGAAATCGGCGGCCACCCCGATTGCCCGGCGGGCCGGGTTTGGTATCTTCCCCCTCGGAAGGGGCGACCCCGGCGGAAATAAGTAGCAAGGTGAGGGGAAGGTGAGCTTTGGCCATCATTCCGAGACGACAGGAACCGTCTATCCTCATTCCGTAAAGGCTGCCCGGAGCCGACCTTCCCCTCCCGTATAGGAGGAGTCATGGCCAGTCCCTCTAGTCCAGACGGGCGGCCGCATCATGCGTGATCGGATTTTTGGAGCGGCCGGATACTTCGGCCGACAGGGGAGCATTGTGCATGAGCGGTGGAGCCTACGCCGGAGATGCGAGTCCTGAGGAGGCCTGGGAGGTGCTGTCCAGCGAACCCGGCGCCGCGCTGATCGACGTCCGCACAGCGGCGGAATGGACCTTTGTGGGGGTGCCGGACCTGTCCGGCATCGCTGCGCCGTTCGTCAGGGCGGAATGGCAGACCTATCCCTCGATGCAGGTCGATCCGGAGTTCACCACCCGGCTGGAGGAGGCGCTCGCGGCGGCGGGATCGCGGCCGGACTCGGCGCTCTTCTTCCTCTGCCGGTCGGGGGCCCGGTCGGCGGCGGCAGCCAGGGCCATGACGGCAGCGGGTTATTCGCGCTGCTTCAATGTCGCTGGCGGGTTTGAGGGTATGCGCGACGACGCGGGGCACCGCGGAACAGTAGAGGGCTGGAAAGCGGCAAACCTGCCGTGGGTCCAGGCGTAACAACGAAAAAATGTGGCGAGACGCAAACATGCTTGATCTTGGAGGCTTGGGGATGGCGGCTGGAGCGATACGGGAACGTCAACGAGTTGCAGCCGAGTTTGTGGAATTCGATGGAGGCCCGCGGGGGGAAGGGGCCGAAATGTGGGACAGGGTGCGGCGCCGCCTGCGCGCTGAACTTGGCGAGGATGTCTTCAATTCCTGGTTTGCCCGTGTCGACCTTGAGGCCGTGAGCCTGGATGTTGTGCGTCTCTCAGTCCCGACTGTGTTTCTGAAAGGGTGGATCACATCACATTACAATGAGCGGCTGCTCGCCTTGTGGCGGCAGGAGCACGAGGGTGTGCGCCGCATAGAAGTTGTGCGGCGGACCGGGCTGCGCGCCATGCCGGGCGAGACCGTTGTGGCTGCCCCGGTCGCGACCGTCCAGCCTGCTGTGCACACGAGCGAGCCGTCGGCGGACCGCTTCGCCGGCTCGCCGCTCGATCCGCGGCTGACCTTCGCGACGTTCTGCGAGGGTCGCTCAAACGACGTGGCCTGCCGCGCCGCACGGGCTGTGGCGGGGGCGCCGGAAGGCAGTGCGCCGGCCTACAACCCGCTTTACCTCCATGCGGGTGTCGGGCTCGGCAAGACGCACCTCCTCCAGGCTATCGCCAACGAGGCGCGCGGGTCGGATCCCAACCGCCGGGCCCTGTATTTGACCGTTGAACGCTTCGCGATCCAGTTCGTGTCCGCGCTTCGCGACAAGTCCTCTCTCGACTTCAAGGAAAGGCTGCGCTCGATCGACGTGCTGCTGATCGATGACATGCAGTTCCTGACCGGCAAGAGCATCCAGCAGGAATTCTGCCACATGCTCAACGCGCTGCTCGATTCCGGCAAGCAGGTCGTCGTGGCGGCGGACCGGCCGCCGGCCGAGTTGGAAGGGGTGGACGAACGGGTCCGCTCGCGGCTGAAAGGCGGCGTCGTTGTCGGCGTCGCCGCGCCGGACCTCGTCATGCGGCGGCGGATCCTGCAGAGCCGTTTGCAGGCAGCGCGCGAGCGCAACCCGTCGTTGGCGATCCCGGAGCCGGTGCTCGACTATGTGGCGCAGGTCGTGACCACCAATGGACGCGACCTCGACGGCGCCCTGAACCGGCTGGTCTGCCGGGCGGAATTCTCCGAAACGCCGATCACCATGGAAGTGACGGAGTTCGCCATCGCCGACCTGGTGGGCGTCCGTGAGCCGCGGCGCATCCGCATCGAAGACATCCAGAAGGTTGTCGCCGGCCATTATAACGTATCGAAGCACGACCTCCTGTCGGCACGGCGCACCCGCGCCATCGTGCGGCCGCGGCAGATCGCCATGTATCTGGCCAAGACCATGACGCCGCGCTCGTTCCCGGAGATCGGCAAGCGCTTCGGCGGGCGCGACCACACGACGGTGCTTCACGCGGTGCGCAAGGTCGAGGAACTGGCGGCGGCGGATGGTACGCTGGCCCAGGAGATCGAGCTTCTGAGGCGGCTTATCCAGGAATAAGACGAAGCGCCGGGCGGGGCTCCACCCGCCCGGCGCTCCTGTCTTGTGTTTCAGGGCGCGCCGGGCCAATTTCCGGCCACGGCAAGGCCGGCCGGGCGCGGCGCCCGCACCTGGCCCCCAACGGATCAAACATCATGCGCGTGCGAATCGAACGGGCCAACCTCCTGAAGGCGCTCAACCACGTCCATCGGGTGGTGGAACGGCGGAACACGATCCCGATCCTGGCCAATGCGCTGCTGCGCGCCGAGGGCGACCAGTTGTTCATCAAGGCGACCGACCTCGACATGGAGATTCTCGACCGCGTGCCGGCCTCCGTGGAACAGCCGGGCGCCTGTACCGTGCCGGCGCACATGCTCTACGATATCGTGCGAAAACTGCCGGACGGGGCGGAGATCGGGCTCGACACGAGCTCCGGCCAGACCATGGCGCTTCAGGCCGGTCGGGCGCGCTTCTCGCTGCAGATGCTGCCGGACGCGGATTTTCCGGACCTCAACGCCGGCGACCTGCCGATCTCCTTCACGCTGCCGGCCGAGACTCTCAGGCGGCTGATCGACCGGACGCAGTTCGCCATCTCCACCGAGGAAACCCGCTATTACCTGAACGGCATCTACTTCCATGTCGTGGGCGCCAACGGCGAGGCGCGGCTGCGCGCCGTGGCGACCGACGGCCACCGGCTGGCCAAGGCGGAACTGCCGGCCCCCGACGGCAGCGCCGGGATGCCCGGCGTGATCGTGCCGCGCAAGACGGTGGGCGAGATTACCAAGCTCCTGGAGGATCCGGAAACGGAGGTGGCGATCGGCTTGTCGGAGTCAAAGATCCGGCTGACGATCGGCGACCTGGTGCTGACCTCCAAGCTGATCGACGGCACGTTTCCCGATTATGAGCGCGTGATCCCGAAGGCCAACGACAAGGTGCTAACGCTGGACCGCGCCGACTTCCAGCGGGCGGTGGACCGGGTCTCGACGATCTCCTCCGATCGCGGCCGGGCGGTAAAACTCAGCCTGTCGGAAGACAAGATGGTGCTGGCGGTGAACAATCCCGATTCCGGCAGCGCCACCGACGAACTGCCGGTCGGATATGAGTCGGAGCCGCTGGAGATCGGCTTCAACTCCCGCTACCTGCTCGATATTGCCGGGCAGCTGACGACTGGCGAGGCGGAGTTCCGGCTTGCCGATCCCGGCTCGCCGACGCTGATCCAGGACAAGGGCGATGCGGACGCGCTTTACGTGCTGATGCCCATGCGGGTGTGAGCCGCCCTGACGGAGACGACCGCAGGGTCATCTCTCGTGAAACTTCTCGCATTTGTTCTGCTGGTCGTAAGCTCGGCGGTCGCAGCACTTTTTGGTTTCGTCGGGTTTGCCGCTTGGTCCGCAGCGCAGGATCAGTGTCCGCTTGGAAGTGATTGCTCCGACGCCAATTTTGCCGCGGCAGTTAGCGCAATCGTTGTCATCATCAGCCACCTCGCTGGGCTCTTCGCCATTCGAAAGCTCCTATCCAAACGCTCTGCCGGTCTGGCTCCCTGAATGAGGAATCCGCCCTCCGAGCCTGCCGCGCGCTTCTTGCGAACAAATACAGAACGCGATAGAGCTTCTGCTCAGCGTGGAGGAAGAAGTGACCGGACAGGCGCGGTGCACCATCATCCCGACGATGCGCTACCGGGACGCCAAGGCGGCCATCGAGCGCCTGTGTCAGGTCTTTGGTTTCGAGACGCACGCCGTCTATGAGGGCGAGGGCGGCACTATCGCCCACGCCGAGCTGCGTCTCGGCAACGGCATGGTGATGCTCGGGTCGGCCAATGCCTCTGATTACGGCCGTCACATCGTCCAGCCCGACGAGATCGGCGGAAAGAAAACGCAGAGCCCTTATCTGGTGGTCGCCGACGCGGATCTTGTCTATTCCCGTGCCAAAGCAGCGGGCTTCACCATTGTGCTGGACCTCAAGGATGAGGAGTATGGCGGCCGCGGTTTCTCCTGCCGGGACGGCGAGGGCCACCTCTGGAATGTCGGGACCTATGACCCCTGGGCCTCCGGCTCGTGAAGGTGGCTGAAGGCGCGCCACGATAATCCGACAGTTCAGGCGCTTGCCACAGCGGACGCCATGTTCCCTATAGGGCGGGTGCTGGAAACTTCGCCGCCTGCCGTCGCCGATGCCGGGTCAGACTCTGCCGTGGCCGACCCCGTCGCGCTGACGGCTTTGTCCCTGACCGATTTCCGCAACTACCAGAGCCTATCGCTGCCGCTTGCTGCTTGCAGCATCGTGCTGACGGGCGCCAACGGGGCCGGCAAGACCAATCTCCTTGAAGCCATCTCCCTGCTCACACCGGGGCGTGGACTGCGGCGGGCGGCGTTCGAGGAGATCACGCGCGCAGCCACGACATCCGGATGGGCCGTTTCGGCCATCGTGAGCCGCAGCGGCGAGGAGGTGCGCATCGGTACCGGGCTGGCCGGCGGCGCGGGGCCGGAGAGCGGCCGCAAGGTGCGCGTCAATGGCGCGGCAGTGGCCAGCGCCGAAGCCTTGCTGGATTATCTGCGGATTCTCTGGCTGACGCCCGCCATGGACGGGCTTTTCTCCGGCCCCGGTTCCGACCGGAGACGGTTCCTGGACAGGTTCGTACTCACCGTCGATCCGTTGCATGGCGGCCGCGTGCGCGATCTGGAGCGCCTGCTGACCCAGCGTAACCGGCTGCTGGCCGAAGGCGCGGCTTCGGCCTGGCTGGACGCGCTGGAAGCGCAGCTCGCCGAGCGGGCTGCCTCCGTGGCGCTGGCGCGGGCCGAGACGTTGGCGCTGTTGACGACGCGGATCGACGGCCGGGCCAACGGTGTGGCCTCGGGCGCCGCTTTTCCGCGCGCGCGCGTTGCGCTGGCGGGCGACTTCGACGCGGCGATCAGCTCCCGCAAGGCGGCCGAGGCGGAGTTCTGGTATCGCGGTGCGCTGGCGGCGAGCCGGGGGCAGGATCGAGCGGCGGGGCGGACGCTGGAGGGCCCGCATCGCAGCGACCTCCAGGTCTTCATGGCGGCCAAGAACATGCCCGCGGCGATGTGTTCGACCGGCGAGCAGAAAGCGCTGCTGATCGGCTTGGTCCTCGCGCAGGCTGAGCTCGTCTCGGCGGTGACCGGCATGCGACCGGTGCTGCTGCTGGACGAGGTGGCGGCGCACCTTGATCCAAGCCGTCGCGCGGCGCTTTTCACGCGACTCGAGGCGCTTGGCTGCCAGACCTTCATGACCGGGACCGACGCCGCGTTGTTCGAGCAACTGCCGCCCGGGGCGGCCCGCTACGATGTGGCTGCGGGAAAGGTGGAGATCGCGGCTTGACCGGGCCGGTGCGCAGCGGTCGGCCGTCGGCCGAGCATCCCGTCGGGCCGCTGCTCGACCCGCTCCGGCTGAAGATCCGCCGCGCCCTTGCGCTGCTTCCCGCGCCGCTCGCCGAGTTCGTCCTGTTCGGCCTCAAGCAGGCCTGGGCCTGCCTTTTCGCCGGGCTGATGCTGGCGCTGCTGATCGGCACCCACCTGGTCTGGCAGCCGGATTGGCCGCTCTACCGCTATGATGCCCTGTTCTTCGCCGCGGTCGTCATACAGATCAGCTTCCTCCTGCTCAGGCTGGAGAGCCTGGACGAAGCCAAGGTGATCCTGATCTACCATCTCGTCGGGACGGCGATGGAGATATTCAAGACCCATATGGGCTCCTGGACCTATCCGGAACCGGCCCTGATCCGCATCGGCGGCGTGCCGCTGTTCACCGGATTCATGTATGCCGCGGTCGGCAGCTACATGGCCCGGGTGATCCGGGTCTTCGACATGCGGTTCACCCATTATCCGCGCTTCGGGTGGACGGCTCTGCTGGCCGCGGCGATCTACGTGAACTTCTTTCTCCATCACTTCACCGTCGACCTGCGGTGGATCCTGTTCGGCTGGACGTTCGTGCTGTTCTGGCGGGTGCGGATCTACTTCCAGGTTGACCGGGAGTGGCGCTGGATGCCTCTGCTCCTCGCCGCTCTGCTCACCGCGTTCTTCCTGTGGGTGGCCGAGAACGTCGGGACGGCGACGGGCACCTGGCTTTATCCCGGCGATCGGGCTTGGCGTCTCGTTTCGTTCGGAAAGCTCGGCTCCTGGTACCTCTTGCTGATTGTCAGCTTAGTGCTGGTCACGATCGTCAACCGGCCGCGTCCGCTGGACGGCGCCGAGGCGGCGAAAAGCCCGGCTGCCGCACCACCCATGGAAGGCGTTTCCGGCCGCCAACTTGGTCTCAGGCGGCGCGGCTCGTAATGGACGACCGGCCGCACGAGGGGTCCACCACCGGGACCGGGTTGCCCGAAGCCGCTCGGGACAAAGTGCGGACGGCGCTGAAATCAGTGTTCGGCTACGACGAACTGCGCCGTGGGCAGGCAGAGATCATCGGCTGGGTGCTGGCCGGCGAGGACGTCTTCGCGGTGATGCCGACCGGCAGCGGCAAGTCCATGTGCTACCAGCTGCCGGCTATCGTTGGCGGCGGGCTGACGGTCGTGGTGTCGCCGCTGATCGCGCTGATGCGCGACCAGGTGCGCCAGTTGCGGGCCGTCGGCGTGGCGGCGGCCACGCTGAACGGGTCGAGTGGCCAGGAGGAGATCGAAGAGGCGTGGCGGCTCATCGACAGCGGAGCGCTGAAGCTCCTGTTCGTGTCGCCGGAGCGGCTTGCCGGCGGCGGGCTCTTGCAGCGGCTGAAAGCGGCGGGGGTGGCGCGGCTCGCCATCGACGAGGCGCACTGCGTTTCGCAATGGGGGCACGATTTCCGGCCGGAATACCGGCAGCTGGCGGAAGCCCGCCGCGTGCTGGATCCGGTGCCCGTCCTGGCGCTCACCGCCACGGCCGACGTGGCAACGCGGGCCGACATCGCGGCGCAGCTTTTCCCGACGCCGCCGCGAACCCTGGTCCACTCCTTCGACCGGCCGAACATCGCCCTGCGCTTCGCCCCCAAGGACAAGCCGCGGCTGCAGATCGACGAGTTCCTGCGCAAGCACCGGGGCGGCAGCGGCATCATCTATGCCGCGTCTCGGGCTCGCACCGAGTCGCTTGCCGCGTCGCTGTCCGGCAAGGGGCACCGCGCGCTGCCCTACCATGCCGGCCTGGAGCAGAGCGTCCGCTCGCGCAACCAGGACATTTTTCTGCAGGAAGACGGAGTCGTCGTGGTGGCGACCATCGCCTTCGGGATGGGCATCAACAAGCCCGACGTCCGGTTCGTGATCCACGCCGACATGCCGGGCGGCATCGAGAGCTATTACCAGGAGATCGGCCGCGCCGGGCGCGACGGTCTGCCGGCGGACACGCTGACGCTCTACGGGCTCGACGACATGGTGTTCCGGCGCCAGCAGGTGGAAGCCAAGGAGCTGAGCGAGGAGCGGCGGCGGATCGAGCTGAAGCGGCTCGCCGCAATGGCGGACCTTTGCGAGCTGGCGATCTGCCGGCGGCAGACGCTGCTCGCCTATTTCAGCGAGACCGCGGGCCCTTGCGGCGCATGCGATCTCTGCATCGAAGGCGCCGCGCTCTACGATGCGACGACCGATGCGCAGAAGGTGCTGTCGGCGGTGGCGCGCAGCGGCCAGCGCTTCGGGGCAGGGCATCTGGCCGACATCCTGTGCGGGCAGGCGAGCGACGCGGTGCTGCGCCACAAGCACGACGAGCTGAAGACTTTTGGCGCGGGGCGGGAGCGCAGCCGCGGCGCCTGGATGGCGACAGTACGCCAGCTCTTCGCGGCGGGAGCGCTGGAGGAAGCCAGCGAGGAGCATGGCGGCTTCCGCGTGAGCGACAAGGGCAAGGAGATCCTGTTCGGCCGCGAGGCCGTGACGCTCAGGGTCCTGCCGGAGCGCGCGGCGGCAGGGCGGCGCGACCGGCGCGGCGAGCGGGCGGCCCGCGCCGACGGGCTGGACGAGGAAACGGCGGCGCTGTTCGAGCTTTTGCGGGCGCTGCGCTCCAAACTGGCCAAGGCCGAAGGCATCGCTGCCTTCATGGTGTTCGCCGACCGCACGCTGATCGACATGGCGCGGCTCCGGCCGCGCAACCTGTCCGAGATGCGAACGGTGCATGGCGTCGGCGAGCGGAAACTTGCCAGCTATGGGGAAGCGTTCCTGGAGGCGATCGCCGAGGCGCCGGTCTGAGCGGCGCCAGCGCGTCGCGGTCAGGCGGTGCGTGAAGCGGCGACAGCGACGGCAGGCTGGGCCCGTTGCGACGCGCCCGCTATCCAGTCCGCCAGCCGCGCCGCATCTTCCGCAGCGATGTGCAGGCCAAGCTTGGAGCGGCGCCACAGCACGTCCTCGGCGCTGCGCGCCCATTCCCGGTCCATCAGGTACTCGACTTCGCGCTGGCTGAGGTCGGCCCCGAACATCTCGCCCCAGTCTGCCTCGGTCGAAACACCCGCCACGATCTCGCGGGCGCGTGTGCCGTAGGCGCGGACGAGCCGGCGGGCGTGGCCGGGCTCCAGCGGCGGGCAGAGCGCCTGGAGCGCTTTGGCCTCGCGTTCGAACCCGTCGACCGGGAAATCGCCGCCGGGAAGGGGCGCGCCGGCCGTCCACGGGCCGGTCTTGTGGAAGGTGGCGACCGCGATGAAGGGCGCCAGCTTGGCCAACGCCGCTTCGGCCAACCGGCGATAGGTCGTGATCTTGCCGCCATAGACGTTGAGCACTGGCGGAATGTCGCCGCCGCCCTCCAGGGTCAGCACATAATCGCGCGTGGCCGCCTGGGCGTCGCTGGCGCCGTCATCGTAGAGCGGACGCACGCCGGAATAGGTGTGGACCACGTCGGCCGGGCTGACGGCGGCGCTGAAATACTCGCTGACGGACGCGCAGAGGTAATCGATCTCGCCCTGGGTGATGCGCGGCGGGCCCTCCGTCGCGGCATAATCCTGGTCGGTGGTGCCGATAAGCGTGAAATCCCGCTCGTAAGGGATGGCGAAGACGATCCGGTTGTCGGAGTTCTGGAAGATATAGGCGCGGTCGTGGTCGAACAGCCGCTTGACGATGATGTGGCTGCCACGCACCAGCCGCACCGGCGCGGCGACGGGCAGGCCGAGTCGATTGGAGATGACGTCGCCGACCCATGGCCCGGCGGCGTTGACGAGCACCTTGGCGCGGACCTCACGGCGCGAGCCGTCGGCGTGATCCTGGACGGTCAGCAGCCAGTCGCCGCCGCGGCGTTCCGCCGTCACCATCTCGGTGCGCGTCTCGACCACCGCGCCCCGCTCGGCGGCATCCCTCGCGTTGAGCACCACGAGGCGGGAATCCTCCACCCAGCAGTCGGAATATTCGAAACCGTCGCGGTATTCGGGTTTCAGCGGCCGGCCGGCTTCGTCCTTGTTGAGATCGAGCCGCCGCGTGCCGGGCAGGACCTTGCGCCCGCCGATGTTGTCATAAAGGAACAGGCCGGTGCGGATCAGCCAGGGGGCGCGCAGGCCCTTGTGGTAGGGCAGGACAAAGCGCAGCGGCCAGATGATATGCGGCGCGGCGCGCAGCAGCACCTCGCGTTCCTTCAGCGACTCGCGGACGAGGCGGAACTCGTAATATTCGAGGTAGCGCAGGCCGCCGTGGATCAGCTTGGTGGATGCCGAGGACGTGCCGCCGGCAAGGTCGCCCTTTTCGCAGAGATAGACCGACAGGCCGCGTCCCGCCGCATCGCGGGCAATGCCGCAGCCGTTGATGCCGCCGCCCACCACGGCCATGTCGAAGAGCATCTGGCGCAGCTTCCTCCCGCTGATCTGGCGCTCGGTTCGCCGCGACCGTGGCGCGCATGGTAACAGTGGCAGCCGGGTTCATCCAGACGGCAATCGGCGACCCGGGCCAGCGGTGTGTGCGGGCCGCGGCTTCGCGAATGGCGGAAATCCGGCTAAGGAGCGGCATGAGCATCATTACCAACTCTATGGAAACGGGGCAGGAGGGGCTTCGTGGCGCAGCCGATGAGACCGCCGCTCGGTTGTGGTGCCGCGCCCGGCGCATCGACGATATCGAGTGCATCATCCCCGATCAGGCCGGCGTGGCGCGCGGCAAGCTGATGCCGATGCCGAAGTTCTTCGGCGGCAATCCGATGACGCTGCCGGCCTCCATGTTCACCCAGACGATCACCGGCGAGTATCCGGAGGAGGAGTCCTTCACCGAGGCGCTGACCGATTCCGACCTGGTGTTCCGGCCGGACTTCTCGACGCTGACCGTCGTGCCCTGGGCGAGCGACCCGACCGCGCAGGTGATCCACGACGCCTTCCACAAGGACGGCACGCCGTTCGAGATCGCGCCGCGCAACGTGCTGCGCCGCGTCGTCCAGCTCTACGCGGATCGCGGTTGGCGCCCCGTCGTGGCGCCGGAAATGGAGTTTTATCTCGTCAAGCCGAACATCGATCCCGACTATCCGCTGGAGCCGCCTGTCGGCCGTTCGGGGCGGCCGGAGCGGGCGCGGCAGGCCTATTCGATCTCGGCGGTGAACGAGTTCGAAGAGCTGTTCGACGACATCTACAGATTTTCCGAGGCGCAGGGCCTGGAGATCGATACGCTGAACCACGAAGACGGCACGGCGCAGATGGAGATCAACCTGCGCCACGGCGATCCCGTCGAGCTTGCCGACCAGGTGTTCCTGTTCAAGCGGACCATTCGCGAGGCGGCGCTGCGCCACCAGATGCACGCCACCTTCATGGCCAAGCCGATCGCCAGCGAGCCGGGGTCGGCCATGCACATCCACCAGTCGGTGGTCGACGCCAAGACGGGCCGCAACATCTTCGCCGACGGCGGCGGTGCGCTGGCCCCGCAGTTCCTCTGGTTCATCGGCGGCATGCAGACCTATCTGCCGCGCGTCATGTGCTTCATGGCGCCGTATGTGAATTCGTATCGCCGGCTCATTCGCAATACGAGCGCGCCGGTGAATGTGCGCTGGGGCTACGACAACCGCACCGTCGGCCTGCGCGTGCCGCTGTCCGACCCGGAGAACCGGCGGGTGGAGAACCGGCTGCCGTCCTCGGACGCAAATCCCTATCTGGCCACCGCTGCGTCGCTCGCCTGCGGCTATCTGGGCCTCGTCCGCGAGCTGCAGCCGGATGGGCCGGCCGACGGCACCACCCGGGACTCCACCTTCGCGCTGCCGCGCTCGATCCTCGATGCGGTTCGTCTGCTGGAAGATACGCCGGAACTGGTCGACATCTTCGGCGAAACCTTTGTGCGCACCTACCGGGCGATCAAGGAAACGGAATACGAGACCTTCATGGGCGTGATCAGCGCTTGGGAACGCGAATACCTGCTGCTGAGCGTGTGACGGGCGAACCGTGCCACGCCCGATGCCGCCGTCGTTCTATCGGCTGAGCGCGACGGGCGTTGCCGATTACCCGCCGCTGGACGGCTCGCGGAGAGCGGATGTTTGCGTGGTCGGCGGCGGCTTCACCGGGCTTTCCGCCGCCCTGCACGCGGCGGAGGCGGGCGCCGACGTTGTGCTGCTCGAAGCCGACCGGGTGGCCAGCGGCGCTTCCGGCCAGAACGGCGGGCAGATCCATTCGGGGCAGCGCCGCGACCAGATCTGGCTGGAAAAGCGCTTTGGCTTCGAACGCGCTGAGGTCCTCTGGGACATGGCGGAGGACGCCAAGGCGCTGCTGCGGGCCCTGATCGTCCGGTTCGCAATCCATTGCGACCTGCGCGCCGGCGTCATCGAGGCGCTGCACAAGCCGTCGCTGCTTCCCGACGCCACCGAGCTCGTTGAGGCGCTACGCAGCCGCTACGGCTACGACAGGATGTCGGTCCTCGACCGCGGGGAGGCAGCCCGGGCCCTGGGTTCGGATTTCTTCGCCGGCGCGGTGCTCGACCGGGGCGGCGGGCACCTCGATCCCTACAGGTTCGCCCTCGGCCTTGCCCGCGCCGCGACGGGGCTTGGCGCTGCCATTCACGAACGGACGCCGGCCTTGTCGCTCGGCCAAGACGGCGGCGCGGTTGTCCGCACCGCAAGTGGCGAGGTGCGCGCGAATACCGTGATCGTCGCCACGGACGGACGCTCCGGGCCTTTCGAGCGCCTCACGGCTCGCCGGGTGATCGGCATCAACAGCTTTGTCGTGGTAACCAAGCCGCTCGGAACGGGCGGCGAGCCCATCCTGCCGGGCGGGGAATCGGCAGCCGACAGCCGGTTCGTGGTTCGCTACTGGCGCAAGACGCCGGACGACCGGCTGATCTTCGGGGGCGGAGAGTCGAGCGCCGGGCGCATTCCCGCCGATATCGCGTCCTTTGTCCGCCCGCACCTCGAGGAAATCTATCCGCAGCTCGCCGGGGTGCCGATCGCGCATGCCTGGGGCGGCGTTGTTGGCGTGACCGCGCCGCGGCTGCCCTATGTGCGCGAGATCGCCCCAAGGATCTGGGCGGCCAGCGGCTATTCGGGGCAGGGGGTGGCGCTGGCGCCGTTCATCGGGAAACTGCTGGCCGAGGCGGCGCTCGGCCGGCCGGAGCGGCTGTCGGCGCTTACCGACCTGCCGATCCCGCTCCTGCCCCCGTGGCGCTGGCTGCGGCGGCCCCTGGTGGCATCAGCGATCCTGCGCGGCAGACTATCCGATCGAATCTGATCTGCAGATTTCATCGTTAGTTCAGCACGAAGGCATTGCGCTTCAATGCCTTATGGTGCCGAGCAAGTTTCTTTTACACCCTCGCACTGATGGTGCTTGTCCAGATTCCCTGAAGGACAAAGCGCATGACTTCCTGGCTGCCCAACATGCGAGCTTATGTGCTCGCCGCTGCCCTGGGCCTTGTCGGAGGCGCGGCATCGGCCGGTTCCTTGCCGGAACCGCAGGGCCAGCCGATCCTCACGATCACCGGCTCCATGTCGCAAGCGGAGAGCGGGGAGGTCGTGAATTTCGATCGCCAGATGCTTGAAGCGATCGGCACCGTGAAGTTCCGCACCAAGACGCCCTGGTACGACGGGGTGGTGGAATTTGAAGGGGTTCCCATGACGGCGTTGATGGAGCATGTGGGCGCCGAGGGCACGGAGTTAAAGGCCGTCGCCCTGAACGACTACGAGGTCGTGATCCCGATCGACGACTTCGAGCGGTTCGGCGTCATCCTTGCCATAAAGCGCAACGGAAAAGAGATGCCGGTGCGCGACAAGGGCCCGCTGTTTATAGTGTATCCCTACGACAGCGACCCCACGCTGCAGGCCGACCAATACTACGCCCGCTCGGCCTGGCAGGTCCGAACGCTGGAAATCCGCTAGAACGAATCCCGCCAGGCTTACGGCAATGACCTCGGGCCGGCGGCTCCCGGCTTTCCTGATGCTGATGATCGCGGTCTTGATCGCGGCCAGCCTTTATACATCCGCTATCATCCGCGAGCGGCAGGAGGCGTTCGCCCAGACGTTCCGCTACAATGTCGACTTTTCGGTCAGCCAAGCGGTCATCGAGTACCAGCGGCTCAAGAACGCCCTTGCGGAGCTCCGGATCTTGCCAACGGCGGAGGCGGCGGAAGAAGCAAGGCTGAGGCTCGACATCCTGTTCAATCGTCTCGATCTTTTCGAAACAGGCTTGGTCGGCGCTTTCATGAAGGCCGACCCAACCCGCATGCGCGTGTTGGCCGACTTCCAGGAAATTGTGAAGGACGTTGAAGCGGCCCTGTCCGAGGCGGCAACGGGGGAATCGGCTGCCCGCGCACTGGCCATCATGACTCCCCTGGAAAGCGGGCTAGTCAGGGTTGTCTCCCAGGCCAATTCCCACGCGGCGGAGTTGATCAACAGGGATCAGCGCGAACTCGGTCGCCTCTATCACCGCTTCTCGCTGTTGACGTCCGGGCTGATCGCACTCGCGCTCGGGCTGGTCGCCGTCCTCACCTGGAACAACCGGCTTCTGTCACGCGCCCACAGGGAGTTGGGCATCACCACGGCCGAGCTCAGGCGGGCGGCTGCGGACCTTTCTTCCGCCAATGAGGCGGTTGCCACGGCAAACGCGGAGCTACGTCAGCGCAATGCCCTCCTGACCGAGAACAGGGCGGCTCTCCGCGTCCAGAACGGGCTCTTCGACGCCGCGCTCAACAACATGTCCCAGGGTTTGTGCATGTTCGACGAGGCACTGCAGGCGATCGTCTTCAACAGGCAGTTCGAGCGGCTTTTCGGGGCGGACAGCACGGCCCGGTCCACGGTCGCGGAAACCGGGCGCAAGTCGTCGATTCGCGACATGGCGCCGGATCTCGCCGAGAAGCTCAAGCGGAACATGCGGCGCAATCGCCCGGTGAGCTTTGAGATTGAATGCAAGGATGGCCGCATCATTGCCGCCGCGCAGCAGCCGATGGCAGAGGGCGACTGGGTCGCCACCTTCGAAGACGTGACGGAGCAGCGGCGGGCGCAGGCGCGCATTGCTCACATGGCCCGGCATGATGGGCTGACGAACTTGCCCAACCGATATGCTTTCCGGGAGGGCATTCAGGCCGCGCTCGACTCCGCGCAAACGACCGGAGTCAACCTGGCCGTGATGTGCCTGGATCTCGACCACTTCAAGAAGGTGAACGACACGCTTGGGCATCCGACGGGCGACGCACTCCTGCGCGCGGTGGCCAGGCGCCTGCAACGCTGCCTGCGCAGCGGCGACCTTGTGGCCCGCTTCGGCGGGGACGAGTTCGCGATCCTTCAATCGGATGCAACAGACCCCGACGACACGAGGCGGTTGGCCGAGCGGATCACCGAGAGGATGCAAAAGCCGTTCCTCATCGGCGGCGAGACGATCCACGTGGCAGGAAGCCTGGGTATTGCGCTGTCACCCGCCGACGGCGTGGATGCTGACGTTCTTCTAAGGAATGCCGACCTCGCCCTATACGCTGCAAAAGCAGACGGCCGCCGGGTTCATCGCTTCTACGAAGAGTCCATGAACGAGCGCCTGGCGGCTCGGAGCGCCATGGAGCGCGACCTTCACCTTGCGCTGGAGCGGGGCGAGTTGGACCTCCATTACCAGCCGATCGTCAACATGCAGAGCTCGGCGATCGATGGCTTCGAGGCGCTGCTTCGCTGGACCCACCCGGTGCGCGGGGCTGTGCCGCCCAGCACCTTCATCCCGATCGCTGAGGATTCCGGGCTGATCCTGCAGATGGGACGCTGGATTCTCCAGCGGGCCTGTGCCGATGCCGCTCAGTGGCCCCGGCCCGTGAAGCTGTCGGTCAACCTCTCGGCCGCCCAGTTTCAGCGTGGGGACATCCATGACGAGGTAGCGGCGGCGCTGACGCTTTCGGGACTGCCGGCGGAGCGCCTGATCGTCGAGATCACCGAATCGCTTCTGCTCAGCGACGGCGAACGCACGCTGCACGCGATCCGTCGATTGCACGCCCTTGGCGTCGAGGTGGCGATGGACGATTTCGGCACCGGCTATTCGAGCCTGAGCTACCTGCGGAATTACCCGTTCGACCGCATCAAGATCGACCGTTCCTTTGTGAAAAGCTCAAGCCTCGATGAGACGGGCGCGGCGATCATCCGCACGATCGTGCAGCTTGGATTGTCGCTCGGAATGACCATCACGGCGGAGGGTGTTGAAACGTCCGAGGATCGCGAGATGCTGCTCGCCGCTGGATGCCGGGAGGGCCAGGGGTACCTGTTCAGCCCGGCCGTGCCGCGTGAGATGGTCCACGACCTCCTGCACACGCCAGCCAGGCTGACCAAGGTCGCCTGAGGCCTTACACCAGCAGCGACTGAGCGCCGTCTATCCACACAGGCGTGCCGCTGATGTGGCGCGAGCGGTCTGAGGCCAGGAAAAGCACCAGTTCGGCGACGTCCTCGGCCTTGCCGGGCTTGCTTCCCGTCAGCGGGATGTTGCCGTCGGGGTATTCCGCCCTGACCTCCGCCTTTTCCGTGTCTCGTGCCTCCGTGTTGTCGTCGATCTCCGATTCGATCTTGCCGGGGCAGACGACGTTGACGCGGATTTTGTCCTTGGCGAGCTCCAGGGCGGCCATCTGCGCCATCGCGACCTGCGCGGCCTTCGTGGCGGAATAGGCGATGGCGCCGGCACTGGTGAAGGTGCGCGTGCCGTTGATGGACGCGGTGATGATGATCGAGCCGCCACCAGCCGAGCGGAGATGCGGCACGGCGTAGTGCAGCGTCAGGAAGGTGCCGCGCAGATTGGTGCGGATCGTGTGGTCCCATCCCTCGGGGGCGAGCTCGTCGATCGGCGCCCAGACGCCGTTGATGCCGGCATTGGCGAAGACCACGTCGAGCCGGCCGAACTCCCCGGCAAGGCTGCCGACCGCTCGCGCCATCTCGTCGGCGTCGCCGACATCGGCGACGAGCGGGATCGCCTTGCCGCCCGCGGCGCGGATCTCGTCGGCGGTCCGGCGCACCTCCTCCTCCGTGTGGCTGAGCGCGCCCACCGCGGCGCCCTCGCGTGCCAGCCGCAGAGCCGCGGCCTTGCCGATGCCCGACCCGGCTCCAGTCACCAGCGCAACACGTCCCTGCAGCTCCATATTGTTCTCCCGTTCGGCGCCCTGTTGGGATTGCAACCGCAGCCCCGGCCGCCCGGTTCCGCGCAAATGCGCGCCGGCCGACGGAGGGTTCTAGGGCCGCTCTTGCTGAAGCCAGTCTGGGAGGTCCGCGATGCTGTCGAGCACGGTGTCGGCGAGCGCGGCGAGGTCCTGGCGGCTTCCCGTTCCGGTGAGGACGCCTATCGCCGCACCCGCTCCGGCAGCACGCGCCATGCGGAGGTCGTGCGTGTTGTCGCCGACCACGACCACCTCCCCCACGGGCACTCCGATCGCCGCGGCAAAGGCTTCGACCATGTCGGGTGCGGGTTTCGGCCGCTGGACGGCATCGTAACCGTAGACATGCGGAAGGTAGGCCGCCACGCCGAGGGCGGCGAGGGCGGCCCGGGCTGCCGACGTGCCGTCGCTGGTCGCGACGCCCAGGGCGTATCCGGCGGAGGAAAGCGCCTGCAAGGTTTCGTTGAGGGCGGGAACCGGCACGGAATACAGGATGCCGTTCTCGTAGAATCTTCGGTCGATGCGCGCGATCATGGCCTGGCGTTCGCGGCCGGACAGCTCGGGATACCAGGCGAGGGTGATGTCGATCGTATTGCCGGCGGCAAGCACCGACCCGGCCCGCACCTGGCCCGACTCCGGATCCATGCCGCCGGCGAGGAGCAGGGCTTCGGCGCGCACTGGGTCGCCATCCGCAAGCTCCAGGGCTAGGTCGCGATAAAGACGCGACCAGCTCGCATGGAAATCGATCAACGTGCCGTCCTTGTCGAACAGAATCCCGCGCATGGCTCCTCCGCCGGGATAGGCGTGCCCGGCCTCAGCCTTCGCCGCAAGGCCTGCTCGTGGCGTTTGAGGACATGCGCCAAAGCGGCCGGCCTGCTATCGCGGGCCGGAGATCCGTATCGATGCCTGTTCAGCCCATCATCCAGGAGATTGATTACCTCGAGCCGATGGACGCGCTTGCCGCGACTGGCGGGCGGACCGGGACGGTATTCCTTGACAGCGCCGCGCCGGACCCCGAACTGGGCCGCTGGTCCTGGCTGGGCGTGGACCCTTTCGGGAACTTCAGGAGCGTCGATGGGCGGGCTGCCTGGAGCGGCGCGCCGCTCGACGGGCATCCCATCGAGGCTTTACGCGGCGTGCTGGAGCGCTTTCGCTGCATCGGCTTGCCGGATCTGCCCTTCGGCGGCGGGGCGAGCGGCTATTTGTCCTATGAGGCGGGCCGGCTGCTCGAGCGTCTGCCGCAGCCCAAATGGCGCGGCGCCCCGTGGCCGGAAATCGAACTGTGGTTCCACGACGTCGGGATCGCCTTCGATCTTTTGCAGCGGCGCGCCTTTGTGGTGTCGACAGGCGACCCCGAAACGAAGCCGGAGAAACGCGGGGAGCGCGCGCTCGCCCGTGCTGCATGGCTGCTGCGGACGCTGAAATCGGAATCGCCAGCGGGTCCGGCTGAGGCTGTGCACCTCGGGCGCGATGCGTGGCGGGCCAACGTCGACGAAGCAGGGTTCAAGGGAATGGTCGAGCGGGCACGGGAGCTGATCGCGGCCGGCGATATCTTTCAGGCCAACCTCGCCCAGGCGTTCCGCGCCGAACTGCCCGGCACAGTCAATCCGCTGCAGCTTTATCGCCAGCTGCGTTCCGCCAATCCGGCACCCTTCGGCGCGTTCGTCGCTACGCCCGAGCGCATCATCGCCTCGACCTCGCCGGAGGGTTTTCTGCGGCTGCGAGATGGTGTGGTTGAAACCCGGCCGATCAAGGGGACGCGGCGGCGGTCGCCCGATCCCCGGACGGACCACAGGATGGCGCAGGAGTTGCTGGCCAGCGTCAAGGATCGCGCCGAAAACGTCATGATCGTCGACCTGATGCGCAACGACCTGTCGCGCGTCTGCCTGCCGGGCAGCGTGGAGGTGCCGGTGCTGTGCGGGTTGGAAAGCTATGCCTCGGTCCACCATCTGGTGTCCGTGGTCCGCGGTCGCTTAAAGCCAGGCATGGATGCGCTGCATCTCCTTTCCGCGTGTTTCCCGGGCGGCTCGGTGACCGGGGCGCCGAAGATCCGCGCCATGGAGATCATCCATGAGCTGGAACCTGAGGCGCGCGGGCCTTATTGCGGCTCGATCCTCCATCTCGGCTTTGACGGATCGCTGCGCTCCAATATCGCGATCCGCACAATGGTGGTGGAGGGCAACGTGGCCTCGGTGCATGCCGGCGGCGGCATTACGTTGCTGTCCGACCCGCAGGAGGAGTACGCCGAGACGCTGGTGAAGGCGGAGCGCATGCTGGGCGCTTTCGACGTGCCGGCGGCCGGGGAGTTCTTGGCGTGATCCTTGTCCTCGACAACTACGATTCCTTTGTCTTCAACATCGCCCGCTATGTCGAGGAGCTTGGCTACGCGGCGCCCGTGGCGCGCAGCGACAGCCTCGACGTGGATGCGATCCTGCAGTCCGGCGCGGCGGGGTTGATCATTTCGCCGGGCCCTTGCACGCCTAGGGAGGCGGGGATTTCGACCAAGGCGGTGCGCCGGCTTTCCGGAACCTTGCCGATTCTCGGGATCTGTCTTGGCCACCAGTGCATTGGCGAGGCTTTCGGGGCCGAGGTGACGCGGGCGCGCACCCCCATGCATGGCCGGGCGTCCACCATCACCCACGATGCGCAAGGGCTTTTTGAGGGGCTTCCCCAAAGTTTCCAGGTCGGCCGCTACCATTCGCTGATTGTTTCCGGCGAGCGCAGTGCCGCCGAGATCGAGGCGTGCGCCTGGAGCGAGGACGGCGAAGTGATGGCCATTCGGCACCGGAGCGAACCGACCTTCGGGGTCCAGTTCCATCCCGAGTCGGTCTTGACGGAGCACGGCTATGCGCTTTTGGGCGCCTTCCTGCGCCTGACCGGGCCGGCTGGCGCATGAGCGCCGTCCCCGCCTGGGTCAACGGTTCGTTCGCCGGCACGGTCGATGCGGCCGACCGCGGCCTGACCCTGGGGGACGGCGTGTTTGATACGCTGGTGGCCTTTGGCGGCGAGCCGTTTGCCGGCGAGCGGCACCTGCAGCGGCTCGTGGCGCACGCGGTGGCGATCGGCATCGACGTTGCAGCGGAGCGCATCCAGGCAGGCTGGACGGCCATGCTGGCGCGCGGCGGCGGCGAGCCCTGCATCCTGCGCACGACGGTAACGCGGGGCCGAGAGGGGCGTGGCTTATGGCCGGGCGGAACCGCCACGCCGACGCTGGTCGTCACGGCAAGTCCCTGGAGCCCCGGCCTCCTGGGCCGGCCCGTCCGGCTGGTCACGAGCTCGATAGCGCGCAATGCCGGCTCGCCGACATCGCGCCTGAAGACGCTCAACTATCTCGACAACGTGCTGGCGGCGCGCGACGCCGCCGAAAAGGGCGCCGACGACGCGCTCCTCCTCAACGCCGCCGGGCGGGTCGCCTGCAGCACCATCGCCAATGTGTTCGCGCTTTTCGGAGACCGGCTGGCCACACCGCCAGGGGCGGACGGGGTGATGGCGGGGGTCTTGCGCGCCATGGCCCTGGAGGCCAGCGGCGCGGCGGGGCTGCGGGCCGAGGAAGGTTCGCTGACACCTGCGGCGCTTGCCGGGGCGGACGCCGTTTTCCTCACCAACAGCGTGCGTTTCCTTTCGCCGGTCACGTCGCTGGACGGCTCTCCCTTGCCGTCGCGCCAGCACCCGGCAATTGCCCGCCTGGCCGCCCTGCTGGTTCCCGACCAGCTGTGCGCACCTGCTTAGGAGAGCCGACATGACGATGTTGCTCGCCAGGGTGAGCGGGGCGGAGGAGGCCGAGACGGCCATCGCAGGAGGTGCGGACCTGGTCGAGCTTCGCGGCGCTTCTTCGCCTGCCAGGAGCGATGCCGAGACAAGCGGGGTCGGAGATTTTGTTGCCGCGGTTGGTCGGCGCTGCCTGACCAGCGCTTTCATCGGCCGCTTGAGCGAGATCGGCGAGAGCGGGCTTGATGGCCGGAGGCTCCTGGACTGCGGATTGGATTTTCTGACCGTAGCCGTCACGCCCGGAGAGGACCTTTCCGCCGCGGCCGGTAAGACCCGGCTGATCGGTGTTGTCCTCGCCGACCGCGACAGCGATCCGGGCGAGATCATCCCGTTTCTCGCGCGAGCCGAATTCGCGGGAGTCATGCTGGACGTGGGGAACCCTGGCGGGCGGCTGCTTTCGGTTCGCGGCATTCCTGCCCTCGCAGCTCTGGTTCGGAGCGCGCGTGGCGAGGGGCTGCTGGTTGGTCTCGCGGGTGGGCTGGAGCCGCCGGATGTTCCGCGGCTGCTTCAGCTCGGGCCCGATCTCCTGGGCTTCGGCGCGAGCCTTCGCGACGAGGCCGGCCGGATCGATGTTGCCCGCGTGGCGGCGATCCGGGCACTGATGCCACGCGCCTCCGGTTCCGGAACCACGCTCGTGGGCGACCGGCTGGACTTCCGGATGATGGAGCAGCGCATCTTCGTGCGCGACCTTGTCCTGCCAGTGCGGATCGGCGCCTATTCCGACGAGCGGACCGCGCCGCAGAAGGTGCGCTTCGATGTAATCGTGGAGCTCGATCCCGGCGCGCTCGAGCCGACCCATATGGGTGAGGTTCTGTCGTACGACCTTATCACGGATGGAATTGCCGCCATCGTGGCCGAGGGGCACATCGACTTCGCCGAAACGCTGGCCGAGCGGATCGCGGCGCATGTGCTGCGGCAGAAGCGGGCGCGGCGCGTCACTGTGAAAATTGAAAAGCTCGAGCGTGGGCCGGCGGTGGTGGGCGTCGAGATCGTAGCGGAACGCACTGTCGAGCCGGACGCGGAACGCTGAGCTCAGCCGAACGAGGCGTCGAACAGGTCGGTCGAGATCGTGCCGGCGTGGAAGCTGACCCCGTGGTCGAGCGCCGTCACGGTCACCCGAGCCGGGCTGAACAGCATCGGGTCTATTGAATAGAAATCGCCCTTGTAGCGCCGGAAAATCTCGGCGAAAGGCGCGCCGTAGTCGCGCGATTTGAAGCTCGGCAGGTCGTGCGCCAGTTCCGCCGCGGTCTCCGTGTCGCCCGATACGAAGAGGTGGACGCGACCGCCATAAATGATCGCGTCGTTGGTTCGGCCCATGGCAATGGCGATGTCGGGGTGCGGCGGGCTGAGCGGGGCGCTGCCGATCGCGTCGACAACCCGGCCGAGCGGAAATTTGAGCGCCCGCGCCTTTTGCAACGCCACTTCCACGACGCGCGCCACGACTTGCACCGAGCCGGCAAGGCTGCGGGTCGGGGCATAGAGGATGGTCAGCCGATCCGGCGCAATGCCGCATGCCTCGGCGACCTCTTGCACGACGGCGCGGGGCGGCGGTTCTTCCCCCTCAACGACCAGGACGGCGCGGTCGGCGTGCTCCTGATGGTCGACCTCGGCCAGTATCTTCTCTCTGGCCGCGAGCGCCCGCGCCGGGCCGGATCCCATGGCGGAAAATCCAACGCTCTCGTCCTTGAGTTGCCAGCCGGCATATTGGCTGCCGAGACAGGCCGTGACCGGGTCTGAACTGCGCAGCACCACCTGCCAGGGCCAGCGGGCTGCCCCGCCGTTCGGGATGAGGTCGATCGTAGCGATGCCGCCGAGCGCCACGGCGGCGAGACGCAGGCCGGCTTCGATCCCGCCGGTCTGGCTTGCTCCGCAATCGACCAGGGTTTCGCCCGCCGGCCCGGTGCTGACGCCGATCCGCAGCCGCGCACTGGCTCTCGCCATGTCGTCAGCGATGGCGCCGCCAAGCGCGTTGAGGCTGAAGGAGCCCATGCCTAAACTGTTCCTCCGCGCTGGGCGAACAGCTTGGCAGAGGGCAGCGGGGCGATCAACAATGACCGGAAAATCAGCGGAGCGGACCTTTTCGGAAGCGGAAATCCTGGACCGGCTCGGCCGTGAGTTGCCCCGATGGCACTACGAGGCGGGGTGGATCGTCCGGAAATACCGCACCGCAAGCTGGAAGAGCACACTGATGGTCATCAACACGGTCGGCCATTTGGCGGAGGCGGCGTGGCATCATCCCGATATCTCCGCCTCCTACGGCTGGGTCGAAGTGCGGCTGATGAATCATGCGGCGAAGGGGATCACGGACAAGGATTTCGAGCTCGCGGGGAAAATCGAGGAGGTGGTCGGCTGGCAGCCGGGCGCCGAAGGCGGGGCGCTGACCGGCACGCCGAGCGATCCGCGCTTCGCCTACCTCAAATACGATTGAGCGCTGGTTCCGCCTCCCAGCCCGCCTCGGCGATGCGCCGGATGCCGGCCGTGTCGGCGTCCGCAAGCCATTCAGCGGCGCTGCGCCCGCCGAACCTTGCTTCCGGCATGACGTCGGCCAGCGGCGCAAGTGCGAAGGCGCGCTCGTGCAGCCGCGGATGCGGGACGTGCAGGCCCGGCTCGTCGATGCTCTCCTCTCCGAACAGAAGGATGTCGATATCCACGGTGCGCGGACCCCAGCGCTCCTCGCGTTGCCGTCCAAGCTGCTGCTCGACGCGGAGGATGGTATCGAGCAGTGCCTGGGCGGAAAGTTCGGTTATGACGAGCATCGCTGCATTCAGGAAGGACGGCTGGTCCGTCTTTCCCCAGGGCGGGGTCTCGTAGAGCGCTGAAACAGCCCGGACCTGGATAGCGGGATATTGCGCCAGGCTCCGGATTGCCGCGGCGATCTGCGTTCGCGGATCGCCGAGGTTGCCGCCCAGCCCAAGCACGGCGAGGGTCATCGGGCGGCGCCCGCCGGCGAGGCCGCGCGGATCGCGGCGGCCATCGCCAGGGCCTCTCCATGTTCCGGGACATCATGGACCCGGACAATCGCCGCTCCGGCAAGCGCGGCAGCGATGTTGGTGGCGAGCGTGCCGAGCAGCCGGTCGGCGGCCTCCGGGCGGCCGGTGATCTTGCCGATGAACGACTTTCGCGACGTGCCGACCAGGATGGGCAGACCGAGCACGGCGAGTTCCGGGAGCCGGGCAAGAAGCTCAAGGTTCTGCTCCAGCGATTTGCCGAAGCCGAAGCCAGGATCGAGCGCGATGCGGTCGCCAATAATTCCAGCGCGGCGGGCCACCTCCAGCGACCGGTCGAAGAAATCGAGGCAGGCGCGCACAGGGTCGCCGGGGAGCGGCTGGGCCGAGCCGAGCAGGCCGGGATTGTGCATCACGACGACGCCGGCGCCGAACCGCGCGGCGACTTCGGCAAGGTGCGGATCGCCCTGCAGGCCGCGGATGTCGTTGACAACGTGGGCTCCCGCTTGCAGAGCCGCCGTGGCGACCTCCGGCTTCATCGTGTCGACCGAGAGGACCGCGTCCGTGCTTGCCAGCCCGGCGACGACCGGCACAACGCGGCCGATTTCGTCCTGTGCTGACACGGGCATGGCCTGGGCGCGGGTCGATTCTCCACCGATGTCGAGGATGGCCGCGCCGCTTGCGGCCAGCCGGCGACCGTGTGCGATGGCTTGCTCGGCCTGGAGAAACTGGCCGCCATCGGAGAAGGAATCCGGCGTCACGTTGACGATGCCCATGATCAGCGGGGTGCTTGTCCGCCCGCCGGCGCGCCAGCCGGCCAACAGCTCGGCGAAGCGCGACCCGCGATCTTCGGCATCCGATCCGGGATGTGCGTGGGAACTCTCCGCCGACATTGCGGCTTGCTAAGGCAAGGACTTGGTCAACACAATGCAGGCCGGGCCTGCAAAGATTGTCCCTTGCGGGGGATAATTCCCGGACTAGCATGGCCGGAGCAACCGCGGACTGAAGACAGCGGAACGGAGGAGCTTGGATGAGAGCTGTAATCCTTGCAGGGCTTCTTGCCGCCGTAGCTCCCGGCGCCTTTGCGCAGACAACGCAGCCCGCCGCGCCGGCCGAAGTTCCGCCCGCCGTCGCGCCGCGCCCAGTTCCGCCGCCACCACTTCCACCGGCTCCGGCCGCCGCCGCTCCTGCGGTCCAGGCGCCTGCGCCAGGCGCCGAGGCGGTCGCACCGGCTCAACCCCCCGCCGCAGCTGCCCGGGCCCCGGCGCCTGGCGCACCGGCGCCGCAGGATCCGGCGCAGGCCGCTTCGCCTGCAACGCCAACCGCGCCCGGTGCGGCACAGCCGCCTGCGCCGGCGGCCCAAGCGCCGGCTCCCACCGCACCGGCCGCGGCGCAAGCCCCTGCACCGGCTGCCGCGCAGCCGGCGGCTCCCCCTCCGGCTGCCCAGCAGGCGCAGATCGGGCCGGCCAACCTTTGCCAGGAATTGCTCGCCTTTATGAAGGCGCCGCCGCCTGAGGCTGCCCCGGCAGCTGGCGCCGCTCCTGCCGCTCCTGCCGCCCCGGCTTCCGCAACGGCCGCTCCCGCGGCGGGTCAGGCTTCCCCCGCGCCGCCGGCGGCCGAGCCGGCACCAGCGGCGGGGCAGCCCCCGGCTCCGGCGGGAGCCGCCGCGGCAGGACAGCCCCTTGCTCCGGCGCCCGGAGCTGCGCCTGCAACGGGCCAGGCGCTCCCGGCCCAGCCCACTGGTCAGGGCGGCTCGGCGCAGCAGGCTTCGGGCCAGAGCGGCGTTGCCGTCGAATCGCCGAAGCCGAATGCCGCCGCCCCGGCCGGTCAAGGGACAGGTCAGAACGCTCCGCAGACATCCGGGGTCAGCGCGCCGGTGCCGACGGCGGCGACCAGCACGCCGAAGGAGAAGGTGATGGATGTGGCGGCTGCCGAACAGCTCGCGGCAGCAAACGACATCGCCGCTTGCCGCGAGGCGTCGCGCAAGCTGCGGATCGCCGGCGTCTCGGTACCCAACCCGCTGCTGGCGCTGACCGCGTTGGACATGAAGTTTCAGCAGACCCAGCCGCCGCCACCACCTCCGCCCGCCCAGCCCTGACCACTCAGCGGGCGGCCGTAACGGTCAGCAAGGATAAGGGAGAAGCCCGATGGGCGTTATTGTGAGTGGGGCACTGGTCGCCGTGGTGCTCGCGGTGGGAGCCGGATTTGTGCTGCGCTCGTATCAGGAGCCAGCCTTCGAGCGTTACACCACCCAGAGCGTCAGGGTCGGCGACCCGGGCCAGAACCTGGTCGGGCGGGATTGGAGCGGCGAGCCGACCGGCACGCCAGGTGCTGCCGACGAGGAGGAGGCGGCTCCCGGGTAGCAGGCGCAGCTGAAACGAGCTATTCCGCCGCGGTGATCGGCGCTTCGCGCGGCGGCAGCCCGGCTTTCTGCTCGCGCCGGTCCACCCATGCGCTGTGGTGACGGCGCGCCCAGGCGAGATCCACCTCGCCGGAACCCATGGCGTCGTAGGCGCCCTCCATCCCGAGCGTGCCGATATAGATGTGGCCGAGGATGATGGCGATCATGATCACGCCAACCGTGGCGTGGACGTATTGCGCCCACTGCATGCCGTTGATGTCGGTGAACGAGAACGGGAACAGCATGATGATGCCGGACGCCGACAGCGCCGCGCCGCCGAGCACCACGCTCCAGAAGATCAGCTTTTGGCCGGCATTGAAGCGCGCGGCCGGCACGTGCCGCTCAGAGAAGAAGCCGCCGCCCGCCTTCAGCCAGGCCCAGTCGTAGCGGTCGGGCAGGTTGTCCTTGATCCACACCAGTAGCATGATCACGATGCCGAGCATGAAGGGCCAGGCAACGAAGTTGTGGGCGAACTTCGCCCAATAGCTCCATGTGGCGAATGCATCGGCGCCCAGGATCGGCATGAGCAGCCGTTTGCCGAAGAAGTAATTGAGGCCGGTGATTGCCAGCACGATGAAGGCGGTGGCCGTCATCCAGTGCGTCAGCCGCTCGACGATATTGAAGCGCTTGATCTTCACGCCGGATTCCGGGCTGTCCTCCATCCGGATGCGGCCCTTGGTGAAGTAGAAGATGCCGAGCAGGACCAGCATGCCAAGGATGGCAATGCCGGCAATCCACGGCAGAGCTCCCTCGTGAAAAGCCCGGTAGTCGCGGCCCTGCGGCTGCTGCAGCAGCCCCGCCGCGGTGTTGGGGATACTGACGCGGCCCTCAATCTTGTTGAGTTCCTGCAGGAGTTGTTGCTCGTTGACGGACTGGGCAGTCGGATTGCTGCCGGTCCCCTGCTGGGACATGCCGTCAGCCTGGGCAAAGGCGGGTCCGGCGAGGAGGCCGGCTGTGAGGACCAGCGCGCCGACAATAGACCAGATCTGCTTCACAACGCGCCCTCCCGACATCCCAAAGCTCTGCTACATTCAGATCGTCACGGTTTCGCGGTAAGCCGTCTGCCACCCCCAGGCGCCCGAACCGTAGCCGCGCTGCGTGACGCGTTCCTTGTAGATCTGCGCCAGGATCTCGCCGTCACCGGCCAGCAGCGACTTGGTCGAGCACATTTCGGCGCACAGCGGGAGCTTGCCTTCGGCCAGCCGGTTGGAGCCGTAGGTGGCGTATTCCACCTCCGTCCCGTCCGGCTCCGGGCCGGCGGTGCAGAAGGTGCACTTGTCCATCTTGCCGCGAGTTCCGAAGTTGCCGACACGCGGATACTGCGGCGCGCCGAAGGGGCAGGCGTAGAAGCAATAGCCGCAGCCGATGCACAGGTCCTTGGAATGCAGCACCACCGCATCGGCCGTGGTGTAGAAGCAGTCGACCGGGCAGACGGCGGCGCATGGCGCGTCCGTGCAGTGCATGCACGCCATGGAGACCGAGCGTTCGCCCGGCTTGCCGTCGTTGATGGTGACGACACGCCGGCGGGTAATGCCCCAGGGCACGTCGTGCTCGTTCTTGCATGCGGTGACGCAGGCGTTGCATTCGATGCAGCGGTCAGCGTCGCAGAGGAACTTCATCCGGGCCATTGTCTGCTCCCTAACCCGCGCGGATCTGGCACAAGGTGCACTTGGTTTCCTGCATCCCGGTCACCGGGTCGAAGCCGTAGGTGGTGATCGTGTTGACGCTTTCGCCGAGAACGATCGGGTCGGCGCCGGACGGATAGCTCGCGCGTTGGTCGACCCCCTGATACCAGCCGGAGAAGTGGAACGGCATCCAGGCGACCCCGCGGCCGACACGATCGGTGACCAGCGCTTTGACGCGCACCCGGGCGTCGTTCTCTGCGCCGTGTACCCAGACCCACTGGCCGTCGGCGATGCCGCGGTCGGCGGCGTCGCCGGTATTCACCTCGACAAACATGTCCTGCTGCAGTTCGGCCAGCCATTTGTTTGACCGGGTCTCGTCGCCGCCGCCCTCGTATTCCACCAGCCGCCCGGAGGAGAGGATGATCGGGAACTTGCTTGCGATCGCGTTGTCGATCGCCGCCTTCTGGACGCTGAAGCCGGCATTGAGCAGCCGGAACTGACGCTCGTCGGGCCGGGTCGGATATTGTGCGACCAGCTCCGGCTTCGGCGTGTAGATCGGCTCCCGGTGGACGGGCACCGGATCGGGCAGGTTCCAGGCGACCGCCCGGGCCTTGCCGTTGCCGTAGTGCATGACGCCGTGCTGGAGGCAGACGCGCTGGATGCCGCCCGACAGGTCGAGCGACCAGCTGACCGCGTCAACCTTGTCGCCCCCGATCTGCTGGATCGTCGTCAACTCTTCCGGCGTCAGGTCCTTGTCCCAGCCGAGCTTTTTCAGCACGGCCATGGAGAATTCGGGATAGCCGTCGGTTAGGTCCGAACCTTCATTGAACGAGTTTTCCGCCAGCAGCGTCTGGCCATTGCGCTCCGTGCCGAAGCGGGCCCGGAACGTGCCGCCCCCCTCCATGACGTGCACATCCGTGCGGTAAAGGATCGGGCTGCCGGGGTGGCGGATCTCCGGCTTGCCCCAGCATGGCCAGGGAAGCCCGTAATAGTCGCCGCCGACTTCCGGGTCGTCCTTGGGCGCGCGCAGCGTTACAAGGTCGAACTTGCCCTGGTTGCGCATATGCGCCTGCAGGCGTTCCGGGGACTGGCCGCAATAGCCCGTCGACCAGCCCCCGCGATTGATCTCGCGCAGGAGGTCGGCGGCATCGGGAATGTTGTTCTCGACCTTGATGTTCTTGAACATCTGCTCGGCGTAACCGAGCTTTCGGGCCAGCAGATACATGACCTCGTAGTCGTTCTTGGCCTCGAACGGCGGCGCAACGATCGGCTCGTGCCATTGCAGGGACCGGTTGGAGGCGGTGCGCGATCCCGCCATTTCGAGCGACGTTGCGATCGGCAGGAGGTAGGTGTTGTCCGCCCTCGCGCTTATCGCCGAAAAAACGGTGGGATGCGGATCGGCGACCACAAGAAGCTCAAGCTTCTCGATGCCTTTGATCATCTCGGGGATGCGGGTCACCGTGTTGCCGCCATGCCCCATGACCAGCATGCCCCTGATCGGGGCCCGCTGGTCGATGTCTGCGTCCGGCGCCAGGACACCGTCGAACCACCGGGTCGAGGTGATCCCCGGCGTTTCCATGTTTTCCTTGCGCGTGCGGGGCTTGCGGTCGCCCTTGGCGGGAACCTCGTCGAACTGGCCTTGCAGCCACTCGTAGGGCACGTCCCAGACCCGCGCCCAGTGTTTCCAGGCGCTTTCTGTCAGCCCATAATAGAGCGGCAGCGATGTGATATCGAGACCGAGATCGGTTGCGCCCTGGACGTTGGTGTGGCCACGGAAGATGTTGGCGCCGGTGCCCGGTTTCCCGACGTTGCCGGTCGCCAGGCAGGCGATGCAGAAGGCGCGCACATTGGCGGTGCCGGTCGTGTGCTGGGTTGCGCCCATGCACCAGATGATGGTGGCAGGCTTCTGGGTGGCGAACATCTCGGCGACCCGCCGTATCTGCTCGCCGGGCACGCCGGTGACCCGTTCCACCTCATCCGGCGTCCAGCGGGCGACTTCCTTGCGGACCTCGTCCATTCCGTAGACGCGCTGGGCGATGAATTCCTTGTCTTCCCAGCCGTTCTCGAAGATGTGCCAGAGAAGGCCCCAAACCAGCGGAATGTCGGTCCCGGAGCGGAAGCGCACGTATTCGGTGGCGTGCGCCGCGGTGCGGGTGAAGCGCGGGTCCATGACGATCATGTTGCCGCGATTGATCTCCTTGGAAGCCAGGAGGTGCTGCATCGCGACCGGGTGAGCTTCAGCGGCATTCGACCCGATAAACACCATCGTCTTGGCGTTCCGGATGTCATTGTAGGAGTTGGTCTGCGCCCCATAGCCCCAGGTATTGGCGACGCCGGCCACGGTGGTGGAGTGACAAATGCGCGCTTGATGGTCGATGGAGTTGGTGCCCCAGAAGGCGCCGAACTTCCGCATCAGATAAGCGGCTTCATTGGTGAACTTGGCCGAGCCAAGCCAATACATGGAATCGGCGCCGGCCTGCTCGCGTATCTGGAGCATCTTGTCGCCGATCTCGTTGATGGCATCGTCCCAGGACATCTTCTGCCATTTGCCGCCGACGAGCTTGAGCGGGTATTTCAGCCGCCGCTCGCCATGCACGATCTCGCGAATGGCGGCGCCCTTGGCGCAGTGCGTCCCGCGGTTGATCGGGCTGTCCCACGAGGGCTCCTGGCCGGTCCACACTCCGTTCTGCACCTCGGCGGTGACCGTGCAGCCGACCGAGCAGTGGGTGCAGACATTCTTGCGGATTTCGATCGGCACGCCGGGTTGGGGCGGGCTGATCGCCTTGGCCGGCCGGACCGAGCCGAGATGGAAGGTGCCCATCGCGGCCAGGCCGCCGACGGTGAGACCGGAGCGGCGCAGGAAGGTGCGCCGATCGACGGTTTCCGCCCCGATGGCGGCGGCTACCGTCTGAAGCTTGCTGCGGCCCGCCTGGCCGTGTCTGCGCTTGGTCAGCATGGGCGCCTCACTTCTTCAGGGTCTCGTAGCCGTTGGTTCGGTAAAACGCCTGCACGTCGGGCGCGTCCGGCTGGTAGCGGGCGCGCGTTTCCTCCGCGCCGGGATCGTAGGCCGCTGCTTGGTCGGCACCGAGAGAAGCGGCAGCAACGGCGGCGGCGGCAGCCGAGGCGCCTCCTGCGACTCGAAAAAAGCTTCGCCGATCGATGGCCTTCGGGTGCCGGTCCTGCATCGAACGTCCCTCCAATCGCCGCGCCGGAGCGCCGCCTTATTGTTCCATCGCAAAGGCTTCCGCCTCGATCGTCATGTACAAACGGCCGAGCGCGCCGACAGTCCTGTAGAAATCGGCTGAGCGGGCGACCTCCAGGTCGGTGAAGAAGCGCGCCGCCCAGGGCGCAATATGGCGGCCGAAGAAATCTGCCTGGTCCTGCCCGATGCCGAACTCGCCCGCTGCCAGGCCGCTCATCACCTCGCAAAGCGTGCCGATGTGGTCTTCGGGTTCATAAGTGCCCGCGGCCCGTTCAACTCCGATGGCGCGCAGGTCGTCGCGTAGCCGCACCAGCGGCCGGTCGTTGAGGAACCCGGTCAGGTAATAGGATGCGTAGGGCAGGAGTTCGCCGCGCCCTACCCCGATGAACAGCTCGAAGAACTCGCGCTGGACCTTCTCGACGGTGGTGGCGGTCGCGGCTTGTGCGAGCGCGATGTGGGCAAGCCCTACCGGCGTCGCATCGCCGCGGACCTGCGCCAGCTGGCGCAACCTGGCGGCATCCGGCGCCCGAAGCAGGAGCGAACCGAGCAATGCATATTCGGCCGAGCGGGCGCGGTCAGTCTCGTCGGGTGGGGTGCCGATGCCGGCGGCAAAGGCGTCCGCCATCAAACCCGGCGGTGAACCAGACACCGAACCTTCCGCATCGCGCAGACCACCCGCGTTATCCATTCGATCCGGCCTGATAGAGCGCACAGCGCCCCTGAGCGAACGATAGTAGTGCTCCACTGCCTCATTGCAATCACCAATTCGCTCCAGCGAACCGCACGGCAAAGCTCACCGAGGTATCGCCCCGCCATGGCGGGCCGGTGGTGGATACGGCGCGCCGGCGTCGACCTGCTCCGGGCCGTCTCCCGTCGCCTCAGCCGAGGCGTCCGGAGCACCGGGGTCGGCGGCGCTTGCCGAGGACGCTTCGGGCGTTCCTGGCGGTGCGCCGGCCGGCGCCGATTGCCTCACCGGGTCCAATTCCGGCTGGTCTGGTTCATCCGCACGCATGACGGGTTCCGGCGTGGAATTCGAATGCGCCACATATCGGGTCAGTGACGCGGCGTCCTGCGCGGGGGCCGAGCCGAATCCAGGGATCGTGGCCGGGTCGTTGAAGTCATAGGCGTATTCAGCCGGGCCGACATAATCGCGGATCGCCGGGTCCAGCGACCAGGCGCGGCGCAGCGCTGCCATCTTGAGCGCCTGCGATACGCCTGCCCGCAGGAATGGCGACAGGTCACTGTCGGCCGTGAGGTCCTCGATACTGGGCAGGGGGTGAGGCTTCAGCGGCGCGTCGACTGCCGCTTCCCCCTCCGCCCGCGGCCGCGGAGGAGCCAGTTTTTGCGCGGGCTCCGGGTGCTCTGGAGCCTCGCTCTGCTCGGCGCGTTCGACCGCCTGCTTGCGACGTGACCAGCGGGCGAGGAAGTTGTCGTCGGCGCCGCTCACGATCTGTCGTCCTGGGCTCGGCGGCGGGCCGGGTTCTGACCCAGGGCGTCAGGATCGGCGCGGTCGCGCTTGCGCTTGAAAAAGGGGCGCTCGACGTGGTGCGTCTCGACGAACGCCGCGAGCGTTTCCTGGATTTCCGGCGGCATCGGCACCGCTTCGACGATCCAGCCGCCGGACTCCGTCATCGCTTCCCCTTCGGCCGGGTCGGCGGTGACGCTGTGCAGGGCGACGCCGGGGTCCGCATCAACTTCCGCCAGAGCGACCCAGAGGCTCGGCCGGCCGGACTGGAGGTTGTCGCGATAGGTTCCGGTCTCGGAGCGGAAGAAGTCCAGCTCCGCCGGGCCGGCGAAGAAGCGGGTTGCCTCCGCCGCTTCGTCGAGGACCGTCCAGGGCGAGGCGGCCGGGACCCCGGGCAGCACGGCAACGGGCAGCCAAGCGTGACCGGCCCACAAGCTCTTCAGTCGGCGCTTTTCTACAACGATCCCGATCTGCAACGTCTGCCGAGCCATCGGTCAGCTCAGGCTCGCCGGCGGCCGTAGCGGCAGGCCGGCGATCAGGTTCTGCGGCTTCATGCGCAGCATACGGTCGCCCGACATGGCCAGGAGCAGCCAGACCGGCCGCGCCCCGATCTCAGGAGCCACGTCGTGGCCGTCGGGGAATTCGAGCCTGAAGATCGCTAGCACATTGTCGAGGTCGGCCTGCCCGAGGTCCTCGCCGTTCCAAAGCGCATTACCGATGCGCGTCGCCTCGGCATCCAGCCCGACAAACCAGGTCCATTCGGAATCGCCAATGCGCTCCACCGGTTCGATCCGGACCTCAACCCCAAGCAGATGCCCGATCCAAACAGCCATGGATCGCGCCAAGCCGTGCCGCGCGGGGCCCATGCCGCTGAGGTTCAGCACCGTGTCGAACGCGTCGCTGCGCTCGAAATAATTCGCCGCATTGTCGCCGGTCAGGACATCCAGCGCGGTCACGGCCGGCCCTCCCAGCATAGCCAGCAGGGGTGACGCATGGCGGTCGCGCTCGTGCCCTTCGATGGTTTCCGCGTCGGCTAGCAGGACCGCGCCTTCATGGAAGGTCACCCGCTGCGGCCGGAAGAAGAGCTCGGCGGCCCGCAGCGCCATGGGTTCGGTCTCGCCATGCAGTGCATTGCGCAGCACCAGCTGCGTCAGCTGATTGATGAAGATCGACGGCACGTTGACCCGTTCGCGCACGATTCGCAGATAGGCGGCTTCCAGCGACGGGGCGGCCAGGAGTCGGTCGCGGAAGGCGATCATCACCTCCCAGTTTTCCCGGGCATCCGCGTCCCGGATGGCGCCGATATCCTCAGCGGTGACCGAGCGGCGCGGATGGTGCATCAGCAACTCATGGTGGAGGCGCAGTTCCGCGGCGCAGGCGTCCTGGGGGGGCAGCAGTTCCGGGCGCGCCAGGTAGGCCTTCAGGAACGCGTCGGTGACAAGCAGCCGGCCGGACTCGTCGCGGTCGAGGAGGTGGTGCCCGGAAGAGAGCCAGAAATCCTTCACCGCCGGGCCTCCGCGGCAAGCCCGAGCAGGTCGACCCCCTCCTGCACCGGCTCTTCGTCTTCGACTTCGACGAAGCGGAAGGCGCCGAGCGGCTCGGTGCGGTTCGCCCGCCGATGCAGAGTGCGAAAGCTTTCGCGAATTGCATCGCCCTCCGCGCTGCGCTGGATGGCGAGCAGGGTTCCGGCGGGATGGTCGCACAGCGAGCGGGCGAATTCGACCTCCTCGGCCGCCGCGGCGCGGGCGGCGCGGATGTCCGGCGCGCCGCAATGCGTGACCAGCTGGTCGGCCAGCTCCTCGATCGCGGCCATCCGGTCCGCCTCCGACGCCTCCGCGACAACGACGAGCGTCGACCAGCCGAAGCTGGCGACCCCCAGGAAACCGCCGCGGAAGGCTTGGCGCGCCTTGCCGTCCAGTGCCGAGAGGTCTGTTCCAAAGAACCGGAACGTGCCGGTCACGGCCCATTCGCCCGGCTCGGCGGGCCGCGCATAGATGAAGGTGTCCGACGGATCGAGGCGGATCGTGCGCGGCAGGGTCAGAGCCATGGCGTTCCTGTCGCCGGGTCGAGCCATGACGGGGCGGCAAGCGCCGGCACGAGGCGGCGCCTTTCATGCGGCTCTGTTCCGCTTCCGCGGAAAACGACCAGGTCGCCGTGCTCGGACAGGATCAGCCGGGTTCCGGCCCCACGCGGCATGCGGTCGAGCCAACGGCGGGCTGCTTGGGCAAACCCCTCCTCGCGCCAGTCGTGCAGCCCGGCCATCAGCAGGCGAGCGAAACTGGCGAGCATCTCGCCCGCATCCGGGTCCTCGAAGCCGACCTCCTCGAGCGAGCCGGAAAGTGGCCGCAGCCCGGGCTCGCCGGCGCGCAGGGCAACGCTGCGCACCATAACGCCAAACACCAGCCAGTCCGGCACGTCCTCTTCCTGCGCGCTTTCGGGCCAGGCGAGACGGCCGCCGCCGACCAGCACCCCGTCGAAGCGAATCGCGTCGGGCCAATCATAGGTGATCGGCTTTTCCGGGGGCCCGTGCGCGGCCAGCGCGTCGGCAAGCGCGTTCATGCCGGCGAAGAACGCCCGCCGCGCGGTGGCGAGCGGCTCGTCCGGCTCCAGCACCACCGCCCATTCGGCGAGGTCGAAGCGCCGCACCCAGACAAGGGTCCCGGCGCCCCGCTCGGCTGCCACCGCCTGCGCATGGGCAAAGGCGTCGCCCCGTTCGCGCAGCGTGACGAGGCCGAATGGCGGCGGCAGATCAAGCGCGCGGTCGGAAACGGATTCGCGCAGGGTCATAAGGCTTTGCTGGCGATTGCTGTTCGGTTCTTGTTATAACCATTCCAAAGTGCGGTGCGCCACCACGCGTTCACCGGCAGGAGCTTGGATGAGCCTGGACGAACGCCGCAGGATCCTGGTCTGCTCGTGCGAGCGGACGATGCCGTCCTATGGCGAGGCGGTGGCGCGTGGCTGCCCGAGCGCCCGGGTGGAAACCGCCGACCAGCTCTGCGGCATGGAACTGGACCGGGTCCGGGTAGTCCTTGGCAGCGCGGAGGCAGTGACCATCGGCTGCACCCAGCAGGCGCCGCTGTTCCGGGAACTGGCGGAGGACCTCGGCTACTCCGGCGAACTTGCCTTCGCCAACATCCGCGAGACCGGCGGCTGGTCTGATCAGGCGATCGGCGCCGGTCCGAAAGCCGCGGCGCTGCTGGCGCTTGCCGCGGAGCCGGTCGGGCAGGCGCCCCTCGTGTCGATGACCAGCGGCGGCGTGATCCTCATCTACGGCCGCGATGAGGTCGCCATCGATGCGGGCCGGGCGCTTGCCGAAAAGCTCGACGTAACCGTCCTGCTGTCGCGTCCGCAATCAGTCATCCCGCATCGCGTTTGGGATTTTCCGGTGATGCGGGGAACGGTCCGCCAGGCGGCCGGCCACCTCGGGGCGTTCCAGTTGACGGTTGACGACTTCGCGGCGCCGGCGCCGTCGTCGCGCGCCGCACTGCGGTTCGGGCCGTCGCGCGACGGCGCGGTGTCGCAATGCGACATGGTGCTCGACCTTTCCGGCGGGACCCCGCTGTTCCCCGCCCATGAGCTGCGCGACGGGTATCTCAGAGCTGATCCGCGCGACCGGGCGGCTGTTGCGATTGCTGTGGCCAAAGCAGGCGATCTGGTCGGCGAGTTCGACAAGCCGCGCTACGTTGATTTCGCCGAGCACCTATGCGCCCACTCGCGGTCGCGGATCATCGGATGCACCCGCTGCCTCGAGGTCTGCCCGACAGGCGCGATCAGCCCGGCCGGCAACCACGTCGCCATCGACCCGTATGTCTGCGCGGGCTGCGGCAGCTGCGCCGCTGTCTGCCCGACGGGGGCCGCGTCCTATGCCCTGCCGAGCTCGGAGGGGCTGCTGCGACGGCTGCGCACCGCGTTGCTGACCTATGCCGACGCGGGCGGACGCGACGCCGTCATCCTGTTCCATGACGGAGAGCATGGGGCGCCGCTGATCGATGCGCTGGCCCGGTTCGGACCCGGGCTGCCGGCCAATGTGCTGCCGATCCAGGTGAACGAAATTACCCAGCTTGGGATCGAAGCGTGGACGGCGCCGCTGGCGTGGGGCGCTTCCGCCGTGCGGGCCGTAGGGTCCAGCAAGCCGAAGCACGACGGGGAGGCCTTGGCGCGCACCCTGACCATCGCCAACCTGCTGACGGAAGCACTCGGTTACGGCAGTGACCGCGCCGGCCTGATCGAGACCGACGACCCGGATCTCCTGCGCCCCGCACTGCAATCCTTCGTGCCGGGGACGGCCTCGCCGCGTCACTCCACCTTCCTGCCGGCCGGCCGCAAGCGAAGTGTGCTGGAAAGCACCATAGTGGAGCTGCACCGGGCCGCTCCCGCTCCGGTGGATTCCGTTGGGTTGCCGGCCGGAGCGCCGTTCGGCGACCTGGACATCGAGATCGAAGGCTGCACCCTCTGCCTTTCCTGCGTTTCAGCCTGCCCGACGGGGGCACTCTCCGACGGCCAGGACAGGCCAGCGTTGTTCTTTGCCGAGAGCGCCTGCGTGCAATGCGGGCTGTGCGCCTCAACCTGCCCGGAAAACGTGATTGCGCTCGCGCCGCGGCTGAACTTCGAGGCCTGGAACGCGCCGCGCCGCCTAGTAAAGGAGGAGGAGCCGTTCCACTGCATCGCCTGCCAAAAACCATTTGGCACCAGGAGCACGGTGGAGCGCATCGTCGCCAAGCTGGAAGGCAAGCATTGGATGTATTCGGGCGCCAATGCGCGGCGGCTCGACGTGATCCGAATGTGCGACTCGTGCCGGGTGGAGGCGGTGATGAACGAGGGGCTCGACCCGTACGAGGGCGATGGGCGCCCGAAGCCGCGCACGACGGAAGACTACCTGCGCGAGCGCGACGCGGCGCGCTGAGCTTCAAGGCTGGGCGGCGGTCGCCTTCTGCAGGAAGCGGATCAGCGCCGCCCGGTCCTCCCTGTCCGTGATCCTTTGCTCCGGCATCTTGGTGCCCGGCGTGAACGCCGCCGGCCCGACCTCGAACAGCTTGGCCACCGTTTCCGCCGTCCAGACGATGTCCATTCCGCGGAACGCCGCCGAATAGGGATATCCCGCTACCGACGCGATCTTCCGTCCGAAGATGCCGTGCAGTGTCGGCCCGGCGCGGCTCTCGTCGCCGGGCGCCAGCGTGTGGCAGGCCACGCAGGCGCGGAAGACTTCAGCGCCGCGGTCGCCTGCAAAGATCGCGAGCGGGTCCGCCGGGCTGGAAACAATCGCGCCGACATGTTCGCCGGTCTCGAGGTTCCAGCGGCGGACAAGCCGGTCGGAGCCGCCGCTCAGCAGGAATTTTCCGTCGCTGGTGAACGCGAGCGACCAGACCGGCAGGCCGGGACCGAGAAGCTGGTGCAGCGACCCAAGGGTTTGCGCATCGAGGAGGGCGATGGCGCCCTTCAGCCCCGCGGCGGCAAGCGTGCTGCCGTCGGGGGAGGCGGCGAGGGCGATCACGGGTGTCTCGGCCACCGGGGCGTCGAGGATCGGGCTGCCGGTGCGATCGACGATCCGCAACCGCCCGTCGGCGCCGCCGACCGCCACCCGCCCGTTCGGCAGAGCGGCCAGCGTGTTCAGCGGAGTCGGAAGGGAAAAGACGCGCGGCGCCCTATGTCCAGCCGATGGCCAGACGATCAGCTGGCCGTCGTAACCGCCGCTGACCAGCTCGCCATCGGAGGTGAAAGCCACTGCGTTGACACTGTCCTTATGCGCTTGCAGCACCCGTGCTTCACCGGACGGCAGCGGCCAAAGCCTGACGGTCCTGTCCCAGGACGCGGAAGCCAGCATGCCGCCGTCGGGCGCGACCGCCAGCCCGACCACCGGGCCGGTATGGCCCTCCAGCACGCGAATCGGTGTGCCCTGCCCGCCCTGCCACACGGCAATCCGGCCGTCCTCGCCGGCCGTGGCCCAGCTGCCGCCGGGCAGGGCGGCAACCGCGTTGACCTGGCCGTCGTGGAACCGGAACACAGTTTCCGCCGTGGCGCTCGCGAGCGACCAGACGATCGCGGTGGCATCGAAACTGCCGGTGATCGCCGCCGATCCGTCGGAGCTCACCGCGATGGCGCGGACCGGGCCGCCGTGGCCGCGCAGTTCGGAGGCGTCCGCCGACCCGGCCAAACCGGCCAGCGCCAGCCCCGCTCCAGCCAGCTTGGCCACCAGGCCCCAGCTTAGCCGCTTGAAGCCCAAGGGCAGATCAGGGATCATCGCGGGAAGCTAGCGGACCGCTGCGGGATCCGCCACCCTCCGGGAAACGAGAGCGCACGGCGTGACGGGCAAGAGCGGGCCAGCATACTTCGGACCGAATACGCTGCAGGAGGCGCTCGCCATCCGCGCCGCCATCCCGGTCACCGTGCTTGCCGGCGGCACCGACGTGTTTCCCGCCAGGACGGCCCGCGCCGGATGGGGCGACATGCGCCATCCGGACGTGCTGGACGTCAGTCGGCTGCCGGAGCTGCGCGGCATCGGTGAAACCACGACGCATATCCGTTTCGGCGCGCTCACCACCTGGACGGAACTCAGGCGGGCGGCGCTGCCTTCCGCCTTTGCGGGATACCAGGCCGCCGCCCGGGACGTGGGTGGGCTTCAGGTGCAGAACCGCGGCACCCTGGTCGGCAATATCTGCACGGCCTCCCCGGCCGGCGACGGAATTCCCTGCCTTCTGACGCTCGAGGCAGAGGTGGAGCTTGCCTCCGCAACGGGCAACCGGATCGTGCCGATAGCAGAGTTCGTCACCGGCTATCGCCAGACCTGCTGCCGGCCTGACGAGATCGTCACCGCCATCCTTGTCCCAAAACCCGGACGTGGAGCCCAGGGTGCCTTCTTGAAGCTGGGGGCGCGGCGCTATCTCGTGATTTCGCTGGTGATGGTGGCAGGTGTGGTCAGCGCCGGTGGCGACGCGCGCATCGACCACGCGCGGATCGCGGTTGGGGCCTGCGGGCCGGTCGCGCTGCGGCTAGCCGCGCTCGAAACCGATCTTGTCGGGTGCGATCTCGCCGAGGCGGCGGGCGTCCTCCGGGCGGAGCACCTGGAGCCGCTGTCGCCGATCGACGATGTGCGGGCGTCGGCGTTTTACAGGCAAGCCGCGGCTGCCGAACTGGTCGGCGAACTGCTTGCCGGACTCGCGGGTGGCCAAGCGCGGAGGGCGGCCTGATGCTCGACCGGCCCTTGCCGCCGGAAGGAACGGTCGCGCTTCGGCTGACGGTCAACGGCGAACCGGCATCGGTGGCGGCGCCGCCGTTCAAGACCCTCGCGGGCGTGCTGCGCGACGAACTCGGGCTGACTGGCACCAAGGTCGGCTGCGATGCGGGCGATTGTGGCGCCTGCACCGTGCTGATGGACGGCGTGCAGGTTTGCGCCTGCCTCGTCTCGGCTGCGCAAGCCGACGGCGCTGCGATCCACACCGTCGAGGGCTCCGGGCCCGACGGATTGACCGACCGGCTGCGGGAAGCGTTCCTGGCGCATGGCGCGGCCCAGTGCGGCATCTGCACCCCCGGCATGCTGATGGCTGCGGCGGACTGCTTGGTCCGCAACGCCAGGCCGGGCCGCTCCGAGATTGAGGACGCGCTGGGCGGCGTGTTGTGCCGCTGCACGGGGTACGTGAAGATTATCGAAGCGGTGCTGGATGTTGGCGGGGCGGGGCCTGGTTCTCCCCCGTCATCTGCGGCGGGTGAGGAACTTAGATCCACCAGTGCCGTCGGCGCGCGCCTGCCGAGGGTGGATGGCCGTGCCAAGGTCGACGGCAGTGACCTTTTCGGCGCCGATTTCGCGCCGGCGGACGCGCTTTGGATGCGGGTGGTGCGCTCGCCCTATCCGCGCGCGGGCTTTGAAATCGGCGATCTGGCGGCGGTGGTCGAGCGCACGCCCGGGCTCACTAAAATCCTGACGGCCGGCGATGTGCCGGGCGAGAATTCGTTCGGCATCTTTCCCGACACCAAGGACCAGCCGGTGTTCGCGCCGGGTCACGTCCGGTTCCGTGGCGAGGCGGTGCTCGCACTTGTGGGCACGCGCGAGGCGGTGGAGGGCATTTCCGATGCAGATTTGCCGATCCGCTGGACGCCGCTGGAGCCGGTGGCCGGGGTGGAGGCGGCGCTGGCGCCCGGTGCTCCGGTCCTGCATCGCTTCGCGCCGGACAACGTTCTGACGCGCGGCAACCTGCGCTGTGGCGATACCTTCGCCGCACACGGATGTGCGGCGGCAACGGCGGAGGGCCAGTTCGAGACCGCCTTTGTCGAACACGCCTACGTTGAAACAGAGGCGGGTTTTGCCGAGCCCGTCGGTGAGCGCATCGAGGTCACCGCCTGCACCCAGGCGCCGTATATGGACCTGGACGAAACCGCGCGCGTGCTGGGCGTGGACCGGTCGCAAGTGCGCATCCGGCCGAGCGCCTGCGGCGGCGGTTTCGGCGGCAAGCTGGACGTATCGGTGCAGCCTCTGCTGGCGGTGGCGGCGAAGGTCACGGGCCGGTCGGTTCGGATCGCCTACAGCCGCGCCGAATCGATGGCCTCCACCACCAAGCGGCATCCGGCGAGAATCTGGGCCAAGGCCTCAGCCGACAGCCATGGGCGGCTGCTGGCCTTCGAGATGGAAGCCGACTTCAACACCGGCGCCTATGCCTCGTGGGGGCCGACCGTCGCCAATCGGGTCCCCGTCCATGCGAGCGGACCCTACAAGGTGGCCAATGTGTGGAACCGCAGCCGCGCGATCTACACCAACGACACGCCGGCCGGGGCGTTTCGCGGCTTCGGGGTGCCGCAGGCGGCGATCGCGCATGAGACTCTGATGGACGACCTCGCGGAAGAACTCGGAATCGGTCGCTGGGAGATGCGCCGGATCAACGCCATCGGGAGAGGCGATACCACCCCGTCGGGACAGGTCCTCGAATATTCCGCCGGGCTCCCCGAATGCCTGGATGCCTTGAAGCCGGACTGGGACGAGGCTTTGGCCCGGACTGCTGAATTCAATGCCGCGGGGGTGCCCGGCAAGCGGCGCGGCGTCGGCGTGGCCTGCATGTGGTACGGTTGCGGCAACACGGCGCTGCCGAACCCGTCGACGATGCGGATCACGCTGGCGTGCGACGGCCGGCTGACGTTCTTCAACGGTGCAGTCGACATCGGGCAGGGCTCGTCGACCGTGCTGCTGCAGATCGCGGCGAATGCGCTGGGCATTGCGCCGGACCGCTTCGAACTGGTGGTTGGAGATACCGACCTGACCTTCGATGCCGGAAAGACGTCCGCCTCGCGGCAGACCTTTGTGTCCGGCAACGCGGCGCGGCTCGCCGCGCTGGCCCTCCGGCAGAAGATCCTGGCGCTGGCCAATGCCGGGCCCGACGCGAGCATCAACATCGACGGAGGGCAACTGCAGATCGCGGCCGGGGAGGCGTCGCGCGTGGTCGACCTGGCCACGCTCGGGCCCGACGTGGACGGTGTAGTCCTGGAGGGCACCGCGACCTGGGACCCGCCCACTTCGGCGCTCGACGCCGATGGGCAGGGCGTTCCCTACGCGACCTACGGCTTCGCCGCCCAGATGGCCGAAGTCGAGGTCGACACCCGGCTGGGCACCACGAAAGTCCTGTCCATCGTAGCCGCCCATGACGTCGGGCGCGCGGTCAATCCCACCCTGACGGAAGGGCAGATCCATGGCGGCATCGCGCAGGGGCTCGGCCTGGCGCTGATGGAGGAGTTCGTGCCCGGCCGCACCGAGAACCTGCACGATTACCTGATCCCCACCGTCGGCGACATTCCGCCGATCAAGACGTATCTGGTGGAGGATCCCGATCCGCTGGGGCCGTTCGGGGCGAAGGGCGTCGGCGAGCCGGCGCTGGTCGCCACCGCGCCGGCGATCCTCGGAGCCATCCGGCATGCCACCGGGGCGCGGTTGACCCGGGTGCCGGCGCTGCCGCATCGGGTCTGGGAGGCGCTGCAGGCGCGGGTGACCGGATGAGCGTGGCTGACCACCTTACGATCGAGGCGCGCTCCAAAAAATTTGGCGCGTCGGAAGCGGACGGGATCGTGCGCTGCGATGCGTGCCCGGTGCTGTGCCGCATCCGGCCTGGCCGGCCGGGTGCCTGCGCGCGCTACGCCAACGAGAACGGGCATCTGGTGCGGGTCGACCCCGTTGTCCTGCTGCAGCGCGCGGTGGACGAGAATGCGCCGCTGGTGGAATTTTCCGGCGGCAATTGGGACGGCACGTTGCTCGACCCGGCGCGGACCTTCGTGACCGGCATCGGCGCCGGAACGACCTATCCCGACTACAAGCCGGCGCCGTTCATTGTGTCGGCGGAGCACGACGGCGTGGATACGGTGACCGTCGTAACAGAGGGAATCTTCTCCTACTGCGGCGTGAAGGTGAAGATCGACACCGACCGCCACCTTGGGCCGGAAATGGCGGCCATCCGTGCCGAGGGCGAGCAGGTCGGGCATGTCACGACCGCGGAATACGGCTCGCAGATGCTGTCGATTGGCGGCGTGCGGCATCTCACCGGCGGCTCGAAGAAGGAGGGCAAGGTGACGTGCGACACCCTGCTGCAACTTTGCGCCGGCGAAAGCGTGGTGTTCAGCATTGACGGCGGCCACGAGGTCCTGGTGCAGGCTGGCCACCCGCCCGTCGTGGACGGCAAGCCGGAGCAGCGGATGCGGGTCGGCTGCGGCTCGGCCACGGTGGGGATCTTCGCGCAGCAATGGTTCGGCCATGTCGACGAAGTCATCGTTGTGGACGACCACATCACGGGCGTGCTGACGGAGCACCAGGCGGGACGGGTCCTGGAAATGCCGCCGGCCGGTATCCGGGTACGCGGCCGCAGGTCGACGCCGGGGCGCTACTTCCAGGTGGCCAATCCGGGGCTGGGCTGGGGCGGCACCGATGTTTCCGATCCGCTCCTTATCATCGACAGAATCGACCCGGCGACCGCCTGGCCGGGGCTGCGGCTGCTCATGACCTCCACCACGGGCGAGGACGCGCTCTTTTGCGTGCTGGACGAGGCGCTGCGGCCGGTTCCCACCGATATGCCGGAGGCAGTTCGGCGCGTGGTGGAGCGTATCGGCGAGAACTGCGAGCCTTCGTTGTGCACGGTGCTGTTCATGGCCGGTGCGGGCGGTTCGCTGCGAGCCGGCGTGACCAATAACCCGGTGCTCTTGACGCGCTCTGTGGCGCGCGGCGAGACGCGCGTCACTATGGGCGGCGCGCCGGTCTACCTTTGGCCCGGGGGCGGCATCACCGTCATGGCCGACGTGACCCGCTTCCCGCAGGGATCGTTCGGATACGTGCCGACTCCGGCGCTGGTCGCCCCCATCGAGTTCACGCTGCCGCGGTCGCTGTATGAGCAGCTCGGGGGGCACATGTCGGACGTGGTTTCCGTCGAGGAGGTGCTTGCCGGATTGGGGGCGGAGGCTCGCGTCGATCCCTGGCCCGCCGCGAACCCATGGCCGTTCGGCGCCAAGGGTACGAGATGATCGGCCTCCCGCCGGTCGTGCAGGATCTGGCGGGTGGGCGGCTGCACCTTTCGCATGGGCCTATTGACGTGGTGCTCAAGGCATTCGGCGAGCCGGCTGCGGTGCAGGGGGCGCACGTCGCCGCGGTGCGGCGCTTCGGAGAAATCCTGCCGGAGCTTTGCGCCGAGCTGCCGTGCTTACGCGCAGCCGCCGGAAGCGGTCCGCTCCCCGATAGCCCGGTCGGGCGGCGAATGGCGGCCGCATGCCTGCCCTTCGCGGACCTGTTCATAACACCGATGGCCGCGGTGGCCGGCTCAGTGGCCGACGAGCTCATTGCCGTCATGCTGGAGGCGGCGCCGCTGCGGCGCGCCTATGTGAATGACGGCGGGGATATCGCCGTATTCTGTGCGCCGGGGGAAAGCCTGGATGTCGCCATTGCAGGCGAGTTCGCGGATGGACCGGTTCCCGGCCGTAGCGGGACGATCCGGATCGCGCATGGAGACGGCGTAGGGGGCATCGCCACGTCGGGCGCGCGCGGCCGCTCGTTCTCATTTGGCATTGCGGATTCGGTCACGGTGCTGGCGGACGACGCCGCGACCGCCGACGCGGCGGCGACGCTGATCGCCAATGCCGTGGATTGCGACGATCCGGTGATAGAGCGCCGCCCGGCCAGCCAACTCGACCCGGACAGCGACCTCGGCGAGCGGCTTATCACCGTGCAAGTGGGGCCGCTCACCCGGGCAGCCATTCGCGCCGCTCTGGCGGCGGGGCTCCGCCGCGCCGGGGAGTATCACGACCGCGGGCTGATCATCGACGCAGCGCTGACGCTGCAGGGGCGGACCGTCACGTTGACGGACTCCGCCCAGGCGGCGGAACTCAGAATCCCGTTGCCATCGCGCTCCGGATTCGTTTGTCTGGAAAGCAGTTCAATCTGAGGTCACGGCGGCAGATGCGCCGGGGCGGGGCAACAACGGGGGCGCATATGAGCGATCACGCAGCGAAGCCGGCTTCCACCAACGCTGACCATCCGATCACACGCCGAACGGCCTTCAAGGGCCTCGCTGCCGCGGCGGGGGCGGCGGCGCTGCTGCCGCGCGGTATCGGGTATGTCCAGGCGCAGACATCCGAACCGATCCGGCTTGGCTTCCAGGTCCATCGGACCGGAATCGGCGCCGCCTATGGACGCTGGTACGAACGCACCACGATGGCAGCGGTGGAACTCCTCAACGCCAATGGCGGCATTGCCGGGCGGCAGATCGAGATCATCGCCGAGGACGACGGCACCGACCCGAAGCGCGGCGCCGAGGTGGTTGAGAAATTTGCCACGCAGCACAAGGTCGACGTGGCGTTCGGGACCCTGTTCTCGCATGTCGTGATGGGCGCGGCACCGCGGGCGGGGGAGCTGAAGCTGCCCTATTTCGTGGTCTCCGAAGGTTATCACGTCGCGTCGGGGGCGCTGAACCGCTACGTATTCCAGCCCGGCATTACCGACGTGCGTGCGCAGGTCACGTCGATGGCGCCGTGGGTTTCGCAGAACCTCGGCAAAAAGGTCACGATGATCTTCCCCGATTACGCCTTCGGCCACGATCATCGTGACTTCTTCTCGGCCGCGATCAAGGCGCAGGGCGGCGAGGTTTCGGCGCTGATCCCGGTGCCGCCGACGGAAAGCTCGTTCACCCGCTACTTCCCGCAGATTCCGGCCGACACCGAGGTTCTGTACCATGTGATGGTCGGCCCGGCCGTGCTGACCTTCGTCAAGGAACTCGGCGAGCATTTCGGGTCGCAGCGGCCGGAGGTTTTCGGCTTCATCGATTCACTGGAAGCGGTGCCGCTCAACAGCCCCGGCCTGGAATTCCTGGAAGGCACGTATTTCTGGGAAGGTTTTCCGCGCTATGCCGGCGCCAGCCCGACGCCGCACGACACGTTCTTCCGCGAGAAAGTCGGCGTCGACGCGAACGGCGCCAGCACGTCCGATCCCAACGACATCTCCACCTATTCGCACATGTTCGGCTGCTGGGAGACGCTGCACATCCTCAAGCACGCGATCGAGACGAGCGGCTACAAGTCGGCGACGGACGCCGACCGCAAGGCGCTGGTCGAAGCCACCGAGGCGATGACGGAATTCGCCGAAGGCCAGGAGCACCCGCAGGGGCGAAAGATCTTCAACGGCAAGATCCACCAGAGCTTTGGGCACCAGAACATTTCCCGGGTGGAGGGCGGCAAGCTCAACGTTGTGCACCGCACGGCTATCGAGGACGGGATGTACGAGCCGGAGGCGGATTACACGACGATGCCGCTGTGATTTGTGTCGGCAATCCGCCCGGTCAGGGTCCGCCGGAGACGGTCAGGGTCCGCCGGAGAAGAGCCGCCGGTCCCAATGAACTGGAATATGGAGGCCTGTTTCGATCATCCCGAATTCGGGATGATCGGGATTGATCAGAACGTTGACATCGGGGCGTGCGACGACGCTTGGCACCAGCAGGACGAGCGAACGCCCGGATCGCTGCCAGGCTTCGCCGAACGTCTTGCTTGAAGAGGGGACGGGAGCGTCCCAGCCGGGTATAGAGGCCATATCCGCGACCTCATACGACAGGCCGGCCGGAACGGTGATCTCCACGTAGTGCTGGTTGGGCGGCAGCCGTCCACTTCCATGGACCAGTTTTTCCAGCAGGGCCGTGGAAAACCGCTCGCTCGCGTAGATCATCGGCGAGCTGGGCGTATTCCATCGCCCAGGATACATACGCGACCCGGCCGCATCGAAGATCTTGTAAGTTCCGCTTGGATCTCCAATCCGGAAGCATCTAAGCGTCCGGTCGAGAATCTGCGCTGTCAAGCTGCGGAGCCGTAGGCCAGCCGACCGAGAACCTCTTCGACCAGGCGGGCCCCGATCTCGCCCTTGATGACAAGGTCGATGGGGCGCTGGTCATCCAGCAGCGGGTGGCTGCGGAACATGAAATCGCGAGCCTCCTCGTCGCCGCCCCAGACTTCCCCGGCAAATGCCCAAATGCGGGCGAGCCGCGCCAGCCGCGCGCTTTCCTCGAAGCTGAGCCGACGCCCCTTTTTGCGCCGGACATAGGTCGGCCTTGGCACGATCCTGTACTTGAAAGCTCGGTCGTCCGGCGCCAGCGCTCTTGAGATTCGGTCGAGAGCAGCGACTGAGAGCCCCTTTTCTATGTGGGAGATAAGGTCGAATGCCGATCCCTCGCGCGTGATCTGGAGGCCGAGAGCGGTTGCCGTCTCGTTATAGGAGGCCATTGCATTGCTGTCCCTATTCAACTGATACAGAAGATATGCTCATGTGGACACGACGGCAAGGAGACGCCGCATCCTGGCGCGTGCGGTTGCGGATACCCTGATCTGATGGTTCAGTCCGCGAAAGGACTCGGATGAACTTCGGACCCCATCTCTTTCTCGCCTCGCTGGAAGGCGCCGTTATGGCGGCGGTGCTGGCGCTGACCGCGCTGGGCCTTTCGCTCGTCTTCGGCGTGATGCGGATCGTCAATGTCGCGCACGGCGAGTTCTATATGCTCGGCGCGGTAGGGGCGTGGTTCTTCGCCAGCCTCGTGCCCGGACATCCGGCGCTCGGCTTCCTCCTGGCGCTGCTTTGCAGCCCGTTGCTGGTCGGCGCCGTCGCGGTGCTGGCGGAGCGGCTGGTGCTGAGCCGCCTCCATTACGATCCGGAAGCGACTATCGTCGCCACCATCGGCCTTCTCTACATCCTCCAGCAGCTGGCCTTGACCTTCTATGGAGCGGATGCGCGGCCGGTGCAGGCGCCCATCAGCTTCCGAGTCACGTTCCCGTGGTTCGGCTATTCCGGCTACAAGCTGGTGGTGATCGCCGCTTCGGCCACGCTGTTGATCGGCACGTGGCTGGTGCTGACCCGCACCAGGATCGGGCTGGTCATGCGGGCCACCCAGTACGATCGGGAGACTGCGCAGGCTTTCGGAATCCCGGTCGGCCGGGTCTACGCGATAGTGTTTGCGCTGGGCGCCATGCTGGCGGCGATCGCAGCCGTGCTGATCGTGCCGATCAGCCAGGCGCATTACCTGATGGGGCTCGACCCGCTGCTGCTCTCCTTCATCGTCGTCATCATCGGCGGGCTTGGCAGCATTGGGGGCACCATCGTCGCCGCCCTGGTGATCGGCATGAGCGACGGGATCATCTCGGTGTTCTTCTCGCCGACCTTGTCGAAGATCCTGGCGACGCTGCTGGTGGCGCTGCTGCTGGTGTTCAGGCCGCAGGGGCTGTTCGGGTCGCCCGCTCTGGGCCGGCGATGAGATCGGCTTTTTCGCGAGCGGCGCTTGTCCATGTTGTTCTGATTGCCGTTCTATTCGCCCTGCAGTTCGTTCTGCCGGCCTATCACCACCTGGTGCTGGCGCGCGTCATGGTGCTTGCGGCCTATGCGGCGGGCTACAACCTGCTGTTCGGCTATACCGGCCTGCTCAGCCTGGGGCACGCGATGTTCTTCGCCGCCGGGCTCTACGGGGCGGGGCTGACCGCCTACCACTTCGGCTGGGGCGCCGCTCCGGCATTCGTGGCCGGCCTTGTCTGCGGGCTCGCCTTCTCCACGCTGATCGGATTGATCGCGCTGCGCACGGGCGGTGTGCAGTTCATGATCGTGACGCTGATGTTTGCCCAGACGGTGTATCTCTGCACGTTCTATTTCGGCGAATGGACGCGCGGCGAGGAGGGGCTGACGCTGTCCGGCGCGGCGCGGCGGTTCGGATTGCCCGGGCTGTCGCTGGATCTTGCCAGCCCGGTCGTCCGCTACAATCTGGCACTGGCGCTGCTGGCGGTCACGATGGCGATCGTCTTCGCGATTGTGCGTGCGCCGACCGGACGGGTCCTCGTCGCCATCCGCGAGAACGAGGCGCGGGCGACGATGCTGGGCTATTCCACGTTCCGCTACAAGCTTGGCGCGCTGGTGCTGTCCGGCACGATCGCAGCTGCGGCCGGCGCGGCCTATGCGCTGCTGTTCGGCTATGTCGGCTCGACCTTCGCCTCCATCCAGTACTCCATCTTTCCGCTGCTGTGGACGTTGCTGGGCGGCGCGGGCACCGTTGCCGGGCCGTTCCTCGGCACGCTGCTGATGTTTTATCTGGGCGACGTCTCCAGCGCTTATACGTCTGCCTACATGCTGGTGGTCGGGGTGGCGCTGGTGCTGCTCGTGCTGTTCTTCCCCCAGGGCCTGCTGGGGACCATCCGCGACAGGTGGCTGCCGTGGCTGCCGTGACGCTGCTTTCCGCCGCCGGGCTGGTGCGCGACTTCGGCGGACTGCGGGCGATCGACCACGTCGACTTGCAAGTGCGGCGCGGCGAGATCCGCGCCGTGATCGGTCCGAACGGCGCGGGCAAGACGACGCTGGTCAGCCTGATCTGCGGCCGGGTCCCGCCCAGCGCCGGCCGGATCGTGTTCGACGGCGACGACATCACGGGGCTGCCCGCCCATGCGCGGGTCGGACGCGGGATCGCCTATACGTTCCAGATCACCAGCGTTTTCGGCAACCTTTCGGCCTTCGACAACGTGGCGCTTGCCGTCCAGAACCGGATGCAGCGCGGCGGAACGGCGTTCGGCCGGATCGACCCCGCGGCGCTGCGGCGCCATGCGCTCGCAACGCTGGACCGGGTCGGGCTTGCCGAGCGCGCCGGCGAAAAGGCCGAGGAACTCGCCTACGGTCACCAGCGGCTGCTGGAGGTCGCCATGGGGCTGGGGCTGGACCCGAAGCTGCTGATCCTGGACGAGCCGACGCAGGGCCTTTCCGACAGCGAGATCGCTGCGTTCTGCGCGCTGGTCCGGGGGATCAGGGCGGAGGCGACCGTGCTCTTGATCGAGCACAACATGGATGTGGTCATGTCGCTGGCGGACACGATCACCGTGATGAACGCCGGACAGGTCCTCGCCGAAGGGCCGCCCTCGGAGATCGTCGCCAACGACGCCGTGCAGCGGGCCTATCTGGGGGCATGATGCTGGAACTCAACGGCGTCGATTGCTTCTACGGCAAGGTCCAGGTGCTGCGCGGCGTGACCCTGAGCGTCGCGGCGGGCGAAGTGCTCTGCCTGCTCGGCCGCAACGGGGCGGGAAAGACGACGGCGCTGAAGGCGATCATGGGCCTGGTGCCGGCACGCGCCGGGCGCATCACCCTGGACGGGGTGGAGCTTTCGGCGCTGCCGGCGCACCAGATCCCGCGCCAGGGCGTCGCCTATGTGCCGCAGGGGCGTCGGCTCTTCGCCGAGCTCACCGTCCGCGAGAACCTGCAGATCGGGCTGATGACACGCGGCTCCGGGCGAGGAACGCTCGACCGTGTCCTGCAAGGCTTTCCGGTCTTACGCGATCGGTTCTCGCAACGGGCAGGCACGCTGTCGGGCGGCGAGCAGCAGATGCTCGCGATGGCCCGGGCGCTGTGCATCGAACCGAAGGTCATGCTCCTGGACGAGCCGACCGAGGGACTGATGCCGTCCATGATCGCCAGGATAAGGGACAGCGTCCTGGAGCTCAAACGGCAGGGCGTGGCGACGCTTTTGGTCGAGCAGCGGGTCGAAGCGGTGCTGCCGGTCGCCGATCGGATCGCGTTCATCGAGACCGGGCGGGTTCGTGCGGTGATGGCCGTCGCCGAGCTGCGGGCCGATCCGACCCTGCTGCACCGCTATGTGGGCATTTCCGAAGCGCCGGTTTAGGTCAGCGCCGCCATCTCGGTCAGCGTCACGCCGGCCTCGCGCATCTGCCGTTCCGCGTGCTGGAGCGAACCGTCGAGATCGATGGCGCGAGAGGCGTCCATGACGACGCTGGCCTGCAGACCGAGGGCGGCAGCATCGATGGCGGAAAAGCCGACGCAGAAGTCGGTCGCGAGCCCGGCAAGGACAACCTTGCCGACCCCGCGCTCACGCAGGTAGCCGGCAAGCCCGGTCGGGGTCGTGCGGTCGTTCTCGAAGAACGCAGAGTACGAATCGATGGGATTACGAAAACCTTTGCGCACGACGAGCTGCGCCTTGGTCCAGCGCAGGGCAGCGTGGAACTCGGCGCCCGCGGTGCCCTGGACGCAATGCTCCGGCCAGAGTGTCTGCGGCCCGTAGGGCAGCTCGATCGTGCCGAAAGCCGCCTGGCCGGGATGGCTGGTATGGAAGCTGAGATGGCCGGGCGGATGCCAGTCCTGCGTCAGCACCACGGTCTCGAAGCGCTCGATCAGGGCGTTGATGGGCGCAACTACCGCGTCGCCGTCGGGCACTGCGAGCGCGCCGCCGGGACAGAAATCGTTCTGCACGTCGACGACGATGAGGCCCGTGTCCGACCCAAGCTTCTCCCCCATGATGTGCTCCGCCCTGGCCGTTGCGGCCGCGACGGCGCGGAGCCTAGAAGCGGCACGGGGGAAGATCAATTCGTGCCGAAGATGCCGTTGCGGCTTGCGTTAGCCGTCCTGTTTTCCGGGTCATGGTGCGCGCCGGCGCTGGCGCACGGTAGCGAGCGCGGTTTCGTGCTGCTTTTGCCGACCGGTCACTACCTGTTCGGCGGGGCCGCAGCGGTGGCCGCCACGTTCCTGCTGCTCGTGTTCCTTCCGGGCGGCTGGGTAAAGCGGATGGCCGGAGCCAGGCTCCGGCTTGGGTCTGTGCCTCCCATCAACCCGGTGGCGGCGAGCCTTGCGTCCTTCCTCCTGCTCCTCCTGCTGCTCGCCGCCGGTCTCTACGGCAGCCGCGATCCGCTGAGGAACCCGCTGCCGCTGACCGTGTGGACCGTTTGGTGGGTCGGCTTCCCGCTCCTCCACGCGCTGTTCGGCAACCTCTGGGCGTACCTCAATCCTTGGAGCGGGCCGTATCGGCTCCTCGACCGCCTTGCCGCAGGCCGCCTTTCGCGCCGGCGGCTGCGCTACCCGGCGCAGCTCGGCTATTGGCCGGCACTGGTCTTCTTTGCCGGGTTCGCCTGGCTGGAGCTGGTTTATCCAGCGCCGGACGACCCGGAACGGCTGGCGCACGCCGTCGGTGCCTATTGGGCGGCGGCATTCGCCGGCATGGTCCTGTTCGGTGAGCGTGAGTGGACGGAGCAGGCGGAGCCGTTCTCGATCTTTTTTCGGCTGATCGCCGGCATCGCGCCGTTGCGCTCCGAGCCCGAGGCGGCGGGACATCATCAAATTTCGCTGGCATGGCCGGGGGCCGGCCTGATCGCGCGCGAGCCGTTGCCTCTTTCCGGGGCGCTGTTCCTGCTTCTGACGCTCAGCTCCGTTTCCTTCGATGGACTATCGAAAACGTTCTGGTGGCTCGGGCTGGGCGACATCAACCCGCTTGAGTTCCCCGGCCGGAGCGCGGTGGTCGGGCGCAATTCCGCCGGGCTAGCAGTCTCCTTTCTGGCCTTGGCCGGCGTGACATGGGCAGCCGTGGCGCTCGGGTCGCGGTTGTTGGCACGACCGAACCGCGGGACCGCTCCGTCGCTCGGTGCCCTTGTTCTTTCTCTGGTGCCGATCTCGCTGGCGTTTCATGTCGCGCATTACCTCACGGCGCTGCTGGTGGATGGGCAATATGCGTTGCTCGCCGCGGCCGATCCGTTCGGCTCCGGAGCCGACCTTTTGGGGCTCGGCCACATCCATGTGACCACGTCGTTCCTCAACACCTATTCGGGGGTGCGGGCGATCTGGAACCTGCAGACAGCGGCTATTGTGCTCGGGCACACCGTTGCCATCCTGCTGGCTCACGCCATTGCGCTGCGCGAAGTCGGCGATGAGCGGCACGCTTCGCTGAGTCAGGCCCCCATGGCGGTCCTTATGGTTCTCTACACGCTGTTCGGGCTTTGGCTCCTGTCGACGCCGGTGGCCGGCTGACCAGAAGTTGCTATACGGATCGAAACACGGGGGTAGGTATGGATTTCAGCGGTCGCAGGGCTTTGGTGACCGGCGCCGGCAAGGGGATCGGGCGGGCCACAGCAAAGCTGCTGGCGCAGCACGGCGCCGAGGTCATCGCGCTGACCCGCACCGCCGCCGACCTCGACAGCCTGAAGGCCGAGATCGCCTGCGAGACGATCGCCTGTGACCTGGCCGACCTGGTTGCGACGCGGGAAGCGGCTCGGGCGCTGCAGCCGATCGACCTCCTGGTCAACAATGCCGGCACGACGCAGCTCGACCCGTTCCTCGACACGGCGATCGAGACGTTCGACTGGATCATGAACGTCAATTGCAAGGCGCCGATGATCATCGCCCAGGAGACGGCGCGGGACATGATCCGCCGCGGCGTGAAGGGCTCGATCGTCAACGTATCGAGCATGGCGGTCTTCCAGGGCGTGCCGGAGCACACGGCCTATTGCGCCAGCAAGGGCGCGCTGGACGCCATGTCGCGCGTCATGGCGGTGGAGCTTGGACCGCACGGAATCCGGGTGAACTGCGTTAATCCGGTGGTGACGCTCACCCCGATGGCGATCAAGGCCTGGAGCGACGAAGCCAAGGCCTCGAGCATGCTGAACCGCATTCCCATGGGCCGCTTCGTCGAGCCGGAGGAGGTGGCGAGTGTCATCGCGTTCTTACTAAGCGACATGGCCGCTATGGTGCATGGGTCGGAGATCATGGTGGACGGCGGTTTTCGCGCCCGCTGAGTCGACCGGAGCCGCTCAACCGGATTGCGGCGGCCGCTGTTCCGTGTAGGCTGAATCCGAGGCGCATTGCGCAGCGGGAATAAGTGCGGATCGGGCCACGATCCGCGGCAGGAGGAACGATGGCGTCTGTTCAGATCCGCAACGTCCGGAAGGCATTCGGCTCGGTGGAGATCATCCACGGCGTGAATGCCGATATTGCCGACGGCGAGTTCGTCATCCTGGTCGGGCCGTCCGGCTGTGGAAAGTCGACGCTGCTGCGGATGATTGCCGGCCTGGAATCGATAACCAGCGGCGATATCCGCATTGGCGACCGGATCGTGAATAACCTGCCGCCGAAGGAACGCGACATCGCCATGGTGTTCCAGAACTACGCGCTCTACCCGCATATGAGCGTGCGCGACAACATGGCCTTTGCGCTGAAGCTGCGGAAGGCGCCGCAGTCGGAAATTGACGCGCGGGTTAAGCCGGCCGCGGAAATCCTCGGGTTGACGCCGCTGCTCGACCGCTATCCGCGCCAGCTTTCGGGCGGCCAGCGGCAGCGCGTGGCGATGGGGCGGGCCATCGTACGCGACCCGCAGGTGTTCCTGTTCGACGAGCCGCTGTCCAACCTCGACGCCAAGCTGCGCGTCGCGATGCGCGCCGAGATCAAGGAACTGCACCAGCGGCTCGGCACCACGATCGTCTATGTCACGCACGACCAGATCGAGGCGATGACTATGGCCGACCGCATCGTCGTGCTGCACGACGGCCTGGTCGAGCAGATTGGCGCCCCGCTGGAGCTCTATGACCGCCCGGACAACCTTTTCGTCGCCGGCTTCATCGGATCGCCGGCCATGAACTTCCTGCGCGGGACGGTGCGCGTGAACGGTCGCGCCACCTTCCACTCGGAGGGCGGCGTGGAACTGCCGATTTCCGGCGCGCCGCGCGCTACCGACGGGCAGCCCGTTGTCTACGGTGTGCGGCCGGAGCATTTCTCGCTGGATGGGGCAGGCGTGCCCGCCGAAGTTGTCGTGCTGGAGCCGACCGGGTCGGAAACGCAGGCCCAGTTGAGGATTGGCGGACAGGAAGTTACCGGGGTATTCCGCGAGCGGCTCGATGCACGCCCGGGCGAGAAGATCCCGGTGCTGCCACGACCCGACCTAGTGCACCTCTTTGATCCGAGTTCGGGCAAGCGCCTAAGTTAGCCCGCGGCCATGCCAAGAGCTGGCATTCTGCCGCTTAGTTAACAGTTCGCACCGTCTCGCGGGCTGCCAGGCGTGCGGCAAAAGCCGCGGTAGCGCTCGTTATTCGCATATCCGGGCAGAGCGCCTCGACCAGGCGCGCCGGTCCCGCGCCGCGATATGTCTTCACTGAATCTCAACGGATACGGGAAAAAGTCGAACCTGCACAGCACTTTGCAGGAAGCTATGTCAGTCGGGACGCCGGAGGGTCGCCTGAATCCATTCCGGATCGAGACCGGGGATGTGCCGCTGATGCGGGCCCAGTTGGCGGCCTTTACCAATCAGGTTCCGCTACTCTACTTCATCCTCTGCGTGAATACGCTGGCCGTTGCGTTTTCGCAGCATGGCTCCGCGCCCATCGCGCTCACCGTTGCTGCGCCCTTCTGGCTTGTCAGCATCTGCGTCGTCAGGCTGCTGATCTGGCGCAGGTCCCGCGGCCGCGCGCTGTCAGACCGCATGGTGGCGCGACGGCTGAGTGGGACTGTCTACCTTGGCGGCGCCATCGCGGTTGCATTCCTTGCCTGGGCCCTGGCGCTGTTCCCTTACGCAAGCGTGCGCGGGCAAGACCAGGTGGTGTTCTTCATCGCCATCACGGTGATCAGCTGCATTTTCTGCCTCATGCATCTGCGCTCCGCCGCGCTGCTGCTGACCGCGATCATCGTTGTGCCGTTCAGCATTTTCCTGCTTTCCAGCGGCGATCACTACCTGAGGGCGATCGCGATCAATCTCGCGCTGGTCGCGACAGCCATGGTTTACGTGCTGATCGTCGCTTCTCGCGATTTCGCCAGCCTTGTCCGCAGCCAGACGGAGGCAAGGCGGTTGAACGAGGAGAACGAACGGCTCGCTCACATCGACTCCCTCACGGGCCTACCGAACCGGCGGCAGTTCTTCAACGAGTTGACCCGCGTCATTGACGAATGCGGCGAGGCCGGCACGTCATGCAGCGTCGGGCTGATCGACCTGGATGGCTTCAAGCCGGTGAACGACCGCTTCGGCCATATCGCGGGCGACGCGGTCCTGAGCGAGACGGGCGATCGGCTGCGATCCGTTCCCGATCCAGCCATTTTCATCGCGCGCCTCGGTGGCGACGAGTTCGGCGTCATCTTGAGAGGAGCGCGCGGCGACGCGGAGCTACTGGCGTTCGGCGAGCAGGTCTGCTCGACATTGCAGGCGCCCTTCGACCTGTTGGGCGTCGTCGCCAATGTGTCCGCCTCGATCGGGTTTGCCACGTTCCCCGACGGAGGCAGGACGGCCAAGGCGCTCTACGAGCATGCCGACTACGCGCTCTACCATGCCAAGCAGTATCAGCGCGGGCGCGCGGTCACGTTCTCTACGGAGCACGAAGCAGAAATCCGCAACAAGACCATCGCTGAGCAGTGCCTTCGGATGGCCGATCTGGACGCCGAGATGTCACTCCACTTCCAGCCCTTGTTCGACGTGGGAAACGACAGGCCCGTGGCGTTCGAGGCCCTTGCCCGCTGGAACAGTCCGGAACTGGGATGTGTCAGCCCCGGTATCTTCATTTCCTATCGCTGAGCGGACGGATATCATCCACAAGATCACGCAGTCGCTGCTGCGCAAGGCGCTGGTGGCCGCGAGCCAGTGGCCGGACGATATCCGGATCTCGTTCAACCTGTCCGCTCGCGACATCGTTTCTCCCGACGCGCTGCTCGGTATAATTGCGATCCTGGAGAACAGCCCGGTGGATCGCCGGCGCATCGACCTGGAAGTCACCGAAACATCCATTGTCCAGGACTTCGCGCAGGCGCGGAGCTCGCTCCTGATGCTGAAAGCCCTGGGGGTGAACATTGCGCTTGACGACTTCGGCACCGGCTATTCCAGCTTGAGCCATATCCACCGGCTCCCCCTCGACAAGATCAAGATCGATCGCAGCTTCATCCAGGACATCGAGACGCAGACGGTGAGCCACAGCATCATCCGCAGCGTAATCGCCCTCTGTGACAACCTTGAGATGGACTGCGTCATCGAAGGCATGGAAACGGCCCGTCAGGCCCAGATTCTCCAGGAGCTGGGCTGCAGAACCATGCAAGGCTACTACTTCGGACGGCCGGTTCAACAAGAGGAGATCCCCCGCCTGCTCGCCCGCTGCGGAGACGGATGGGGAGCGTGCGGCGAATTTGTCCCAGCGCGCGCTCGAGCCTAGCGCCCGGACGGGCTCAGCGACCCTGCCGGCTTGGGCTGCCGGAACCGTCGGGTGGGCCGCTGCCTTCCGAGCCGCCCATTTGATGTGCGCTGCCGCCGGAGGTGCCGCCTGCGGGCGGGTTCACCGGACCGCCTGGCATGGTGTTGACCGGGCCCTGTCGGCCGTCCCGGGTCGAGCCGCCGAGGTCGAAGCCCGGGCGGTCCTGCTTGCCGGAGGAGCCCTGGGCGGCGGCTGCCGGATCAGGGTATTCGGTCGGCACCTTGGGGTGCAGCTTGTCGTCAGACTGCTTGATCTCGTTCATGATCAGCTCCTTAGGCGCTCGCCGCGGCTCAGCGCTTCTTCTGCTGCTGCCGCTTCTGGGCGCCGTTGCCTTCCTTGCCCTGCTTGGACGAAGTGTCCTTCACATTGCTGCCGCCGTGGCCCTCCTGCGGGGCCTGCTCGCCTGGAATGATCGGTTGGTTCATGGGAAGTTCCTTGAGCTTGGGCGCACGGCGTCCACGCGCCGGGCGCCTCTCCAGTGAACCTCCGGGCGGTGCGGCGGTTCCGCGACCGCATCCAATCGGGCCAGCGGCGGAGCGGTGCTGCCGCGATAATAACATCCGTTAATGCCGGGCCCCGTGGAAATGCTGTTTCCTGCCGCAAGAGCACGAGGTTTCTTGCATGCATCAGGTTGCCTACGCGGTAGCCCGCAGGGACGAAGGCTGGATCATCTCCTTCGGCGGGCGCACCTTCGACCGGTTCGGTTCCAAGAAGGAGGCGCTGTCACAGGCGCTTCGATGGGCGCGCGAGGCGCCAAGGAGAGAATCGATCGTGATCAAGGTCGCCCTGGAGGACGAGGACGGGCGAACCGACATCATCGATCCTCACCAGGAATAGACCCCGGCGACAACCCGCGGCGTTAGGCGGCGATGTTCGCCGGCTGAACGGCCTCGCCCATCATCAGCGACACGGCGCGGTCCGCCATCGCCAGGGTTGGGCCGTTGGTGTTGCCCGACGGGATGTTGGGCATCATCGAGGCGTCGATGACGCGCAGGCCCTCAGCGCCGCGCACCCGCAGGCGGCTGTCGAGCACCGCCATCGGGTCGCCATCCGGTCCCATCCGGCAGGTACCGGACGGGTGATAGTTGGTCTTCACCGTCTTCCTGCACGCGGCCGCGAGTGCCTCGTCGGATTGCGCGTCCGTGCCCGGAAAAATCTCGTTCTTCAGGTATTCGCGCATCGGCGAGGTGCGCATGACCTCGCGGGCGAAGCGCATGGCGGCGATCTCCAGCCGAAGGTCGTCCGGGTGGCCGAAGAAATTGCAGTCCACCACGGGGAGATCGTGGGGATTGGCGGAGCGCAGTTTCACGCTGCCGCGCGCCTTGGGGCGGAGCAGGCACGAAGTGAAAGTCACGCCGTGGGTCGGCTCGATGCCGCTGACGTCGCGGTCGAGATAGACGGTCGGCACGCAGTAAAGCTGGATGGTGGCGTCGGCGCCGGAATTGTCCGGGTCGATGAAGGCGCAGGTTTCCACCCCCGTCGTCGTCACCGGGCCTGAGCGGAAAGCGACATACTGGGCGCCATGGCGCAGCATGTTGAAGCCGCGGTCGTGGCCGAAATAGCCGTAGGGGCCGCTCGCCGAGGCGATCACCGGCACCTCGTGGTGATCCTGGAGGTTCTCGCCGACGCCGGGGAGGTCGACGCGGACCTCGATGCCATGCTCCCGCAGATGCTCGGCGGGGCCGATGCCCGACAGCATCAGCAGTTTCGGCGAGATGTAGCTGCCGGCCGAGACGATCACTTCCGTATCGGCATGGGCCTGCTTGGCCCCCTCGTGGTCCTCATAGGCAACGCCAACGGCGCGGCGGCCCTCCAGGAGAATCCGGGTGACGTGGGCGCCGGTGCGCACCGTGAGCTTTGGATTGCCGAGCACCGGCCGCAAAAACGCGTCGACGGCGCTGCAGCGGCGGCGGGTGACCGGGTCGATCGTATGCTGGATGAACCCGACCCCCATCTGGCGAGGGCCGTTGAAGTCGGGAGTGAACGGCACGCCGAGCGACTGGACGGCCTTCACGTAGGCGCGGCTGACCTCGTTGTGGTGGCCGAGATGCGAGACTTTTAGTGGCCCCGAGGTGCCGTGGTAATCGCCGCCGAGGTGGTCATTGTCCTCCTGGCGCTTGAAATGCGGCAGCATGTCCCGATAGCTCCAGCCGGATCCCTGGCCGAGCAGGCGGTCCCACTTGTCGTAATCCTCCGGCTGGCCGCGAATATAGACCATGGCGTTAACGGCGCTGCCGCCACCCAGGAGCTTGGCTTGCGGAATGATCGGCGCACGGCCGTCGAGCTGCGGCTGCGGCACCGACTTGTGCATGGTAAGGAAGGTGTCACGCGCCAGGTATTTCATGTAGCCGGCCGGCATGCCGAGCAGGCGTGTCGGCTTGGCCGGCCCGGCTTCCAGCAGCAGGACGCGTGCGCCGTATTCGGCGACGAGGCGGCTCGCCACGACGCAGCCGGCGCTGCCGCCGCCAGCAATGACGTAGTCGAAGCGCTCAACCATGCGGTGACCTGATTAGCCGCGCCAGACGATAACCGCGCCTAGGACGATCGAGATGACCGTCGCAATGTATAGCGACAGGCCGGCGGGCTCCAGCACGCGCATCCAGAGCAGATGGATCGCGACAAACAGAACGACGCTGATGAAAACCCGATCGAACCCATTGGTCGTGATCGGCAGAAAGCCAACGCGGCGCGGCAGCGTCGGCGCGACCGGGGCGGCAGCTTCGGAATCGGGCAGGTCGGCCATGATCAGCCTTTCACGGCGCCAAAGGTCAGGCCGGCAACGATATGTCGCTGCGCCAGGCCGAGGAAGAGCAGCGCCGGCAGCAGGGTCAGCATCGCGGTGGCGGCCATCTGGCCCCAGTTGGTGCCCGTCACGGTGACGAACTCGGCCAACCCGGTGGTGATGGTGCGCGCATGCACGCTGGTCAGCGTTGCCGCGAACAGGTACTCGTTCCAGGCGAACACCCAGGTGAGGATGGCGGTCACTGCCAGGCCCGGACGGGCTAGCGGCAGGATGACCCGGGTCAGCACCTGCCAGGTCGTCGCGCCATCGACATAGGCGGCCTCGTCGAGCTCCTGCGGGATTCCCTCAATTACTCCGCGCAAGGTCCAGATCGCGAAGGGCAGGTTGAACACGCAGTAGAGCAGGATCAGGCCGATGCGGGTGTCGTAAAGCTTCCAATCGCCGATGGTGAACGCCTGGGTGAACAGCAGGAAGAGCGGCAGCAGGAATACCGCCGGCGGGGCCATGCGGTTGGTGATCGTCCAGAAGTAGATGTTCTCCTTGCCGACCAGCGGGTAGCGCGACACGGCGTAAGTGGCGAGGAGCGCCAGGGTGGTGACCAGAAGCGCGTTCGCAGTCGCCACGATCAGCGAATTGATCATGTAACTCTGGAAGGCCGGGTTGGTCAGCGTCGCCGTATAATTCTCCCAGAAGAAGGAGCGGATGATGAAATTGGGGGCGCCGAACAACTCCACCCGGCTTTTGGCCGAGACCACGAACATCCAGTAGATCGGCAGCAGGGTGACGATGCTGGCGGCGAGCCAGAACAGAAAGTTGGGCCAGCGTCTTGTTTGCATCAGTCGGGCCTCGCCTGGTCGCGCCGTGACATGAGCCCGGCATAGAGCAGCCAACAGAGTACGATGGTCAGATAAAGGGTGATCAGCGAGATGGCGGAGCCGAAGCCGTAATCCGTCTTGGGAAAGACGACGCGCCAGATATAAAGGCCGATATAGCGGGTCGCCGATCCAGGCCCGCCGCCGGTCAGCATCCACACCTCATCGACGGTGCGCAGTGCGTCCATCAGCCGGATAAAGGCGGTGGCGAGCAGCGCCGGTTTCAGCAGCGGCAGCGTGATGTGCCAAAAGACCTGGACCTTGTTGGCGCCGTCGATCTGCGCCTGCTCGAACGGTTCCTTCGGCATGGAGGACAGCGCCGCCAGCAGCGTCAGCGTGACCAGCGGTGTCCAGTGCCAGATATCCATCACGACGGTGGTCAGAAACGCCTGGTTGGGATAGCGGCCGAGCTGCAGCGTGATGCCGAACCAGTTGTCCAGATAATAGGGGAGAGGGCCCAGCCCCGGAACGGTGAGCAGGCGCCAGGTCGCGCCGACGGCGATCGGGGCCACCATCAGCGGCAGGGTATGAATGGTGCGGAACAGGCCCTTGAGCGGAAAGTCCTTCATCAGCAGCTGGGCCAGAAAATAGCCGAGCACGATCTGGCTCAGCACCGCCCAGAACGCGAATTTTGCGGTCAGCCAGATGGAGTTGATGAACTGGGTGTCGAAGACGATGCGGCGGTAATTCTCGGCGCCGGTGAAGTGCCGCGTCGGGTCGGCGGCGAACGGGTTCCATGCCGTGAAGCCGACCACCAGCACGTAGATGAACGGCAGGACGCCGAACACGAAGAGGATCAGGAGGGTCGGGGCCAGCATGAGCCAGCCGCCGGCTTGCGATCGCATGATCTAACGCCGATCCGGTTTGCCGCGGGAGGATCGGTGGAGAACCACCGGGAAGGAAGGCCCGGCTGGGCGGCGAACCGCCCAGCCGGGGTCAGCTTACTTGCGGTAGCCTAGGTTGGTCAGCTCCTGTTCGGCGGCGGCCGCCATCTGGTCGAGCGCATCGGAGGGCGTGAGCTCCCCGGTAATCGCCTGCCAGAACATCGGCGCGGTCGCCTCACGCACCTGGGCGTGGAACGGATACGGAGGTGCTCCGGCGAACAGCTTTCCCTGGTCGCGCATCAGCGTGTAGTAGCCGTTGGTCTTCTTGTCCTGCTCCTGCACCGCAGGGTCGTTATACGTGTCGTTCATGACGACGCGCGCGGCGGCGACGGCCCAGCCCGGCTGCACCGAGGCCTGGCCAATATACTGCATGAAGAGCAGGGCGGCTTCCTGGTTCTTGGACGTGGTCGGAATTCCGAACGCCCCGCCGTCGTAGTAGCCGATATAGCCCTGGTCAGCCTCGGCCTCCTGCATGACACCCTCCGCCGTGGGCGGCAGGGCTACGCCGACCTTACCGACCACCTGCGAGCGGTTCGGATCGGTGGCGATCCAGGCAGCGTTCTCGCCGTAGACCAGCGCCTGTGCAGCGCGGCCCGCGGAGAAGCTCGCGGCAACTTCGTCCCAGGTGCTCTGGGTCGACTCGGGCGGCGCGTATTCCAGGTTGCCGATCCACCATTCCAGGGCCTGCTTGGCGGTGTCGCTGTTCATCTCGCCGCCATTGGCGACCGAGGCGGCGTAGTTCTGTTCGGTGTTGAGGCCCCAGTTGTAGACGCCATAAGTCGGCGCCACGCTTTCCCAGAACTCATACCAGGAAGCCGGGTGGCCGGTGTTGGCCTGCACCGTGGTGCCCCACAATTCCTGGTTGTTGTCCTTGCCCCATTGCGTGAAGAACTCGGCGATCTCGCGCCATTCCTGGTGGGTCTTGGCGGGCGCCAGTTCACGATTGTACTTCGCCTGGAACGCCTCTTTCACAGCGGGGTCGCTGAACAGATCCTGCCGGTAGAGGTAAACCTTGACGAAGGCTTCCATAGGCACGCCGAAGAGGTCGTTGTTCTTGGTCGGGTCCTTGAAGTAGTCGATGAAGGTGGTGAAGTTCTCCATCTTGAAGTCGGGCGCGGCAAGCTCCGGCTTGTCCTTCAACGTCTGGGTGATGTTCACCAGGAAGTTGCGGGCAAGATAGGAGTAGATGATGTCCTGCTCGATGTAGACGAAGTCATAGATGCCGGTGCCGGCTTCCATGTCCTTGATCGCCTTGTCGTACATCTGGTCCCAGGAGGTCGCCTCGAAGGCGATGTTGATCCCGGTCAGCTTGGTGAATTCCGGCGCCAGCACGTCGCGCACGTAGTGAGACGAGGGGGTGCTTTCGGAGACGCCCTGGATGGTGACGCCCTTGTAGGGCTCCGCGGCCTTCGCCCAGAAATCGGACTGGGCCGATGCCGCCGAGCCGAAGCCCAGAAGCGCCGCCGCGGCTATCGTGATCCGGCTGAACATCATCTTACAAAACCTCCCTTGTACCGACCGCTCCCGGACAGGGGCGGACCCAAGCTTGTCGGGCTCTCACACGGAGCCGCTTGCCTACATCATGCCGCGCCTTTGCCGGCTTGACCAGCACCGGCGGCGCTCATCGTGCGGTTTCAGGGAAAAAATGTCCTGCGGCAATTCACTTGCGCGGTGGCTTGGTCCATCAAGGCCGCGGGTCCCGCACCGAAGAGGCGGGCACAATGGGAGCGGGAATGGCCGGATATTTGCAGAAGCACAGGCTCGACGGGCGCGTTGCGGTCGTGACCGGTGGCGGGCGAGGTATCGGGCTCGCATGTGCCCACGCGCTGGCGGAAGCGGGCGCCCAGGTGGTCATTGCGGATATGAACGCGGCGATCGCAGAAGACGGACGACGTGAACTGGAGACAGTCGGCCTCGCCGTCGAGACGGTGGTCATGGACGTGACCGATTCAGGGCAGGTCCGCCAGGTTGCCGATGAGCTGAACGCCCGGCTCGGCCACGTCGACATCCTGGTCAACAATGCCGGGATCGCCCGTTCCGGGGTCGGCGCGGAAGACACGACGGACGAGCACTGGCTGCACGTCAACGACGTGAACTACAATGGCGTGTTCTGGTGCTGCCGCGACTTCGGACGCCACATGCTCGAGCGCAAGACGGGCGCCGTGGTGAATATCGGCTCGATGTCCGGCTTCATCGTCAACCGGCCGCAGAAGCAGGCCTATTACAACGCCTCGAAAGCCGCGGTGCACCACCTGACGCGGTCGCTGGCGGCGGAATGGGCGCCGCACGGCATACGGGTCAATGCGGTGGCGCCGACCTATATCGACACGCCGCTCTTGCCGACGCTGGCCGGGGTGGAGGCGATGATACCCGGCTGGCTGCGCGATACGCCGATGGGCCGCCTCGGCCAGCCTGACGAGATCGCCTCCGTGGTGGCCTTCCTGGCATCGGACGCGGCCAGCCTGATGACTGGATCCATTGTGCTGGCCGACGGTGGTTTCACCTGCTGGTGATTGGGAGGCTCACGACGATTTGTCTCTTGCCGGACGGCTGCTGCGTGTCAGGTGAGCGGCAGACCCAACGGCCGGAGCGCTAACCGAGTGACGCATTTCGCGGTGATCTCACCGCCCTTCCTCAGCCATGTCAGGTCCTTCGAGGCGATAGCCGAAGTGCTTGCCGGCCGTGGGCATCGCGTCACCCTCGTTGCGCAGCCGGACGCCGCGACGTTGCTGCGGAGTCCGGCGCTTGGCTTCCACCCTGTAGGGGCTGCCACACACCCGCCGGGCTCACTTGCCGCGGTGGTGGCGCGGGCGGCGCGGCCGGGCGGCCCGCTCGGCATCCTGCGCACCGTGCACGACCTGGCGCGCGGGACCGATATGCTGTGCCGGGAACTGCCGGCGGCGGTCCGGGCGATCGGCGCGGAGGCGATCATCGCCGACGAGATGGAAGCGGCGGGCGGGCTTGTCGCGGAGCATCTCGGCTTGCCCTTCGTTTCGGTCGCCAATGCCGTTTCGGTGCGGCGCGAACCGACGGTGCCGTCGCCGGTGCTGCCCTTTGACTACGACGCCACGCCAAAAGGCGAGAAGCGCAACCGCGGCGCCGAGTGGGTGGGTAACCTCCTGATGGGCGAGCATTCGAGGGTCATCGCGCGGCATGCGGCGGCGTTCAGCTTGACGCCGAAGCGGCGGCTGGAGGAGTGCCTGTCGCCTTTCGCCGAGCTCAACCAGGTGGTGCGCGGCCTCGACATGCCGCGCCGGCACGCTCCGCCGACGTTACGGGCCGTCGGGCCGCTGCGCCCGCCGCTGACCGAGGAGCCACCGCTCGAATTGCCGGTCGACCCGACCCGGCCTTTTGTTTTCGCATCGTTCGGCACGCTCCAGGGCAGCCGGCTCGGGCTGTTCCGGAAAATCGCCGCGGCTTGCCGGGCGCTCGGCTACCAACTTCTCGTGGCGCATTGCGGCGGGCTCCATCCGACAGAGGCGCAAAGCATCGGCGCGACCTGGGTGACGGACTTCGCGCCGCAGCGCGCGGTTCTGGCGCGCGCCGACCTGCTGGTCACCCATGCCGGGGTGAATACCGTGCTCGATGCCTTGACCTTCGGGGTGCCCATGCTGGCGATGCCCTTCGCCTTCGACCAGCCGGGCGTGGCCGCGCGGATCGTGCATGCCGGGGTGGGGATGCGGCTGATGCCGCGCTTTGCCACGGTCGTCGGCATCAAGCGCTGCCTGGACGGGCTGATCCGCGACCCGAGCTACCGGCACCGGGCGGAGCTTCTCGGCCAGGAGATCCGGACGGCGGGCGGGGCGGTCCTTGCCGCGGAGATCATCGAGCAGGTGGCGCGTACCGGCCGGCCGGTGCCTGCGCCGGCGCAGGCGGCGGCGTGAATGGCGGGTGACCGCCCCGACCTGATCCTGGTGGGCGGCGGGCTTGCCAATGGGCTGATTGCGTGGCGGCTGGCGCAAGTACGGCCGGATATCCGATTTTTGATCGTGGAGGCCGGCGACCGGCTTGGCGGCAACCACACCTGGTCATTCCATGACCACGATCTCTTTCCGGACGAGCATCGCTGGATCGCCGAGCTCGTGGCGCATCGCTGGCCTGGCTACGACGTCGTCTTTCCCGGCCTGGAGCGCCGGCTGGGGAGCGGCTACAGCAGCGTGACGTCTGATCAGTTCCACCGGCAGCTGATGCACGTATTAGGCGACCGGGTGAGGCTCGAGCGCTCGGTGGCGCAGGTAGGTCCGACGTTTGTGCGGCTTGCCTCCGGCGAGGTGTTGCAGTGTGCGGCGGCGGTCGACGGCCGCGGGCCGCGCCGCAGCCGCACCATGGCGCTGGGTTTCCAGAAATTTCTTGGCCAGGAACTCCTGACAGAGGAGCCGCACGGGCTTGTGGTTCCGACCATCATGGACGCCAGCGTCAGTCAGGACGAGGGCTACCGCTTCGTCTACGTGCTGCCGCTCGCCGCGGACCGGCTGCTGGTCGAGGACACATACTACGCGGACGGGGCCGCCCTCGACGACGACACGCTCCGGACGCGGATCGCGATTTACGCGCAGGCGCGGCGCTGGCGCGTCCGCGAAGTGCTGCGCGAGGAACGGGGCGTGCTGCCGATCGTGCTGTCGGGCGATATCGCCGGGTTCTGGGCGGAAGCGGCGGGCATGCCTCGCTCCGGGCTGGCGGCGGGCCTGTTCCACCCGACCACGGGCTATTCGCTTCCCGACGCGGTGCGGCTTGCCGAAATAATCGCCACCATGCGCGACCTTTCCGCCCCGGCTCTTCATTCCGCGATCCGCGGCCATTCCGTGAGGCTCTGGCGCGAGCGGCGGTTCTACCGGCTGCTCAACCGCATGCTGTTCCTGGCCGGGCCGGCGCAGGAGCGCCACAAGGTCATGCGGCGGTTTTATGGATTGCCGGAGCCGCTGATCCGCCGTTTCTATGCAGGCCGTACGACGGCAGCCGACAAGCTGCGCATCCTGTCCGGGAAGCCGCCCGTTCCGGTCCTGCAAGCGATGAAAGCCGCTGCCGCCGTGAACCTGCACCGGAGGGCGGCATGAGCTCGGCACGCCGGGCAGTGGTGGTCGGCGCGGGCTTCGGCGGCCTCGCGCTGGCGGTGCGGCTGCAGGCGGCGGGGATCGCCACCACGCTGGTCGAGAAGCGCGACAAGCCGGGCGGGCGCGCCTACGTCTACGAGGACGAGGGTTTCGTGTTCGATGCCGGGCCGACGGTTATCACCGACCCATCGGCGCTGGAGGAGCTTTTTGTCGCCGCCGGACGGCGGATGGCGGACTACGTCACCCTGGTGCCGGTGAGCCCCTTCTACCGGCTGTGCTGGGAGGACGGATACCGGTTCGATTACGTGAACGACCAGGACGAACTCGACCGGCAGATCCGCGCCAAGAACCCCAAGGACGTGGAGGGCTACAGGCGCTTCCTGGCCTATTCCACCGACGTGCTGGAGGAGGGTTACGTCAAACTGGGGGCGGTGCCGTTCCTGCATTTCCGCGACATGGTGCGCGCCGGGCCGCAGCTGGCCCGCCTGCAGGCCTGGCGCAATGTCTACAGCACAGTGGCGCGCTTTATCGAGGACGAGCAGCTGCGCGAGGCCTTCTCGTTCCATTCGCTGCTGGTCGGCGGCAACCCCTTCGCCACCTCATCCATCTACGCCCTGATCCATGCGCTGGAGCGGCGGTGGGGCGTCTGGTTTGCGCTGGGCGGCACCGGCGCCCTGGTGGACGGGCTCGTTCGGCTGTTCCGCGATATCGGCGGGACGTTGCGGCTCGACTCGCCGGTGGATGAGATCAGGGTGGCTGAGGGACGCGCCAACGCCGTGGTGCTGCGTGGCGGCGACGTGCTCGCGGCCGACCTCGTCGCCTCCAACGCCGACGTGGTACACACCTACGGGCACATGCTGCGCGGCACCCGGCGAGGGCGGAGCGAGGCGGGGCGGCTGAAGCGCAAGCGCTCCAGCATGTCGCTGTTCGTGATCTACTTCGGCCTGAACCGTCCGCCGCCGCCCGAATTGGCCCACCACACGGTGTGCTTCGGGCCGCGCTACCGCGGGCTCATAGACGAGATTTTCAGGCGCGAAACGCTTCCCGAGGACTTCTCGCTCTATCTCCACTCGCCGTCGATCACCGACCCGTCGCTCGCACCGGAAGGGGGGAGCGCCTATTACGTGCTGTCGCCGGTGCCGCATCTCGGCAATGCCGACCTCGACTGGAACAGCGAGGGACCGAAGTACCGTGACCGAATCCTGCGCTATCTGGAGGAGCGCTACATCCCGAACCTGTCGCGCGACCTTGTGACCAGCCGCATCTTCACGCCGCACGATTTCCGCGATGAATTAAATGCGCATCTCGGCTCGGCCTTTTCGCTGGAGCCGATCCTGACCCAGAGCGCCTGGTTCCGACCGCACAACCGCGACTCGGTCATCCCGAACCTCTACCTGGTTGGCGCGGGCACGCACCCCGGCGCCGGCGTCCCCGGCGTGGTCGGCTCGGCCAAGGCGACCGCCGGCGTGATCCTGGGCGATCTGGGCAGGCAATGAGCGACAGCACCGTCCAGCACGCGACGGCAACGATCAATGCCGGGTCGAAAAGCTTTGCCGCCGCGGCGCGGCTGTTCGACGAGGCGACCCGGCGCAGCGCCGTCATGCTCTATGCTTGGTGCCGCCATTGCGACGACGCCATCGACGGGCAGGTTCTCGGGCGCGGCCAGGTCGGGGGCGAGCGGGAAGCCGCGGCGGCGCGCCTGGCGGATCTGGAGGAGCTGACAAGACGGGCTTACCGCGGCGAGAGCATGCGGGACCCCAATTTCCAGGCTTTCGCCGAAGTCACGCGGCGGCACGCCATCCCGGAAAGATACCCGCTGGAGCACCTGGCCGGCTTCCGCATGGACGTCGAGGGACATCGCTTTGCGACGGTCGAAGACACGCTGCGCTATTGCTACGGCGTGGCCGGGGTGGTCGGCATCATGATGGCGATCATCATGGGGGTGCGCGACGAGGATGTGCTGGACCGCGCCTGCGACCTGGGCGTTGCGTTCCAACTGACGAACATCGCGCGCGACATCGTCGAGGATGCGCAGATCGGCCGCGTCTACCTGCCGGAGGACTGGCTCGCCGATGCAGGCATTCCGCTAAGCCAGCTAGGTGCGCCGCAGCACCGGGAAGCACTGGCCGGCTCAGCGCGCCGGCTGCTCGCGATGGCCGACGCCTATTATGACTCAGCCGGCGTGGGGATCGCGGCGCTGCCGCTGCGCTCGGCCTGGGCTATCGCAACGGCAAGGGGTGTGTATCGGGAGATCGGGGAAAAGGTAATCGCCCGCGGGCCGCGCGCCTGGGATAGCCGGGCCAGCACGACGCGCGCGGAAAAGTTGCGGCATGTCATGGGCGGCGCTGCGCTGGCGCTGGCGTCGCGCCGGACCAGCCCTATTCCGCGGCCTGTCGATCTGTGGACGCGGCCGCGCTGACTGCTTGGCGACGCTGGGCAACTGAATGTACCCGGCGCTCACGTGGATCCGCGCGCAATCAGCAGGATGGCGAGCCCGGCGAAGGCCATCGCGAGAGGTTCTTCTGCAAGGGTGACGGCGACGATCCGAGTGATGAGAGCTTACCAGCTCACACCGATATGCCCCTAAAGATGTCATCCACAAGGACGCTGAGCGAGTTTTCGGGCCCGTCGAGGCGAGCGAGATGGCCCTGCATCGCGCCGATATGCTCCGCCAGCCGATCGCGGGAGCGGCCGAGGCCGACCAGGCTGACGATTGTGAACTTGTCCGTGTCCTGGCCGACGTCCTTGCCAATCGCATCGGCGGTCGAAAGGCTGTCCAGGAGATCGTCGAGGAGCTGAAAAGCCTGGCCCAGTTCGTCGGCGAAGCCGTGCAGGTGGCCGGCTTCGGACCGGCTGGCGCCGGCAATCGTGCAGGCCAGGTCGACTGCGGCGGTGAAGAGGACACCAGTCTTCAGGTGGTTGGTTGCCGTGATGTCGCCCAACGCGCCGCCGTTCACGGCATGCAGGTCATAGAACTGGCCGCCGACCAGCCCGCTGGTTCCGACCGCATTGGCGAGCGTGGCCGCGCATTGCGCCTGCTTCTCGGCAGCGATGCCGGGCGCGGCGGCGACGATGCCGAAGGCGCGGCTAAGCAGCGCGATAGCCGCCAGCACCGCCACATCCTCGCCGAAACGCACATGGGTGGCCGGCCGGCCGCGGCGCAGCTTGGCGTCATCCATGCAGGGGAGGTCGTCCAGCAGCAGGGAGGCGGTGTGGACCAGCTCCAAGGCGCAGCCGGCGTCCAGCAACGCCGGCGCGTCGCAACCGAGCTGCCGCCCGGCCAGGATCACCACCAGCGGACGGATGCGCTTGCCGGGGGCAAGGGCCGCGTCGCTCATCGCGTTCCCCAGGGCATCCTGGCCGAAGCGGGTGCGCGGCAAGAGTGCCTTGAGGCGACCGTCAATGTGGGCGCGCAGTTCTAAGAACCCGGCGTCCGCAGCAAGCGGCGCCGTACGTCGCTCGGGCGTCCGGCGGTCGATGTCAGGGAGCAGCGGCATCCGAGGTCGTGTTCCCCTCGCGGTTGACTGCGGCGGGAAATGGCACGTTCCCATCGGGCCGGCCAGCGGGTCGGCTTCAAAAACGGTTGAACGCCCGTCGCATGCAGATCAGGCAGGCAAGGATTTCAGCGGCCGCCGCTACGCCGGACAGCAAGAATTCTGAACATTTGCGGCACGTTAACCCGCCGTTAACTGTGCCGCCCTCAAATCCGGTAACGATTATTAAGCGAATCCGAACAGCCGTGACCGCAGCCGCAGCCGAACAGACCCGCCCCGCAATCCGCTTCCGCGGTCGCTCCTTTCTGGCTCTGGTGCTTCAGCCTGAGCCGCCGGTGCCGGACTGGCTCGGCGAACTCGACGAATGGCTTCGCCGCTCGCCGGGTTTCTTCCGCGGCCGCCCGGTGGTGATGGATGTCGGCGGCCTGCAACTCGACAAGGAGGGGGTCGCCAGCCTTATCGGGGAGCTCGACAAGCGCGAGATCCGCTTGATGGGAATCGAGGGCACGAAATCCTCGTACCTGACGCTTGGCATGCCGCCGCTGGTGAGCGGCGGACGTGGGGCGGACACCGAAGCGCCGAACATCGAGCCCGTCGGCGGTGCCCCGGCAGCCAGCGCTGCTCAGGAAATCGAGGCGCCGCGCCAGGCCGACCTGCCGCCTTCGCTCCTGATCGACCGCCCGGTGCGCTCGGGCCAGGCTGTGTTCTACCCGCAGGGCGACGTGACCATCGTCGGCTCGGTCGCCTCCGGCGCGGAAGTGGTGGCCGGCGGATCGATCCACATCTACGGCGCGTTGCGCGGACGTGCCATCGCCGGCTCGACGGGCAACCCCGATGCGCGGATCTTCTGCGGAAAGCTGCATTCCGAGCTGCTGGCGATCGACGGCCTCTACCGCACGGCGGAAGACATGGACCCACAGTTCATCGGCAACGCCGTCCAGGTCTGGCTTGAGGGCAATGCAATCAGAATGGCGGCGCTGGCCTGATCGGCGCGAGGAGGACAAAGGAATGGCCAAGGTTCTGGTCGTAACATCAGGCAAGGGCGGCGTCGGCAAGACCACGTCCACGGCCGCGCTCGGGGCCGCATTGGCGCTGAGCGGAAAGAACGTCGTGGTCGTTGATTTCGATGTGGGCCTGCGCAACCTCGACCTCGTGATGGGGGCGGAGCGTCGCGTCGTTTACGACCTGATCAACGTGGTGCAGGGCGATGCCAAGCTGGCGCAGGCGCTGATCCGCGACAAGCGACTGGAGAACCTGTCGCTGCTGCCGGCCTCGCAGACCCGCGACAAGGACGCCCTCACCGACGTGGGCGTGGCCCGGGTCATCAACGAACTGCGCGAAAAGTTCGACTGGATCGTCTGCGACAGCCCGGCCGGTATCGAGCGTGGCGCAACCCACGCCATGCGCAACGCCGATGTGGCGGTGATCGTCACGAATCCGGAAGTCTCGTCGGTGCGCGACTCCGACCGCATCATCGGTCTGCTCGATTCCAAGACGGAGCGCGCCGAGCGCGGCGACCGCATCGAAAAGCACCTGCTGCTCACCCGCTACGACCCCCTGCGGGCCGAGCGCGGCGACATGCTAAAGGTCGAGGACGTGCTGGAGATCCTGTCGATCCCGCTGCTTGGCATCATCCCGGAAAGCCAGGAAGTGCTGAAGGCATCCAACCTCGGCGCGCCGGTGACGCTCAGCAACCCGAAGAGCGCGCCTGCCCAGGCCTACATGAATGCGGCGCGCAAGCTGGCGGGCGAGACCCTCGAGATCGCCGTCCCGAGCGATCGCAAGCGGCTTTTCGCGAAGTTCTTCGGCCGGAGGGCCGCGGCATGAACCTGCTGAATTTCTTCAACCGCCGCGCATCGGCCCCGGTCGCCCGCGACCGGCTGCAGATCCTGCTGGCGCACGAACGCACCATCGCCGGCGGCTCCGATCTAGTGGCTTTGCTGCGCGAAGAAATCCTGGCCGTCATTAAGAAGCACGTCTCGGTGGATGCCGATAAGGTGCAGGTCAAGATGGACCGCGGCGCGGCCGTATCCACGCTTGAAGTTGACATCGAGATCCCCACGGCGGTGGTCACGACCCTTGTCCCGCGTGCCGCCGAAGCGGTCGCCCCGGCAGCTTGAACAGGCAGCCGACAGGCCTCCGGCGCGGGCCGGGGGGCTAGGCCGCCGGGCCGGCGAACATCGCCTGCAGCTTTTGCGCCACGGCTCGCCCAAGCGCCTCGTGCGCTTCTGGGTCGAGATGCAGGCCGTCAAAGGCGCTGGAGCGGATGTGCTGGCCGGCGTCGAGGAACTCGGCGCCGTTCAGCGTTGCGAACTCCTCGTAGTGCGGCGGCAATTCCAGAGATTTCTCCCGGCCGCCCTTGAACAGCATGTTGAAGTCGGGCCGCGTGCCGAAATCCTCCAGGAGGGGCGCCGGGCAAACGAGCAGCATGCGCGGCGCGCTCAGGTTCGGGCCGGCCTCGGACTTGGCGATGATCCCCAGCAGGTTGCCCGCCGAATAGGCGATTTCGCGGGCTGACACGTTAAACCGGTGCTTCAGGTCGTTGGTGCCCAGCATCAGCACGACGGCATCGAGCGGACGATGGCTTCGGAGGCACGGATAGAGATATTGGCTGCCGTTCAGCCAGACGCCTTCGACCGCGTCGGTATGAACCGTGGTCCGTGCCGAAAGGCCTTCCTCGATCACATTCCAATCGGCTCCGAGCGCGTCCGCCAGCACGCCCGGCCAGCGCTCCCGCTCGCCGTAGCGCCCGTCCGGCCGCGGCACGGTTGCGCTGCCCCAGGTGTTCGAGTCTCCATAGCAAAGCACACGACGCATCGCTCACCTCCGAACCCGCAAGAAGCGTGTCGTGAACGGCCGCGTCAATATCGATTGCGCTCAGCTCAGCCCAGCCGGTGGAAAACCGGAGATGCCAGCGCACTGGAGAACAGCACGCTGCATCAGTCGTTGCGCTCCCGGATTTTTTACCGAGCAAGTTGGCCGCAGTCGCCCGCTGTGCGTTCTATGAAAACACCGTGTTCTGGATCAGGGGAGATCAGACATGAAAGGGCCCGTTGCAATGCTCGTCGCGCTGACGGTGGCGATCACCAGCGCCGCTACGAGTTTTGCGCCGACCCAGGCGAGCGCCTTGCCCCGGGTTTCTCCAGCCGCTTTGGCGGAAGCAGCCCCGGCCGGCATTGCCGAGGTCCGGCACAAGCGCAAGTTCCGCCGCCACTTGCGGCATATCAGAAAGCACCACGCCAGGCGCTACCACAAGGACCGCTACGCGGCGCACCGGGACCGCCACTACCGGAAGTACCACTCCCGGAGGCACTACCGCGATTACCGCCGGGGTTATTACTACCGTGACCGGGATGACGACAACGAGATCGGCGCGGCTGTCGTGGCCGGGATCATCGGGCTGGCGGCCGGCGCGATCATTGCCGGACAGGCGCATGGCGGGTCGAGCTACCATGCCGTGTGCGCCCGCAAATTCCGGTCTTATGATCCGCACAGCGGGACGTATTTGGGCTACGACGGATACCGCCACCGTTGCCGGCTCTGAACCGGCAGCCGCCCTGGACAGGACCTAGCCCTGGTAAGTCCGTTAAGGACTCGGACAACGTTCAGGCGGCGACCTCGTCCTCGTGGTGGATGAGCCGCATGATCTCGGCGCTCATCCGATTGTAGTCGCGGTCGTTGGCGAATTCGCCTTTGAGGCGGTACTCGTCGATCACCGCAATCCGGTCGGCCAGCGTGATCATCTCCGGCATGTCGCTGGTGATGAGCAGGATGGAGGTGCCGCCCTCCGTCAACTCGCGCAGCAGCGAATGAATGTAGGCCTTGGTCTTGATGTCGATGCCCACCGAGGGCTCGTCGACGATGAGGATTTCAGCCTGCGCGGCGATCCATTTGGCGACCGAAACCTTTTGCTGGTTGCCGCCGGACAGGTTGCCCAGCGTCTGGTGCAATGAGGGGGTGCGCACTTCCAGCTTTCGGATCGCCGGCTCGACCGCCTTTCGGATTGTGCCCTCTGTCAAGAATCCAAGCTTTGCAGCGAGGCGGCGCCACACGGTGATGCCGGCATTCTCGATGACGGAGTGGATGAGGATCAGGCCCTCGCCCTTCCTGTCCTCGCTGACATACCCGATGCGGTAGCGGTCGCGCGCGGTGGCCACGTCAGCGATGTGGGCCGGCTCGCCCTTGACGCGGATTTCGCCGGCGGTCACCCGGAACAGGCCGATGATCGCCTTCGCCAACTCGCTGCGGCCGGCGCCGACCAGGCCGTAAAGGCCCAGAATCTCGCCGCGGCGCAGGGTCAGAGAGATGTCGCGATGGCCGAGTTCGGTGGATACGCCGCGCAGTTCGAGGGCAGGGGGCTCGGCCGATCGGTCACGCGATTCCCAGTCCGGGATCTGTTCGCTGCGGCCGATCATCAGGCGCACCAGGTCGCCGCGTGTCATGTCCTTCATGGGCTGGCTGTCGCAGGCATTGCGGCCGTCGCGCAGCACGGTGACGTGGTCGCAGATGGCCAAGACCTCCTCAAGCTTGTGGCTGACGAAGACGATGGTGACGCCGCTGTCGCGCAGTTTCCGCAGCAGGTCGAAGAGGGAATCGGCCTCGTGCGGGGTCAGCGAGGCGGTAGGCTCGTCCATCAGCAGAACGCGCGATTCGTGCGACAGCGCCTTGGCGATCTCCACCAGCTGCATCCTGGCGACGGAAAGCGTGTGGACCCGGGTGCGCGGGTCGAGGTCGAGGCCGAGCACCTGCAGCCACTTGGCAGCCTCGGCGTGGATGGCCGAATAATCGACGGGGCTGAGCGCACCGCTGCCCAGGCGGTCGAGCATGATGTTCTCGCCGACGGAGAAGCGCGGGATCAGGTGGCGCTCCTGGTGGACGACCGAGACGCCGAGCGTGCTGGCGTGGTGGGCGTCGCGGATATGGACGGGTTTCCCGTCGAGCAGGACCTCGCCCGAGTCAGGCTGGTGGACGCCGGTGATCACCTTGATCAGCGTGGATTTTCCAGCGCCGTTCTCGCCCAGCAGCGCGTGGATGGAGCCACGCTTCAGGTGGATCGACACGTCCTGCAGCGCCTTGACGCCCGGAAAAGTCTTGGTAATGCGTCGCGCCTCGAGCGCGTAGCCGGCATCCGCGGCGGCAGTATTGGGGTTGTCGCTCATGCCGCCGCCCGGCGCAGGCCCTTGCTCAAGCCCACCTCGCGCAGCCGGTTGATTCCGACCGCCCAGAGAATGAGGGCGCCGAGCACGATCTGCACGATGAACGGGTCGATCTGGAAGAGGACCAGCGCCTGGGTGATGATCGCCACGATCACAACACCGAGGAACGTGCCCGCCACGCTGACATGGCCGCCCTGCAGCAGCGCACCGCCGATCACCGGGGCGGCGAAGGACAGGATGAGCCAGTCGTCGCCAATGGTCGGTTGGCCAATCTGCAGGCGGGCGACGACCATCATTCCGGCGATGGCCGCGAGCAGCCCGGAGATGGCGTGCGCCCAGACGATGCTCTGCGAGACGGAGACGCCGCCCAGCTCGGCGGCATGCGGCGAGCCGCCGACCGCGAGGATGTAGCGGCCGACGCGGACGCGGTTGAGCAGGAATGCGACAGCGAGCGCGACGATCGCCATGGGGATCACCAGCCAGGGGATGGGGCCGGCGACGGTCGTGTTGCCAAAGGCCTTTACGCTCGCCGGCACGCCATAGAAGGGCTGGGCTTCGGTGATGCCGAGGTTGACGCCCTTGAAGATGGCGAGAGTCGCCAATGTGATGATGAAGGCGGAGATGCCGGTCACGGCGACCAGGTAGCCGTTGAGCAAGCCGGCCGCGAGGCCGATCAGCAGCCCGCCCAGAACGGCAAGCGGCACCGGCACGCCCCAGACTTCCATCATTCCGGCGAAGCAGATGGCGGCCAGCCCACCGATGGCGCCGACCGCCAGGTTCATCTGGCCGATGGCGATGATGATCATCTGCGCGAGCGCGATGACCATGTTCACGGCCACCGCGGCGAGCAGGATCTGGATGTTGAAGGGGGACAGGAAGGACGGCCTGGCGATGCCGATCAGCACGATCGCCACGACGACGATGAGCAGCAGGCCGGACCAGTCGTTGCCGAACAGGCGGGAAAGCAGGCGCATGGTGGTTCTCAGGCCATCTTGTGGCGGGCGAGCACGACGCGCCGCCCCTTATCGAGCAGCACGGCGAAGAGAAGAAGGGCGCCCAGAAACGCCTGCACCCAGAACTCGCCGACCTGCAGCAGCAGGAGCCCGTTCATCAGCATGCTGACCAGCACGGCGCCGAGGAATGTGCCCAGGACCGAGACGCGGCCGCCGGTGAGCAAGGTGCCGCCGAGCACGGGGGCAAGGAAGGCGGGCAGCAGCCAGTCCTGGCCGAGATGGCCCGCCATGGAGGGGATCGCCGCGCCCGTGCGGGCGGTGAGCATCAAGGCCGCCAGCGCGGCAAGGAGGCCGGAGAGGATGTGGCAGGCGACAAAGGTCCGATTGACCCGCACGCCGGAGATTTCCGCCGCGTTCGGCATAGCCCCGGCGGCGAGCATGCGGCGGCCCAGCGCGGTGAAACGGTAAAGGAAGGAGAGCGCCAGCGCGACAGCGACCGTGATCAGCATCAGCGGCGAAAGGTAACCGCCGGCGATGCGAGCCTTGCCGAGCGCGGCGATGGCCGGCGGCAGCTCGCGAAAAGCCTGGGCCTGCGTCAGCCAGATCATGAATCCGAAGAAGATGCTCATCGTGGCGAGCGTAATGATGAAGGAGTGGACGCCCGAGCGGACGATGGCGACGCCGTTCACCAGCCCCAGGGCGGCGCCGAGCGCGAAGGCGCCGAGGATGCCCAACGGGAGCGGCAGGCCGAGGCCCTGCATCAGCCAGCCGGCGAACATGACGGCCGAGACGCCGATGGCGCCGATGGAAAGGTTCAAACCGCCGGTGACGATGACGACCATCATGGCGAAGCCGATCATGGCGTCGATGGCCATGGTGCGGCCCAGCCCGTAGAGGCTGAAACGGGAGGTGAAGCCGGGCGTCAGCACGGTGAAGATCGCCGCGAAGACGACGATGAGGACGATCAGCCCGAACTCGTTGGTGAGGAAGAAGCGCCACCAGGGGCGATCCGAGCCGGCCGCCGGCTCGTCACGTTCCGCACGGTCGAGGCCCAAAGCGGGCTTCACGGCGCTGTCAGAGGCCATCAGTGGGCATCAGTCCGGACGGGTGTAGAAGGAGGTCGTTCCTCCCCCGTGGCTTGCAACGGGGGAGGAACCGGTTGGCATCCGGCTAGGAAATCAGGCCGGGCAATCGAGGTACTTGGCGTCGAAGTCCGACATCAGCTGCTTGGTCACCGCCTGCATCGCTTCCAGGTAGGTGTCAACCTTGTCGGCGGCAACGAATGCCGTGCCGGAGTCGATGAACTTGTCGGTGAGCGCGGTGGAGCCAAAGGGTGCATCGGCCTTCACGGTGCAGCCGTTGCGCAGCTTGTCGACGGCGTAGGAGCCGATATAGCCCTGGCCATAGGGGTTCTGCAGCATGGTGCCCTGGACGAAGCCGTCCTTGATGGCGCTCAGCACCGCCTCGTCATGGTCGATGCCGACCATCTTGATGCGCTTGTCGCCCATCTTGCGGAGCGCGTTGGCGGCGACGACGCTCGGCACCCAGGCCGTGGTAACGATGCCGTCGACATTGGCGCCGGAGGCCGCGAGGAAGGCGTTGATCTTCTCTTCCGCCGGCTCCGGCGCGTCGATGTCGGCGATGACCTGCACCACTTCCACCGCGCCGTTTGTTTCGTCGGCGGCCTTCTGCACCGCATCGATCCGCAGCTGCGTGTTGGGATCGACAAGGAAGCCGGTGAAATGGGCGATGCGGCCTTTGCCGCCCATCGCCTTGATCAGCTCCTGCGTGCCGAGATAGGCGGAATTGCCGACGTCCGTGCCGAGGCAGAACGCATCTTCGGATGGCTGCTTCAGGCAGCCCGCGGTCGAAATCACGGGTGCCCCTTCGGCGCTGAGCTCGCCGACGATGGCGTTGCTGCCGACCGGGTCGCCGGGGAAGAGCAGGAACGCGTTATAGCCCTGCGTCAGCAGGCTTTCGAGCAGCTGGTTCTGCTGGCTCAGCTCCCATTTCTGCGGGACCCGGTAATCGGCCGCCTCAAGCTTGAAATCGCGGGCCGCGTCGGCGCCGGCCTGCTCCCAGGCCGTGAAATACGGGTGCGGCCCGCCGGGCACCAGCGCGATCCGTGTGTCGGACTGCGCCGAGGCTGACGAGGCGAGCACGGCAGCGGCAAGCGCGCCGGCCAGAACCGGGGCGAGAAGTCGATAATTGGAAGACATTGGCACTCCCTTGGATCCGCACGTTAACGGGGCGGAATTCTTTCGGCGGCGCGGACCTGCGCCGGTGGGCGGATGCTAATGAACAAGCGATCCGCTAACAAGCAGCTTCCCGGGATTTCCGGGCCAACGCACAACAGGTTACAGCGCGTCGGCTTGCGATAGCCCACGCCATGGGAGGTTTGGGATGCGCCGCATGGGACAGGTGATCGGCATCAGGCCGGATCGCATCGCAGAATACAAGCGCACGCACGCCGCGGTCTGGCCGGACGTGCTGGCCATGATCGCGCAGTGCAACATCCGCAATTACTCGATCTTCCTGCGCGAGCCGGAGAACTTGCTCTTCGCGACCTTCGAATACCACGGCACGGACTTTGCAGCCGACATGGAGAAGATGAAGCAGGACGAGGCGACCCAGCGCTGGTGGGCGATCCACGACCCCATGCAGGAGCCGCTTGCCACCCGCAAGGAGGGCGAACACTGGGCGCCAATGGAGGAGGTTTTCCACGTGGACTGAGGGCGACGGCCCCTGTCGTTCGGTTCAGCGGGAATTCGGGTCAGCTGATCAGGGTAGCGGGATCCGCGTTGGGGAGGCCTAGGCTGCGGGCCACCGCGGGGTGGGTGAGGGAGCCGCGGTGGACGTTGAGGCCGTTGCGCAGATGCGGGTCGGCGAGCACCGCCCTGGCGCCCTTGCTGGCGATGGCCAGGCCGAAGGGCAGGGTGGCATTGTTGAGGGCGTGGCTGGAGGTCAGGGGAACCGCGCCGGGCATGTTGGCGACGCAGTAATGGATGACACCGTCCACCTCGTATGTGGGGTCGGCGTGGGTGGTGGGACGCGACGTTTCAAAACAGCCGCCCTGGTCGATGGCGACGTCGACGATCACTGCGCCGCGCTGCATCGACTTGAGCATCCCGCGGGTGACCAGTTTCGGCGCGCTGGCGCCCGGCACCAGCACGGCTCCGATCACCACGTCGGCGGCGAAAACCTCGTCCTCTATCGTCGCCAGGCTCGAATAGCGGGTGCGGGCGCGGCCTTCGAAAAGCTCGTCGAGCTGGCGCAGCCGCGGGATGGAACGGTCGAGCACTGTGACCTCGGCGCCCATTCCGACGGCAATGCGGGCGGCGTGGGTGCCGACCACGCCGCCGCCGAGCACGACGACGCGCGCCGGCAGCACGCCCGGGACGCCGCCAAGGAGCAGACCGCGGCCACCGGCCGATTTCTTCAGCGATGCGCCGGCAGCCTCGATCGACAGCCGTCCCGCTACTTCGCTCATCGGGGCCAGCAGCGGCAAGCCGCCCTGGGCATCGGTGACGGTCTCGTAGGCAATCGCCGTGCAGCCGGAAGCGAGCAGGCCCTCCGCCTGGCGCGGGTCGGGCGCGAGGTGGAGGTAGGTGAAAAGGATCTGGCCTTCGCGGAGCTGCCGCCACTCGTCCGGCTGCGGCTCCTTCACCTTGACGACCATTTCGGCCGTTCCGAAGATCTCGGCCGCGTTCTGGGCGATCATCGCTCCGGCCTTGCGGTAAAGGTCATCGTCGGCGCCGATGCCGGCGCCCGCGCCGGTTTCCACCAGGACGGAATGGCCCGCGGCACGATACTCGCGCACTGCACCCGGCGTCAGGCCGACCCGGTACTCCTGCGGCTTGATTTCGCGCGGCACTCCCACCAGCATTGCGTTTCCTTTTCTCTGCGTTCCAGCGGCACCGTACCGCGTTCCGCTATGGCCCGTTGTCGCCCCGGCGACAACTCGCGCCTTGAACCTGCTGCTCGTCGCGGTGAGATACAGCCGAACAGGAGCAGTTATGGCTGGACTGAAAGACAAGCGCGGCGGCATCGACAAGGAACGGCTCGACCTGTCCGAAAGGCAGGCCGTCGAGCATTGGATGAAGCGCTGGGGGGTGACGCGCGAACAGCTCACGGCGGCGCATCGCAAGGCCGGCCGGCTCGTCAAGGACATCGCAGCGGAACTCGGCAAGAAGCGATAAGCTTCGCCTCGGTCGCTTGGCGACTGATATTGGCTAAGGCGTCCTCATGATCCCCTGGGTGCTGCTCGACAGGGCGGATGTTCCAGGTGGTGGCGAACTGCGCCTGATGCGCCGGGGCGCTGAATTTTCAATCATGCTCGGCGCCAACGAGCTGATGAACAGCCGGATCAGTGGCTCGGAGGAGGCTCTCGCCAGGCTGGCTTGCCGGAGGCTGCAGGGCCGCACGGCACCTCGCATCCTGATCGGCGGGCTCGGCATGGGGTTCACGCTGCGGGCCGCCCTTGCGGAACTCGGCGGCGATGCAACCCTCACGGTTGCCGAGCTTGTCCCGGCCGTGGTGGCGTGGGCGCGCGGCCCGCTCACCGAGGTGTTCGGGACAAGCCTAGCGGATCCGCGGGTTGGAATCCATGAAGGGGATGTCGGCGCCGTCATACGGTCCGCCGCGGCCGACTACGATGCGATCCTGCTCGATGTGGATAACGGCCCGGAGGGGCTGACCCGGGCTCAAAACAACGCCCTTTATGATCCCGCGGGACTGGCCGCCGCGCGAAGGGCGTTGCGCCCGGGCGGCGTTTTCGCAGTCTGGTCATCGGGACCGAACAGGGCGTTCAGCCAGCGCCTGCGCCACGCTGGCTTCCGCGTCGAAGAGATTGTCGCACGCGCCAGGGGAGCACGCGGCGGCGCGCGCCACGTCATCTGGATCGCCACCCGGCCGACCTGAACACGCAATTCCCGACCACATTTGTCGGGACCAAAACGCCCGCCCTAGCCGTTGTCATCCGAACCGCCGAAAAGGAAGACAAGTGCGAATAGTCGAGATCAGGGAGCGCACGGCTCCGATCGCGTCGGCCATCGCCAACGCCTACATCGATTTTTCCAAGATGACGCTGAGCCTCGTCGCGGTGGTCACCGACGTGGTGCGCGACGGCAGGCCGGTCATCGGCTACGGCTTCAATTCAAACGGCCGTTACGGCCAGGGCTCGCTGATGCGCGAGCGCATCATCCCGCGCGTCCTCGAGGCGGAACCCGAGAGCCTGGTGGATGAGACCGGCGACAATCTGGACCCGCACAAGATCTGGGCCGCCATGTTCAAGAACGAGAAGCCGGGCGGTCATGGCGAGCGCTCGGTGGCGATCGGCACGATCGACATGGCGGTCTGGGACGCGGTCGCAAAGATCGCCGGAAAGCCGCTGTTCCAGCTCCTGGCCGAGCGCTATGGCGCCGGCGAGCCGGACCGGCGCGTCTTCGTGTATGCCGCCGGGGGCTACTATTATCCAGGCAAGGACATCCAGAAGCTGACGGACGAGATGCAGAGCTATCTCGACCGCGGCTACACGGTTGCGAAGATGAAGATCGGCGGCGTGCCGCTCGCCGACGATTTGAAGCGCATCGAGGCGGTGCTCGCCATGCTGCCGGCCGGATGCCAGCTGGCTGTGGACGCCAATGGACGGTTCGACCTGGCAACCGCCATCGAATATGCCCGGGCGCTCGCCGCCTACGACCTGTTCTGGTACGAGGAGGCGGGCGATCCCCTCGATTATCAACTGCAGGCGGAACTCGCCCGGCACTACCCCAAGCCGATGGCGACAGGGGAGAACTTGTTCTCCATGCAGGACGCCCGCAACCTCATCCGCCACGGCGGCATGCGCCCCGACATCGACTGGCTGCAATTCGATCCGGCGCTGAGCTACGGGCTCGTCGAATATCTGCGGACGCTCGACATGCTGCGCACCAACGGTTGGTCACCGAAGAGGTGCATCCCGCATGGCGGTCACCAGATGTCGCTCAACATCGCGGCCGGGCTCGGGCTGGGCGGCAACGAGTCCTATCCGGACCTCTTCCAGCCTTATGGCGGCTTCCCCGACGGGGTGCGGGTGGAAGCGGGCCACATCACCATGCCGGACCTGCCAGGCATCGGCTTCGAAGGGAAGTCGGACCTTTATGCGGAGATGAAGCGCCTAGCCTCCTGACCTATCGCAAGTCGCGTGCGAGCCGCTATAGTCGCGCGAACGAGAAATTCAGGGAGTGGAAACATGCGATTTGCCCAGAAGCTCGCGGCGCTCGCGGCCGTCGGCCTGCTCGCCGCCGTGCCCGCCAAGGCGGACACCTTCATCAACATTCTGACCGGCGGCACCTCGGGCGTTTATTACCCGCTCGGCGTCGCCCTTTCGCAGATTTACAGCGACAACGTGCCGGAAAGCCGCCCCTCCGTTCAGGCGACAAAGGCATCGGTCGAAAACCTCAATCTGTTGCAGGATGGCAAGGGCGAGATCGCCTTTACACTCGGCGACAGCCTGGCGCTGGCGGTCGCGGGCAACACGGAAGCCGGCTTCAAGGCGCCGCTCGACAAGCTGCGCACCGTCGCGGCCATCTATCCCAATTTCGTCCAGATCGTTGCCAGCCAGGAATCCGGCATCAAGACGCTGGCCGACCTCAAGGGCAAGCGGCTGTCGGTGGGCGCTCCGGCATCCGGCACGGAGCTGAACGCCCGCGCCATCCTGGCCGCCGCCGGGATGAGCTACGAGGACCTCGGCCAGGTCGAGTACCTGCCGTTCGCGGAGTCGGTCGAACTGATGAAGAACCGGCAGCTCGACGCGACGCTTCAATCGGCCGGGCTGGGGGTCGCCTCCATCCGCGACCTTGCCACCTCCGTGCCGATCACCGTGGTCGAGGTGCCGGCCGATCTGGTCACCAAGGCGGGCGCGCCATATCAGGCGGCGACCATCCCGGCCGGGACCTATGACGGCCAGGACGCGGACGTGCAGACCGCCGCCGTGCAGAACTTCCTGGTCACGCATTCCGAAGTGGCTGATGACGTGGTCTACGCGATGACCAAGGCGACCTTCGAGAACCTCGACGACCTGCAGACCGCGCATGCCGCCGCCAAGGACATCAAGCTGGAAGGCGCTGCCGCCAATCCGCCCGCCCCGCTGCATCCGGGCGCCGAGCGCTATTTCAGGGAGGCCGGCGCGCTTTAAAGGCCGGCCGACCACCGTTCAGCTGGTTATCCCGGTTTGCCTCGGCAGCGGGATCATGAGCACTGGGGGACGGATGGTTTCACCGTCCCGTTCTCCCGAGCACGTCGGGGCAAAGGCCATGAGCGGCTGAATGGCTGATCGAGCACCAATTCCGAAGCAGGGTGAAATAACCGCTCCGGCGTTCGAAGCTCCCACCCCGACGCACAATCCGGAAATGCACCTGCCGGAGGACTTTGGGGCGGGGCGGACCGGGAAGCTGCTGTTCTGGATCGCCGTAGCGTTCGCGGCTTTCCAGATCGTCACCGCCTTCGGCATTCCCATTAACCGGCCGCTCGCGCTCGGACTGACCCTGACGCACCTGGCCGGCGCAGGCCTGGCGCTCTGGGCGGCCTTCATCGGCTACGGAGCGGCGCGCGGCAGGCCCGTCATCGACGGTCTCATCGGCCTGGTGCCGGTCCTCGTCAGCTTCATCCTTCTGGCCCGCTTTGGCGGCGGCATGCCGAGCCAGGTGCTGCGCGGGGTGCATGTCGGTTTTCTGGGCCTGCTCGCCGGCGGCATGCTGGCCCACCACCGCGCATTCTCGCCCGGTGCCAAGGCGCTCTGGTGGCTCGCCGGAGGGCTCGCTTTCATCGCGGGCCTCTACCATTGGCACCTTTATCGCGAGCTGGTCGTTCGCGCCGGCGACCTTACCACTCCCGACATCGTAATCGGCGTCGCCGCGGTGGTCACACTTTTCCTGCTCGTGTGGCGCGTGCTGGGCCCGGCCCTGCCGATCGTCGCCGGAACGTTTCTTGCCTACGCCCTGCTCGGCCACCTGCTGCCCTCGCCGCTCAACCACCGCGGCTACGATTTCGAGCAGGTGGTGGAGCAGATGGGTTTCGGCACCGAGGGCATCTACGGCACGCCTACCGCCGTCTCCGCCACCTACATTTTTCTTTTCATCCTGTTCGGCTCGTTCATGGAGCAGGCCGGCGTGATCCGCTTCTTCAACGAGATCTCCATCGGCCTGTTCGGCGGGACGCGCGGCGGACCCGGAAAGGTTTGCGTCGCCTCCTCCGCGCTGATGGGCACGGTTTCCGGATCAGGCGTCGCCAATGTGGTCGCTTCCGGCCAGTTCACCATCCCGCTGATGAAGCGGTTCGGCTTTCCCGGCGCCTTCGCCGGCGGGGTGGAAGCCACGTCCTCGATGGGTGGCCAGATCATGCCGCCGGTAATGGGCGCCGTGGCTTTCATCATGGCCGAGACGATCGGCGTGCCCTACGCGGAGATCGTCAAGGCGGCCATCATACCGGCACTGCTTTACTTCGGTGCGTGCTTCTGGTCGGTGCACCTGGAAGCCGGCAAGCGCGGCCTGCATGGTTTGCCCCGCAACGAACTGCCCAGCGTAATGAGCGAACTGCGGCAGAACGGGTTCCTCATCCTGCCGTTGCTGGCGCTGGTTTACCTTTTGTTTTCCGGATTCACGCCGCTTTTCGCCGGCGCCGTCGGCCTGGCGCTGACCGTTGTGATGATCGTCGGCACGGCGGTCTCGCTGGGCGTCGGCAACGCGGCGCTCAGGGTGGTGTTCTGGGTCGGCTTGGCGCTGCTCTGCGCCTGGTCGATCTGGACCAGCGTGGCGCTGGTGCTGCTGGTCGTGGCGGTGCTGGTCGCGGCCGCGCTGTTTTCCGGCCGTGGCCGGCAGACCCTGGAAGGGTGCCGCGCCGCGCTCGCCGACGGCGCTCGGCAGGCGCTCCCCGTCGGGCTCGCCTGTGCGCTGGTGGGCGTGGTGATCGGCGTCATGACGCTGACTGGCCTCGGCACCATCATCGGCACGTCGCTGATCGCTATCGGCCGCGACTCCATGTTCGCCGCCCTCGTGCTCACGATGATTTTCAGCCTCATCCTCGGCATGGGCATCCCGACCATCCCTAACTACATCATCACCTCGTCGCTCGCCGCGCCGATCCTGCTGCAGCTCGGCGTGCCGCTGATCGTCAGCCACATGTTCGTCTTCTACTTCGGCATCATGGCCGACCTGACGCCGCCGGTGGCGCTCGCCGCCTTTGCCGCTGCGCCTATGGCCAAGGAGTCGGGCATGAAGATCGGCGTGCAGGCGGTCCGCATTGCACTGCCCGGCTTCATCATCCCTTACATGGCCGTCTACGACCCGAACCTGATGCTGCAGCCGGTGCCGGGGCTGGAGGGTGCCAGCTATTGGATGGCGGTGGCCTACATCGTCGTGAAAGCCTCGCTCGCCATGCTGCTGTGGGGAGCGGCGGCGTTCGGTCATGTGCAGGTGCGGCTCGTGTGGTGGGAGCGCGTCCTCGCGGCCGTCGCGGCGGCCTTCCTCGTAGCGGCCGTGCCGCTGACCGACCAGATCGGCTTTGTCCTGGCCGCTATCGCAGTTGCGGCTCACGTCTACCGGGCCCGGGTGGCGGCCACCCGTCAGCCGGCATGAGTCTCTGCCTCGCCGCGGCCGGAATAACTGTGCAGATCGCCGCCTCGAGCTTTACTCTGGCCTGGACCCACACTGTCGGGAGAACCGCCTGGGAGGAGGATTGGCGGATCGCCGGGGGTGACCTCGTGCTGGCGGAAGCACGCGTGCGGGGGTCCGGCGCAGGAATGGAACCGCCGCCGCAGGCACGACTTGAGAACGGCTTTTATGCGTGGATGCCCAACGCGGCGCCGCTGGAAGCACTCGTCCTCCGCCGCGCTCCGCAGGCCGGCGACTGGCGCCTGTGCGCCGCCGGACGATGCGCCACCATCAGGGAGTGGCTTGGCGCCGAGGCCGACCCCGTCCGGCTTTTCGCTTTGGAAGGTGAGGGCGGCTGCGTGGGCGATCCGCCCCCATAGCGCGGCTACAGGCTGGGCGATCGGTCATCCAGTACCTGCGATCCGGCGGAAATATCGTCAAGAAGCTGCAGGACCGGCCGATCTCCGCCTTCACTGCTGCAAGCTGCTCCCGTGCCAAATGGAGCCTCTGTTCGGCCTCGGCGAGTTCCGCATCCCGCAGTTTCGCCTTGGATTGCTCAGGTAGGTTACGCAACATAGGAATCCGCGAACGTCGTGCTGAACGAATGGTTCCCGCATCCGTGCGAATTGTCGGCCTAACAGCTGTCCGATACACGGTGGGTCTTTTTGCACGGGCTGGTATCCGCCCCATCCATTTTCAGGGCGGGGCGCTCTCAGCCGTATGAACTCAGGGCTATAAAGTGGAGCGGGCGATGGGGATCGAACCCACGACATTCAGCTTGGGAAGCTAGCCGTTCTTCAAGCAAATCAAAGCACTAGCTTCAAAACCGGGCGTTTAGGCCGCCAACAGCATCAATGGGTTACGTCCGGAGCGCAAAACCGGGCAAGGCCGCCGGACTCCCAAACGAGGACCGCCGCGCACGACGGCAATCGTGGCGGCGGCAACATTCTCAAAGGCACTTGGACAGACGGAAACTACAGCAGCAGCGGGGGCTCGGCAAGCGCTCCCCGCGCTGAGGTTCGCCCTTCGGCGGCTCCTGCTTTTTTGCCCCATTTATTATGTGGCCGGACGGCACCGAGGAACGGCTCCAACCCTGCGCCGACCGCTACGCGGCAAGCATCATCGCCCAGAGGCTGAACCGCGGGTTTGAGAGGTGGCAGGCATGATAACGCCGGTCCACTTCAGCAACGAAGCGCTGATGGCGCTCGAGATAGCAGGTCTGGGCGATCTCATCCCAGACCTGGAGCGGATGGCTGACACCATCCACTCGTTCTCTGAGGAAGCGAGGCTGCCGCCCAACTTTGGCAAGGTCGCCGCGGAATACCGCGCGCAGCAAGCGCGATCCGTACCGACCGGGATGAAGTGGAGGGCGGCATCATGAACGGCGCCGAAGTCCTCGATGACGTGCACGCCTTCCTTGGCCGGTTCGTCGCCTATCCCTCTCCTGAGGCGCAGATCGCGCATACGCTCTGGATTGCTCATACTCACCTGATGGAAGCGTGGGTCTCAACGCCGCGCATCGCCTTCCTCTCTCCAGAGCCGGGTAGCGGGAAGACGCGGGCGCTGGAAGTGTCCGAGCTGCTTGTCCCTAACCCCGTTGAGGCGGTGAACGTGACCCCGGCCTACTTGTTTAGGAAAGTCGGATCGGAGAATGGCCGACCGACAATCCTTTACGACGAGATCGACACCGTCTTTGGTCCCAAGGCCAAGGACAATGAAGAAATCCGGGGCCTTCTCAACGCCGGACACCGCCAAGGCGCAGTTGCTGGACGATGCATAGTCCGCGGCAACGCTGTCGAGACGGAGGAAATCTCCGCGTTCTGTGCCGTCGCACTGGCCGGCTTGGGCGGCTTGCCCGATACCATCCTCTCCCGAGCCGTGGTGATCCGGATGCGGCGCCGCGGCCCAGGTGAGCGCGTCGAGCCATATCGACGGCGACTTCATGGCCCGGGTGGACAAGAATTGCGGGACCGGCTGTCCGAATGGACATCGTCCGTGTTCAACGACGTTTCCCGTGCTTTTCCGACAATGCCGGACGGCATCGAGGATAGGGATGCCGACGTGTGGGAAGCGTTGCTGGCAGTCGCCGACGCCGCGGGCAAAGACTGGCCGAAGCAGGCTCGTGTTTCGGCTGTTTCGCTTTCTAAGGAGAGCACTCCCAGCCTCGGCATCCGACTGCTCTGGGACCTGCGCCAGGTGTTCGGCTCCGACGAAACGATGTCCACGGAAGCGATCCTCCTTGCGCTGCACAAGCTGGATGAATCGGTCTGGGCGGACATCAAGGGAAAGCCCCTCAATGACCGCGGGCTCGCGTCTCGCCTCAAGCCCTACGGCATCAGTTCTAGGCAGCTCAGGATCGGTGACTGGTCCGGTAAGGGTTATGTCCGGAGCGAACTCGGCGATGCCTGGACGCGGTATCTGGGACCACCTCCCCAGAGAAGCGAAACAACCGAAACAAGCGAAACCTCCGGTAGCCCAAACTGCGAACATTGCCGGAATCCTGAACGGAAGGACGATCCGCTCATGCAGGCTACCGATGGCCACTTAGTTGCCGCCATCCATCGCTCGTGCATCTCAAAATGGCGGAGGGACGCAGCTTGAAGGCCGACTGATTGATATAGCGGGGCAGTTCCAGCTCAATGCCGGACCAGGATTCGCGCGAGTGGGATACGGCTGGGAATGGCCGAAAACAGACTGTCTGCTTTCGGGCCGGATCACCTGAAAGCGGACGTAACCAATCGCAGCAGCGTGGTCAGCGGATGTCGCGTCAGTGATCTGATTGGCTTAGTGGCGAGAGCAAAATCGGGCGTGGGTGTCACATTCGCCGATCCTGACTCGTCATGATGTCGGAACCAGCAGAAGGCACCCACACATGACTGCCAAACTCGATCTGTTTGCCGCCGCTCCCTCGCTGATGAAGACCTGGTTCGGCGGATCGGCCGCCATCAACGCAAGCCTGGAGCCGAGCCTTACCCACCTGGTGAAGATCCGCGCCTCCCAGATCAACGGCTGCGCCAATTGCATCAACATGCACACAGCGGAAGCGCGCGAGTTGGGCGAGACCGAGCAGCGGATCTATCTCCTGTCCGCCTGGCGGGAGGCCCCGTGCTACACTGATCGCGAGCGGGCTGCGCTGGGCTGGACTGAGGCGCTGACGCGGCTCTCCGAAGGGCATACGCATGAAAGCGCCTACGAGGCCTTGAGGGCGGAGTTCACGGAAGAGGAGCAGGTGAAGCTCACGCTGGTGATCAATATTATCAACGGCTGGAACCGGCTCTCTGTCGGCTTTGGCGTGTTCCTCGATCCTGCGGCCGCTAAGGCCGCCCTGCGGACTGCTGCGTGATGGAGGGCGTCGGCGGAGTGGATGCAGCGGCGAGCTTCGACCCGCTGCGTCCACAGCTGATGCGGGTTGCTTACCGCATGCTTGGCTCGGTAGCAGACGCTGAAGACATGGTGCAGGAGGCCTTCATCCGCTGGATGGGGGCCGACCGCCGCGGAGTGCGTGAACCCGAGGCGTTCCTGCGCCGCACCGTCACCCGGCTCTGCCTCGATCAGCTGAAATCCGCGCGACGCCAGCGCGAAACCTATGTTGGTCCTTGGTTGCCGGACCCCATCGTTGAAGAGGAGGAGGAGGCAGACGTAACCTTGCCCCTGTTGCTGGCGCTGGAGCGTCTTTCTCCTCTCGAGCGCGCAGCTTTCCTGCTGCACGACGTGTTCGGGCTGGGCTTCGAAGAGGTCGCCGCAACCATCCAGCGTGACGCGGCTGCTTGCCGCCAGCTGGCTGCCCGGGCGCGCAGCCACGTGCACGAGGCAAGGCCTCGCTTTCTGGTGGACAAGGACCGTGGTCTCAAGCTTGCAGAGGCCTTCTTTGCCGCCTCGCGCAGCGGCGACGTGACCGCACTGGGGGAAATGCTGGCTGCCGATGTCAGCGTGCACACGGATGGTGGCGGAAAGCGACCGGCAGCCACAAGGCCTATTATCGGCTTCAGTGCTGCCATGCGCTTTCATGCATCCCTAGCGGCTCACTTTCAGAAGCACCGCTCGCAGCTCGTGCGTGTCGGGTTCATCAACGGATTGCCCGGCCTCGTCACACTGGAAGCGGACGGGGAGCTCCAGACAACCGCGCTGGAGATCATGGATGGGAAAATCGCGGCGGTCTACGTGGTGCGAAACCCCGACAAGCTGCGACATCTGCACTAGAAAGGCCGCTCGGAAGCTCGGAGAGGCGTTCAGATAGGGGCCCAACTATGATCAAGATGAGCGTCTACTTTCCGGCCGATGGCGGCTCGAAGTTCGATCACGACTACTACCGCGCCAGCTATATGCCGCTGATCTAGGAACGGCTTGGCGATGCCTGCCTGCGCTATGAGATCGACAAGGGCATTAAGGTCGCCAACCTGGAAGTGCGCCGGAGTTCGTCGCGGCGTGCCACATCTACTCGCCGACCCTTGGGAGATTCCAGGAGGCGTTTGGCCTCACCGCGCGGAGATCGCCGCAGACGTCGCCAACCATACCGGCATCGCGCCCATCGTGCAGATCAGCGAAGTCGTCGGAGGGTAGGGGCTTCGGCGCGTCACGATGAGCTTTCCGCGATCCGAAGAGTGCTGGCGCACCTCATCAACAGTTGTGCCGGCGCCGAACCGGTCGACGATCGGGAACATGCCCTTGAAGGGAAAACTACCTTGGTCTCGTCAAACTCGCTTCAGCCAAAATCCCGATGCGCTTTATGAGCAGGTGACCTGGGGCGCATCGGGCGGCCTAACGCTATCTGAGATGATGTTAACGGAGCACCCGAGGAGTTCTGCTGATGCTGCTGAAGTATCTGGCGCTAGCGCTAACCGCTCTCATTCTCATCCCGAGTGGAGCGCATCTGTTTGAGCTGCCTGGCAAAATCAGCTTGGATCGTGACGCCTATTTCACCGTCCAAGGCATCTATGCTGGTTGGGCTTGGTTCGCGGTGCCGATCTTCGCTGCTATTCTGGCAAATGGCGCGCTTTACTTTGCCGAACGGCAACGCAACAGCACGGCCGCTCGTGCAGCGCTCCTGTCCGCTGGGCTCATCGCGCTGAGCCTCGTCATTTTCTTCATCTGGGTCTTTCCGGGGAACCGGGCGACCGCGAACTGGACGGAAAGGGCCGAGAATTGGGAGGGGCTGCGGCAATCATGGGAATACGGCCATGCCGCTAACGCCTTCATCGTCTTTGCCGCGCTCATCGCAACAGCCCGGGCCATCATGGGCACCTGTGGAGAGGGACGAGGATCTTTGCGATCTAGCTATAAACAGTGAGCGGTTTGCGCAGCGCCGCTCGATTACGACTTGTTGGAGCAGAGCCGCCTGGGAAGCCGCTTCTACGCTCGCGGCCAATGGCGGGGACTGGCGAAAGCGGACCATCTGATTTGGGGCGAGCTTCTCGCAAAATAGGCGGTCATTCGCTTCCGATGCCGCCACCGTATTCCAAACGTCACACCCTATGCCGTCAACGGCGAGCTTGGAACAATTCCACTAGGTTGCCGGATGGGTCGATGAGGAGCACCTGCGAACCGCCGGGCCCTGTGATCACCTTGTTTCTGAAACGGACTCCTTCGGCCTTTAGTCGCGCGACCTCGGCAGCGATATCGTTAACGATCAGGTGGATCCGGTTCCAGCCCCCCGGTTTGGGATTCTCACCGTCGGTCATTTCGCGGCCCGCCGAACTCGTCGGGCCGCTCAGCAACAGCCGCAGCGCTCCGCGCTTTACATCGGCGAATGCGGGGGCTTGGTTCGAGATGATCACGAAGCCGAGGTATCTCGTGTACCAGTCGATTGCAGCCTCAACGTCGTGGACGAGATAACGGACATTGACGAAGTCTTCCGACAATTCGAGCTCCTGTGTTCCGCGTGCGAGCGGGATGGTCCCGTGGCCATCATGCCAGGAAGAACATCCTCGCGAATGAATTGAGGAACTATAGAGGTTGGACGATTTCGTGGAGGGCGGCCTGAGTCACAACCTTCGTTGTGCCTCGGTCGGCAACTTGGGACAACAAGTGGAGAACGAGGAATGGCCGCCGACTTTCTAGGCCCAATAGCGAATGGGGGCCGCGTTCTCCAACCCGGTTCCGCAGATGCGGGGTGACGAACTATGGCGAATGTCGATCGCCCGAATGGCGGCGGTGGCTCTCACAGTGAGCATGACGTCTTAATTTCGGGTGGGGGCCCGACAGGGCTGATGCTGGCCGGCCAGCTAGCGCTGGCGGGGGTCGACGTTGCCATTGTCGAGCGACGCACCAGCCAGGATCTCGCTGGCTCACGCGCTGGGGGGCTCCACTCGCGCACGATCGAGGTCCTCGATCAGCGCGGCATTGCCGATCGATTCCTTGCAGAGGGGCAGAAGGCGCAGGTCACCGGGTTTGCCGGGGTCCAGTTCGATATTAGCGGCTTTCCCACCCGCCATGCCTACAGCCTCGGGCTATGGCAGAAGCACATCGAGCGCATCCTGGCCCGCTGGGTCGACGAGCTCAAGGTACCGATTTATCGCGGGATTGAAGTGACCGGTTTCGCGGAGGACGACACCGGCGTGGATGTCGAATTGGGTGATAGCCGATTGCTGCGGGCGCAATATCTCGTAGGATGCGACGGCGGACGCAGCCTAGTCCGCAAGGCCGCCGGAATCGCCTTTCCCGGAACGGATCCCACGACCAGTAACCTGATCGCCGAGGTCGAACTGGCCGAAGAACCGCCGGAATGGGGCACGCGACGCGACGCCCTCGGCATCCATGCCCTCGGCCGGGTGAATTACCAAATCATCGACGGAAAGGCAGTCTACGCCGATGAAGGGCCGGTGGGGGTACTAGTAACCGAACGGCAGGTCGGACACACAAGCGAACCCACCCTGGCCGATCTCAGCGAGGCGCTCATCGCGGTCTACGGCACCGATTTCGGGGTCCACAGTCCGACTTCGATCTCGCGGTTCACCGATATGGCCCGGCAGGCGGCCTCCTACCGCAAGGGCCGGGTCCTCGTGGCTGGCGATGCCGCGCATATTCATCCCCCCGACGGTGGCCAAGGGCTTCAGACCGGAATCCAGGATGCGGTCAATCTGGGATGGAAGTTGGGCCAAGTGGTGAAGGGGATTTCGCCCGAAAGCCTCCTCGATACCTACCATTCCGAGCGGCACCCGGTTGGGGTCCGCGTCTTGCGCAACACGATGGCCGCGGTCGCGCTTCGCCGCGAAGACGAACGCACCAAGGCATTACGCGACACAATTGCCGAGCTCCTCGGCATGGAGGAGCCACGCCACCGTTTTGCCGCTATGTTGTCGGGGCTCGACATTCGTTACGATCTTGGCGAGGGGCATCTACTGCTCGGACACCGCGTGCCCGATCTCGACTTGATCACCGAAAGCGGCCCGCTGCGCCTCTACAACCTGCTGCACGCTGCTCGACCGGTGCTGCTCAATCTCGGTGAGCTCCGCGAATTCGACATCACGCCGTGGGCGGATCGCGTTCAGTGCATCGTCGCCACATTTGAAGGCGTGTGGGATCTTCCGGCAATGGGCGCGGTCACTGCACCTGAGGCCGTGTTGATCCGGCCCGATGGACATGTGGCCTGGGTGGGAGAATCCGACTGGTCGGGAGTTGCCGAGACGATAAGCAGCTGGTTCGGACCGCCAACCTTGTCGTAGGCCAGCAAACGCCCGCCGAGTCAGACGCCTACCGAGGCCTACTCCGGAGGTAGGCTGGACTCAACTGATGGCGCGATCCGGCTTCAGACAGCTCTGCCGCGAACTCGGCCTGCTACCCGATCCGGCATTCGCGGTCAGTTCGGGACCTCGGCTCTTGAGGCGATGATCGGGACGGCTTGGTGCCGCCGCCTCGGTGCCTGACACCGGATGACGGGTGCGGTCAAAAAGTTCGGACGCTTGCGCCTGGTGCGCATGCAGGTTAGACACTGAACTATATGGTTCAGTATTCACCTCCTCTCGATCTCTCGTTTGCGGCGCTGTCCGATGCGACCCGTCGGGGGATCATCCACCAGCTTGGGCTGGGGGACGCGTCGATCACCAGTCTCGCGGACAAGTTCCAGATGACGCTGACCGGCATAAAGAAGCACGTCCAGGTTCTCGAGCGGGCGGGGCTCGTCGTGACGCAGAAGGTCGGACGGGTGAGAACCTGCAAGCTTGGGAAACACGGCCTCAAGGCGGAGGCGGAGTGGATCGAGGCGCACCGCAAGCTCTTCGAGGCCCGCTTCGAAGCTTTGGACGAAATCATCAGTGAAATGAAACAGGAGGAAACCGATGGATCAGCAAGTTAGCACCGCAGGTGGTGCGCAGAACCGCACGTCAGTCGAGCGCAGGGGGGATCGCGAACT